>Ga0068853_100004403_pt1 | contig 10908 bp, 6 predicted proteins | sample KBSCornC32_FD_65655 | JGI IMG/M metagenome (GOLD analysis project Ga0068853, IMG submission 65655) | Corn rhizosphere microbial communities from Kellogg Biological Station, Michigan, USA - KBS Corn C3-2 | ecosystem: Host-associated > Plants > Roots > Rhizosphere > Soil ... | reverse complement strand
CGCCTCGTCCTTGCCTTCGTCGAGGAACGGATAGCGGAACCATCGCCAGTCCGATCCATCGCCAAGCCGCGACAGCAGCGGGTCGCCCTTCGTCAGCTCGGCTTCGAACTGAGGGATCGTGAGCTGACTGAGGTGCGGATGCGACCAGGTATGATTGCCGAGCAGCAAGCCCGCCGCGCGCCACTTGGGCAGCACCTGCAGAGTTTCAGGATGCTGCTCGGTGCCAATTCCGTTCACAAAGCCAATTACCGGTATTCCGGCAGCTTTGATCGCCGCGATCATCTGCTCATTGACCTGGTTTGGAGTGATCCCAGGAGGATACGGCGCGTGAACCGGCAAGTCGTCGATGGTGATCGCGATCTCCGGCGGGGCCTCGCGTGCCTGCGCGGCTGCAGAAGACGCGAGAAGAAACGCGACGAGAGCAGCAGCGCGCTTCATTCCGCCTCCTTGATCCGGGAAGAAGCATTCCAGATGTCGATCCCGGCGTCGGTCGCGAAGCGATTGATTGTCGCCAGCTCCTCGGCGCTGAAGTGAGGGTTGCGAAGCGCGCCAACCGAATCCCCGAGCTGCTCGACGGTCCGGGCACCGACCAATGCCGAGGTGACCCGCAGATCACGCAGCACCCAGGCGATGGCCATTTGCGCAAGCGTCTGCCCGCGCTGCTCGGCCAATTGGTTGAGCGCGCGGACGTGGGCGAGATTCTGCTCCGACAGCGCGTCCGTCGGAAAATACTTTCCGCGTATCGCCCGCGCGTCCTCGGGAATTCCGCCGAGATACTTTTTCGTCAGCATCCCTTGAGCGAGCGGCGAGAAAGCGATGCAACCGACGCCCAACTCCCCCAGCGTCTCGAGCAGGCCCTGCTCGACCCACCGGTTGAGCAAAGAATAGCTCGGCTGGTGAATCAGCAGCGGTACGCCCTCGCTCTTCAGGATGTCATATGCCTTGCGCGTCAGCTCCGGCGAATATGACGAAATGCCGACGTACAACGCCTTGCCCTGACGGTGAGCGTGGGCGAGCGCGGCCATCGTCTCCTCGAGCGGAGTCGAGGCATCGACACGATGCGAATAGAAGATGTCTACATAGTCGAGCCCCATACGCTTGAGGCTCTGGTCGAGGCTGGCGAGCAGATACTTTCGCGAGCCGCCGTCGCCGTACGGTCCCGGCCACATGTCGTAACCTGCCTTGGTCGAGATGATCAGCTCATCGCGATACGGTCGGAAATCCTCCGTCATCCAACGGCCGAAATTCTCTTCGGCCGATCCGTACGGCGGACCGTAATTGTTCGCGAGGTCGAAGTGCGTGATGCCGAGATCAAATGCGCGCCGAAGGATTGCGCGGCCCGTCTCAAACACGTCGACGCCGCCGAAATTCTGCCACAGCCCGAGCGAAATCGCCGGTAGGTCGAGGCCGCTCCGGCCACAGCGGCGATACGCCATCCGGCCGTCGTAGCGCTGCGCGTCGGGAACATATGTGTCGACGACCATCATCTATTCTTCTCCGACTCATCGAGCCACGCAGAGACCCACACGAGCGGCGCATTCCAGTTGATGGCGACCTCGTTCATGCTGAACGCGAGCGTATTGTCGGCCCAGCACGTCTGCGGCCCGCAGCTGCCCTTCATTTTTCGCGCGACTTCGTCGGCCATCGCCGTGTTGTTCGGTCCGCCCGACAGTACTCCCGGTGGCGGCGGCGGATAGGCGGGATCGAGCGAATGCGCCCAGAACCGGTGGTGCGGGTTTTCCATCGGCCGCGCTCCGTAACCGGTCACAAAGGATCGATCGAGCGGATTGCGGCCGAGCAGATAGTCCATGACATCCGCAACACCGTCGCGATAGCGCCGCCGTCGCGTGAAGTCGTAGGCGAGCGCCATCAGCATCGCGCGGTTGAGCAGAACCGAGTTCGAGCCCCACGTGTAATTGCTGGCGAGCGGCACCTCATAACCGGTGCGTCTTTCCTCAGCGAGGAAGCGGTCGCTGGCGTCGGCTATCGCAGCGCGAATCCGTTGCCGCTCCTGGGGCGCAAGCGCATCCGGCGAGAGCGCCAGCGTAATGCTCCCCAGGGTCGCGACGGCAGCCCAACCTGGCTCCTCGGTGACGGGATCGCGAAAGTGCGGGGACGCTTCGACGGCCGCCCGGTACTCTGGGCTTCCGGTTGTCGCGAGCAGCTCGCAGGCCGCCCAGTAGAATTCGTCGGAAAGGTCTCGGTCGCCGTAGCCTCCGCTGCCCGGGAAAGCGTCGATGGCGTAGACTTCCGGGTTGCGCTTCGCGGCATTCCACGCGCGTTCGGCTGCGATGAGGCACCGCTTCGCGAATGCATCGTCGATCCCACGCCAGATGCGCGCACATTGCGCGGCAGTCGCCGCCAGGTTCAGAGTCGCTCCGGTGCTCGGCGGAAAAAGATAGCGCCTCAGGGGATCGCGGTCGGGCCGCGTCGGCAGGGGAGTCCAGTGTTCGTCGGCAACCTTGTGATGCGCCATCCCCGATGCATCCACCTCGGTGAAAGTGAGGCCCGGCGCGTTGCGCTTCGCGCCTAGTGGAAGGCGTAGGTGCGTGCCCTCGGGGACCTGCATCTTGAGGAAGAACTCCATCTCCCAACGTGCCTGGTCGAGCAGGTCGGAGACGCCGTTAGCGGCTTCCGGAATGCGCTCGCTGCCGTCCTTGAACTCGCGCACATCCCGCAGGCGGTTGCGCTCGTACAGATCCTGCAGGGTCCACAGCGCGATGCCGCCGTTGACGACATATTCGCCCTGGTCGCCGGCGTCGTACCAACCGCCCGTCACATCGCGCGTATACGGACAACCCGGCCACACATTCCCATTCCTGTCGGCGCCGGAAATGCAGGTGACGCGCTGCGGCAGGTGGCCGGCGGGCCGTGCCCATTCCGCGCCGACGAGACGCGCGTCGATCGGCGTGCCGGAGCGGCTGTGGTAGAAATATTCGAGCGCGTCGTGCGGCAGCCGCGAATAGATGGTTCGGCCTATTTCAAAGCCGCGGCTGCTTTGACTGCCGGCTGTCAGCTGGAAGCCCGCTCCTGATCCGCGAAAGCCGGAAAAGTCGATCCGGTGTACATGTTCGCCGGACTCCGGATCGTCGCCGAAGACCTGCGTCTCACCGGACGCACGGACCACCCCCTTCGAGTCGAGAAGCTGCCACCGCAGCGGCCCGTCGGACGAGTTCGCGAACATCGCCCGCTTCGGCCCGTCCGGCACCAGGCCTAGCTGGTTCAGGCGAATGGCCGACGACGGCGCTGAGGCCGAGGTCAGGAGCAGCGCGGCAATGATCGCCGCAGGCCTATCCATGTGCGTAGAGGCCGAACACTGCGCCGACGAAACCGCCGGCACGTTTAGTGCTGAGCACGGTTCCGTCCGCGCCCTTCACCAATGCGTGCCACAGCTTCCCGTCGGTGCTCCACTCGAAATCATACGAACCGCCATGTGCGCTGATCCGAAGCTCGATGGGCGCGTTGGAGGCGAGCGCTGCGCTGGCGAGAATTGTCCCGGCGACAGCGTCCTGTGCTCCGGCACGACGCCGAACACGGATGACGCGCCCGCCCTGCTCGCGGCCGACTGCCAGGAAATACCAGAATTCGTCATTCTGCAGGGCTACGAGCCCCGCCTCTGCACCGTCGCTATTCGGATCGAAGCTCAGCCTTGTTGTGGCTGTCGCGTTCAAATGCTGCTGGCGCCGCGCGAGCAGCGACGGATTCGCCATGTCGCCAAGCCGCACTGGCCGAGCATCGAGTTCGAGCGCGCCGCCGGAAATGCGCCACCATTTCCCGTCCGGGTTGCGCATCATCATCCAATAGGGCGGCAGCAACGAGCCGTTGAAATCGTCCCGCACGGTAAAGGCGCCGCTCGTTGGAACAGCCGGCTTCGGCTGTGCCGGAAGCGCCGGGCGTTTCGCAATCCAAGGCACAACCTCTCCTGGCGATGTGATCCGCGGCCATCCGTCCTTCCACTCGACCGGCATCAGGAACGTCTCGCGACCGGTGTTGAACTGATCGTCGGCATAAGGCCGAACGCCAAGAAACACCGTCCACCACTCACCCGCGTCCGTCTGGACGAATTCCGCGTGCCCGGTCGACGTGATCGGATTCGGCCGATCCCTCGGCAGGTCGCGCTGAGTGAGAATTGGGTTGCCGGCGAACGGAACGTAGGGGCCGGTCACATGAGCGCTTCGGAAGACCACTTCGCTGTGGTTTTCGGCCGTGCCGCCCTCGGCCGCGATGAGGTAATAGACGCCGTCGCGTTTGAAGATGTGCGGCCCCTCGATCCAGATCGGGTTCTGCTCGGGGTGAACGCCTCCGTCGACTAGCACGCGGCGTGGACCGAACGTCTTCAGCGTCCTGGGATCGAACTGCTGCAGCCAGATTGCGCGATGGCCCTCATAGCGCGGCTTTTCTGGCGGCGGGCCGTTGTTGACGACCCACGCGCTTCCGTCCGCGTCAAAGAAGAGGGAGGGATCGATCCCGCCATTTAGCTCGGGAAGGAACGTGGGATCCGACCAGGGCCCGGCGGGACTTTTCGCGGTGATCACGAAATTGTCGCCGCAGCCGACGCACGTATTCACAATGTAGAAGCGCCCCGCGTGCCAGCTGATGTCGGGCGCATATACGCCCTGGTTCGAGAGGTTGAGCTTTCCAAAGTTCAGCTGCGAGGAGCGATCGACCGCGTTGCCGATTTGGCTCCAGTGAACCAGGTCCCGGCTGTGCCAGACGGGAATTCCCGGAAACCAATCGAAGGTCGAATTCACGAGATAATAGTCGCTCCCCACCCGGACGATGCTCGGATCGGGATAGAATCCCTGCAGGACCGGGTTGGCGTATTCGGCGGCGCCCGGCTCCGGCCGACCATCGTCGCCGCGATATTCGAACCAGTCGAACCGCGCGACCGAGGACCGCTGCGGCGGCGCCGCTCCGGCGAGGCTGGCAGCCATAACAACTACGCTCAACAACCGCCCCACTGTATCCATCAGGGATTGGGCACAGCCGTGAAGATTCCGACGCGGCACTGGGCGAACGCTCCCGAACCGGTCGCCTTCGCCTCTACCGGATCATAGATCCGGATGTGATCGTCCCGGCACAGTTGCGTGCCCTGGCTTTCCGTCTCGACGATGGATGATGCGTCGGCCCGCGCCGCGCCAGGGCAGCCGCCAACCAGGTCCGTACGGTAGGTGATCCCGCCGACCATTTCGAACAGCACCGACTCAGGAGGCAGGACGTGGCGAGCGCTCACCTGCTTCAAGTCGATGCAGCTGACTTGCGCTCCCTGCGCGACGACTGGCGGCACAGGTGGCGCCTGCGCGGTGCATGCGGCAAGCCCGAGTCCCAGCATTGCGACCATGGGCTTCATATCGACCTCCTTTAGCTGATGTGGCGCGAGGACGCTGATCGAAACGCGCCGGCCATCGCTTGGTGCAGCGGCTTGGGCCGAAAGTTTACGTCGTAAGGAGTGCCGCGCTTGATGGTCTTGTCGGCGCGAGGGTCGAAATTGTTGAGCCAGCTGTAGCGGTCGACCATTCCCCAGGCGAGCAGGTCGCCGAGCTGCGGATAGCTCAGCATCAGGTCGAGGTAGGCGCGGCCGTAGTCGGAAACCATGCGGTCGCGGAGTGCCGCGTCGGTCGGCGCGGCATGGTCATTCACGTCGAACTCGGTGATGAGCAGCTTGTAGCCCATGCCGACGACCTCATCGAGAAACCGCCGCCACGGTCCTTCCGACTCGGCCACGATCCGCGCTACGGGCCAATCCTTGAGCAGCCGGATGTGCGATTGGACTCCGAGCGCATCGACGGGCGTGCCGCGCTTCTTGAAACCTTCGAGCAGCTTGAGCACGCCTTTCATGTGCATCTCGTCGACCGGGTTGCGCTCCCAGCTCATGTAGTCGTTGTAGACGAGCTGCGCGTGTGGCGCTTCCTCCCGGGCCGTGTGAAACATAAGATCGAGGAAATGCTCTCCGCCAAGTGCGCGCGTGACATTGGTCTCGCGAATCTCGCCCGTTTCCGGTTGGACCGCTTCATTGACCACGTCGTAGGAATAGATGCGCGTTCCGTACCGGCGGCAGACCGTGCGGACGTGCTCCGTCAGCAGCTTTTCGGCAGCAGCCTTGGCTGCGGGCTGCGGACCGAAGTCCGCGTCGGCCAGCCATTTCGGATACCATTTCGTCGGAGTCCAGAAGAGCGTGTGCCCGCGCAAGTTGAAGCCGTGCTTCCCAGCATAGTCGGCGATGGCGTCGAACGCGCGAAAATCGAAGCTATCGCGCGAGCGGCGCACCCATTGCCATTTGAGCTGGTTCTCCGGCACGAGAAGAGAGCATTCGCGCTCGAGGATCGCCGCATAGCGCGGGTTGGTAAGGCTTCCGGCATCAACGCCGGGAGGGGTCCACATCACCGCTGAGCCGAACCTGCGGCCGCTCGAATTGGCGAGCTGGTCGAGCGAACCCGCCGCGCGCGCTGCCAATGACGGCGAGGCGGCGGCGGCAATGAACGCGCCGGCTCCGGCAAGACTTTCGCGTCGAGTCAGCCGCACATGTCCCTCCTCTTACGATGATAGCGCTAACAGGCTAGCATCGACGCGACAATGAGCGATTCTTCGCAGACCTTCCGATCCGCCGCGGCGGGCCTTTTGCTGCTCGTCACTCCGGCCACGGCCTGGGCGGAAGACGGCTATCGGCTGTGGCTGCGCTACGATCCACTGCCTGCTGCGGTTGCCGCCCACGACCGCCGTTATATCGGAGGCGTGACAGCGTACGGGGATGACTCACGGGTCATCGCCGCGACTCGTGAGCTCGATCGGGCGCTTGGCGGCTTGCTTTCGATTGCGCCCGGCGCGCAGGCCATGCGCGGTCCCCCCAAAATCCTGCTTGGAATGCCAGGTGATTTGAAAAAGGCTGGAGTGCCCCCGCTGGATCTCACCGGCCTGGGGCCCGAGGGTTACCTGGTTCGCAGCCTCGCTCTCCCGTCCGGCCGTACCATCGTCGTCACGGGAAACAGCGGTGCAGGCGTGCTCTACGGCACGTTCGCCCTCATCCGTGAGATGCAGCTCGGCGGTTCGCTCGACGACGTAAATCTCCGGTCGGCACCCGCCTACGCTCTGCGGATGCTCGACCATTGGGACAATCTCGATCGGTCGGTCGAACGCGGCTACGCCGGCAAGTCGATCTGGGATTGGGCATCGCTGCCAAAGATCGATCAGCGTTACATCGACTATGCACGCGCCAATGCCTCGATCGGAATCAACAGCGCGGTTCTCAACAGCGTCAACGCCGACCCTAAAATTCTCACGTCCGAATATCTCAAGAAGGTCGCCGCGGTCGCCGATGTGCTGCGGCCGTACGGAATCCGGGTCTATCTGAGCGCAAGATTCAGTAGCCCGGTGGAGATCGGAAACCTCAAGACTGCCGATCCGCTCGATCCGACAGTGCAGGCCTGGTGGCGTACGAAGGCCGATGAGGTCTATCGCCTAATCCCGGACTTTGGCGGATTCCTCATCAAGGCGAACAGCGAGGGGGAGCCGGGCCCGTGGGATTATCACCGCACTCAGGCGGACGGCGCCAATGTCATCGCAGACGCGCTGCGGCCGCACGGCGGCACGGTCCTTTGGCGCGCCTTCGTCTATGCAGCGACCAAGGAGGATCGTGCCAAGCAGGCGTATGACGAGTTTCGCCCGCTCGACCGCAAGTTCCGCGACAATGTCATCGTCCAGGTCAAGAACGGGCCGATCGATTTCCAGCCGCGCGAGCCCTTTTCACCTTTGTTCGGGCAACTGCCGCGAACCAAGGTCGCGCTCGAAGTGCAGCTCACCCGCGAATATCTCGGCGGCACCGATGGAATTGTCTTCCTCGCGCCGATGTGGACAGAAGTGCTCAATTCAGACACCTGCTCGCCACGTTGCAGCACGCCGGTAAAGAACACCATCGTCGCGATGGCCGGCGTGTCGAACGTCGGCAGCGACCGTGATTGGACCGGATCCAATTTCAACCAAGCGAACTGGTACGCGTTCGGGCGCCTGGCCTGGAATCCGTCGCTTTCGGCGCAACAAATCGCCGACGAATGGACCCGGATGACCTGGAGCGACGATCCGCGCGCGATGAAGCCGATTGCGGCGATGATGCTCGGCTCGCGTGAAGCGGTGGTCGATTACATGACTCCGCTCGGTCTCGCGCACCAGTTCCAGAACGATCATCACTATGGGCCCGCGCCGTGGTCGTGCAGTTTCGCCCAGACAAACTGGAACCCCTGTTATTACAACAACGCGGACTCGCGCGGCATCGGCTTCGACCGGACGAAGGCCGGAAGCGATGCGGTCGATCAATATGCGCCACCGGTCGCCCGCACGTTCGCGAGCCTGGCACGGATCCCTGATGAGTATCTTCTATGGTTCCACCACGTGCCGTGGACCTACAGGTTGCGATCCGGGCAAACCCTTTGGACATCCCTCGTCGATCATTATGACGGCGGTGTCGGCGAGGTCGAAGCGAACCGGCGCGAATGGCTGTCGCTTCGGCCATTCATCGATCCGGAGCGCTTTGCCGCCGTCAGCGACGATCTCGACCGGCAAGTCCTCGAGGCGCGCTGGTGGCGAGATGCTTCGATCGCTTATTGGCAAAGCCTGTCCAAGCTTCCGCTGCCCCCCCGCCATCCGTCGCCGGCGCATTCCCTCGCTTGGTACAAGGCGATCCATTTCTCGGAGGTTCCCGGGTTCAAGATCCCTCGGATCGATTTTCGAACCTTGTGCATAGCGGGAAGAGAGCGCGCTAACTGCGCCCATTGATCACGAGACCGGCGGCCTCCTGAAAGCAGAAGCCCCTCCGGGGTGGGAGGGGCTTCGACTTTTTCAGCTTCCGCGTTCCGGTGCCGCTGCAGGAGGCGGCGGTGGTGGCGGCGGAGCGGGCGGTGCCGGACAGGTCGCCGTTGCCGCGATCACCGTTCCGTTCGGACACGTCTGCGTTTCCGGAAGCGGCGGTGGCATGGGCGGCGGTGGCGGCGGAGGAGCACTGGTGTGGCCTCCGAACGTGCCGCGCAGGATGAACGAGTAACGGCGATCCTGCATCACGTCCGATCGCGGCCCCAGCAACCCGCCTATCGTGAACATTTGCTCCGTTTCCGTTACGGAATTGGTGAGGTTCTGCGCCTGGACGCCAACCTTGAGGAATGGCGTGATCGTGTAGAAGGCCGAGGCATCCAGCGTCCCATAGGCCTTCTGGAAAATCGGGAAGTACGGGAAGATGACGTCAGATTCCGTCAGCAGGAACTTCGACCGCCAGTTGTACGCCAGCCGGATCGAAATCGGTCCCTTCTCGTAGAACGGCTCGATGTTGATCGTGTGCTTGGACAATTGCGCGAGCGGCAGGTTGAACCCTGAGCCGATCGGTGCAGTGTTCACGCCGCCGCCGTTATTCAGGAACGAGTTCGGGATGCCCCTGCTCTTCACGTACGCATAGTTCGCGCTGAGGCCTAAGCCGCTGAGCGGGCCAGGCAAGAAGTCGTATGTCTGCGTATACGAGATCTCAAAGCCCTTGACCTTGCCGGTGCCGGTGAAGTTGGCGGGCCCACGGATAGCGACCGTTTCGGTCACGCCATTGCTCGTGATGTCGCGTGGGATCGTACTCGAGAAGATGTAGTTGTGAATGTTCTTCATGAATACGTCGGCGGTAATTGAGCCGACGCGGCTCCCTCCGAAATACCATTCCACTGTCGCGTCGAAATTGTCCGACGTGATCGGCTTCAGGAATGGATTGCCGGCGCTCGAAGTCGGGTTGCCATTCGCATCAAGCCCGATCGTGATGAAGTTGCGGATATCCGCAAGCGACGGACGGGCGAAATCCCTGCTCGCCGCCAGCCGCAGGATCAGGTCGCGGGTGAGGCCGAACTTCAGGTTCAGACTTGGCAGCCAGTAGCTGTATTTGTTGACGGCGGTCTGCTGCGTCGTCAGGCCGGTCGCGAACTGCTGCAGCTGGGCATAGGCGGCCGGGCCGATGTTGCAGATGCCGCCCGGAATGGTCGGCGGCGTACCTGGAGGAGAGCCCGGGGGCGGGCCCGTAACGGCGCAGCGCACGCTGAACGGCTGGGTAATATTCAGCTGTTGCTGCGAGGGAACGCCGATCGACCCCGAAGAGGTGAGATTGTCGTGAACGTAGCGGACGCCGATGTTGCCATCGAGACGGACGCCGCCGAATATCGGTTCGTCCTGCCCGAACTTGAGCATCGCGTAAGCATCCTCGGTCTTCTGACCAACGGGCTGGATGTCGCTCGGCAGGAACGGAGTTCCGGCAATGACTCCCGGCCGTTCCGAAAGCGGGACCCAACCGGACACAGACGGACATCCGGTTTGAGCCGCACCAGAAGCTGCCTGCACAGCCCTGCACTGGGCTTGCTCGTACGCCTGAACAGCCTTGGCGAACGCGATGGCGTCAGCATAATTGTCGGTCAGGTTGCCGCCGTAGAAGAGGGACGGAGGTGGCGCCTGCGTGTCGCCCCTGAAGAATCCGTCCCAGTTGTAAGTCTGAACAGCACCCTGCGGAACGCCGACCTGATCAAGGAATGTCGCTGAAGCCACACCCGACCAGACTTCGCTCAGCGAGCCCCAGTTGTAGGTCGTATATTTGATGTTCTGCTGGCGGTCGGCGTAGCGCGCGCCGAACTTCAGCTGCTTCAGGAATGGAACCGTGTCGAGGAAATTGTAGGCAACGTCGCCGGCGAATGCCCATTCGTGGCCGCGGCTATGCTCGATGTGGTCCATCGCGTTGCGCCAGAAGGTGAAGCGCGGGTCAGCAAAATATTGAGAGTCGGAATCGGCAACCATCGCCGGGTTCGGCGCTGCCCATGTCGCGCTCAGCGTATTCGGCTTGTGCGGAATTGCGATCGGGAACTGACTGGTCAGGTTGACCTGCTGGTCGGCGAAGTTCGAGCTCGA
>Ga0068853_100004402_pt1 | contig 10909 bp, 9 predicted proteins | sample KBSCornC32_FD_65655 | JGI IMG/M metagenome (GOLD analysis project Ga0068853, IMG submission 65655) | Corn rhizosphere microbial communities from Kellogg Biological Station, Michigan, USA - KBS Corn C3-2 | ecosystem: Host-associated > Plants > Roots > Rhizosphere > Soil ... | reverse complement strand
GATCTACGCGCAGGTCTTCTCTGGCCACGCCGAACGCCTCATCACCTCCGACCAGGGCGCGCTGAATTACTACGTGGGCCTCGGCTTCCGGTAGGGCCGGCCACGGCCACGGCCCGCCGGGACATTCGGTCGCTGGCGTCCACGTGGCGGTCGCCGGCGGCCAGGCTCATTTCCGCTGACACGTCTGCGGGTGTTGTGAGACGCTGGCCGCAATGAACACCGACGTCGAGATGCTGGAACGGTGGCGGGCGGGGGAGAAGGGAGCCGGCGAAGCGTTGTTCGGGCGTCACTTCGCCGAGGTGTTCCGGTTCTTCGACGGAAAAGTCGGAACCAGGGCGGAAGATCTCACGCAGCAGACGTTCCTGGAGTGCACGCGGAGCCGCGCGCGCTTCCGCGGAGAGTCGAGCTTCAGAACTTACCTTTTCGGGATTGCGTGGAATGAGCTGCGTCAGCACCTGCGGAGAGAGAGCAAGGATCGCAACGTGGACGTCGAGGTCTCGTCGCTGGACGATCTGTGCGCCCTCACGACCTCACCGAGCAGCCGGCTCGACCGAGCGCAGCGCGCGGACCGGATCCGGCGTGCGCTGGCTCGATTGCCCGTCTCGCAGCAGGTGCTGCTCGAGTATCACTACTGGCACGAGCTGGACGCGGCCGCGCTGGCCGAGATCTTCGAGGCGACGGCGGGCACCATTCGCGTCCGTCTGCTGCGCGCCCGGGCCGCTCTGCGCGAGCAGATGGCGCGAATGTCGCCGAGCACGACGTCGGCTGGCCCGTCGACGCGGGCCTTGCACGGATGAACGAAGAACAGGCTCGAAGCAAGCCTCGCGGCGAGCAACCGCCGAAAGCGAAAGGGAACACTCATGCCTGTCTACCGTCCCCTGATGATGACGGGTCTTCTGGCGGGCGCCCTCTGCGCCTCGGCCGCGCCGCGCATCGCGCGGGCGGGTCTCTGCTCCAGTTGCCCGGGGAACGCGGCCACCGTCGGCGACGGCATCGTCTTCGACGAGTTGAACACCCAGATCGGGGTGACCGCGGGCGGCCCGGCCCTCAAGACCGTGACGCTCCCGAACGGCCATGACGGCCAGCTTCTGGCCAAGGGACAGGTGTTCTCGGCTTCCGACATCGTGACGGGCCGGGTGTTCTCCGGAGCGGCGTTGAGGGGGCTGATCCTCACCATCGGAATGCCCGACGGCCGCGAGTACCAGCTCGAGCTCCACCGTGTGGACGGTGTGCCAATCGAGGGCCTTCCGGAGCCAGTCCGCACGACTCCGTTCCGATTCTACGTGAGCCCGCTCGACGTCGTTCACGACTACGACTTCGTGGTCAAGAAGACGAAGCAACGATACGGCATGCGCGTGCCCTGCGCGGGCGCCTCGGATGACGATCGCTGCCCGGATGGTGCCTTCAAGGAGCACCTGTGCACGAATCCGGTGGTGACCCAGGACCTGCTCTGGACCGACTACAAGGCGGCGGTCATCTTCACGGGCGACCACTTCGACAAGACCCGGACGGTCCTGGATCAGAAGGGCGGCGGGTGGTTCTTTCTGGCGTGCGACGGGACGGCCGCCGCCAAGATGCACCTCCTCCGCCACACGGCGGCGGGCTCGTACGCCGGAGATCCAGGGAGCAATGTCGATCCCCGCACGACGACGCTCGACCAGCGCACGGCGATGTTGAAGGCCATCACGGCAGACTATTGCGGCGACGGCAACACGTGGACGGGAGACGGCACGCCGCTCTACTGGACGGACGCGCGGGGCTGGTTCCCGTCTGCCCCGGACCGCAGCGATCTCTTCACGCGGGTCAGATCCGGATCGCTGCCCGTCGAGGCCATCTGGGGAGCGAGCGGCGCGCTGTGCCTCAATGGGCCGCGGCGGAGACCGACGAAAGGCGGGCTCTGCCTCGGCGGCGATCTCTCTCGTGCGCCTGCCGTCGAGGCACCGGAGGTCCTCGGCGCCTGCAGCCGAGCCGTCCCGCCGTGCAGTCAGAACGTCGTGCTCAGGTGGATGCTCACCCATGGCGGCCCCGGAAGCTCCGGAAGCTCGCCTGCGACGGGCCCGATCGCGGCGTTCAATGCCGTCAAGACGGGGTATTTGCCGACGCTGAACGCCGACGAGTCAGCCATCGTTCGGGGCGGGTACGTCATGACGGTCAACGATCCCCTGAACCCGGCCGACTATTGCCAGGATCCAAAGGCTTACCCCTTCGTACCGTACACGCATCCGTAGTCAGCCTCGAGCTCGGGCATGCACGCGCAGGCGGGCCGATGCTCTGGCCAGCTGGGCCCGCGCGCGTGCGAGGCGCCGGTCCACGCTCGTCACCGACACCTTGCGCGCGATCTCGCTCAGGGTGCGGACGGCCGATTCCAGCGTGCGCGCGGCATCGCGCGGGTCACCGGCCGCGAGGCGCGCTTCGGCGAGCCCCAGCTCGAGCTCGGCGCGGGTCTGCCGGTTCCACCACGGCGCGGTGTCCGAGAGAGGCCATTGCTGGAGGAGGACGGTGAATTCTCGGGCCGACGCTGCGACGTTCCCCTCGCTCAGATGCAGGCGGGGCAGAACCCAGGGGACGTCGGACTCCCGCGCCACCTCGATCGAGGCGGCAGCGGTCAAGGCGGCGATGGCCTCCACGGTCCGGTTCAGGTCCGCTCGAATGAACGCGACCTCGGCCCAGCAATGCTTGGCCAGCACCCGGTTGTGGGGTTGCAGCGCGGAGCAGGTCGGGACCAGAATCTCGAGCGCTCCCACGGAGTCCTCGGTGTAGTCCCCCTGGAGCCAGCGGGCCGCCAGGGTCTCCGGGTGGTCGGGCCCGAGCAGGTCGGCCTTGGCCGCCACCGCCCGCCCGAGGAGGCGCTCGCGCCGGGCGGCGTCGCGGGTGACCAGGGCCTCGTTGACGGGAACGACGAGGAGCTCCGCGGCACCGGGGCCGACCACGCCCTGCGCCTCGCGCGCGGCCCGCTCGAAGGCAGGCGCGGCGCGCTCCGAGTGCTCGAGGGCCACCTCGACCGCGCCCACGTTGTTGTAGAGCAGAGCGCGCGCGAAACTCGGCGCCGCCAGGTGGTCGGCGACGGCTTGAACGATCTCGATCCCCTGCAGCGCACCGGCGCCGCCTTGCGACGTGCCCTGGGCCCACGCCCGACGCGCCCAGGATTCCACCGCCAGGGCCTCGTCGCCGACCCGGAACGCCAAGGTGGACGCCTCGGTCAGCGGCGGCACGGCAGCGGCCCTCTCGTCGATCGACATCGTCGCGTGCCCCTCGAGCAGCAGGGCCTCCGCGACCAGCGGCGCGTATCCGAGCTCCCGCGCGCGGGCGACCAGGCGCTGCCCCTCGCCGCGCACGTCGCGGGCTTGCCCCGCGGCCAGGCGAATACGGGCCCCCGCGAGCTGGTGGCGAAGCTCGGCGACCTCCGCCGCGATAGCCTCCCCGGCCGGTGCCACGCTGGTGGCGACCGCCTGACCCTCCGCGCAGGCGTCGGGATCGGGCAGCGCGCGCGCCGCGAGCACGAGGTCGGCGGGTTCGGCCTCGTGCACTTCGCGTCCCGCCGGGGATCCTGTTCCGACCAGGACGGCCAGCGCCGCCAACGCGCGCCGACCGCTCTCGAGACAGGCCAACCGGCGCTCGTTCGAGGTCTCTGATTCGACGCCTGCCCGTCGCGCTTCGCAAACCCCGCGGTAGGCGGCGGCCCAGCGCAGCTCGTACGCGCTCGTCTGCGAGAGCAGCGGCTGGCGGACAGAGCGCCCGTAGGCTCCGCCGCCCACCCCGGACTGGAAGATCGCCTCGCGTCCTTCCGGTCCCCAGACCGTCGCGATCCGGGCGCGGCCCTGGGCGCAAGTGACCGCGGGGCGAGCCCCGATGCTCCGACCCGTCACGAACACGAGCCCAGTCAGGAGGGCCAGGGTGGCGGCGGCGATGGTGCGCCGGCGCCGGACGGCGGGGTCCCGCTCGAGAGCCGCCAGCAGCGCAGACATCGAAGGGTAGCGATCGGCGGGATCGCTGGCGCAGCCCCGTTCGACGATCGCCGCGAGCCAGCGCGGTGGCGGCGAACCGCTCGCGGCCGTCAGGGCCTCACCCAGCGCCGCGCAGAGACCGTACTGATCGGCCGCGCCCGTGATCGGTCGACCCGCGAGCTGCTCCGGCGCCATGTACTTCGGTGTCCCGGCGCGGCGCCCCGGCTCGGTCGTCATTCGGTCTTCGGCGGTCTCCGCGGCTCGCGCCAGGCCGAAATCGACGACCCGCACGCGGCCGTCGCCGCCCATGATGGCGTTGTCCGGCTTGAAGTCCTGGTGGACGAGGCCCGCGGCATGCGCCGCCGCCAGCCCGGCTCCGGCTTGACGGTAAGCCTTGACGACGTCGCGGTGGCTCCGGCGTCCCTCGCTCGCCCAGCGCCGCAGGGTCCGTCCGAGGACCAGCTCCATCACGATGTAGATGTGCTCGCCCGCGTACCCGACCTCGAAGACGGGGACGACGTTGGGATGTGACAGCCGGGCCAAGGCCCTCCCTTCCTCTATCGCCGCGGAGCCGACGGGGGCCGACACCCGCACCAGCTTCAGGGCAACGGGGCGGTCGAGCTCTGGATCGTACGCGGCGTAGACCACGCCCATGCCCCCGGCGCCGAGCCGGTTGAGCAGCTGGAAGCGGCCGAGCGAGGGAGCCTTCTCGAGCCCGAAGAGCTGCGCCGCTACCACCTCGCGCGACAGGTCCAGTCCCAGAGGTTCCGACGGGACGGCGGCGTTCATGGCCTGACCCACGGAAGGTTCGAGGACGGAGGGTTCGAAGGTGCCGTCCGCGGCGGGCGGGCTGGCTCGTCCCGGCGCGACCTCCGTGGAAAAGCGCCACTCCGTCGATCGGGAGCCCACGTCGATCGGCAAGCGCATGGCTCCCGCGATCTTGCGATTGGCCGCCGCGCCGGATCAACTGGACGCTTCCGACCTCGCCATGAAGGTCGCCGGCGCGCCGTAACGATGGCGGCCGCGCTTCCACTACCAGAGCGCGACGAGGTCCGGCGCAGCGGCTCGTCGAGGGGGCGACCACCTGGGCGTCTTGGGCCCATCGCTCGCTGCTTCAGCTTCCGTCACCAGACAAGGGGGAACGACATGCCGTCCATGACACGCCGACTCGTATTCTCGATGGCCGCGGCCGCAGCCATCACGGCGGGGGGCGCCCGGATATGCGCCGCCTACTCCGTCTTCGGTCACTGGGACCCGACCACCAGCTCGGGCTATCCGGTGATTCCGGCGCGTGCCTGTCCCAACCAGTACGCCACGTTCTTCAGCACGCCCTGGGATCCCATTCGCCGGCAGTTCCTGTCCGCGGCCAACGAGTGGTTCACCAGCGGGGGCGCCGACGTCCGGGTGCGCCTGCAGGGGGACCTCGCCGCGTCCGACCCGCGATGCTCGAACACCAGCGCCGCCAACCCCAACCCTGGCGAGATCCTCGTGACCGCCGAGAAGAACAACGGCGGTGGCATGTGCTTCCTGGCCACCACCTTCTGGTGGACGAACGGCGCGCGAATCGAGCGCGCCAAGGTCATCATGCACTCGGGTACGGCGTGCACCGGCACGTACCAAGCTTACCCGTGGTCGAACGGAGACGTCCCCACGGCCGGGCAATACGACTTTTGGTCCGTGTACCAGCACGAGCTCGGCCACGCGCTCGGATTCGATCACTCCACGGATCCGAACGCCGTGATGATGGCGTCCGCCCTGATGGGGAGCATCCAGCTCCGGAACCTCTCGACCGACGAGCGGCTCGGTCTTCGCAATACGGCCACCGGTTACCCGCGCATCCTGACCTCTTCGCAGCACCGTCGCTCCATCGATGACGGAGCGAGCTGGCTGAACGAGGGCGAGCCGTTCGCGGTCGACGTCATCGGTTCGCCGTCTCTCTGCTATGGCACGGCGGCCGGTCGATATCTGGTCGCCAGCACGCTCGCTTCGAACGACACGGTCGTCGCCTACTGGACCAACGGCGTCACGAGCGCCGGCACCGCGACGTTGCCCATCCAGAGCCACCTGCCACCCGCGATCGGCTGTGCCTCGGGGCAGTACGTGGTGGCGGCGGTGGCGAATGACCCCGCTCGAACCGTGGTCGTCTCGACCTCGCCGGATGGCGTGACGTGGAGCGCGCCGACCTCGCTCGGTATCTCGTCGAGCTTGCCTCCCGCGCTGGCGTACGCGCCCTGGCAGGGAGTCTTCGTGCTGGTCACGACCGACATCGCCAGCGGCTCCTTGCAGACCCGGCTGTCATCGAACGGCACGAGCTGGGCGGCGCCGCAAAGCTGGCCCTACCGGACCTCGAGCCCGTACGGCATCGACTGTCGCAGCGCCTCCGGATCGTGCGAGCTCGCCTGGGCCGACGCGGAGCGATCCTACACGCCGCTGCGCTCGGCCACGCTCGGCTTCCTGCCGTTGGGCATGGGCTTGACCGCGACGGCCACCTACGATCTGGGCCTGAACAGCTACGGGGGCGGCGTGGCGTCCAACGGCTCGCGCTTCCAGCGGACCTGGCGCGATCGGGGCACCGCCACCGTTCTGACCTCGGGCGGCTGGTCCTCGCCGGCCACGCTGTCGCCCCTGACCTTCACCGGCACGGTGATCCATGCGGCCCCCAACCTCGCGTGGGGCGCGGCCTGGTCGGAATGGTCGAGCTGGTACGCGGTGGCCGCTCGTTACGACCGATGACCCGGCCCGCCGCTTTCACCCATGCACCCACACCTTCCAACACTCATCGCGAAACCATCTGAGAAAGATCGAACGGAGTCGAAAATGACGAAGACCTCATTCGTGAAGACGCTGACCACCGCCGGGCTGATCCAGGCGTTCCTGCTTGCTGGGTGCGATCCGGAAGTCGCGCCGGCAACACCGGTCGCCGCCGCGGCGCTGTCGGCGGCGGCCACCAAGGATCCGACATCGCCGGCGCAAGGGACCATCAATTCTCCCTCGTCGCCGTCTGCCTCGGGCACCGCGGAGACCTGCATCGCGGACCGGCAAGCCCTGCTCTCGGACATGGCCGCGCTGACGGCGAGCCATGCCCGCGGTTGCCGGCGCGACGATGAATGTCGGGTCGTCGCCGTGAGCACGCGGTGCCAGGACGCTTGCAGCCTCGCCGTGCTGGAGACCCACGTCGAAGCGCTCACGCGGGACTTGCAGGCTCTCGGCAAGCGCTGCGATGGGATCGCTCCGACCTGCGGCATCGCCGCCAGTTGCGCCGTGGTGGACGGCGCGATCTGCCTCGAGGGCACCTGCCGGCCTCACCTCCCCACGCCGCGGTGAAGCGGCCGCCGTGGCCGGTGACCAGACGACGACGAAGGGCGCTCGGCACGATGAGCGACCGAACACGAAACACGAACAGACAAAAGGAAAGGACAGACCATGAAAACGAAGCGATTGTGGTTGCATCTGGGGGGGCTGGGCGCCATCTGCGCTTGTGTCGCGTTTGCCGCGCCCAAGGCCGGGCACGCCGTCGAACGCGATGACCCTTCGTTCAAGTACGAACCCGGAGCCAAGGTCTCGGACCTGGCGGGATCCTGGGCGATCAGCCTGGGCGGGAACACCGGCTGTGGCCTCCACGCCATGTACGTCACGGTCGATCTCGATGCCTCCGGCTCGGGCATGGCGGTCATTCGAAACAGCTCGACCGGGTGCCCGCCGCACGACGATCCCCCGCAGCCGTTCAAGATCCTCTCGCTCAACCCCGACGGCAGCGGCGTGGCTGGGCTGGCGTGCGGGCCCGGCTGCGGATGGACCTTCACCATCCAGGTCCCCCGGGGCAGCAACAACCTGTTCACTCTGGTCGACGTCGCGCCGGAAAATCCGAACAACGTCCTGGTGGGGACCGCCGCGCGGAAGTGGCTTTCGGCAAACCACTGATCCTTTGAATCCGATCGGACCGGGTCCACGTCGGCGGGCCGCCGCCGACGGGATCCGAGCCCCGACGGGTGGCAAGGAGCTCGGGCCACGGGCGGCGAGCGCGAAGGGGGCGGCGCGGCGCGCGCGTTGCGGTAAGCTCTTCGGCCGAATGGCTCACCAGTACATCTACACGATGCAGAACCTCCGACGGGTCCACCCGCCCAACAAGGAGGTCCTGAAGGGGATCTATCTCTCGTTCTACCCGGGGGCGAAGATTGGCGTCCTGGGCAGCAACGGAGCCGGCAAGTCGACCCTGTTGCGCATCATGGCCGGCATCGACAAGGACTTCTTCGGTGACGCCAAGCCCGCCGACGGCATCCGCATCGGCTTCCTCCAGCAGGAGCCGGGGCTGGATCCGACCAAGACGGTGCTCCAGAACGTAGAGCAGGCCGTGGCCGCCACCAAGCAGCTCCTCGTCCGCTTCGACGAGGTGAACGCCAAGCTGGGTGATCCCGACCTCGATCCGACGGCGATGGAGAAGCTGCTGGAGGAGCAGGGCAAGCTTCAGGACGCGATCGAGGCCGCCAACGGCTGGGACCTGGATCGCACGCTCGAGATCGCGATGGACGCCCTCCGCTTGCCGCCCGCCGACGCCGACGTGACCAAGCTTTCGGGTGGCGAACGCCGGCGCGTGGCCCTGTGCAAGGTGCTGCTCGAGCGCCCCGACCTCTTGCTGCTGGACGAGCCCACCAACCACCTGGACGCCGAGAGCGTGGCCTGGCTGGAGCATCACCTGCACGAGTACCCGGGGACCATCGTGGCGGTGACGCACGACCGGTACTTCCTGGACAACGTCGCCGGCTGGATCCTCGAGCTGGATCGCGGCGCCGGGATCCCGTGGGAGGGGAACTACTCTTCGTGGCTGGACCAGAAGCGCAAGCGCCTGGAGTCCGAGGAGAAGGCCGAGTCGGCGCGGCAGCGCACGCTGGCGCGCGAGCTCGAGTGGGTGCAGGCCTCCCCTCGCGCCCGGCAGGCCAAGAGCAAGGCGCGCCTTGCGGCCTACGAGCAGCTGCTGGCCGAGGAGACGCAGAAGCGCGAGGACAACGTCGAGATCAGCATCCCGCCCGGCCCGCGGCTCGGCGAGGTGGTCGTGAAGGCCGAGGGTCTGACCAAGTCCTTCGGCGACCGCCTGCTGGTCGAGAACCTGTCGTTCAACCTGCCGCGCGGCGGCATCGTCGGCATCATCGGTCCGAACGGTGCCGGCAAGACCACCCTCTTCCGCATGCTGGTGGGGCAGGAGAAGCCGGACAAGGGCGTGTTGCGGGTCGGTGACACCGTGAAGTTCGCATATGTCGACCAGAGCCGGGACGCGCTCGCGGGTGACAAGACGGTGTTCGACGAGATCTCGCAGGGGGCCGAGTTCCTGGAGATCGGCAAGCGCAAGATCCCGTCACGGGCCTACGTCTCGGGGTTCAACTTCCGTGGGACGGATCAGCAGAAGCGCGTGAAGGATCTGTCGGGCGGCGAACGCAACCGCGTGCACCTGGCCAAGGTGCTGCGGTCAGGGGGCAACGTCCTCTTGCTCGACGAGCCGACCAACGACCTGGACGTCGATACGTTGCGCGCGCTGGAGGACGCCGTCCTGCAGTTCGCGGGGTGCGTGGTGGTCATCAGCCACGATCGCTGGTTCCTGGATCGCATCGCCACGCACATCCTGGCGTTCGAGGGCGACAGCCAGGCGGTGTGGTTCGAGGGCAATTACCAGGACTACGAGGCCGATCGGAAGCGACGACTTGGCGCCGCCGCCGAGCAGCCCCACCGCATCAAGTACAAGAAGCTGATTCATTGAGGGCCGGGGGCGTCTCCTGTAGGCTGGTTGCATGATCGCCTACGAAGAGCTGGAGAAGGCCCTCGCTCGCTGGAAGGCGCGCCGCCCCGAGGCCATGGGCGGCGGTGTGTCCGCCGGCGCGTCGGCTGGCGTCGTCCTGTCCGGCCCGGACGAGGTGGGAGAGGCGACGCCGATGGCGCGCGAGGAGGAGCTGGGCGAGGCGACGCCGATGAGGCGCGAGGAGGATCTCGAAGCGACGTCGATGGGCGAAGCGGACGGGGGGATCCCGACGGGCATCTCGGCCGAGGACGGTCCGGCCAGCGACAGCACGGGCGAGCTGGAGATCGGGGACGCGATCCCCGAGGAGCGATGACGCTGGGGTAGCGCGCGCGGCGCTCGATCGGGGCCGCTGGCGACGCGGTCACTGGTCGCGACACGATGAAGCGTTCTACCTCCAGCCGGAAGGCCGCCGAGGCCGCCCTGCGAGAGTTTGCCCTCTCGTTCCCCGAGACGCGCGAGGAGTTCCCCTGGGGGGATCGGGTCGTCAAGGTCAAGGGGAAGGTGTTCGTCTTCCTCGGGCGGAGCGACGGTGAGGAGTTCGGTCTGTCCGTGAAGCTGCCGTCGTCGGGGATGGTGGCGCTCGATCTGCCGTTCGCGTCGCCGACGGGGTACGGCCTCGGCAAGAGCGGCTGGGTGACCGCGCGGTTCCCCGCCGGCGAAGACGTGCCGGTGCCTCTGCTCAAGGAGTGGATCGCGGAGAGCTACCGGGCGGTCGCGCCGGCCAAGGTGGTGGCCGCGCTGGACGGGGCCGCAGCGCCGCCGAAGGCTTCGAAGCCTCGCACGAGAGCAGCCACCAAGAAGTCGCCAGCTCGCGGGACCCGAAAGTCGCCGCAACGCTGACGGCCGCCGGCCCTGGTGCACCGCCGTCGAGCTAGCGTCGACGCTGCGCCGACGATCCGACGGTCCCGCTTCGTTGCTCCTCCTCACCACACCGCCGGGTATGCCTCGTCGTCGCGCCTCGCGGGCCCGCCCGCTTGTCGGCGGATCGTTGACGCTGGTTCGACGGTGGTGCACTAGATGCCTCACCGGATCAGAATCTGGACGAATAAGGCAAGTTTCAAGCGGCGAGTCTGGCCTGAGCAAGGGCGCGGTCGATCTCGCGGTCGCAGGAAAGCCAGGCGCGGCGGAGAGGGTCATCGGCGTTGGCTGGTAGAGCAGGATCGACGCGGTGGAGGAC
>Ga0068853_100004399_pt1 | contig 10913 bp, 25 predicted proteins | sample KBSCornC32_FD_65655 | JGI IMG/M metagenome (GOLD analysis project Ga0068853, IMG submission 65655) | Corn rhizosphere microbial communities from Kellogg Biological Station, Michigan, USA - KBS Corn C3-2 | ecosystem: Host-associated > Plants > Roots > Rhizosphere > Soil ... | reverse complement strand
CCTCTGAGTTGGGCTCTTCCCGCGATGACCATCAGGCACACCTTTGAGAACGCGCTCGTGGTAGATATCAAGAGCGTGTTGTATTGCGCCTCTGTCGCCCCCTGTCAGTATATGGATTAGGGCGTGCATCTCTTCGCAAGCCTCGTAGGCATCGCCCATGTTTTCGATTAAGTCGAAACGGAATGAGCCGTCTTTGTCATTACAATGACTAAAACTACCGGCCATGTTGATAACTCGCTTTCTGATCGCTAGTTGCTAATTGGCGTGGCAATTGAACGTGTATCGTCTTGCCGCATTCAGGGCATTCGTTAGGAATGACGATGTTCGGTACCCCGTACCTCGCGATATCAACAAGCCTCTTCTGCCTTTCTTCGGCCTGCATCGTCATGAAATCGGCGATGGTCGTAGCTATTCGCATCTTAGACCACCCGTTCAATTCGCCTTGACGGCGGAACAGTCGGAACGCCGCGTTATCGCGATGTTTGGCTAAGACCGCCTCGTAAATCTCGTCATCGCTCATCTCTTTTCCCTTTCAAGGAGGCACTATGCCCAACCAACCAACAAACAAGGGGCTTGACTCCGCAAAGTCACTAGCCAACGTCGCGGCCCAACTGGTAGCCAAAGGCTATTCGTGGGTCGCCCGGTATTACTTCCGCAGTTCGCATTTTAAGGACGTGTTGACCGCCGCCGAAGCAAAGGCGCTCGCCGCCGCCGGTCTGTGGGTCGTGGCCGTCTACGAGAACGGGTTCCCGACCACCGCGCCGTACTTCACGGCCGCGCAGGGCCACGTCGACGCCGCCGATGCGGTCCTGTGCGCTCAGCACGCGGGACAACCGCACGGCACACCAATCTACTTCGCAGTCGACTTTGACTCCGCGCCGAAGGCCGTCGATGACTACTTCCGCGCCGTGTCGGTCATCGTGCGAAACTCCGGGTACACGCCGGGAATCTACGGCAACGGCGTAACGATTGCGCACCTGAAGTCGCTCGGCCTCGTGACGCATGGGTGGCTCAGTCAGAGCACCGGATTCGCCGGTCACGCCGCCGCGCTCGAGACGGCCGATATCGTGCAGTTGCCTGAAGGTACCGTACTCGGCCTCGACGTCGACGGTGACGTCGCCCATGGTCACAGTGGCGGTTGGAAGCCGTCCTAATCGTCGCGGCCCGGTCAATCGTCTAACCGGGCCGCGCTAACTGGCGACGACGTTTCTCTTCAAGCAAGAACTCAGTAAAAGCATTGTCCAACTTGCCATCGATTGCAGTGTCGTTCAAAAGGCGTCACCTCCTTTCGCCAACGACCGGTACCGTCGGCGCGACCGTCACGTTCGTGGCGGAGTGCGGCGACAAGGCGACGCATGATATCCTTGTAGCCATGAAACGCGCCACCGAGTTCATAGCTACGCTCGATTTCGATTAGATCGTCGTCCGTCACGCCCGCGTCGACGTCGCGCGGGGCGTCGGTGTCGGTGTTGATAGTGCTCATTTCTTCCTCCACTTAGCCACGTGCTCGGCAAAGTTGAACCACGCGGGCGATATAAGTTCCTCGCCCAATTCTTTAGCCGCTTGCTCCAAAAGCGCCATTGCCTCGTCCGATCCACCGTGCGTCATATGGTACTTGAGACGGTCAACGGTGATGCGACTCATACAGTCGACTTCTTCTTTGTCTCTTTTGCCGCTCATTCATTCCTCCTTCGCCGCCGAGCGGCTACGCTTTGCCGAACACGATACTGTCACCGTCGCGCTGGTCGGATTGCCAACGGACGCGCCAGCCTTTAGCCTCAAACATCCGCTTGACAATCTCGAAGGACTTGTTGTTGAGTCCAAAGGTGCCAAGCCATACTTCGGACCCTCGAAACTTTTCATCAAGCGCCGTGATGATTTGCGGTACCGCCGCATCGACCTTCGCTTGGTCCTCCGCATTCAATCGCTGTTCAATTTCGCCAGGTGTTGGTATCTGCATTTTCCCTAAATCCCTTCTGTTAGAAATGGCCCGTCCGTGGGCCTTAACCCTTCCTAGTTTACACCGCCGCCGACCCGAACCGGTCGAACCGCGCGCACGCCGCATCGGTCGCCGCGCTCGGCACCGTGTACGAGAGCCGCGCCGGTCGCCTAGTGATCGCGCGGCAACTTCGGCTTCTTGAACCGCTTCTTGCAGTCCTGGCACGTAAGGACCTCTGGTAGGTCGTCAAACTCCGTGCGCGTCATGTAGAAACTGCTCTCAATCTGAAACGGTTCATTGCATTCCGGGCAGTTCATTTCTACCGCCTCGATTACGTAGGGTGCTGTTTTCATGATACTCTCCGCGCCGGTCGCCTCCGAAGGTAGCTCGACACGACGACATCGCCGTTCCGTCTGTGCACGTCTACCGCCTGATACGTCGACGTCCACCACGCCAGCACGTTCCGCATCGCCTCGAACGCGAAGAGCACGGTCATGTTCGGGCGCGGCGACGGTACGACGTAGGCGGCACCGAGGCCCAGTTCGGGACGCGGTGCGTTGAACCGGTCGATGCGACGCGCGAGGGCCGGGACGTAAGGCGCGGCGGGTGCACGCTTGACAGATCCGGCTCGGTTTGATAAAGTGCTGATGTACATTGAAAGACTCCACCTTTCTTTGTCGTGCGCCCTAGACTGTTTGCCGCAGTCTAGGGCGCTTTCGTCGTTTCGGGGCTAGTCTCCGACTAACTGAGCCTCAGCATCGTTAGCCATGCCGTAGAATACGTTCCCCTGACAAATCATATCGTGAGCTTCCAACTCTTCGACATTTTCGATGGTGAAGTCGGCGTTTAGGGCTTTTTGGATTGCATCGTCTTCGTCGTCCGCTTCGACCTCGACGTACAGCTTTCCGGTAATTGGCAGCATGACGTTGTAAGTAGGCATTGTTCGCGTCTCCCTCTCGGCTCGTCTGATGTATCTATTATTGCACATAAAACCAAACGCGTCAAGTAGGTTATTGACAAAATCCAAACAATATGCAAAAATAGTTTCGGGTATCATCTATGCCAGTGGAAACAACGGAAAACTTTCGCATCCGAACAGCCGCCGCGTTCCTCGGCATTACAGAGGGCGCGGTACGGTACGCGGTGCATCAAAAACGGTTACGGCTCATTGAAGACGAAGAGGGTACCAAACGAATCCCGAAAGAGGATTTAGAGCGGTACAAAGAGGAAACGCAACCAGACGGCAAGCCGCGTGCGGGTCGGCCGAAGGGCGCGAAGGACGGTAAACCGCGAGCAAAGAAGAAGGCGAAATGAAGCACTTTGTCAAGTACGCATGCCAGTACTGCGGCCGGATGATTTCCAACTCAGGATTCGCCGCCGCCGCTCATTTACGCAAGCACGTTCGCGAGGGCTTGCTGATTGAGACGACAGGCGCGGGCGGATGCTCGTTCAAGTTGGCACCGAAGAAGGAACAAGAACCGTCCCCAGCATAACCGTCGCGCCCGCCTCGTCGAAACGGCGCGGCGCGGGGAGGACGAGCAGGAGAAGAAGCGAATGCCGATACACCCGGTCCAAGCGAACGTGCGACGGAAACTCAAATATCTATTGACGGTGAGCAAACGGGTTCCGACTGCTGTAGGTCTACACATCACCGATTACGTCGACCTGTGCATTCACGAGGGGCGACGGATACCATCGATAGAAGGCTATCCCGTCAAGGTATTCGGGCAGGTCTACGATGCCGACTATGCGGCTCCTGTGTTCGAGTCGTATGAATCTCAGTGCAGCAATGGCTCTGTGACGTGGAACCGTAATGGCGAGGTTGTGACGACCACCGAAGCGGAATGGCACTCACAGCGAGGCTGGTAACGGCCGGCACGGTCGCCACGTCGACGCGTCTGTGGAGGACCGAAGGAGAGAGAACCGATGAAGAAGAGCGAACTGATAGCGGCACTTGCCAATGATATCGCACGGCACGGCGACGGAGAAGTGTTCGCTGTCTACAACAAAGGTAAACGGTCTACTGAATACCGATTGCCTATTAAGTTCGTAAATGACTTCGTTAAGTGGGAGCCTAACGATACTTATGTTGGCACGCTCAAGGCGACCGGTCGATACATCGCCGTGCACCTGGGCGACATTGAGGCGTCGGAGACTGCTCGGTAGCCACGACCGATACCGCCGCGTCGTAGGTGCGCCCGCGACGGACGAACAGGAGAAACGACATGGACGACAATATGCGAGAGATAATGATTGAGCGACGCAAGGCAAAGTTCGACGCCGTATTCCGCCCGTCGACGGATCGGGACTGGATTGACGGCGAGATGGTGCTAGAGATAACGACCAACGGTAACCAGTGGCAGACGTTGAGCCTCGCGCCATGGGAGATACCCAAGGTCGCCGCGCTACTGAACGCGCACCTTGCCGCCACGACCGCTCCTAGCACCGTCGACGTTGAGGTTGGCGACGTGTGGCACGATGCCACGAACGACCGCCAAGTTAGGGTCGTCTCGTTCGCAGGCCGATATGCATTTGTCGAGAGCGTGAAGTGGAAACAGAGAACCAAGGTGCCGCTCAGTCGGTTCAACGGCAAACCGAACGGCTATACCCTGGTTGAGCGGGCCACCACGACCGATACCGCCGCGTCGACCGGCACGGGGGATGGAACGACATGACGAACAACATCTATTTCAATCGACACAACGGCGTTTCCTATGCGTGGATCGGTGAAACACCTCTTGGCTCCGTTGAAAAGCGCGAGACGACAAAGACCGGTTTCAAGCGCGGGCGATGCATCGGTCAGGTGCGCTGTCAACGCTATTTCGCCATCACGCCCGACGGGAAGAAACTTGCTGGCGAGCCGTCAATCGGCGGGAGCTGTATCGGCTTTTCGACGCGCAAGGACGCAGGTATCGCATTGTGGGAGCGGTGGCGTAATCTTCCCGCCGCCCTCGACACGGCGTCGACGGCCGACGCGGACGGAAAGGACGGTGCGGCGTGATAGCTACAATGAAACAGCCCGAACCTGTACCGTACTCAAAAGACCCGGAAACCTACGCTCGGCAAACGGGCGTCTTGCCCGAGACGGCGGATTATTGCCGCATTGTAGACACGGGCTATGGGCTACCGCCTCGGCACTTTTTCGAAGGGGGCAAGTGCCGCTATTGTGGGCGGCAGGAGGACACGACCGATGAGTGATAACACCCGCCTAGACGATGTGCGACTGGCACAAGACCGCCTATCCGAGTGGTGTCAGTGTGTAGGCACATATGAATATCCGGCCGTTGAGGACGTCGATACTGTCCTCGCCGAAGTCGACCGCCTCGGCGCGTCATTACTCGCCGCCGACACGGAGCGCGACTGGGCACAGGCGAGGCTCGCGGAACTCACCGACGCCACGGACGACGCGCTGCGTACCCGCCTCGCCGTCGCCATCGACCGTAACGACCGTGCCGCGATACTCGAAGTGGTCGGTGCGCTGTCGAGGCGGTTGACGGCCGTGACGGAGGAGCGGGACAATCCTCGCAAGGCACTATTACGTCACGTGTTCAACTGGGGTGAAGACGATGGCGAAAATCGAGGCGTCGAGGACTTGCGCGAAGCCATACTGGACGCTTATGGCGCTGGATTTGGATGGAGTTACCGTGGCGAAGCGTATGGTAAGACGAACGACCCTAAGGACGATATCGACTTCGAAACGTGGTACCGGACAGCAACCGAAGAGCGGAGTTTTACGTGGTATCCGCAAGGCAGTGTCGATGCTTTGAAGACCGAACTCGCCGCCCTCCGCGCGTCCTACACGTGGACGCCCGCCACGCCCGATACGATGCCGCCCGTGGGGTCTGGGCCGTGGCTGGTCACGCACAAAGACTGGATCGGAGACACGTTCGGTATAGTCTTGCGCTCCATGTGGTCTTTCTCAGATGACGACGGGCCATACTGGGCCGAGTCGGCGGCGAACGACGGACTAGGCGAACTCATAGAAGGAACCATGTTCGCATCCATCCCCCTCGAACCGCCCGCGTCGACGCGGGACGAGTCGGGCGCTACGGTCGACGCGACGGAGGTGAAGGATGCCTAAGTTTTGCCCTGATTGCAAAGTGTACGATGGTGACGACTGCGCAGATTGTGACGGCACAGGCAAGGTTGAGGACATTCTTTATCCTCACCGGTGCTCATACTGCCATGGAACCGGGCGCGTTGATTATTGGACGTGCGCGAACAAAGATTGCTGGAACTACGAAGCAGAGTTCCGTGAGGACGAAAGCGACATCGCAGCCTTATGATACCAAAAGCCGATTCGGTATCATAAGCGCGCCGTTATGATACTGCGGTATCTTAACGGCCGGAACGCGACGGCCCTTGTCGGCGCGGCGGTCGATGCGCTCGGGTGGGGCGATAAGGAGTAGAGGATGACCAAAGCACACAAAGCACTTTACGACGCCGCGCGGTATGCGCTGATAATGCCAGACCAACACGCCCGTGCCTACCTGTTGGCTGCTCTACGGATGACAAACGAGACAGATGTTTATCCGCGCAAACACACAACCATAGAATCGAATGAAAAGGCGTTCGAAATAGCCGACAGGTTCACGGAAGGTGAATACCGCGACTACTATCGCGTTGAGGACTTAGACGTCTAGCACCACCACATAACGCCCGCACCGGCACGGCGGCGAAACGGGCGAGGGGGCATGTCGAACCTATGACTAGAAACCTATCACTACCACGCCAGGTCTATGCGCGCGATTGTGGCGTTTGTCAGGCGTGTTTTCTGTTCACGACTGCCCCGGAAGCGCATCATCTCAAAGCATTTGTCGATGGTGGCGACGACCGCGTCGACAACATGGTGACGCTCTGCCGCCGATGTCACAAGCACGTACCGTCCGATCCGTCAAAGTTTCTCGACTACCAGCGCCAAGGTGGTTACACGTGGGTGGAAGGCCGTAAGTATGCATGGGACCGCATGTCAGAGCAATGCCCCGACCTAACCAGGTCATCGTTCCTCAAAGCGTACACAGAGTTCCGAATGGGCATGATGCTGTCGTCTATGGAGTACCGACTCAGTGTTCAGGATGGCAATCTGAGCAGGGCGGCTGAAATCGAAGAGGACATACGGCGGCGTTACGCCTCACTAAGTCGAGACCGCCGAAAGTTGTTCGATGACTCGATGCCGCCTCTGGACTGTATTCTGTGCGGCTTCTAAACTAGCCGCCGTTTCCGATTAGCCGCCGAACGCTTGTTGACCATGACGGCGCGACCGTTACCGACCGCCAGCACCTCGCGCAACGGACTCGCCGCGTCCACGGCCTCGCGTACATGCTGAACGTCCGGGTGCAAGTATGCCTGCGTAATCGACACGGACGCATGACCCGCCCGCTCAGAAGCCGCTTTGACGCTCTTCTTGGCGACAGAGTCGGTCGAGAAGTGGCGCAACATGTGAAGCGTCAAGCCCTTGACGCCAGCGAACGCGCAATCCTTCCTGAACGAATGAAGGAACTGCTTGTAGGCGATCGGCTCGCCGTAGGCCGTGAAAAACAGCAGCGGCGACGGGCACGACGGCCGCACCTTCAGCCACGCCCGCAACGGTTCGGCCCATCCCTCCTCGAACGGTACCTCCCGCCAGCTATTCCCCTTCGCCTTTCGCACGATGAGCACGCGGCCGTCGAGGTCGACGTCATCGACGTGTAGCGCCAACATCTCCCCGATCCGCACACCGGCCGCTGTGAGGCCCGCCAGGATGGCGTAGTTACGGCGTTTGTAGAACGACCGTGCGTCAGTCGCCAGGAACCGCACGGCTGGGTTGTGCGTGATGCTCCACCGCTCTTGACAGGCCGTCAGTACCTTAGCTATCGTCGATGCTTTGGGTGTCGGAATAAACGGCTTGTCACAACGCGGCACCTCGTAGTCGGCGATAGGGTTAATTTCAATCAGTCGTTCCCGTCGGCACCACTTGATGAACGCCTTGATTGCGACAGCATCGGCGCGGCGGGTTGACGCGAGGATCGGCGCGCCAGTGTTCGCGTTCGTGTCTGAGATCCGGTGGACCAAGTATTGGTCCATGTCTTTCGCGCGGAAGTCTGAGAGCGGCACGCCTGTGCCATTGCGGGCTTCGTAGGAAAACCACGCCTTAGCCAGCGTGAGCCGGTCGCGGTACCACTGCACCGTCTTCGGCTCGCACCGCGCCGACTTATGCGTCAGGAAGTCATCGACAGCGGCGTTCCAACCGTGAACGTCGTTGACCGCGCCAGGGCGAAACTGCGAACGCCCCGGCAGTGCGGCCGGCGCTTTAGAGCGCGAACACCCTGACTTCGTTTCCCCATCTGAAACAAGGGTCAATTTCTGTTTAGCTGACATGCCCATGACTCCATTCTTGATTGTGAGTAAAGTCTATATTTACTGTACGCAAACTACCGCGCGAAAAGGAAACTTCTACCCTGGATTGACAGAGTAGAAGTTAAGCCGCCTTACGTATATGCCCCCACAGGGACTCGAACCCCGGACACCCTGATTAAGAGTCATCAGGTACGCGGGCTTGCTTACGTTCCACTCTGATTATGCGGTTGTAGACGCGCCGAAATGCAGGCTCAGACACCCTTATTTTCTACGATGGCCTTGAGTATCACGAGTGCAGTTTGCCGGTCGTCAGGCGACATCTCGCGGATGTAGGCGGCGGCGGCGTCCTCGTCTTCGGTCGGCGACTTCACCCCGAAAAAGAACTCGACGGGCGCACGCAGGAACTGAGCAACAATCGCGAGGTCGGCGGCGGTGATATTGTTCCGGCCCGATTCAATCAGGCTTATGGCAGGCACCTTCTTGTCGAGGACGCGGGCTAATTCGGCCTGCGACCGCCCCATGTACTCGCGGCGCTCGCGGATGCGGTTGCCGATATAGGCGGTTATGGTTTGCGTGGGCGTCTCGGACATGGGCGGTAATTCTCGTCAGGTGAGAAGTGGAAAAAGATTCAGGCAAATACCAAGGTCGACCGTGCGTGTCTACTATAGCACAAAGGTTCTACGTGTGATAAAATGAGTAGACATTTACTAAAGCGTGCTGACTACTAAACGAACTCAACAGTAAGCGTTGGTGTGTGTAAGTTGCATTGCAAGTTTAGATAAATTAATATGACTGATTCGGCGAATCATGGAATAATAGATTCGCCGGTTCATCAACGCTTGCCGTGGTGGCGGCGTTTACCTGTAGTGCCAAGGTAATCAGAAAGATGGAAACCGACGTACCTCGCGTCATCATCGCCAACCAATTCGCCACCAATCTCAGCCAATGGGTAACGATGCAGTTACGGAAACGGGCAATAGCGGACGAAATAGAGCGATTCGAGCGTGCACATCCTGACGTGACAGGGTTTCTCGAAGGCGTTCGCGAGGGCGACATCACCGAAATCGTCAACAACGGTTTCACGCTCTCATGACTAGAAATCACGCTCCCGCCGCGTCTTTGGCGGGAGCTTTATATCCGCCAGGGCAGGCACGCCCTGCGCGCGCTCCCCGGCGGTGCGCGTGTCGTCCGTGGCGGGCGGCGGCGACGGAGCAGGCGATTCCTCAGCCTGTCCTATCATCCTCTGTGCAACCTGTCGGAACACCGGGTCAGCGCGGAATGCCCGAACGAGCGACTGCTCTGACGGCGGAAGGAAATCAAGCACATCCTTACCGCCCATCTCGCCATCTGTATGTAGACGCAAACCCTCCGAGACGTCTGCACGGGTCAGGGCGGCGATCCGTTCCACCGCTTCCCTGCTAATCCTGATTTCGTTTGACTCGACACGGGCGACCCAGTTGTGAGACTTGCCCAGTTCGTCGGCAAGCATCCTCATGGAAAAGCGCTCATTCTCTCGATTCCATTTGACCCACTCCCCTAAGCTCCCGAACGTTTCAGGCTTTATCGGCCTTTTTCTCATCAATTCAAGTTCCATGTACGATATGACGCGATTCTATGCTATTGGTTGCCAAAACGTCAACGTGCATTTTGGCACAAAATGGTTGACATAACGGGTAGCCTGTCGTATACTAAACGGTATGAGTTCACTAGGAAACGTACTGAAGCAAATCCGGATCGACATGGGCCTGTCCCGTGCGAGCCTTGCCACAAAACTATCTGAGCGTGGACTGCGCGTATCCACCCGCTTCGGCGTGCAGCGTATTGAAGAGCGTGGAACCAAGAAATACGACGTCCTCAAAGCCTACGCCGAAATGTCAGGCAAGTCCCTCCAAGATATCGATTCGCTGGTTGACAACGCGGAATCTGTCGCGAACAAAAAATAATCCATTTTGTCTACAAACTGGTTGACAGATTGGGTTATATGCGGTATGATTACGTTGTCAGGCCGATAAACCTGGCGCAAGTTCACCGGGGCGGCACTTGCTTACTAATCACCAACCCGTGATAAGGACCGCCCCGGTGAAAAACAGATGAGTTGGCAACTAACGAGGAGAGACATCATGACCGCCACTGCGACCAGACCGACCACGGCGACCGACATCGTAATCAAGCAGTACCGCATATCGGGCCGCTGCGTCCTCCGATCCGGCGGTCACGACATCGCCGGTCTGTACGACGCCATCGGCCGCATCTCGACGCGGACGCACGGCGACAGCCTACAGGCGCAGGAAGCGGTCATCGCGACGACGTTGGGCGACCACGGGTACGCGCTGTCGACGATGGACCGCGATGACTACGGCAATTGGCTGTTGACGTTCGCACAAGGGCCAAAGATGCGAGCGGGCAACGCGCAGTACTGGGGTTAATTTTTGGCGGCAACAGGAGGACGGAGCGAATGGGAACACGAGCAAAAAAATCAACAGCAGCAACGGTCGAAGCGACCGCCGAGCCGATACCGGAAACTGGAGCCGAGGTAAAGCCTACGGTTGAAATCAAAGACCGATGGTCAGGCACAGTGATTAAAACTGTGGAAGGGGCCGACCTCACCGGGGCCAACCTCACCAGGGCCGACCTCACC
>Ga0068853_100004394_pt1 | contig 10918 bp, 9 predicted proteins | sample KBSCornC32_FD_65655 | JGI IMG/M metagenome (GOLD analysis project Ga0068853, IMG submission 65655) | Corn rhizosphere microbial communities from Kellogg Biological Station, Michigan, USA - KBS Corn C3-2 | ecosystem: Host-associated > Plants > Roots > Rhizosphere > Soil ... | reverse complement strand
GCCACCGAGAGCATGTGGTTCTCGCACCGGCCGTTCTGGTTCCTGCTGTGGGGGGCCGTGTTCGAGCGGCACCCCAAGCTGCAGATGGTGTTCGCCGAGCAGGGCGCCGACTGGGTGCCCGATCTGCTGCAGCTGCTCGACTTCATGTACGAGACCTATTTCGCCCATGAGCAGAAGCGGCTTTCGCTCAAGCCGAGCGAATATTGGCAGCGACAATGCACCGTCCAGGCGATGTTCCTGACGCAGCGGGATGTGGACGCGCGACACATCATCGGCATCGAGAACATGACCTGGGGCTCCGACTATCCGCACTATGAGGGGAGCTACCCCAAGAGCATCGGCCATCTGCAAAAGTTGCTGAAGGATGTTCCGGAGGACGAGGTCCGTGCGCTTCTGGCGACGAACGCCGCGCGCATCTACGGCTTCGACATGGCCGAGCTGGACGCCGTCGCCGCCGAGCTGCCGCTGGAGGCCTGCCAGGTCTGACAGGCGCGGCCAGGAAAGGCGATCATCCGGCGGGTCCCTCCGAAAGAGGAGGGTAGATGGCCGCCGATTGCCGACGTTTCGGCTCGCGAAACGACCTAAGCCGCCTCGAACGTCAGCGTCCGCCCCAGCGCATAATCGCCGGCGATCGTCGTGCGCTGGACGATGCGGGTTTCGTCGAGCGGCACCGCGCTGACCGAGTGCAGCATCCGCCAATTGTCCCACAGCACCATGTCGTCGAGCGTCCAGCGGTGATGATAGGCCGGGCTGTCGAGGATATGGCCGGCGAGATCGGCGAGCAGCGCATCGCCCTCGGCGTTGCGCATGTCCTCGATGTACAGCGCGAACAGCGGTGAGAGGTTGAGCACCTTCCGTCCCGTCTCGGGCTGGGCGAAGACCAGGGGATGGGCAACCGGCGCGAAATCGCGATGGGCGCGGTCCATCAGCGCCTGATTCTGCGGCGCCATCCGCACGACGCGGACTTTGCTCTTGTAGGCATGGGGAAAGCGGCCGATCGGCCCGAGTTGGTAGACGACGCTTAGGGCTTCGATGCGATCCTTCATCGCCTGCGACAGCCGGTCATAGGCGTCGATCTGGTCGATGAAACCGGTGACGCCGCCGCGGCTGGTGACCTGCAGCGCGCGCAGCAGCCCGCCGTGATTGATATGATCGACATAGATCAGGTCCGAATGCCAGCCAATCCAGCCGCCGCCTTCCTCGCCGTCGATTTCGACGACGTTGACGTCGCCGGGGAGCGATTTCAGCACGATCAGATCAGGGTTGGCCTCAACCAGCACCTCCTTGACCGGATGGCGCTCGAGCGGGCCGAACACCTGGCTCAGCTCGATCTGGAAGCGGTCGTTGATCTCGCCGTCGCGGAACACCAGCACGCCGTACTGAATCCACAGGTCGCGCAGCGCCGCGCGCGTGGCTTGGTCCCGAATGTCGGCAGAGGTCAGCCCGCGGACGACACGGCCGAAGCTCAGCTCCGACGACAGCGGCTCGACGTGGTAGGGCACTGCATCTCTCCCAGGACCGTCCAATACTATCGACCTTCTTCCTCGTCATCGCGGTTCAAGGCCGGGATGACGAAAGAAACTATGGCGGCCGTGGACTTACCCACCGCCCCTTGTCCCCATGGGGCCGAGAGCCCTACCCTGCCGCCAAGAGTCGAAGGAGAGAAGACGATGAACACCATGGTGATGGACAAGACCGCCGATAAGTCGCGCATCGGCAAGATGAGCGACGTCGAGGCCCAGATGCGGCGCGACCTCGCCGCCTGCTACCGGCTCGTCGCGCTGTACGGCTGGGACGACATGCTGGCGACCCATATCTCCGCCCGCCTGCCCGACGAGGACGGCAAGGAATGCTTCCTGCTCAACCCCTTGGGTCTGATGTTCGAGGAGATCACCGCCTCCAGCCTGGTCAAGATCAACATGGACGGCGAGATCATCTCGGACACGCCGTACAAGGTGAACCGCGCCGGCTTCGTCATTCACAGCGCGGTCCATGCCGCGCGCCACGACGCCGGCTGCGTCATCCACCTGCACACCCTGGACGGCGTCGCCGTCTCGGCGACGGAGGACGGCATCCTGCCGCTCAACCAGAATTCCATGACCATCGGCAGCAAGGTCGGCTTCCACGAATATGAGGGCGTCGCGACCAATGAGGAGGAGCGCGCCCGCCTCGCCAAGGACCTCGGCGACAAGCCGCTGATGCTGCTGCGCAACCACGGCACATTGTCGGTCGGCCCGAGCATCGCCAGCGCGTTCACGCTGATCTATCTGCTCGAAACCGCCTGCACGATCCAGGTCCGCACCCTGGCGATGGGTCAGAAGCTGCACGCGGCCGATCCCAAGGTGATCGCCGAGACCGGCAAGATGATGGAAGACTTCAATATCGCGAGCTACGCGGACGCGATGGTCTGGCCGGCGATGCTGCGCAAGCTCGACCGCGAGAACCCGGGCTACGCCGACTGACGGTACCCGAGCGACCTGACCGTCGAACCAGGCGGGCCGGGCAGCCAACCGGCGGTCGGGCCCGCTCTCGTTTCAGACGCCGGCGCGCGCCCGGACGCGGCGCATGCGTAGCCACATGATGATGCCGGTCACGCCGAGGATCGCCGGCGTGATCCCGCCGAGGAAGATGATCAGCTGCCAGATGAAGGCCATGCCGTCGCCATCGTGGATACGGCGCGCCAGGCCGTTGGCGCCCGGGCGGCGCTCCTCCGGCCTGGCTTTTTCGGCGGCGCCGGTCTGGTCGTCGACCGCTACGGTCGTCCGCTTCCGGCCTTCCCCGCCGAAGGCGATCCGCCAGGCAGGCTGGCGATCGGTCGGCCAGGTGATCATCGCCGGCGCGCCCTTGGCCAGCGGCAGCGCCGCCGCGACCGCCTGATCCGCCGTCAACCGCGTCTCGGCCAGCGGCAGCGTCCGCCCGCGCGCCGCGCCACCGCCAGGGCCGGTTTGACCGGCCGGCGCGCCCGCCACCGCGTTGAGGATCGCCGGGAAGGAGATGAACACGCCGGTCAGCGACAGCACCGCCAGCGGGAGCGCGGTCCAGAAGCCGGTCAAATGGTGGAGGTTGCCGTCGAGATGCCGGTGCCGCCGCCAGCGCAAGCCGCGCAGGAAACCGCCGACCGCCGGCCACCACAGCCACAACCCGGTCAGCGCCGAGATCAGCATCGCCCCGCCGAGCACGCCGACTAGGGTGCGGCCGTTGCCGCCGCTGATCAGCAGGCTGCCGTGGAAATCATGGGCGAAACGGATGATCCCATCCATCGTCGGGCCGCTGTCGATCACCCGCAGGCTGACCGGATCGAGCCAGACGGCGGTGCGTTGCGGCGGCCCTGCCCGACCCGGGTCTTTCGGCGGATCGACCGCGATCGCCTCGACCGGCTGACCCGCGGGCAGGGCGAGGCTGACGATACGGGCACCGGCCGGCAGCTTCGTCCTGGCGGCGGCGACATAGTGCGACGGCGGGAACTGCGCCGGGCCGGACGCGGCGTAGCGCGCGGGATGCAGCATTTCGTCGAGCGGATCGTGCCAGACGAGCAGCGAGCCGGTCAGCGACAGCGGGATCAGCACGATCGCGAGGACGATCCCGATCCATTTGTGGAATTTGAACCACAGGCTGCGCAGGACCGGGCGGCGGATGTCCGCGATCTCGTCGGCGTCGGTCATGAAGATCCCATGATCAGAGCTCGGCCCAGCGGCGGAGCAGATTGTGGTAGACGCCAGTCAGCTGGACGATCGCCGGATCGCCCTGGCCGCGATCGGCCGCGATCGTCTGGATCGCGCTGTCCAGCTCGAACAGCGTTCGCCGCGCGGCATCATCACGCACCATGCTCTGGATCCAGAAGAAGCTGGCGAGCCGCGCGCCGCGCGTCACCGGCGTCACATGATGCAGCGTCGAGGCCGGATAGAGTAGCAGATCGCCGGCCGGCAGCCTGACCGGCGCGCCGTCGCCGGCAACCAGCTCGCCGCCGTTGTAATCCGCGGGATCGTTGAGGAAGAGCGTCGCCGAAAGATCGGTGCGAATGCGAAAGTCGCTGCCGCGCTGCACCCTGACTGCATTGTCGACATGGGTGTCGAAGCCGTCGCCCGGCTCATAGCGGTTGAACAGCGGCGGGAAGACCTTGAGCGGCAGCGCGGCGGCGATGAACAGCGGCGTCCGCCCCAGCGCATCGAGGATGATTGCTCCCAGCTCCCTCGCCTCGGGTGACTCCTCCGGGACCTGGCGGTTGCGCTTGGCCAGCGCTGATTGATGGCCGGAGGTGATATTGCCATCGACCCATGGCGCGCGCTCGAGCAGCGAGCGGCACCGCGCCAGCTCGTCCCGGTCCAGCACAGCCGGGATCGCGATCACCATCGGCGGCGCAATCAGCCTTGCAGGACGAAGGGGATGTCGACGACCCCGCGCACCATCACGGCGGCGCCATTGCGCATCAGCGGCGCCCAGCGCCAGCGCCGCACCGCTTCCAGCGCCGCCTTGTCGAGCCGCGACGAGCCACTGCTGCGCGAAACGCTGATGTCGGAAACGTTCCCGTCAGTGCCGACCAGCACCGAGAGAAACACCGTGCCCTGTTCCTTCAATCGCCGGGACATCATGGGATATTGCGGCGGCGGCGCCGAGATCATCTTCGCGTCGAGCTCGCCGTCGGTCACCGGCCCCGGCGGCGGCGAGGGCGCTACCTCGGCCTTCGCCGGCGGCGCGACAGGGGTGACCGTGATCGGCGGCGGTGGCGTTTGCGTAATGACCACCGGCGGCGGCACGGTGATCTTGGTGACGACCGGGACCGGTAGCTCGACCTTCTTTTCCGGCTTGACCGGCGGCGGCGGCTTCAGCGTCAGCATCTCGACGACCATCGGCTTCGGCTTGGGCGCTTTCAGGATCGGGATCACGTCGAGCGTGATCAGCGCGAGCAGCAGCGCCGCATGCGCGCCGATGATGAGGGCGATGACCGGCCAGTTCGGCCCGCTGCGGCGGACGGCGAAGCCGCCCGGCTCGCGGAACAGGGTGCCGCCGCCATCGACCAGCACCAGGTCAGGTCGCGGCTCGGGGAAATGAGCGCGCAGCATGGCGCGGCCTTCCCCGACGGACATGTCCTCCAGCACTGCCCGCATCGGCCCTGCTCTCCCTGTCACCGACTCGCCACCTGTAATGCGAGTCAATTGCAGTAGCAATCTCCCGGCTCAGAAGCTGTAGTAGGCGCTGAGCCGCGCCGAGCGGCCTTCGCCGGGCAGCGCCCAGCCGCCGGTGAAGTCGCCATTGGTCGCGCTGATGTTGTTGCGAACATTCACATAATAGTGCTTGTTGAAGAGGTTCTGGACATTGAGCTGGACCGACAGCCCATTATCGAAGGCATAGGAGACCATCGCCCGATGGGTCATGTAGGGCTTCGTCTTCAGCTGGGTCGAGTTGAAGAAGTTGCTCTGATAGGTCGCAAAACTGCCCTGGTAGGTGAAGCCGTAGCCAAGCTGCAGCCCGAAGGGGAACAGATAGGTCGTCCACAGGCTGCCGGAATGGCGCGGCGTCTGGACGAGGGCATTGCCCTTCTGCGGATCAGGATTTGCCACCGAGTTGGCGCAGTTCCGACCTGGGTCACTGGTCGCCGGATTCTGATCATTCGGTGTCTTCAGGCAGAGGTCCGAAACGCTCTGCAGAATCTTGCTCTTGAGATAGGTGTAATTGGCGAAGATCGACCAGGCGGGGGTGATCTTGCCGGTGGCGCCCAGCGCAATCCCGTCGACCCGCGCACGCCCGTCGACCGCCTGGGCGGTCGGCGCCACAGGGTCGAAGGTCTGGACGCGGAAGTTGGTGCGCTCGTTGCGGAAAAGGGCGGCGGTCAGCAGCAGCTTGCCATCGAGCACATTGGCCTTGGCTCCAATCTCGATGCTGCGCGCCTTTTCCGGCGCGACATTGCAGAAGTTGGAGAAGGTCGCGCCCGATCCGCTGGTGCAGCCGAGCCGCACCGTCGACGACGACGGCGTCTTCGAATTGGCATAGGCGACATAGACGGTGGTCGCCTTGGTCGGCTTGAACACCAGGCCGACGCGCCAGGAGAAGAGATTCTCGTTGGTCTTCTGCGATGCAAAGGTCGCCGGCGGCGTGATGTCCGCCGGGTAGAAGCTCAGCGGCAGGAAGCGGAAATTGCTCTTGGCGTTCTCGTAGCGAAGCCCGCCATTCAGCTCGAGCCTGCCGATCTCGAGCGTGTCGAAGGCATACACCGCCTTGTCACTGGACGTGCTCGTCGACCGCGCCGTGACCGTATAATTGATCGGCCCCGTGTAGATCGTGTTCGGGTCCGAAATGTCGATCGGCGGCAGCGTCACCAACGTGCCGTTCGACGTGCGCGGCAGCGACGCGGTTTCGATGTCGTAGTCTTCCTTGGTGAAGGACGCGCCGATCACCAGCGTGTTGTGGACATGGCCCTCTTCGCCGGTTTCCACGTGAAGATCGGTCTGGTTGTAAAGCAGCTGATTGAGCTGATCCCGCACCAGCCCGCGTGGACCGCTCGGATACCAGGTGCCTGGCGTATTCTGTCCCACGACGCAGGCCCTCGGCACGCCGGCGGCGGTGGTCACCGGCTGCACGCCGCCGTCGAGGCAGAAGGTGCCCTGCGGCGCGCTGGTCCGCGACGGCTGGTGGACGCGCTGCCAGCGGCTCAGGTTGCGGATCGAGACATGGTCGCTGAAGTCATGCTCGAAGGTGATCGTCGCCTGGTCGACCGTGATCTTCTGCCGGTCGAGATTCTTGATGCCGTAATAGGCCGAGCGATCGACCCCCGGCACCGGCCCGCGGTTCACCGGGGTGAGGAAATAGGGCACGCCATAGGCCGGCGTGTTGTCGTCCTCCTGGTGGAAGTAGGCAAAGGTCAGCCGAGTCGGGGAATCGATGCCGATCGTGACCGACGGCGCAATGCCCCAGCGCTTGTACTTCTCGACGTCGCGGCCGGGATAATCATTGCGATGGATCATCGCGTTGAGCCGGATGGCAATCAGGTTCGAGACGCGCAGATTGCTGTCGATCGCCCCACGATAATAATTGTCCGTGCCGATGCCGGCCTCGAGCACCGTCAGACTCTTGGGCTGGGGCGTCTTCGAGGCGAGGTTGATCGTGCCGCCGACCGAGCCCGAGCCGTTATAGGCTGAATTGGCGCCGTTATAGACCTCGATCTGCTGCAGGTTGAACGGATCGGTGCGGCTGTACTGGGCGCTGTCGCGCACGCCGTCCTGGGTGATGTCGTTATTTGCCGAATAGCCACGCAGGTTGATGCTGTCGCCAAAGCCGCCGCCGCCTTCGCCCGCGCCGAAGGTGATGCCGGGGATGATCGCCAGCGCATCGCGCAGCGTCAGCAGGTTCTGCTGCCTGATCGTCTGATTGCTGATCACGGTGATCGTCTGCGGCGTGTCGAGCAGCGGCGCGGTCGATTTGGGCGAGGAGGCCTGGTCGACCTTGACGTCGTCGTCGATCGCCGTGCCGACCACCGTGACGCCGCCGAGCCGCTTGCCTGCGGGCGCCGCTTCCGGGGCCGGATCCTGCGCAAGGGCGGTCGTCGCCGAGGCAATGAAGCCTACGCAGGAAAGCGCCAGAAAAGCCGGTTTGGCGCGGTCGTTGATCGGCATCAAATCCCCCTTGTTGACGTCGCCGCCCCCGGTTTTCGCCGGGTGGCGATGGCTCGCTGCTATTAAGAGTCGCTCGCAACGTCAAGCTTATTGCGAACGCTTCGCATCATCGATGGGTATTTTTACGGAGCAGTCCGCCGGATTGCGGCTTGGCGGCAACAAATGCGCCATGCCAACTGACGGGAGGATCGGATTCGGGAGGGAAAGCGCGATGGCGGGCAACCGCTTCTTTCACGTCAACATCAACGTCACCGACCTCGACCGGTCGATCGCCTTTTACGGCCTGTTCGGCTTCGAGGTGGTGTTCCGCCAGCAACTCGACCCGGACACCAGCGAGCGCACTGCGCTGGCCTTCGCGCGCGAGCGCAATGATGCCGAATATGCCCTGGTCCGGATCGGCGACGATCCGCGCGCGACCTGCCTCGATCTCGTCCAATGGAAGACGCGGCCGACCGAGGGACGACCCTATGAGCTGTCGAACAATGCCGGGATGTACCGCATCCTCGTCCATGTCGAGGATGCCGAGGCGACGCTCGCCGCGCTTGCGGCCGAGGGCGTCACGCCGATGGGCGAGGTGATCCGCGCGACCGCCGTTCCGGGCAAGCCGCCGGCGACGATGTTCTGCGTCAAGGATCCCGACGGCACGGTGATCGAGATCGCTTCAGGCCTCGATCATTTGGTCGACTGAGCTCAGCTCTCCGCCGGCACACGGGCGTATTGCACGCGCAGCGCCTTCTTGTCGGGCTTGCCGACCGGGGTGAGCGGCAGCGCGTCGACGAAGTGGATCGCCTTGGGCGTCTGATGCGCCCCCTTCAACTTGCGAACATGCGCGATCAACCCCTCGACATCGCCCGCCTCGCCGTCGCGCAGCACGACCGCGGCGGTGACCGCCTCGCCCCAGCGATCGTCGGCGATGCCGAAAACGCTCGCCACCGCGACCGACGGATGGCTGCCGAGCGCATCCTCGACCTCGCGCGGATAGACGTTGAAGCCGCCGGTGATGATCATGTCCTTGGTCCGGTCGACGATCCGCAAATATCCCTCGGCATCTCGCACCGCGACGTCGCCGGTGTGCAGCCAGCCATATTTGAACGCTTCTTCGTTGAGCTCGGGCCGGCCGACATAGCCGGCCATCACGATCGGCCCGCGGACGCAGATTTCGCCCGGCGTATCGTCGGGCACCTCGTTCCCGTCGGCATCCATCAGCGTGACCTCGAGCCAGGGCACCGGCCGGCCGCATGAGGCGAGGCGCAGCGGATTGTCGGGATCGTGCTCGGCCTTGCGCAGGACCGAGATGGTCATCGGCGCCTCGGCCTGGCCGTAGAACTGGAAGAAGACCGGGCCGAGCTTCTCGATCCCCTCTTTCAGCCGCGCCACCGACATCGAGGAGGCGCCGTAGAAGATCGTCTCCAGGCTCGACAGGTCGAACTCGTGGAAGCGCGGATGATCGAGCAGCGCATAAATCATCGTCGGCACCAGCAGGATGCAGGTGATGCGATGCTGCTCGATCGCCTGAAGCACCGCCAGCGGATCGAAGCCGGTGTGGACGTAGATCGCGCCGCCGCGCAGCAGCGAGGGGAGGAACAGCACCGTGCCGCTGTGGCTGAGCGGGGCACAGAGCAGCTGGCGCACCTCGCGCGGATATTCCCATTCCGACATCATGATGCCGAACATCGCCGCAACCGAGGCATGGGTGCTGGCGATGGCCTTCGGCTTGCCGGTGGTGCCGCCGGAATAGGCGAGGCGGAACACCTCCTGACCCGTCAGATCGGGCGAGACGAGGGGTTTGGGGGTTTGCTGCGCGACCGCGGCGAGGAAATCCTCGGCGAAATCGCACGGACCGAAGGAGAGGAAGCGCTGGATCCCCGGCGCCGCCGCCTTGAGCTCGGCGACCTTGCCGGCGAATTTCTCAGGATCGAAGATGATCGTCTCGAAGCCGGAATCTTCGGCGACGAAGGCGTGGTCGGCGACCGAGCCCATCGCGTGCAGCGAGATCAGGCAGGATTGGTTGAACATCGTCGCATTGGTGACGTGCAGCGCCTCGGGCCGATTGCCGGAGAGCAGCGCGACCTTGTCGCCGCGGCCGATGCCGAGCGCGGACAGCGCCTGGTCGTAGCGGCTGATCTCGTCGGCGACCTGCTGGCCGGTCTGGGCGGTGCCGTCGGGGAAATAGACCACCGGGCGCCTGGCATTTGCGCGCAGCCCCTCGGCGATCATGTGCGGCTGGTAGATGCCCTTGTGGACCTGGTCGTTACTGATCATCGCGCTCTCCTGACGGGCAGACTTAGCCGCCTCGACCGGTCGCGTCACCATCGCCAGCAGTGACCTCGCCGCAGCCTATCCGCCCCCCCATCCGTCATTCCCGCGAAAGCGGGAATCCAGACAACCGTCGTGTCTCACTCCAAGTCAAACTGGATTCCCGCTTTCGCGGGAATGACGGATAAACGTGACGTTTCGCAACCGACCGGCTCGGCCGTCGGCACTTCAGGCGCTATGATCAGCGGATTGAACATGCGGAGCGAGTCTCCGCATGTCACACCGCGCAGCGCTGCCTCGTCATGTCACCAGAGACACGCATGTTGCGCGTGGGGAGACCGATCATGACGGCCAGAATACCCAATGCCCAAACCCTCGCACCAGAAGGCCTGAAGGCGATGCTGGCGCTGGAAAAAACCTTCCAGACCAGCGGCCTCGACCCTGTCCTCATGGACCTCGTCCGGCTCCGCGCATCGCAGATCAACGGCTGCGCCTTCTGCATCCACATGCATACGACCGACCTCAGGCGCATGGGCGAGAGCGAGATGCGGCTCTACATGCTCGATGCCTGGCGCGAATCGACGCTTTACACGGATCGCGAGCGGGCTGCGCTCGGCTGGACCGAAGCGCTCACCCGCGTTGCCGAGACCCATGCGCCAGACGCGGATTACGCCGCGTTGAAGGCGCAGTTCAGCGATGCCGAACAGGTGCAGCTGACCCTGCTGATCGGCGCGATCAACGTCTGGAACCGGGTCAACGTCGGGCTGCGCACGCCGCATCCGGTCGAGCACGCCCGTGCCGCCGCCTGACGCCAGGCTGAGCGACTTCGAGGCGCAGCGGCCGCGGCTGCTGCGCCTCGCCTATCGCATGCTCGGCTCGGTCGCCGAGGCCGAGGACATCGTCCAGGATGCTTGGCTGCGCTGGGACCGGGTCGAGGAATCGGTCGACGCGCCGGCCGCCTATCTCACCCGCGTCGTCACCCGGCTCTGCCTCGACCAGATGAAATCGGCGCGCGCGCGGCGCGAGACCTATGTCGGCGCCTGGCTGCCCGAGCC
>Ga0068853_100004391_pt1 | contig 10920 bp, 8 predicted proteins | sample KBSCornC32_FD_65655 | JGI IMG/M metagenome (GOLD analysis project Ga0068853, IMG submission 65655) | Corn rhizosphere microbial communities from Kellogg Biological Station, Michigan, USA - KBS Corn C3-2 | ecosystem: Host-associated > Plants > Roots > Rhizosphere > Soil ... | reverse complement strand
TTTCCGAAGACTAACAAAACGTTTTTTTATCGTCGTAAATGTTATTGCGGCCATATTCTTTTTGTTGGGCAGCTACGGATATTTACTTAACCCCAAATATTTCTGGTTCGTTGGTTTTTTAACACTCACTACATTTTACTTTTTGCTGCTGCTGCTGGCATTCATTTTTTTCTGGTTTTTCATAAAACCACGCCGGGTCTTAATTTCGGTGATAGCCCTGTTGCTGGCTTACAAACCCATAAGTAATATCTTTCCGTTCAGGTTGTCGCATACGTTCAACAAAGAAAAGCAGGCCAATGCACTGCGGGTAATGACCTGGAATGTGGCACAGTTTAATGTGATGGAGGATAAACAGCACCCAGATGTAAAAAGCCGCATGATCGATATCATTAACCAGAACGAACCGGATATAGCCTGTTTCCAGGAAATGGTTGCTGAGGACAGTACAGTAAGAGAGCACGGGCATGTTGACGAATTTTTACAGAAACTTAATTTCAAAAATTATTTTTATTCTTATAACGTAAAGGAAGATTTTTGGGGCTATGCACATTTCGGCATTATCATTTTTTCAAAATATCCGATCATAAATAAACAAACAGTAAGCTTTTACCCAAACGACTATAATTCGATTTTTCAGTATGCAGATATCGTAAAGGGAGACGATACGATCCGGCTCTTCAATATTCACCTGCAATCCTTACGTTTCAGCAAAGAGAACCTCAAATATATTGACAAACCTACCGTTGAAGATGAAAAGATGGCGATCAAAGAATCCAAAAGCATCCTCGGCAAGTTTAAAAAAGGTTTTTTAAGAAGAGAGCTGCAGGCCGACAGGATAAGGGCCGAGATTGACAAAAGTCCCTACCCAACAATTGTTACCGGCGATTTTAATGATGTGCCCAACAGCTATGCTTACCATACCATTGGCGGAGACATGAAAAACGCCTTTGTTGAAAAAGGAAGCGGGCTGGGCCGTACGTTCAGCGGTATTTCGCCGGTATTGCGGATAGACAATATTTTTGCGGATAAAAGAATGGATGTTTTGCAGTTTGAACTCATCAAAAAAAAGCTCAGCGATCATTTCCCCATCATTGCCGACCTGCAAGTGGGTAAAAAGTAATATCTTAGCAACCTCGATGAACACATTCCACACATACCAATATTTCTGTTGCCCTTGCGGCATAGCTTAATATCTTTGTAAAAATTTACATTTACTTTTAATCGTTGCCAATTGCTGAAACTGTACAAGTGTGCGACGCAAGAATGTTTAATTAATAACTAAAAGCCGGGAACAAAAAATTATGTCTTTAAAAATATATAACACCTTATCCAGAGAAAAAGAATTGTTCACGCCCCTTACACCCGACCATGTGGGTATGTATGTATGCGGCCCCACGGTTTACAGCGACGTGCACCTGGGCAATTGCCGCACATTTATTTCTTTTGACATTATTTACCGCTACCTGCTTTATTTGGGTTATAAGGTTCGCTACGTGCGTAATATAACCGATGCCGGTCACCTGGAAGGCGACCGTGATGAGGGCGATGATAAATTCAGCAAACTTGCCCGCCTGCAAAAAGTAGAACCGATGGAGATCGTTCAGAAATATACACTGGGCTTTCATCACGTAATGGAATTGTTCAATTGCAAACCTCCTTCGATAGAGCCAACAGCAACCGGTCATATTGCAGAGCAGATAAAGATCACGCAGCAGATATTAGCCAATGGCTATGCTTATGAAGTAAACGGTACCATTTATTTTGATGTTGAAAAATATAACCTGGAACAACCTTACGGCATTTTGACCAACAGGAAAATGGATGATCTTTTAGAAGGCACAAGAGAGTTAGGCGGGCAGGATGAAAAACGCGGCCGTCTTGATTTTGCATTGTGGATAAAGGCCAAACCCGAACATTTAATGCAGTGGCCTAGCCCATGGGGAATGGGTTTCCCGGGCTGGCATATAGAATGCTCGGCCATGAGTGAAAAATACCTGGGAAAGAAATTTGACATACATGGCGGCGGCATGGACCTGGCAGCCACACACCATACCAACGAAATTGCACAAAGCCAGGCATGTTACCATACCACGCCTGCAAATTTCTGGATGCATACCAATATGCTTACGGTAAACGGAACCAGGATGAGTAAAACATTGGGCAACGGCTTTTTGCCCGAAGAATTATTTACCGGTAATCACCGGTTGCTGGATAAGGCTTACGCACCCATGGTGGTAAGGTTCTTTATGTTGCAAACACATTACAGAAGTACATTGGATTTTAGTAATGAAGCTTTACAGGCTTCCGAGAAAGGAGTAAAAAGATTGTGGGAGGCATATGAACTGTTGAGCAAGCTGCAAGCAACAAGCAATAAGGGAGAAGCAGGCGATGCAGAGCTTGATGCGAAAGTGGCCAAACTTGTAAACGAGTTTGATGAGTTTATGAATGACGACTTTAACACTGCAAAGGTGTTAGGAAATATGTTTGAGCTGGTGCCGGTCATAAATTCTATAAAAGACGGATTGATACAGGCTGATGCCATTTCCCCGGCAACACTTAGTTTGATGCAACAAAAATTTAAGGCTTACCTGGAAGATGTTTTTGGATTAAAAAGCAGCGCTGCCAATAATGAAGTGCTTAGCGGCGTAATGGATCTATTAATAGAGATAAGAAAAGAATCAAAAACAAAAAGAGATTTTGCAACCAGTGATAAAATAAGAAACCAGTTGGCAGCCATTGGCATTAATTTAAAAGATGAGAAGGGAGGGGAAATGAGTTGGGGACTTGAGTAGGCCAATTCTGCGATCTCTGCTCCTCTGTGATCTCCGCTGCCCTGCGGCCCTCTGCGTGAAATTTCACGCTGAGAACGCAAAGAGGCAGAGGAAACAGGGAAAAAGCCTCTGCTATCTCCGCTGCTCTGCGCCCGCTGCGTGAAAAAAATAAATATGGAACACATCATACACCTTACTAAAGACAAAAAATTCAAAAAAATACTTGAACTGCAGGAGCCCTTTGTATTGGCAAAAAGAAAAAATGTGCACCTTCATTTGTGCAACTCAATCATGAGCCAACAGCTGAGCACCAAAGTGGCGGATGTTTTTCAAAAGCGGTTCCTAAATTTATTCAATAGCAAAAACCCAACTGCTGCAGAAATTGCTGCAACACCTTTTGAAACTTTAAGAGGTATTGGCCTCAGCAATGCCAAAGCAAACTATGTCATTAATGTGTGCAATTTTTTTATTGAAGAAAAGATCACCGATGCCATGTTGCACAAGATGAGTAACGAAGAACTGATAAAGTACCTCACACAAATAAAAGGAGTAGGACAATGGACCGTGGAAATGATCTTAATGTTTACCCTTGGCCGGGAAGATGTTTTTGCAGTTGACGACCTGGGCATTCAGCAAGCCATCTGTAAACTCTATAAAATTGACCCTTCGGATAAAAAAGAAATGAAAACAAAAATGCTTTCCATTTCAAAAAAATGGAGTCCGTACAGAACCTATGCCTGCCGGTATTTATGGGGTTGGAAGGATAACACACCTGCTACTACTACCCCCTCTGCCAGTCCTGAGCGATAGTCGAAGGAAAGGGGGAACCTGGAGTAAAATTATTTAAACAGTTTTACGGAATAGGTATCAGAGAGATTATTTCAGTCAGGTATTTCTTATCCGTTTCGTCAAACTGGTCAAGCTCAACAGCATCAATATCCAACACGCCAACAACTTCTCCATTTTTAATAAGCGGCAATACTATTTCAGATTTTGATAAGCTGCTGCATGCAATATGGCCCGGGAATTTTTCTACATCGGGCACAATTAAGCTTTCGGCATTTTGCCAGGCGGCACCGCAAACACCTCTGCCCTTTTTAATTCTCGTACAGGCTACAGGTCCCTGGAACGGACCAAGAACCAACTCGGTTTCTTCATCCTGAGCGGAACCGAAGGGTTTTGAACCCGGTTTAACCAAATAAAACCCAACCCAAAGCCATCCAAATTGTTCTTTCAATGCAGCACTTACATTGGCGAGGTTGGCAACAAGATCAGGCTCGCCGTCAAGCAAGCCTTTTATTTGTGGTATAAGTGATTGATAAATTTCGGCTTTACTGCCGGTGATGATTGTTAAGTCTTCTGCCATAAGGCAAAGATAAGTTGGCTTTGTCATTCCTGCGTACCTCAGCATGACAGGCGCAAGAGTGTGCGAAATATTTATCAGCTTTTTTCGATGATCATATCACTGTAAGAAAGCGAACAAAAGTCTTCATCCTTGATACCAAACAAAGCGGCATATCCATCGCACTGCGCCTGTAATTTTTCTTTTCCGATGCTTCCGTCTTTATCGATCGCTTCTACTTCCACAAAAGTTCCCAGGCCTTCAACCCTGTCAAAATGAAATTTTACATTGTTGATGAAATAGATCCTCCTTCTTTTATCAACAACAGCTTTTATGCCCAGGGTTTTTACCAGGATCTCTTTGAGTGTTTTATCGGGTTGGTGCTGGTACAATAAAACATGGCTGGATTTTGCGCCGGCTGTGTTCTCCCGCTCATAATGTATTAAAGCATTTTCGATATTGCCTTCTCTTAATTTTAACCTGCCAACGGCCACATTAAAATAAGTGTCTACCTGCTGATCTTCGCCGATATACCGCGGCTTATATTGTTGAAGTATGGTTTCCAATCTTGCTATATCTTTTGCCTTTGCTTTAAATTCTATATTAAGTATCGCCATAAAAAAAATGAATTTTATCAAAAATAAATTCTTTATTCGTTATCAAATAAATTAAAAGATATGGCATTAGAACAGGTACCTCTTAAAAAAAGACCGGTTGATGTTGCATTGATCATTTTCTTCATCATCAATTTTTTGCTGGTAACCTACATGATCGATGTGGAGCAACTGGTTATTGCCGACACTAATAATTTTCAGTACCCGGCCTGGCCTCCCCGCTGGATGGTTGACCTGGTGCATTGGTACGGAAAGAATTTTGATCCTGTACTGATGGCCCGACCAGCCTGGTGGCGGGCAACGATCTGGATAGACAGCCTGTTCTTTGGGCCGTTTTACCTGGCTGCCATTTATGCTTTTATAAAAGGAAAGAACTGGATCCGCTTTGGTGCCATCATCTGGGCTTCGGTAATGCTTACCAATGTATCCATCATTTTATTTGAAGAAATAAACGGGCAATATGCTACACCGGAATTGCCGAGGGTATTAATGGCAAACGCGGCCTGGGTTATTTTTCCGCTGATCGTTTTATACAGGATGTGGAGTTCTGTGCACCCGTTCTCGAAAGAACAACAGGAAAATGGTTAAATAAAAAAGCCGTTCATTTTTTAACTGAACGGCTTTTAATGATCATTTATAGATATTACTTCACGAGCTGCAATTCATTAATTATATTTTTTGCACCACCCAGTTTATCGATGCACCAAAGTACATAACGCACATCCACGTTGATGGTGCGGTTAAGGTCTTTATCAAATGCAATTTTATGGCTTAACGCTTCATAGTTACCATCAAAAGCAAGTCCTATTAGGTTGCCGCTGCCATCAATTACAGGGCTGCCGCTATTACCACCTGTAATATCGTTGGTGGTAATAAAGCCAACTACCAGTTCGTTGGTGCGCTTATCAAGGTACTGGCCAAAATCACGCTTCTTCAGCAACTCTATCTGTTTTGCAGGCAGGTCAAATTCGTAATCGCCGGCAACATATTTTTCAAGTATGCCCTTGCTGGTTGTAACATAATCGTAAAAAACAGCATCTCTCGGGTGATAGCTTTTAACACTGCCATAGCTGACACGCATACTGAAATTTGCATCGGGATACATTTTATTTACAGCAGCAGGGTTCATTTCCATGATACCTTTCAGGTACAGTCGGCCCAGCTCATCATTCTTGGTCCTGAATGCTGTTGACATCGGGGCATATTTGCCATTATAATTTTTTACAAAAGCAGATGCATATGCATAAGCGGGGTCTTCCTGTAAAACAGCCGCATCTGGTTTTGAAACAAAGGCATTCCATTTGGCATCATCCAGCAACATGGTCTTTGCAAAAACATCATGCGCCCATTTTTTAAAAGTGGCTTCTTTGTTCAGGCTGCCGTACGTGGCTTTCATGCCTTCAAAGAAACCGATGGGGTGCTGACTCTTATCTACATCGTTGTAAAACATCATGCAGGTAGCTGCCAGTATTCTTTCGTCACTAGGGAGGTCTTCTTTATCTAAAAAGTCTTTACGATTTGCTGTTGCCGCATCGGTTGCTTTTTTAATATCGGCAGCAGTTGCGCTGTTCTTTAACAGCAATGCTTCAAGACTTGCTAAACCAGAAGCAGTAGCAGCCAAAGGCGAACCCAAAATACCTTCGATGAGGTACTGGCGCTGTTTTGCGTAAGGTGTCCAGTCGGCATAATTTTTTGCATAATCGGTTAAAATATTCTCATACTCAGGCTTGCCTTTTGCCCATGCAGCAAATTTATTTTCGTAAGCCTGTTTCTGATCGTACACTTTGTACTTGATCAGTTGTTTTGTTTCGCCATCATAGAATTTCCAGTAGTTGGCAACACCGGCATAATTATCCGCCAGTTTTAATTTTACTGCAGGGTCCTTGATCATCTGCTCGTGCATGTACTTTAAACGTACATCACGCAATCCAACCAATGAAGGATTCTCAATTTCATTTTTTAATTTAATGCCATAGCTTGTCTCATAACGATTGGTACCGCCGGGGTAACCGTATATCATGGCAAAATCGCCATCTTTGATTCCTTTGATACTTACAGGTAAAAAATGTTTTGGCTTTAAAGGCACATTGTCTTTGCTGTACTCAACAGGCTTTCCATCTTTAGATGCATATACACGGAAGATAGAAAAATCACCCGTATGGCGTGGCCACTCCCAGTTATCGGTATCACCACCAAATTTACCAACGCTTTCAGGAGGTGCGCCTACCAGGCGAATATCCCTGTAAGTTTTGTACACATACATGATGTGTTGGTTGCCCTTGAACATACCATAGATCCTTCCGGCAAGTTCATTTGATTTATCAGCAACCTTGTCGGTAATTGATTTGTAAACCTCAGCGATCTTCTTAACCCTTTCGGCATAAGTTAGTCCTTTTAACTGGTCTTCCACTTCTTTGGTAACATCCACGATCCTGTCTAAGAACTGAACGGTTAGCTTACTCTGAATTTCCTGGTCTTTGTTGTATGCATAAAAGCCATCACGTAAATAATTATGTTCAACTGTGCTGGCGCCGGAGATAGCTGAATAACCACAATGGTGATTGGTGAATATCAAACCCTGGCTGCTCACGATCTCGCCGGTACAGCCGCCACCAAAAATAAGTATGGCGTCTTTTAACGATGATTTGTTGATGGAGTACAATTGCTCTTTGGTGAGCTTCAACCCTTTTTTTACCATATCGTTGTAAACCTGCTGGCCTAACAACATCGGTAACCACATGCCTTCATCGGCCTGTGCCTTAAACAGGCTGAGCGAAAGCGCAACCATAATAAAAATCTTCTTCATATAACTTCGTTTTTTAGAGGACAAACTTAATCATTATAAACTGTAAGTCAAAACGGCCTCACCCCAATGAGCTATGCTCGTTCCTTTATAAGGAACTCCAAGAGGAGAGAGAACTGGAGGATAAAAGCGAAGATCATGTTTTGCAAAAAAACCAAAGACTTAATCGTTCGATGAATACGTATTAAAGATGATTGAGAAAATAGGGTGATTAAATATCTTCAAATGCCCGCCCCTTCGCTTTTGTCTTCTCCATTTCCCCCTTTAGGGGATAGGGGCGTGTTCTTTTTCTTTATATTTGCTTCTTTAACCTTATAACTGCAGATGCCGCTATTTGATATTAAGCTTCCAAAGTCAATTGCCAGGGCACTTAATATTCCTATAAGTAACCCAAGAAGTCAGCAAATTAAAGTGCTTAAAAAGCTTTTAAAAAAAGCAAGGTTTACCGAGTTTGGACAGCGCTATCGTTTTGATGATGTGTTGATGAGCAATCATCCGGGAAAAAAATTCCAGGAAAACGTTCCTACATTCGATTACAATAAAATTTACGACGCCTGGTGGTATAAAGCCAAAGAGGGAAGTCCAGATGTTTGCTGGCCCGGCGTTATCAAATACTTTGCCCTCAGCAGCGGCACCAGCGATGCTACCAGCAAATTCATTCCCATTACCAAAGACCTGATCAGGAGTAATACCGTTACCAGTTTTAACCAGTTGCTCAGTCTTGCCAAGTATGATAATGTGCCCCGGAGTTCGGTTGGAAAAGGCTGGCTCATTTTGGGTGGTAGCACACAACTGCAAAAAGGACCAACTTATTTTGCCGGCGATCTTAGCGGTATCCAGCAAAGAAATATTCCTTTCTGGTTCCAGGGCCTGGGATTGTATAAGCCCGGAAAAAAAATTGCCAAGGAAAAAGACTGGGCAAGAAAACTGGAAGAAGTGGTGAACAATGCGCCGAACTGGGATATTGGTTTTATTGTAGGTGTACCGGCCTGGCTGCAATTGTGCATGGAGAAGATCATTGAGAAATACGAACTGAAGAATATTCATGAGATGTGGCCCAACCTGGCATTTTATGTACATGGCGGCGTGGCGATGGAACCCTATAAAAAAGGGTTTGAAAAATTATTGGGCAAACCCATTACTTATATAGAAACTTATTTGGCCAGCGAAGGTTTTTTGGCTTACCAGAACAGGCAGGATGCTGCAGGCATGCACCTTGCGCTTAACAACAATATGTTTTTTGAGTTTGTGCCTTTTGACCACAAGAATTTTGATGCGGAAGGAAATATGGTAGATGAGCCGGAAGCTTATATGATACATGAGATAGAAGAGAATAAAGATTACTCCATACTCATCAGCACCAATGCCGGGGCCTGGCGTTATGCCATTGGCGATACGGTAAGACTGGTTGACAGGGAAAGAAGCGAGATCATCATCACCGGCCGCACCAAACATTTTTTAAGTTTGGTAGGCGAGCATTTAAGTGTTGATAATATGAACAAAGCCATTGAAATGGTGAGTACCGATCTTAATATTTCTATTCCCGAGTTTACCGTTGCCGGTGTGCCTCACGGAACTTTTTTTGCACACCAATGGTATGTGGCAACAGATGATAAAGTTGACGAAGCAGACCTGAAGAACCGTATTGATGCAAAGCTTAAAGAACTTAATGATGATTACGAAGTGGAGCGCAAGCATGCATTAAAAGAAGTGATGGTGACCGTTTTACCAGAAAGCACATTCATGGATTTTATGAAAGCGAAAGGTAAGATCGGCGGACAGCACAAATTCCCCCGCGTATTAAAAGGCAAGATGCTGGAAGACTGGCAAATGTTTTTAAAAGGAGAAAAGATATCTTAATTTTTATTACACGAATTTTCCATCACAAAAAAAGTAGTGTAATAAAGAAATTAATACTTCATCACCGGGCAACCAATGCCTTTTTCCTTATTTCCAAATTTATAGATCAGGCCGGCCGAAGTGCTGTGGTAATGGTCCTGCCGTTTTGGATTAGCCGATTGACTGAATCCATCCAAATAATCCGTAAAAATAAAACGGTAAGATGTTTCGATATTAACAGAAAACCTCGGCGACAAAGGATATTCTGCCCCAACACCAACAGGCACGGATAGCATCGCACGTGGCGTTCCTCTTGCATTATCAGCAGCCAGCCCATCCATAACTTCGGCCGATTCTCCAAATACGTTCATGTCCATACGGCTGTAATCTTTTTTTACCTTCACCATCGAAACACCCGCGCCGGAAAATATATAGGGCATGATACCCCGGTCCTCGTAATTCCTGCCCAGGATATTCCAAACCAGTTGAGCCGAAAATTCCTTTACCGGCGTTGTAAAATAAAAATTTCGCTGCTGCCTGAATTCGGGTTTGCTGTAACGGCTGTCATCGCCTTTCAGTCTTGCAAAACTGAAATGCACCCGGGCTGCCAAAAAACTGTTGATGGGCTTTTTTGCAAAGAAAGAGAACCCCGGCTGTATGGTCCTGGAAGAGCCAAACCTTTCGGGTGTAAGATCACCCTGGTAAATATAGATGCCGCCATTGAGTCCAACGCTCATGTCTTTATAAAACTGGGCATTGCTTTTGGCAGCAATAAATAAAAAGGAAACGAATACAATGGCTGTGGTTGTCGCTTTCAAAAGGCTTTGTTTTTAAAGTTGATAAATGAAAGCAGTGTTGTGGTATTAATGTAGCCTTGTACTCATGTAAAATGTTTTTTCTTGAACGGCAAATAGCAGTCCGGATTGTTGCGGTAACTGTTAAATGAATCTTAATAAAAGACCGGTAGATTGCATAAAAGGCATTAAGATTTTATATAAAAAAAACCGGTCGTGTAATCATATTTATTTTATTAAGAATGGTTTCTTAAATTTAGCGCATGGTTGATGCTTTTTTAAAGGGACTTGCTATAAGCTTGCTGCTGATATTCTCTGTGGGCCCGGTAATATTTACCATCATCAAGCAAAGTATAAATCATGGCCGCAGGGGTGGCTTTAGTTTTATTATTGGTGTATGGATAAGTGACCTGATCTGGGTGGCCCTTAGCAATGGTTTCAGTGAAGTCATCAAAACATTATTGAACTTTAAGATACCGATAGGTATTGGTGGATGTATATTTTTAATAGGCATGGGTATTTATTTTGCTTTTATAAAGAAAATAGAACCCCGCCGCAAGCAGGAGCCTGTTGAAATAGCGGGTGATGAATATACACCTACAGGAAAAAAGACAAATTATTTTGCCATCCTGAGTTCTGGTTTTATAATCAACACTTTAAATCCGGGATTGATCTTCTTCTGGATCTTCATGGCTGCATCGCTGGCATCACAATATAATTTTAAAGAACGCATCATAATTTTTGTCACCTGCCTGGG
>Ga0068853_100004387_pt1 | contig 10923 bp, 13 predicted proteins | sample KBSCornC32_FD_65655 | JGI IMG/M metagenome (GOLD analysis project Ga0068853, IMG submission 65655) | Corn rhizosphere microbial communities from Kellogg Biological Station, Michigan, USA - KBS Corn C3-2 | ecosystem: Host-associated > Plants > Roots > Rhizosphere > Soil ... | reverse complement strand
TTGACAAACGTGCTTATGGTTTGGTAGGGTGTCGGTAGTAAGTTATTCTCGAAAAAAGAAACACTTACACCAAGAGCCTAAAGGCACATTCCGATAAACAATTGAGGAAAGGGCCGCAGGTATCACAAAAAATATCTGCCTTGCAAGGGGATATAAAGAAGTAGGGGCCTGATCAGTTCCTGCTTTTTTATTTGTGACGACCTATTATTTCGTAACGAGGCACGGCAAACGTAAATTTGACACTATTCAGTTCGCCTTGGCAAGTGTATCATCGAGCCTAACATGAGTGAGATCCAGGTATGCACACCCGCTGAACTGCCACAGGTATTAGATGGCTTTGCTGCGAAGACAGGTGGCCGCGTATACCGCGAAGGTGAAATTGATGAGTTCGCCATAACCCGAGAGATTACATCGCGCCGGGGCAGCAACGAGTCTTATATAAAGTTTGGCGTGCAGCGACTTCGCGATGAAGACCATCGGGAGGTAGTGGCAGTGCAATATGCTTTCGAACAAGGCACATCTACCAAGCTGGAAAAGGGCTTCTCTAAGCCGGTCAGGCAGTATTTGGCCGAAATGTGCATCATGGTGGACCCAGAGCAAATAGTGTGGCAGGAAGAGGTCGAAACATATTCGTTCGCCAATGATTTTGAGGAAGACGAACGGCTTATTATCGCCACAAGAGATATGCGTTATGGTGTCGGGCGACAACACCTGTTCGAAGTACCGATATTGAATGGTCAGCCGATGTTTACAGGGCTGGAGGAACTCGACCCTCCTGCGGCGTTGCGCCCAGTAGTCTGTACTCCGGAAGTGACCGTGCTGGAAAATACCCAGAGCGTTGATGTTCTAGAAGCAGGGGCCATGGGTGACTTCGAGGCGATAATGCAATCATTCAGCTCGGATAAGCTCGAACGATGCCTAGAACGCATGGCCACCATGATGGCGTTGCTAATACCTGATTGAAATTTAGCACGTGCTACTCACTGTCTTTGGAGCTGCCGTGAGGGGTGTACGGGCTGTAGACAACAGCGGCGGATGGGCGTAAGCTTATGAGCATAGTTTATGTAACTCGAGTTTTTGATGGAACAACCCAGTAGATTTGATCAGTATAAATGGCCTGCCGCGATAGTGTCGGGGGGTGTAGTGCTAGCAGGGGCTACTATGGTCATAATCCAGCAGGTTGGTGGTGCTGGTAGTGAAAACCCAGCCGCAGCCGATGTGCCAAGCATTGGTGAGTCTTATCCTTCGAGCATTTCATCTCACCCGAATCAACTCCACCAAGTAGTCCAGAGGGCATCACCGAGCGAACGGTCGTCGACATCCGCGGATTCGCCAGACTTGCCGGGGCCGGCGGATATTCCGAGCGTGTCACTTACGACACCGGCACCAACATCATCGAGCCCCAGCAAGAAGCCCGAGGTATTGCAGCCGAGCTGTTTGGAGCCGCAAGCATCAAGCGATATGGCGCACCGGCTAGCATGCCAGGCTTTGCGGCAGGGTAAGATCGCGCTGGTCGATGTTGGCACTGGTGGTAGTTATGATATTGATAAGGTCGGTCAGATGACTCAGACCGCGCTTAACAACGCCAGCATGGGGTTGCTCACACCTAAGGTTGTTACGTTTCAGGCTACCGATGCTGCAAGAGCGGCATTAAAGGTACGTGAGCAGATCGGGCCCGATGGAAACAGATGTCTCATGCCGGCACCTGCAGCCGATATGCCGCAAGATGCCACATATGCGCCGCTAACGGCGATAGTATTATCAAAAATGCCTGAATTGCGGCAGTACCCGGTAGTAATATCGGTGGGGAGTGAGGCTTGTGATGACCAGGACAGACTGGGTATAGCCAATCCGCTGACACGGCATGATGATGCTTATCTGACGCCACGCGCAACTACTCTTGGTGGCCCATTGCTGCCACCCTCCTCGGCGCAACTGGCAAGCGCAGTCACGCACGAAGATCTGCACTTTAGTTTAGGCCATTCAGGAGTCGTCAGTGGCGACGAGTGTCCAGCACCAACAGATAGTGGTTCGGCAGTCGCCATTGAGCCATATCTAACGAAGATGTGTAAGTACAACCAGTACGGTAACAATGGTAATCTGATGTCCTGGGATGGAGCTGATCCGACGGCCTCACCCGAGATATTACTGTCTGATATCCAGCGTGATTATCTGGCGCAAAGCGCAGTTGACCAGCAGACACCTCATGGCGTACCCCTAGAAGTTGGTAAGGCTGTTGATGTCAGTTATGATGCTGGCGCCCAGTCGACCTATGTCACGCTACCACTTCCAAAAGATGCCATCAAAAATAAGAAACTTGCCGGTTTCCGTCAGCTCGACCTGATGGCAACTACCACGACGGACCCATACGGCAACACCGTACCGGCTGTACAGATGATGATAAACACTTCATTCAAACCGCCAGCGGTTTTTGATGAGAATACATCGCTGATGCGCGAAGCGAAGCTGCAGGAGGCAATTGCCATACCCGAAAGTGGTGAGTTGGACTTCACGCTTGGAGGCCAGACAGTTGTGGCCACTAGGCAGGACGACGGTACCATCGAGTTTATTCTACGATAGCAGTCGTATAGAGGTGTATCATAAAGCAGCAAGGGAAACAGAAACAATGAACATATATCATACCGATGGCAGTGCCAGCCCGAACCCGGGTCCTGGTGGCTTTGCAGTCGTATTGGAGGGGAGACCAGCGGTGCTAGGTGGCGAACCAAGCGGAGCAGAGACGACCAACATTCGGATGGAAGGGTATGCCATAATTGCGGCGCTCAAGCATGCTGCTGGCCAACCGTGTGAGATTTATTCTGACAGCGAATTCTGGATAAAAGTCATTACCATTTGGTCGATTCCGTGGGAGGCCAACGGCTGGCACAAAAAAGGTGGCATTAAAAATCTTGATATCGTGCAGGAGGTCTGCGCGCTGTATAAGCAAAGTCAGGCCAAGCTTATCTGGGTGCGCGGCCACAACAACGACCCAGGCAATGAACTGGCGGATCACTGGGCCAATAAAGCCCGCGAAGGTGCCCGCGTCTAACCAGTACAGTGATACAATTGTTCTATGCAGAAAAGATTGTATCGTTCAACTTCTGATCGTATGATTGGCGGCGTCTGCGGCGGGATTGCTGAGTATTTTGGCATCGATCCAGTGCTGGTACGCATCATCGCAGTTATCCTGTTACTGCCCGGTGGCCTGCCCGGGTTATTGCCATATCTTATCCTCTGGGCAGTAGTTCCCAAGAAGCCTGCTGTCTAAACCGGCGAATTTTACAGCAGATTTTTGACGAATTGGTTAGTAGAATAGATGAAGCTTGTAAATTATTAATCATGCCCGAATGCTTGCATTCGGGCAGTTAGAATGGACTATTTGAAACATGGATGAAGCACCGTCGACAGAAGTAGTGACTAAGCAGGATAAGCCAACTGATATATTGGCGCCGGAAGCCGCCGAAGACGCGAACTATGTCGAGACAGATGTGTTTGCCTGGGCTAACAATCTGGTGCAGTACAAAGATGAGCTGAAGGTCGAACTGTTTTTCTTTAACAAAAACTACGTGGTGTATAAGACCACCCGCAGCAAAGATCTCGATAAACAGATGGAGCCGATTTTCGTCGACGAGCTACTGGAGTTTGTGTTAGAAGGCGCCGCCAACGGATTGGTTGTTCGTAATTTCGAGGACGCCGAAGCCGAAGAAAATGTCTTGATGAGAACCCGGATAAAGAATGTCGAGAAGGCCAAAGAGGTTCTGAATTGGCTCAGGCACCAAGCGCACGAGATCGAGACGTTTAATGATGAAGAGCATGATATCAAGCGGATGAAGGGCGTGCTGGCACGCATCTCGCACGCTGACATGGACAAGCCGTTCTACGTCGTAAAGCAGTTGCAGCAGAGCCAGGTCATTCGTGGCCGGACCGGTTGGATGATTCGTGAAGGCAAGTTCGTGCCGTTTGATGCTGACGCTGCTTTGCGAGTCGGACCGGAGAACCAGTTGCTCATTCTGGAACAAGACATGTACGTCTTCAGTCAGCCGAAACTCAAAAGTCTCTTCGGCTACGACGCCAAAGAAGCCAGTATCGCGGCGCACAAGGTCCGAGAAATCGAAGAGAATTTCCGTCTGAGTTTCGCCGAAGGTTTGAGCATGCAGAGTCTGATCAAGGGTAATCGGGCCACTATCAAGAAGCTGCAGAAAATTGAACCAGCGCTTGTGAAGCAAGATGACTTGGTGAGCCATGCCGAGGAGCTCGATATACCAATCATGACCGATGAATCGGGTGCAATTATTATCATGGATGAGAAGGACCTAGTGCGATTTGTGAACCTGCTGAACGACGATTATGTGGAATCACCCCTAACCGGCCTACGCTACGAAATCAAAGCCAAGCGCATCCTCAAACCAGCCGACAATGACGACCTCCTTAAAGAAATCCTGACCTAAAATCACGACTGCAAGAGCAAGTAGAACAGTGCTATTATAGAGTTCATACATTTGCATAAGAGGAGTGACGTATGGGATTTCTGAGCGGTCTTGGTAAAGTGCTGAAGGGTGAACCGGTGTTTGATCCAAATCAGCAGCCGGCCGATGGCACGCAGCCAGCTCCTGCGCCGATAGCAGGAATGTCACAAGTCGTGCCACAGACGCAGAAAGTTATTCCAGTTGTCATGATCGGACGCATCGAATGCCCCGTAAATGGGCAGAACATGGACGTGTACGGCGATATTCATAACGGCTCATCAGTGCCAGTCATGCTTGACCGTGTCAGTCTGCTCGGGGCAGTGCACCAGCTCGATACTACGCTTAAACCCGGCGAGTCCCGACAGTTCCTGCTCTACAGAGGTGCTACCTTACGTTCACAGCCCAGCGGCTATGCTGAGGTGCAATATCGAACCGAAGCCGGTGACTATTTCTCGGCTCGGCACACTATCCGGGTACACCAGGGACCAGAGGGCTTTATTGTACACGAATTAGAGCTCACGATGCCGATCCACGATATGCACTGATGAATTATTGGATAAACACCATCAGCCGTGACCATGTGCAGCGTGGAATCGCAGGTGGCTTCACACAGGCCAATCACGGCAAGGCTACGGCATTGCGGCGCTTGCAGGCAGGCGACTGGATCGTATTCTATTCGCCCAAGACAAAGTATGAGGGCGGGGAAACTTTGCAGGCGTTTACGGCTATCGGCCAGGTGGCAGACAATGAACTGTACCAGGTAGAAATGATGCCCGATTTTGCGCCATGGCGCCGCAATATCAACTTCAAGTCATACATGGAGATGTCTATTAGACCGCTCATTGACGACCTTAGTTTTATTACGGACAAAACCCATTGGGGCTATCGATTCCGCTTCGGACTCTTCCAGATACCGGAAGCCGATTTTGAACGAATAAAACACGCAATGAATTCCTCTGGACAAGCCTAACGGCAAGGTGCATAATCCGGACTATTACGTAACGAGGAGTGTGCGAGATGAGTGTGGATATTAACCTTTGGGGAGTGTTGTTGGCGGCGGTTTCCAGTATGATTGTGGGATCGATCTGGTATGCGCAAGGTGTATTTGGGAAGACTTGGGGTGCGCTGGCCAAGGTAAAGATGACCGGAAAGCCAACATTTGCCAACATGGCACCATTGTTGGGCACGACATTCGTGGCATCACTTATCACGGCATATATCCTGGCGCACTTTACATTCTTGGCTCACCACTTCTTTGGTGGTAACTGGGTATGGGTAGGGGCTACTACCGCGTTTTGGGGCTGGCTTGGGTTCACGGCCTGCCGAATTTTGACTCATGATTTATTTGAGAATCGACCTATGAAGTTGACTTTGCTTAACTGGGGTAATGAGCTGGTTACTTTGGTTGTTATGGGGCTGGTAATCGGCTGGCTCCACCCTTAGGGCTTATTGCAACTCTCGTACTTGGCGCGTTTTGGGCGAAGAGTTCCAGTCAGCATTCACCGTACTTTAGTATGGCTCACTTGCAGGCTTCGCTCTTTCATCTCAAACTGCACTCAAGTATGGGAGTTGCTAGCCCTACTTTATGGCCTGCATAGGGCACTTTTAGATGTATTGTGGTCAATTGTGGATATCTTTAAGAGGGAGCATATACTTAGTGTAGGCAATAAGTGAGAGGAGGGTATATGGTTGGGAACGATAGCGGATATGATTTTACGGGGTTGAAGGCTTTGTTCTTTAATGGGACACTTACGAAATCCCCCGAGGCAAGCCATACGGACCTGCTTATTAAAATTTCTACCGATATTATGCAAAAGCATGGGGTCGAAGTGGAGGTTATTCGTACGATTGATCGGGATATTGCCACAGGAGTTTGGCCGGATATGCGCGAGCATGGCTGGAAGACAGATGAATGGCCTGAAATTTACAAACGGGTACAGGCGGCCGATATTCTTGTGCTAGCTGGTCCGATCTGGCTTGGCGATAATAGTTCGATGACCAAGAAAATCATCGAACGGCTGTATGCTTGTTCTAGTTTGTTGAATGAAAAAGGGCAGTATGCCTATTACGGAAAAGTCGGTGGTAGCTTAATAACCGGCAACGAAGATGGCATCAAGCATTGCACCATGAATACGCTGTACAGCCTGCAGCACCTGGGTTGTACGATTCCGCCGCAAGCTGATGCTGGTTGGATTGGCGAGGCCGGGCCAGGACCAAGCTACGGTGATAAGCGTGACGACGGAACCCGTGAGGGCATCGACAATGACTTTACGAACCGAAACACCACATTCATGACCTGGAACCTCATGCACATGGCTCAGATGATTAAGAATGCTGGCGGCATTCCGGCCTATGGTAACCAGCGATCCAAGTGGGATGCCGGAGCCCGGTTTGATTTCGAAAACCCCGAATATCGCTAAAGCGCAGCGAGAGTAATATTTACCACTGCAGAGTATGTAGAAAGCCTATAATTGCTTGTAGAATCAAAATCATTCAAACATCATAATTAACTAGAGGAGGAGGAAGGTATGGCTTTAACTGATAAAAGTGTGGTTGCGACGCTAGCTGTCAAAGATTTAGCTGCTGCCAAGGAGTTTTATAGTGGTGTATTGGGGTTAACTCAAACCAAGGAAACTCCGGCTGGCGTTACCTATGGCACTGGTACCAGCGCATTGTTTGTGTATGAGTCACCATTTGCTGGCAGTAATAAGGCCACTTACGCCGGTTGGAGTGTCGACGACGTCGATATGGAAGTTACGGACTTAAAATCAAAAGGCGTCTCATTTCAGCAGTTTGATATCCCCGGTGCGACCTGGCAAAACAATGTGGCTTCAATGGGGCCAATGCGTAGTGCTTGGTTCAGTGACCCGGATGGCAATATCCTAGCGATCGATAACGGATCCTCCTAAACTGATTGAGGCAGTTTTTTACGGATTTTGGCTGCATACTACTGCTATACTTTGCACAGCAATAAGGAGTATTTGACCTATGGCAGAATTGAAATTAGTCTCGTCGCATGATGAAGTTGGCAATGTGCGGACATTCATTTTCGAAACTGGCGGGGCGACTTGGCTGGCCGGGCAATATCAGACGTATGTGCTCAGGCAGGCAGGAGATAACAAAGACGATAACCAGCGGTTCTTTACGATTGCCGCCGCGCCGAGTGAGGGTGAAATTCACATTTCGACGCGGGTTACGGAGAGTAAATTCAAACAAGCCCTTAACGCACTACACCCCGGCGATACCGTTGAGGCTCACGGCATAGAGGGTGATTTTACCTGGGAGGATGTCTCCGATACACCGGTTGTCCTGGTAGCTGGCGGTATTGGTGTGACGCCATACCGTAGCATGTTGCTAGAGCGGCACGCTCAGGGCAAGCCGTTGTCGGCTACACTCGTGTACTTTACCCGTGACGATGCTATCCCATTCCGTGCTGAATTCGATTCGTTAGTAGCTCAGCACCCTGAATTGAAAATCGATTATGTTATCGGTGAAGCCATCTCCGCCGATAGTATTCTGCAGCACGCGCCTCAAACCCAATCGCAGGTTACCTATCTGTCCGGGCCAGAAGCTATGGTTGATAGTGTTGGTGAAGACTTGCAAAAGCGAGGCGTGAACCTCAAACAGGACTGGTTCCCGGGCTATGACGCAACATCTTACTAGCGGCTAAGCGTAACGCAGATGGTATCATAAAGCTATGGCACAGCAAGCAAAATCTATCAGAGTCTCGGCATTTATCGATAGTCAGAACCTGAACGTGGGTACGCAGAAGTTCGGTTGGAAGATGAACTGGGCTCGCTTCCGACAGTGGCTTGGTGAGGAATATGGTGTTACCGACGCCTATATGTTCATCGGTTATATACCAGAGAACGAGGCGCTATACGAGCAGATGCATGACGCTGGTTATAAAGTGGTGTTGAAGCCGACATTTGATATGACTCGGGTGCGTGACGAAGATCAGCCGCTCAAACCTGGGGAGACCAAGGAAGCCCGTGATATCAAAACGGCTGAAGAGAAGAAGCCGGTCAAAGGCAACATCGACGCCGACCTGGTGTTATGGGCAATGAAAGAGATGAGCAACTACGACAAAATGATCTTAGTCAGCGGTGATGGCGACTTTTACAGCCTGGTCGAGTACATGGCCACTAAAAAACGCCTCCTGCACATTCTAACCCCCAGCGGTCACTATTCTCGCCTGTATAATGCTTATGAACCCTACATAGTCCGCCTCGACCAATACAAGCGTACCCTCGCATACCGTGACCACCGTAAACGCAAATAACCCAACCTTCCCCCATCACCGTCATACTGAAATGAGTTCAGGATGACGGTGATGGTTGTGCTCGGCCTTGTAAAATTGAGTTAAGAGCTGCCTACAGCCTACAGCCTGAGGCGGGATATGGGGGAAGGGTCGGATAAAATACAACAGCAATACTCGCACAGCAGGTGTACTATGGAGCGTACACTTGCCTGCAGGAGAATTACGAAGAAAACGCATAGCGTACGAAGGAGGAATGATGAGACAGGCACAAGCTCTTACACTAATGCTCGATGGACAGTCGGTCTTTTTGACCGGCGCGCCTGGTGCTGGTAAAACGTATGTGTTGAACCAGTTTATTAAGCGGGCCGAGGCGGCAGGGAAGCGGGTGGCAGTGACAGCCAGTACCGGCATTGCGGCGACGCATATTGGCGGAACGACTATTCATAGTTGGTCTGGCTTAGGTATCCGTGAACATCTGGGTCCATCTGGAAGGCAATGGCTGGCCGCTAATGACCGCTTACGCAAGCGTTATAACAGCGTGGACGCGCTGGTTATAGACGAGATTTCAATGCTGCATGGTGTACGGCTTGATATGATAAACGAGGCCTGCAAACTGCTTCGCGAGAGCGAAGAGCCATTTGGCGGTCTGCAGGTTATTTTGGTGGGAGATTTATTTCAATTGCCACCAGTAAATCGCCTGAGCGACCTGATAGATTTTGCGCATACCTCAGCGGCATGGGAAGAGCTCAATCCACTGATCTGTTACATCACTGAGCAGCACCGCCAGTCCAACGACCCGCTGCTCGATTTGCTAACAGCCATGCGCAGCGGTGAGTTTGATACCATGCACATCGAAGCTCTCCAATCCCGCCAAGGCCAGCAGCCGCCAACCGATCAACCAGTCACCAGGCTCTACACCCATAACATTGATGTCGAGGCCATCAACCAGCGTCATCTCCAAAATCTGCAGGGTGAGAGCAAGACGTTCGCCATGCAAAGTAAAGGTACGGTCGCCAAAGTGGAGCAACTCACCAAAAGTGTCCTGGCGCCCGAGGAGTTGACTCTCAAGGTCGGCGCCGAAGTAATGTTTGTGACCAATGATTTCGCCAAAGGTTTCTATAACGGCAGCCGGGGCAAAGTACTAGGCTTTAAAGACAGTCTACCCATTGTCCAGCTGAACGAAGGCCGAATCATAAAAGTTGAGCCTCATAGCTGGTCGCTGGTAGAGGATGACCGCAAGCGCGCCGAGGTCGTACAGCTGCCGCTGCGGCTGGCCTGGGCTATTACGATCCACAAAAGTCAGGGGATGAGTCTGGATGCTGCCGAAATTGACCTGAGCAAATCATTCACACCTGGCATGGGGTATGTAGCATTAAGCCGAGTGCGCAGTCTGGATGGCGTCTATCTAACGGGAATCAATAACCTGGCTTTGCAGCTGCATCCAGACATCTACGAATTCGACCGCCACTTGCAACAGGCGTCAGCATCGCTGGCAGCGACAACACCCGATGTAGCCGAAGTCGAAGCGATCAGTGCCACCAGTCAATCAACTTCGGCCAGTTACGACGAAGAACTTTTCGAAAAGCTCAAAGCCTGGCGCCTGGAGCGGGCAGCCCATGACAAAGTAGCTCCGTTCATGATCGCCCATAACACTACTCTCGAAGCCCTAGCCGAACGTCCGCCGCAGACCAGTCAGCAACTTCTGGGTGTAAAAGGCTTCGGCCCCAGCAAGCAGGCAACATATGGCGCTGAAATACTGCAGATCATTCACGACCATCAGGATGGCGGCCACAATGCCGACGACGGCGCAGTCGATGCCGATACAGTGTTAGCGATACCCCGGGCAGCCATCGATGACATTAATAAGCAGTTGCTTAAGCTACTTAAAGAGCGGCAGGATATCGTTGATAGAATAGGAGCAATTAAGGCTAGTCATGGTCTGGCAGCTCATCAGCCGGACCGGGAGACAGCAATGCTGCAAGCGATCGCCGACGAAGCCAGACAACTAGGCCTAGATTCCGAACTAGCAGTGGCGCTATTCAAGTTGGTGCATGACTATAGCGCGGACCGGCAGCAATTCAATGACGGAAATTTCACACAGTAACAAGTTAGTTACGTGATACTATGCCGGCATGAAGGTATTTCTTGTCTGCTCCTTTGCAGATCAAATAGACGTGGCAACTGGGCAAGTAGTGC
>Ga0068853_100004385_pt1 | contig 10926 bp, 8 predicted proteins | sample KBSCornC32_FD_65655 | JGI IMG/M metagenome (GOLD analysis project Ga0068853, IMG submission 65655) | Corn rhizosphere microbial communities from Kellogg Biological Station, Michigan, USA - KBS Corn C3-2 | ecosystem: Host-associated > Plants > Roots > Rhizosphere > Soil ... | reverse complement strand
CGTTCCGTTATCGCCGACGGCGATCGCGTTCAACTTGCTGTTCAGGCTGACGGCGTAGAGGTTGGATTGCGTCGGCGATTCCTGGTCGTGCCAGGTCGCGCCGCCGTCCTCGGTTCGCAGAATTATGCCGTTCGCTCCCACTGCAAAGCCGACGTTTTCGCTGAAATTTAGCGAATAGATATTTTCCTTAACGTTCGATCTTATCTTTAGCCATTTCTGTCCGCTGTCAACTGTGCGGAGGATCGTGCCTTTGTCACCAACGATCACGCCGGTTTTTGCGTCGGAAAATTTTATGTCTTCGAGCCAGAAACGCGTGCCGGATTCTACCTGTTCCCAATAGGCTCCACCCGTATTCGATCTAAGGATAGTACCGTTTGCTCCGACGGCGTAGCCGATTTTTTCATTCAGAAAATAAACGCCGAGCAGATCGTCGGTCACGCCGGAAACACCTTTACCCCAACTGACGCCTGAGTTGATCGTTCGCAGAACGGTTCCGTTGTCGCCGACGACCCAGCCTTTTTTATCCCCAACTAGCGAGACGGAATTGAGATTTTCTTCGACGCCTGAATAGACCGGAAACCAGTTGTCGCCGCTGTCGTCCGTTAACCAGATCTTGCCATGCGAGCCGACCGAAACGCCGAGTTCCTTATCAAGAAACGCGAGGTCGTTCACATCTTCGCGGCCGCCTTCGGACAAACGCTGCCAACTGTATCCACCATCATCTGTGCGAACGATCAGGCCGTTTTCACCGACAGCCCAGCCTGTTGTGTCGTTTGCCAGGTCGACCGCGACGAGTTTCGGATTTGTCCTCACGTTGAACGGCAGCCACGTCACGCCGCCGTCGCCGGTAAGCCACACAAGCCCGTTCGCGTCGGTCATAACGCCGTTCGAAGCGTCGGAAAACGACATCGACAGAATATCGGCACGGCTGAAAATGTTGACGCGCGACCACGTTTCACCAGCGTCCTCACTGCGGGCGACGCAGCCGCCATAGCCAGCGACGACAATATTTTTCGCCGCTAAATATGCAACAGACGAGACGAGTGTGGTGCCGCACGGATCGGTCAATTTCCATTTGGAGCCGCCGTCTTCGGTCGTCAGAACAACTCCGTTCATGCCAACAGCCGCAGCGTGATCGGTATCGAAAGCGGAAATTTTGAGAATGTGGTCTTTGGTTGGCGAGCTTTGGGTTTGCCACGTTGCCCCGCCGTCTATAGTTTTGAGAATGCGTCCGTACGTGCCGGTGGCCCAGCCAATGTTAGACTGCTGACGTGCGAAAGACACGCCATAAAGATGATCTTTTGCTCCGGTAAAGATCTGTTTCCAGCTTTTGCCGCCGTTGTCCGTCCAGAGGATCGTCCCGCGCGAGCCGACGATCACGGCGTTTTTATCATCGCGAACATACACGCCGGAAAGCGTAACGTCCTGCGGAGCGCTCAATTTTTCCCAGCTAAAACCGCCGTCCTGCGTACGCAATATTGTGCTGTCCGACCCGACCGCAAAACCGCTGTCGCGATCCTGCGCAAAGCTGATCGAATAGAGCGGGTTCCCCTGCGGCAAAGGGTTTTGCCACATCCAGCCGTAAGCGTTGCGCCTTTGCGGAAACGCCGCGGTAAAGGTAAAGAGAACAATTAAGGTAAAGACGCAAAGACGCGAGAATTTTCGATGCGACAGTGAGACGCACAGACCCTGGGATACGGTGAAAAAAAAGCAAGCCACGGAGCGCACGTCGTCCCCGTGTCCCCGCGTCTCCCATTCCCCGCGTCGCCGCGTCTCCCTGTCTCCCTTTCGCATTTAAAGTTCTTTCACCCCGATCTCGGCGACGGCTTCGTCGAGCAGAGCTTCATCGACGCGGCCAAGGCCCGCCATTTTGCGTGCCATCTTATCGGCGATCTCCTGAATCTCGTGGCCGGCGTGGCCTTTGGTCCATTCCCAGGTTATCTGATGTTTTTCAGCTGCACGTTCGAGCTTTTCCCACCATTCGTTATTCGTCTTTTTTCGAAAGTGGCCGGTCATCGTTTGCACGACGTAACGCGAATCGGTCATGACCGTAACCCTGCACGGTTCTTTCAAATTTTGCAGACCGACGTAAGCAGCAGCGATCTCCGCCTGCTGATTGGTCGCGTTACCGAGGTATTCGCCGACGGCGCGCCAGTATCCGCGATAGCCGAGCACGGCGACCGCGGCGGCGCGGGTAGTTCCTTTACCGTTACCGAGGCTTGATCCGTCGCAGACAATAGTGACGTTTTTCATGCAGTATCAAATAAGGTGTCGTTTAGCGCCGTGCTCTCTTTTTCGACCGCGACGACATTGTCAACATAGCCCTCGAACGTGTCATCGTGCGAGATGACAAACAGCTGATCAAAATGCTTTATATTGCTAATTTGCAGCGCGAGATTTTCACGTCGCGCGGCATCCATGTTGGTCGTCGGCTCGTCGAAAAATGCTATCCGGATATCGGAAAGCTGTTTGAGCAACGCCAGCCTGACCGCGAGTGCCGCAGCCATTTGTTCGCCACCGGATAAGTTTATAAAGGGTCGATCATGCCCGTTTTCCTCAAGCAAAATGCCGTAATCGTCAGCCCATTTCAGCGTTTGCTCGGCATGGCCGGATATTTCCCGAAACAATTGGTTTGCTTCGAGCGAGACGTGATGCACATAATTTCGAGCAACGCGCGGTGCGGCTTCCTTTAAAGTTTCGCGAATGAACGTCGTCAATTCCGCCGACCTTTCCAGCCTATCCCTTTCAGCGTGATCGCCCTGCATTGCGACGCGTACTTCGTTTAGACGCTCAAGGACGCTTGCAAGCTGTTTTTTTCGCTGATCAGCGGTGTCGAGTTTGGCTTTGGCCCCGATGTACCGCTTTTCGGTTTCGATCAGCTCCGCCTTGAGGCTAAGATGCCGCTCACGGTCGTAATCTCTGCCTGCGGCGTCGAGATCATGCTGAGATCTTTCTAGATCAGCGGCGAGGTTTTTCATTGTGTCGCTCGCAGATTCGAGCTCGGTCTGGCAATTTTCCAGCGAGCCGGCAAGTGTTTCATTCGCGAGAAATGTACGGTGATCGTTGGCGGAGGCGTCGCGAGCGGCGGTAAATTCAGCCCATTGGGTGTCTAGGTCCTTGTAAGCTTCAAGCTGTTCGGTAAGGATCTTGCGCTCGCTCTCGAGGCGTTCGAAGTTACTTTCGACCTTTGTGATTTCCTCGCGGATTTCAGACTCGCGTGCAGCTTCGGTCTCAAAAATGCGAAGGCGGGCGGACGGGTTGTCGAGCTTGTTTAATTGGACCTCGGTAGTACGTATTTTTGCTTCAACATCGGAAACCGCCGTCGCCTGAGATCTCAGAGCATCTAGCTCTTTATTCAGTCGCTCGCCTTCGGCCTTTATCTCGTCCTGGCGTGAACGGAGCGTTTCGAGCGCCGCAGTGAATTTTTCCGCGTCAAGCGACGCCCTTAAAAGAACTGCAACTTGCTTTTGTTGCGTCTCGACAGTTGCGATCTCGGCACGCAGTTCGGAAAACTTGCTTGAGACAAACCCTTCCAGCGTTTCGCCGTCTTTTAAGTTAAGACATTTTTGCGAAAGGATCGGGCATAGGCCATTCCTGATTTCCTGCTGAAATTTTTCGTCACGTTCGAGATGAGCCTGCAGCGAGGCAAGCCGTTTTACAAGATCGGCATCCTGCCGCTGGAGGTTTTCCAGGTCGCCCACGCCGTTAGTTTTCGATTCAGCCTGGCTGACTTTCTTCTGGTTTGCGGAGTAGGTTCCGCGTAGGCGCTCGCGGTCTTCTTCAAGCTTTTTTGTGCGTTCCAGCGCTCCGTGCGCCATCGTAAATTCGGTGCGAAAAGCGTGAAGTTTCTTTTCAAGCTCGTCCTGCTCGACGGTAAGCGGCCGCAGAGCATCGATCTCGCGGTGGGCTTTTAAAGCGGTTTCGAGGTTTTCCTGCAGGCGCTTTCGGTCGGCGTTGACGTTTACGATCGCCGTTTCGACCTTTGCGCATTCAGCACGGAGCTTGTCGCGGGCAGTGCGTTCGCGGTCGAGTTCAGTAAGCCGTCCTAATGCCGCAAGGTGTCGTTCATGGCCGCCGCGTGCTCTTTCAACGGCTTCGGCGGCCTTCTGCGCCTGCTCTACGCTGGTTTGCTTTTGTCGCAGAACGATCTCGACTTTTGCGAGTTCAGCCGTGTGCTGATCGACGTGAGTTTTTAATTTGAGATATTCGCTTTCCTTTTCGTCAAACGCTTTTACATCCGTTGTTTTCTGCCCGATCTCGGACGTGATCTCCGCGATTTCGGCGCCGAGCTTTTCTGCCGTTTCGGAAAATTCGCGGTGCTCTTGAACGATCCGTTCTTCCTGCGCCAGTTCGCCGGCGGCGTGCGCGAGCTTTTCGCGTACATCGCTGATGCGGGCATCAATATATTTTGCAGTTTCGCGGAGTCTGTCGGCTCCCTCGCGGTATTCGTCAACTTTCAGCAACTTATCGAATGCCCTTTTTCTCTCAGCCGGACTTTCCAAAAATATCGCGGTGAACGTTCCCTGCGGCACACCTATGGCGCGGCGAAAAAGCGAATCCAGGTCTGTTCCTGGATCGACGCCAAGGTGCTGCCAAAGAAAACGGCATACCTCCTCTTTTTTGTCCGCGATACGGTTTTTTAAGCGCGGATCGTAAACATAATACCCGGTGGCGGTATCGCGATAGACCGTGTATTCGCGTTCATCGAGGCTGCTTTCGAAGGTCACCCGGGCGACACCCTTTTTTGCTCCGCGACGGACGAAATCGTCCTTTTTATAATCGAGCAGATCGAACAAAGTCCATGCAACAGCCTCAACCAGGGTCGTTTTTCCCGCTCCATTTTCACCCGTGATTGCTGTTGTTCCACGCAAAAATTCGAACTTTGAATCGACGTGGGACTTGATATTTTCAAGCTCGACCTTGGTGATGTGCATACGTAAAATCTAAAGTTAGATTTTAGTGCAATTTGGCAGAAAGCGAAAATGTGAGGCCGCCATCAGTTCCGCAGATTTGCATTTTGAATGATGACGATTTATAAAGTCTTTGTCCCATAAATGCCCTGGTAAACTGTATGAACTTCGAACCCGGCGACGCCGTAATCGTAATTTTGCAAAACCCACGTGAAAAGCTCCTCGGCATTTTGCACGAGATATCGCCGGCAGGAATCACATTGCGCGGTATCGACCTCGAATATTTCGAGCACTGGAGCCGCTCGATCGCAAACGACGAGCCTTATTTGCCGATGACCGATTGTTTTGTTCCGATGTGGCGTGTCGAGAGATTGACCAGGGACGAGGGGAGCAGCGATATACCGTCGATGGCGGAACAGTTTGAACAACGAACAGGTAAAAGACTAACGGTTTTTTGAAAACCATCGTGTAAGCGCCAAAAGAATCGGAATCCGCAGATGGTTCTGATCCTTTACTGTTTTCTGATCAATATCGTACCGCTGTTTGTTGTGAGTTTTACTACGGCGTCGCCCCCGGTTCCGAGCGTTCCGCGTATTGTCTTTACCGGGCCCGGTGAGACATCGACATTGGTTGCCTTTAACGGAAGATCGGAGTTTAAACCGCCGGGGCCGTACGTCGCGTTCACAAAACACGCGGTGTCTGAGGGGATGGAAAGCCTGATCGAGCCGTTGGTTGTGTTGAAGGTGTATGAGCCGCCGCCGAGGATCGATCCGTCAAAGAACACCGAACCCGAGATGGAATTTGCCTCGGTCTGCCGGTATTCGAGCTTTTGCAATGATATGGTTCCGCCGCTGGTCTTAGCTCTAAAGGTGTCCCCCACATCACCGGGGGCCGCACCAAATGCCACAATATTTCCCGATTGTGTCTCAAGACTCATCGGCCCCTGTGAATTTTCGACGAGCAGGTCCCCCTCGTAGGTCTTCGCCGAAACGCCTTCGGTGATGTTTCGAAACGAGAGATCGCCGCCGGCGCTTGTCACCGTTGCCTTGCGAACCGAATCGACAACCGTATTGGTTTCCCGGCCCTTCATAGTGATCTCCGCGCCCATCGGAGCGTCGATCTGTATCTCGTCACCCCAGATGCAGTCGCTGCGCACCGCAGGCATATCCCCTTCCTTACTAAAGCTTGACAGCCAAATCCAAACAGGTTTATCGCTCTTCTGGCTCTTTTGCTTGACGCCAAAGCTGACCGGGCTGCCGCCTTTAATAAAAACGCGGACCTCGTCGCGCTCCCAGCCGTTTATCTTGACGTCGCCCTGTGTGATGCATGGGATCGTGACGTTTACCCGCCCATCGACCGCGATCGATTTTTCGGTAACGCCGCTTGGGCCGACACGTGCAAAGACCTTTGGCGTGGGGATGATCTTCGGGAAAGGCTTGCCGGGCAATGGCATCGTCGGTTTTGCCGTCGGAGCCGGTTTCGGCGTTTCCTGCGCAGGTGTCGAACCTGCCGCCGCAAATATCAACGTCAAGCCAAAGATCGAGCTAAGGAGTTTTATGGAGCCGTTAATCATTTCGTAATCTTTAGGGCCTATTTCAGGCTCGCCACAAGCTCCTCTTTTTGCGCTACCGAATTAAGAAGGTCGATCTTGTTTTGATAGGAAGAATACAAAACCTGCTTAGCCGATTCGTTTTTCGGGTTCTTTCTGACCTCGTCACGCATTCTCTTGATCGAATCGTTCACAACCGCCATATCGCGCTCGTACGAAACCCGTTCCGACGGACGCATGATCGTGTCCTTTTGATCCGAAACCGACTGTGACAGGCTTGCAATGGTCTTGACATAGCTCTCTTCGCCGGGCAGATAGCCAGCGTTATTTACTACTGCTTTTGGAGCCACCGGTTGCACAGCGTTAATTACCTGATATTCGCGTCGACTATTTTTTCGAACCTCAGCAACCGTGTCAGACATCCTGGATGTCGCTAACGTCGGCTTAGCAGCAAACTGCTTATCCTGCGATGCCGGATTTACTACCGGCGTAGGTATATCGGCGATAGAGGGAGCATTAACGGCAACCGCAGGAACGTTCGAAATTTGTTGAGGCGCTTTCAATCCCCAAACTGCTGCAAAAATTCCAAAAACTACCAAAACACTTGCCGCAACGGCGAACGACGGGCCTCCCAGGTTTGCAGTTAAAAACGCCCAAACCTTTCCAAAAAGCGATGTTTGCTGTTTCTCGACGGCTATCGAATCGTTGATCCTGTTCCAGAGACGCTGTGTCGGGACGAGCGTGTTAAATTCTCTTTCAAGCGCGGCGAACACGACCGCAGATCCTTCTTCGGCATCGGCAAGGGCGAGAGCACACGCGTCGCATGCAGCGACGTGATTAGTAACTTTGGCGGCCAGATCGGACGCAAGCTCACCGTCCAGAAAGGCCTGAATTATACCGATGTCGTAACATTTTGTGTTCATAACACGTCCTTCCCGATCTTCCCGTAAAATCGGGCAAATTCCTGTCTTGCACGGGCAACATACGTTCCGATGCTCGTTTCGTTAAGCGAAAGGCTTTCTGCGATCTCTTTGTAGGACAAGCCCTGCTGTTTCAATACCAGACAGCTTCTGAGCGGCTCTTTTACCTTGTCCAAGGCTCGATAGATCTCGCTAATGCCGGTCTGCTCCTCATAATCGGTCTCGACCGAAAAAAAGCTTTTATCAACCGATTCTTTGACGTAATTCTCATCGCGCGTGTTCGCCCTGATATTTCCCCTGAGCGTGTTCCTGGCAACGTTCAGGGCGACCCGGATCAGCCACGGCCGCAGCATTTCTTCATCAGAGATCGAGTCCAGATTTTTGTAAAGGCGAAGGAAAACCTCTTGCGTTACGTCCTCGGCAAGGCCCGAATCGCGTACCACCGACCGCGCGGTGCGGAAAACGGTGCGATGATGTAGCGTAAAAGCCTCATCAAACCCGATCTTCACTTTTGCTGCCGCAGCCGTTGTTTCGGACATTATGTCCACAAATATGTCAGTGCCTTCGCTCATTTTCAGCATCAAAAATGCCTTTCAATAGGAATACACCGCTATCGCCTAATTTATGACAAGAATTTGGTTTCTGGTGCGAATCACGGAGATATACCGGTACATTCTTACCCAAAACCGCAATCTGCGCAAAGCTATACGAGATTCAGGGGCGGGACGTTTCGTGTTTTCGTCAGGTCCTCTTATAAATTGCCGCCCTGTGCGTTGTAACAAGCTGGTTGGTGTTTTTTGGTGCTCGCCCTCTTTTTAACCACGAACCAACGCGGAAAACAGGAATTATCTGTAAAATCTTAGTTCACAGAGCACTAGCGGCAATTAAAAAAAGGAGAATATTTAGAATCCAAGCAGGTTTACGGTCTGGCTGATCTCAGGCCGCGGTTTTTGTGTGGATATTACAAATCCGTGGCTGTTGTCGCGTTCGTCCAGGAACGCTTCGAGTTTTTCGGAGAGATCGCTCGCGTTACGGCTTTCGCCGAACCGCGGTTCGACGACCGCAAGACGTTTCAGCGATTCGTATAAATGTCCCCTGCCGATGCCGAAATCCCCGACATCGTCGCCAACGATCAGCCTTATTTCCGCTTGTTCCTCGGTAAAAAACGAGAGCAGTGACGCTGCAAGGCTGACGCCCGATTCAAAGCGTTCGGATTCGATAAATGTCTTTCCTTTTTGTTCGGCTTCGATCTTTTCGCGAAGCGTCAGCTTTGCGGCGCTCTCGTTTGGAATATACGTATCAAAAAAGATCGTTATGCGTTTGTCATCCTCAGCGGAAAATTCGCGGACGATCAATTGATGCGCACGCGCCGTCGCCTTCCAATCTATGCGGCGCAGGTCGTCGTTCGGCTGATAATCACGCAGAGCAAGCAGGTCCTGGCCGAGGCCGCGTTTGTTGGCAACAAGCTTGCCGGCATCGAGCGGCAGATTTTCGAGCTCCTGGCTCATCTCGGCAAGTTCCGGAAAGACGATCAACTCGGTTTCGCGTGCCGGCAAGCGACGGCGGTGACGGAAAAACCCAAAAGGAAAGCGCGTCGAAAGCTCAAAATCGCGGATCAAAAATCTGCCCCGCCGCTCGAAAACATGGCTTGTCTTGTCCTCGGCAGAGCTGTTTCGCGACACATAAACAAAATAATTCAGCGTTCGCCGGACGATCGGCGGCCGTGCAAACCTTTCCGCAAACCACCTTCCGAGAATTTTTTCGAGATCGTCGGCAACGGCGGACCGTTCACGCTCCTTGCCGCGAACCTCGGCGACGACCGAAAAGCTCGGGAAAACGAGTTTGCGATTGTGCAGACTGACGAGTATCGGCGTCTCTTCGCCGGCAAAGATCGTTTCGGGAAAACGCATTTTTACGTCGAGCTTTTTGAGCGAAACATATCCGGCGATAAACCCGATGACCATTGCCGCCGTCAGGAACGAAAGCACGAGAAACAGAAGATTGTTGCCCGTATTCCACGCCGAAAATCCTACGACAACGATCAGCCCGAGCATGATCGCGCCGCCGAGCGTGAATTCGAACGGAAGATTTAGCTGCGACGCCTCGCGTCCGGCGTTTCGCGCTAAGGGCGGCACGACGAATATCAAAATAAGCAGAACAAAAACCAGCGAGGCCGTCGCCGAGATTCCCGCAAGCCGCTGATCGTGCGCCTGGCTCGCATAAAGCGTCAGCAGCGACAACGCAACGCCGCCAAAAATGACGATAACGCCAAAAACCGCGTTTCTGAGATCGCGCAGGTTGAAAACCTGACTGAGCATGCGAAGGTTCACGTAATTAACATAATTCATTTCATAAGGAGTCAACAAACCAAAGTCCCGCAGTTACCGTATAAATAGCGTGCAAGTGAAAATTGTTATGCAGTTTGGCAGAACGGCCGTATCCTTTTCACACCGCAGGTCATACGAAAGATTCAGGTTTTCCCACGTGCGCGGTTTATAAAAACAAGGAGAAACAAAATGAACGAATCATCATTCAAGGGTGTCGGTGGTCTTAATATCGCAACATATTCGTGGCGGCCCGAGGGCAAACCTCGCGGCGTTGTCGCGATCGTTCCGGGGTTTAATTCGCACAGCGGTTATTACCACTGGGTGGCCGAACAATTCGTGGCTGACGGCTTGGCCGCATACTCGGTCGATCTGCGGGGCCGCGGACGATCTGACGGCGAACGATTTTATGTCGCGAGTTTTGATGAATATGTAAGCGATGTTGCCGGCCTGATCGAAATGGCAAAATCGGAAAACCCCGGCGTGCCGGTCTTTTTGCTTGGACATAGCGCGGGCGGCGTTGTTTCGTGCATGTACACCGTCGAACATCAGGACGAACTCGCCGGTCTGATCTGCGAAAGCTTTGCGTTTCAGGTTCCGGCACCTGATTTTGCACTTGCGGCGTTAAAAGGCCTTGCTCACGTTTTCCCTCACGCGCATGTGGTGAAACTTAAAAACGAGGACTTTTCCCGCGACCCGCAGGCTGTTGAGAAAATGAACAGTGACTCGCTCATCGCAAACGAAACCCAGCCGACACAAACGATGGCGGAATTAGCACGGACGGATGAGAGATTAAAGGGAGAATTTCCCGAGATCACGATCCCGGTTTTGATCCTGCACGGCACAGCCGATAAGGCAACCAAGTACAGCGGCAGCCAACTGTTCTATGACACGGCGGGATCGGCCGACAAGACGATAAAGTTGTACGATGGCCATTTCCATGACTTGCTGAACGATCTGGACAAGGAATCCGTTATCGCGGATATCAAGAGCTGGATGGGCGCAAGGATTCCGGCCGACGTGGCTGCGAATGCCTAAAATATTTGCGGCTTTAAACGCTGCGCTTATTATCTGAATTCACGGTCGAGGTTGTTGCGCGGATAAGACGCTTGACAATATGTGATACAATGTCACTATGCGGTCGCCTTTAGGCGGCCTTGTTCTTTGAAATTTCCACATGTGGAAAAGTTTGTTAAGGAGTCTGTTTTTCGCTTGTTTTGTCC
>Ga0068853_100004383_pt1 | contig 10927 bp, 10 predicted proteins | sample KBSCornC32_FD_65655 | JGI IMG/M metagenome (GOLD analysis project Ga0068853, IMG submission 65655) | Corn rhizosphere microbial communities from Kellogg Biological Station, Michigan, USA - KBS Corn C3-2 | ecosystem: Host-associated > Plants > Roots > Rhizosphere > Soil ... | reverse complement strand
CGCGCGTCCGGGACGGGAACTGGCAGCGGACGCCCGCGACCGGGTAGTCTCCCGCCCCGGATCACTGCTGCATCGGAGAGCCGCATGCAAGCTCGGCGCGGGGTACTGGCAATCATGCTGGCGATGCCACCGTGTTTCGCATCGCCTGCCGAAACGTCGCCCAAGGACGTCTTCGAGCACCTCAAGACCCTCGCCGGCGACTGGCGCAGTACCAAGATCGGCAGCGCCACCGTCGTCAACTACCGGACGATCGCGAACGGCTCGTCCGTGGTCGAGACGTGGACGATGTCGCCCACGCGGCAATCGATGACGGTATACACGATGGACGGCGAGCGCCTGCTGGCCACCCACTATTGCCCGCAGGGCAATGCACCGCGCCTGCGCATGACCGATACCGACGCAGCCGGTGCGCATCGTTTCGCTTTCCTCGACGGAGCGAACCTGCAGGATGCATCCGGCTCGCACGAGCACGCGTTCTGGATCCGGTTCGACCCTTCCGGCACCCTGACGCGCAGCGAGACCTATATCCGCAATGGTGCAGCCTACGATCCGCAGCAGGACAAGGGCGACCAGGAGTCGTTTGCGCGAGCGAAGTAGGTGTCGCGCCGTGCGCGGCGAAGCGATTTTCCACGATGATGTCCGAGTTTCGCGCGGTTGGACGTTTCTCGCTGCGATCAGGAGACTTCCGATGCCCCGCATTCCCCTTTCGCTTGCTTCCTTGTTGTTGCGCGCCTGCCTCGTGCTGTCGATCCACGCGCCGCTGGCAGTGGCGCAGTCCGTGTTCGTCGGACCGGCCAGCGACCCCGACTGCGACTACCACACGATCCAGGACGCGATAGACGCCTGGGCGGCGTCGTCGAGCACGGATTTCGTGGATGTGTACATCGCGAACGCGCAGGCGTATCCGGCAACCGCGATCACGATCCCGACGCCCACGGCGAGCAGTGGCATCGGCTTGAACGGGAGCCAGGCGGGCTGCCATCTGGCAGCAGCGTCCGGGCGCACCGTCCTGGACGGCAATGGCAATGGAAGCCTGCCCGTCATCGATATCAACGGTACGCAGACCGGCGATGCGCGGCGGTTCCAGGTCAACCTCAACCAGCTCGACATCACCGGTGGCAACCACGCCGGCAACGGCGGTGGCGTGCGCCTGCGCGGCAATGCCGTGGTGACGATCTACGAGGCGAACGTGCACGACAATACCGCTACGAACGGTGGCGGCATCGCGGTCGAGGCGACCGCGGCGGGCGTGCCGAACCTGATCATGGTCGGCAACCAGGCAGCGGCGATCGTCCAGGACAATATCGCCACGCTGGATGGGGGTGGCCTGTATTGTGCCAATGCGTCGCTCTATTGCGACCGCCATTGCCTCATCGCCGGCAACACCGCCGGCGCGAACGGGGGCGGCGTGGCGCAGCAGGCTTGCGGCACCTCGATCTTTCCGCCACCAAGCTTCGGCGCAGCGGATCCGAACGTCGGCTTGCGCCTGAACTCCGCCGTCGGCAATGGCGGTGCGGCATGGGTATCGGGCGGCTATTTCAGCGTCAACGGCACTCCGCCGCTCAAACCGGCGCCGGTCGTCGGCAACGTCGCCGGCGGCAGCGGCGGCGCGCTCTATTTCACGGGGATGGGAAGCTCGTCGAACCAGCAGCGCGGCGTGCAGTTCGACGACAATCGGGCCGGGGTGGATGGTGGCGCCCTGTTCGCGGATTCGGGCTCGTTGCAGATGGATGCCGGTCTGTCATCGACGTCGTGCAGCGACATCGACGGATGCGCGCGCTTCCGCGGCAATCACGCCGACGCGGCTGGCGGTGCGATGTTCTTGTCCGGCACGGCAACCCTCCTGCTGTGGAACGGACTGTTCACGAACAACGATGCGGCGAACGCGAGCGCGATCCAGCTCGGCGCCGCCGGCACCGGCGCGACCCTGATCAACGTCCACGTCGCCGGCAACCACGGTGCGCCGGAAGTCGTACGTTCGTCCGGCGCGTATCTCGACCTGCGTTACGCGACGATCGCCGACAACGGCAGCGACGACAGTGCACTGATCCGTTTCGATGCGCCGGGAGGCCTTGCCGCGAGCAACTCGATCCTCTACGACGCCAATGGCGCCGCCTCGGGCATCGTCGTCGCATATCCGAATGGCACCACGTTCAACGTGAACTGCGTGCTCGTGCACGATGACACCGCACTGGATGGCGTGGCCGGCGTTTCCAATCTCGTCGTCGCCGATCCGCAGTGGGATACCAGTGGGCTGTATCCGGCGGGCCTGTACGTGCCCGGACCGGACTCGCCCGCCGTGGACGCCTGCGGCCCAGGTCCAGGCACGATTCCCGACTTGCGTGGCGTCGTGCGTCCGCAGGACCTGCCCAAGCCCGATGGCGCCGGTGCGTACGACATGGGCGCGATCGAGCGCCTGCCGGACCGCATCTTCGGTGACGGCTTCGAGCAGCCGTAGCGGAGGCGTGCACGGGCGGATGGATCGGCGCCCGCCAGCGTCCGGGTCAGCGCGGCGTGGTGCTGCGTTCGTCGATGCGTGTATCGGTCGCGATCCAGTTGTCTTCCCAGGTCGCGCCACCGTCGGCGGAAAACGCCTGCTCGAACCGGCAACGGTCCGGCGTGGCGCACGCGATGATGAAGCGCACCAGGATCGTGCGTCCGCCGAGCGTGTCCTGCCCGAAGAATTCGCCGCGCTTGTTCCTGAACTCGCCGAACAGTGGCGCGGTGAACGTGCCCGCGCCGATGCTCGCATAGTTGAGGCTCCATTGGCGCGCCTCGCTGTTGTACAGGCGCAGTGACGTACCTGCGATGCGACCCGAGGGGCCGGCGATGTCGAGTTCGACGAGGTTGGCCTGCCCGTCGAGCAGCTTGCGCACCACGCTGGTGCCTTCGAGTTCCACCCAGTTGCTCGAGCCGCTGAGCGGATGCAGGCGGCGCGAGACGTGCGTCTTCCAGGTGCCGAACTCGAAGTCGAAATCGTGCTGCCCATCGGCGGGCGCCACTTTCACGGCGGCCGGCTCTGCTGTCGCGTCATGCCGTGCGAACGCCAGCGTCGAAGACACTGCAAGCGCAAGGCCGCAGGCCAGCGGAATCGGGTTGCATGCAGTCATCGTCGCCTCTCCCGTGCATCGCGGTCGTCCCGCATGCGCAGTTGGCGACAGCGGCGGCCATAGCTGAAGGGCCACTTCGATGCGCGTCCGCGATGCCAATGCCTGCCATGGATTCACGGACACACATCGGGGTGCGTGGGCAATGCCTGCCGCTCGGCAAGAGCCTCGTGCTCGAACCCGTCGGAGAAAATCCGATCCGGACCCGCCCTGAGTTCGAAGGCGCCGATGTCCACGCCGGCGCCGAACGCACGCAGGTACGCGCTCCCGCGCTGGTCGTACGACAGGCAACCGCCGCCGCTGCCGATCGCATTGCCGTGGTCGATCGCCGGGCTGTCCACGGCAAGCGCATGCGTGCGGGTAGGTCCGCCGTTGTCGGCCAGCGGCAGCAGGTGCGGATCACCGGTCATGGTGTCGGCGGGTACGGACAGGTTCGCCGATCCGATGAGGTTGTTCGAACCGGTGACGACGACCGAATCGCACGACCCGCCGACGCCACATCGTGCACGGACGTCGGAGGCGCCGTCGGAAGCGGTGTTGTTCGCGACGAGGGTACTCTCCAGCACCGCTGGATTGGCGATCGCGAGTCCGCCGGTACCAGCGCTCGCGCCGGTGGCGACGTTGAATGCGATCGTCGATGAAGCGATGTGCAGCGGCGCCTGCAGCGCGAGCAGACCACCGACACCGCCGCCGTGATTGCCGGATATCGTGGTGTTGGTGATCGACAATGCGGCGTTGTCCCGCCCGACCAGATCGGCGCCGCCGATGTCGGTCGCGCTGTTGCCGGAAATCGTCGAATACGAGATCGATGCCGCGGAGTTCGCGTACAGGCCGCCACCGAATCCGAACACGCCGGATGACGCACTCGCGTTGTTGCCGGATATCGTGCTGTTCTTCATCGTCAATGGACCGCTGACCGCCACGCCGCCACCGGTGACGAACGAATAGCCGTTCGCCGCATTGCCGCTGATCTCGCTGTCGCTCATGTACAGCGCGCCACCGACGGAGACGCCGCCGCCCGATGCCGCGCCGAAATCCGTGGTGTCGATCGTGCAGCCGCTCACCTTCGACGAGATCAGGGTGACGCTGCCGCCGGAGCGCAGGCAGCCACCCGGACCGTCGGTGTGGCCATTGCGCAGGGTGATGCCGAACAACAGGAACGCCGCCGTTCCGGTGTGGTCGAACACGCGATCGTGTGCGCCGCCATCGATGATCGCGCCGGTGCCGGGCAATGCCCCCGCACCCGCGGTATCGCGCGACGCGGGTCGTGCCAGCGGAACGCCGCTGATGGTCAGGCCATCGATCGGCACCTGGATCGCGCTGGCCAGGGTGATCGTGCGATTGCCGCAAGCCAGCTGGCTCAGATCGATGGTGTCTCCGCTCGCTGCCGTGGCGATCGCCTCGCGCAGGCTGCCGGGTCCGCTGTCGGCGCAACTCGTCACCGGGATGACCATCGTTCGCGGGACCACTCCCGCGCCTCGTCCCTCGGCATCGGGGCCGACGACCGCAAGAACGGCGACGCACAGTGCGGTCATCGCAGGCAGGGCAGCAGGGCGCATCGGGACTTCCCGTCGCGCCGGGGCGGCGCGGTCATGCGTTCGGGAAACGACGCGGCGCGTGGATTTGTGTCACGCGACGATCGCTCGACCCGGACGCATGCCCTCAGTGCGGCATGCGCGGCTGTCGACGGCTCCGCAGCTAGTCCACGACGATGACGATCTTCCCCCGCGCGTGTCCCGTCTCGACGTGGCGTATGGCGTCGGCGGCCTCGCGCAGCGCGTAGCGTCGTTCGATCGCCGGGGTGATCTGCCCGGCAGCGAGCATCTGCTGCAGCGTATGCAGGTCGGCGACATCGAGTTTTGCACCGACAAAGCGCAGCTTGCGACGCGCACCCAGCGAGAGCAGCGGGGCGAGCAGCAGGCCCTGCAGGATCTGCGCACCGCCACCGCCCGCCATCACGTAGATGCCGTGCTCGTTCAGCGCACGGCGATAGTCGAACAGCGAGCGGTGCGCGTTGGCGCCGAGGATCAGGTCGTAGCGAACGCCGTCGCCCACGAAGTCTTCGCGTGTGTAGTCGATGACGCGATCGGCGCCCATCGCGCGCGCCGCGTCGACGTTCGCGCTGCTGCAGACGGCGGTGACACGCGCACCGAGCGCCTTGGCGATCTGCAGCGCAAACGTGCCGACGCCGCCGGATGCGCCGTCGATGAGTACCGTCTGCCCGGCCTGGAGCCGACCGCAGTCGCGCAATCCCTGCAGCGCCGTGGTCGCGGCGATCGGAACCGCTGCGGCGTGCTCGAACGATATCTGCGGCGGCTTGGGCACGAGGCGGTCGACCCTGGCGCAGGCATATTCCGCGAACGCGCCGATGCAGGCGCCGAACACCGCGTCGCCCACCGCGAACTGCGTGACACCTGCGCCGATCGCGGTGACCTCGCCGGCGACATCGCGACCGACTCCCGCGTACTTCGGCTTGCGCAGCCCGCCGGCCATGAAGCGCGCGATCACCGGCTTTCCACGCATGAGGCGCCAGTCCAGCGCATTCACGGACGCCGCGCGGACGCGGATCAGCACCTCGCCCTCGCCGGGTACCGGCATCGCGATGTCGACGAGGCGAAGCAGGTCCGGGCCGCCATATCCGCTGCAGTGGATCGCCTTCATGGCGCTGCGCCTCAGCTCAGCCAGGCCTCGAGGTCCTGCAGGGCATCCTTCTGCGGATACTCGATGCTGCCCGTCGGCATGTGCCGCTGGCCCGCATAGGCGACCACCAGTTCGCCGAAAGGATCATCGACCGACTCGGTTTCCTCGATCACCAGCTCGAGATCCTCCAGCGCGTCCTCGGCGGTGGAGACCTCGAGTGGCATGCGCAGCAGGACGGTCCACGCAATGAATGCGGCGGCGGCGTCGTGCGCGCGTGCGTTGCGTGCCGCCGCATCGAGCGTCGATGAGCGCGCGGTGAAATGCATGCGCGCGGACGCCTCGTCGGCGAACACCGCGATCGATTCGCCCTGTGCCTGCAGATCGCCGGTCTCCACATTCTCGAAGCTGGAAATGACGACGTAACTCATGAGGATCCGCGTGCCCGGACGATCGACGATCCGTCATCCTCGCATGTGCGGGCGCGAGGGAAAAGCGCCGCAGCGGCGCGATGCGCGGTCGCTGCGCGGCCGATGACGATCGCGCGATCAGGCCTTCGCGGGCCACGGATCGGCCCATGCGGGGATCTGTTGAAGACGATCGAGCCAGCGCAGGACATTCGGGTGCGACTGCATCGGCATCTCGGCGTCGCGCCATGAAGCAGCCATCGCGGCGAGCGAGAAGTCGGCGATCGTGAGGCGATTGCAAGCGACGAAATCGCGGCTTGCCAGGTGCGCATCGAGCACGTGTGCATGCTTGTGAAGTTCGGACTCCGCACCGATCAGCGCCTCGCGGTCGGGCGGCCCCAGATCGAACGTCGCCTTGACGACGTGTTCGAAATAGTACGGTGCGACAGCAGGCGCCCAGTGGCAGTCGTTCCAGCCGAGCCAGCGCAGCACCTGCACCTGTTCCGTCGGCGCCTGCGCCGGCCAGAGGTCGGACCCTGCCTGGATGCACAGGTGAGCCATGATCGCGACCGACTCCCACAGCACGAGGTCGCCGTCGACGAGCAGCGGCGCCTTCCGGTTAGGATTGAGGCCGGCGTATTCCGGTGTCCTCAGCATGCCGCCGCGCGCTTCGATGAACTCGGCCTCGATGTCGAGGTATTTCGCCAGCGCCAGCACCTTGCGCGGCGCCTGTGCCTTGATCCAGTAGATCTTCATGTCGCATTCGCCTTGTTTCGGGTGGTTCCGAAGCGACGAAGGGAAGGGCGCGGAATCGACAGGCCATGCACCGCGCGATACCGACGCTGAACGCGATGCTCAGCCCATGTTTACGAGGTGTAGCGTACGGTCGACGTACACAGGCAGCGAGGTGAGCATCATGAAAATCCTCCTCCAGATCGGACTCGCGGTCGTGCTGTTCGGCGCCCTCGGCGGCTGCGTGTACGGGCCGGGCTATGCGCGTGGTGGCGGTTACTACTACGACGGCGGTCCGCGCTACGACTACTCGCCTGGGTACTACGGGTACGAGTACGCCCCGCGCTACTACGGCTACGGGTACGCCTATCCGTCGGTCAGCATCGGCCTTCGTTATCGTGACTACGGCCGCACGCATGGGCACCAGCACGGACATCGCTGGCACGGAGATGACGGTCGCCGCTGATTGCCGCGCCAGGACGATGTCTCCCCGGCCATCCGGGGAGGCGACCAGCGACTATTCGTCGATGGCCACGCCGGAACCGCCAAGTTCGGCGGGGAAGTCGCGCAGCTTCGGCAGTCCGTCCCTGATCGGCAGCACCGTCTCGGCGTAGTTCACGTGCACGCCGGGCTTGAACGCGACGGTCGGGATCGTCGCCGCGTAGACATCGGTCAGGCCGAAGGTCGGGTGATCGGTCATCACGTGGCCGCCGCAGCGCGTGCAGAATTTGCGGTCGCTGGTCGGCGTCTTCATGAAATGGCCAAGGTGTTCGTTGCCCTGCGTCACCTTCACATTCTCCGGTTTCCAGAGCGTGAACGCATTGACCGGGCCCGCTGACCAGGAACGGCATGAGGCGCAATGGCAGTAGCCCATCGCTTCCGGCGCGCCGCTGACTTCGATCCGTACGGCTCCGCAGAAGCAGGCGCCGGTGTGCTTGTCGGACATTCGCATTCTCCGGTTAGGGGCCGGACGAAGAACGCCGATCGGCCCGGGATTGAGACAGTTCCTCAGGTGCGATCGACGAAAGCGTCGGTGGCCTGCACCAGTGCGTCGACGATGGCCGGGTCTGCAGCGCTGTGGCCGGCGAGCACGATCCGCAGCTCGGCTTCGGGCCACGCGCGTGCGAGATCGAACGCGCTGCGCGGCGGACAGATGATGTCGTAGCGCCCCTGCACGATCGTCGCCGGCAAGTGCCGGATGCGGTCGACGTCGCGCAACAGCTGGTCCGGTTCGAGGAAGCAAGCATGGCGGAAGTAGTGCGCTTCGGTACGCGCATGGACGAGCGCGAGATCCGGCCCGTCGGATCCGGCGGCCACCGGGTCGTGCAGCAAGGTGGTGCTGCCGCCTTCCCAGTCGTCCCACGCCAGCGCGGCGGCGACGCGCACGGACGCATCGTCGCTCTCGAGCCGACGCCAGTAGGCGGCGACCAACTCGCCGTGCTCCTGCGGCGGGATGTGCGCAAGATAGCGTGCCCAGCGTTCGGGGAAGATCCAGCGCGCACCGCCGTCGAGTTCGCTGAACCAGCGGACCTCGTCGGACCGGCCGAGGAAGATCCCGCGCAACACGAGCCCAAGCGCGCGCGCCGGGTGCGCCTGCGCATACGCGAGCGCAAGGGTGGAGCCCCACGAGCCGCCGAATACCAGCCAGCGTTCGATGCCGAGGTGTGCGCGGACCGTCTCGATGTCGCCGACCAGGTGCGCGGTCGTGTTGTCACGCAGTTCTCCGCGCGGCGTCGACTTGCCTGCGCCGCGCTGGTCGAACAGCACGATGCGATAGCGTGCGGGGTCGAAGAAGCGTCGATGGTACGGCGAGACGCCGGCGCCGGGGCCGCCGTGCAGGAACACGACCGGCAGGCCGTGCGGATTGCCGCATTCCTCGACGTGGAGTTCGTGCAGCGCATCCACCGCCAGGCGTTGCGTGCGGTACGGTTCTATTTCGGGATACAGCTCGCGCATCATGGCAACGCTCCGCAGGGATGCGGCAGAGCATAGCGGGCGATGCATGCCCGCGTCGAAAGGGGACTGCGATGAATCAACGTGACGCGTGCTGGGAATGTGCTTTCGTGCTCTCGATCTCGTGCTGCGCGTCATCGACTGCGTGCAACAGGGCCTGCACGCCCTGCGGGTGCGCCGCGAGCAGGGTTCGCGCATCGGCCAGTTCGACCGCGGCTTCAGCCTCGCGGTGCAGCGCCGCGTGGGCGCGCGCGAGCAGGGTCAGGGTCTGCACGGCGTTGCGCACATGGGCAGCGCCGTTGCGCGTCATCACGTTCTTCGCTTCGTCGAGCGTTTCGACCGCGCGCGCCGCATCGCCGCCGACGAGATAGGCCTGGCCGAGCGGCAACAACGCGCGCATCCGGTCCGGGTGACCCTCGGGATAGACGATGCGCGCCATCTGCACCGCGCGTTCGAGCGTTGCGATCGCTCCGCTCGTATCGCCGGCGTCGAGTTGGGCATGGCCCATTCCGCTCGATGCTTCGACCACGCGCACGTGATTCCCGGGGAGGCTCGCTTGATAGATCGCGAGTGCCTCCTTGAAACGTTCGATCGCCTCGGCAGGGCGGCCGCCGATGCGCAACGTCTCGGCGAGGTTCGCGAGCGTGAAGCCGACGCGCTCGCTGGACGGGCCGAGCGTGCTGCGGCGGATTTCGACCGCCTGCTGCAACAAGCCGACGGCGTCGGCGGCATTGCCGCGATCGCGTTCGATCAGGGCCAGGCGCTGCAGCCCGTTGGCGACTTCGGAATGGCGATCGCCGAGCACGCGGCGCCACAGGTCGAGCGACAGGCGCGCTTCGCGCTCGGCGCGATCGAGATCGTTGTTCGCCTGCGCGACCTCGGCGAGCAGGTCGTGGAACGGCGCATCGTGTGCGCTGTCGGCGCCGAAGGCTTCGCGATCGATCGCGAGTGCTTCGGCGATGATCGCCTCGGCTTCGGCGTATCGCCCCTGGTAGGAACGCAATCCGGCACTCCAGTACAGCGCTGCGGCGACCTTGGGATGCCGCGCCCCGAACAGGCTGCGGGTGATCGCGAGCGCATCCTGGAAATCGCGCTCGGCATCGGCCAGGTCGCCGCGCGTCCAGCCGAGCTTGCCGCGTTCGACCAGTGTCGCCGCCACCGAGGAATGGTTCTCGCCGTGCAGCAGGCGACGCTGGTGCAGGCTGTCGGACAGCAACGCCTGTGCTTCCTCGTAGCTGGCACGTGCATCGAGTATGCGTGCGAGGCGCTCCTGGTCCGCCGCAATGCGTTCGTCCGGTGCACGATGAAGGCGCTGGTCGATCGCCAATGCCTCGCGCAGCACCCGCTCGGCGTCGTCGTTGCGCGCGGTGTCGCCGAGCAGGTCGCCGTAGCTGCCGAGGGTGCGCGCTCGCGCGCCGTCATCTTCCGCACCATTGGCAACCTCGATTGCCAGCGCTTCGTTCAGCCCACTCTCGGCTTCCGCATAGCGCTCCTGCATGCGCGCGGTTTCGGCGGCGTCGGTCAGGTTGGCGGCGAGGTTGGCTCCGCGCGGATCGGTCGCGCGCAACAGCGCGATCGCCTGCGTCTGCAAGGCTTCGGCGCGCGAATACAGGCCGAGCCTGAAGTAGAGCGAGCCGATCAGGTGCAGCAGGTCGGCCTGCAGCTGCGGTTGGCCACCGAGTTCGCCCTGTGCGCGGCGTGCGCCTTCGTCGAGCAGCTCGCGCGCGGAAATCGTCTGGCCTTTCGAACGGTCGGGATCGGAGACGTCGAACACGCTGGTAAGGAACTGCTGGATCACCTGTGCGCGCTCTCCGGCCAGGGCCGTTCGGCGCGCTTCCCACACGATCCCCGCGACACCGGTGAGCGCGACCAGCACGAGCGTCGACACGACCGCGACGGCCAGCATATGGCGCCGCAGGAATTTCCTCGCGCGATAGCGCATGCCGCCGCCGGGCAGCGCGCGCCCATCGCGCCAGGCGCGCAGCGCTTCGGAAAAATCGGCGACCGACGCATAGCGCGCATCGGGTGCTTTCTCCAACGCGCGCCGCACGATCGTGTCGAGGTCGCCGCGCAGGATCCGTTTCAGCATCG
>Ga0068853_100004381_pt1 | contig 10931 bp, 1 predicted proteins | sample KBSCornC32_FD_65655 | JGI IMG/M metagenome (GOLD analysis project Ga0068853, IMG submission 65655) | Corn rhizosphere microbial communities from Kellogg Biological Station, Michigan, USA - KBS Corn C3-2 | ecosystem: Host-associated > Plants > Roots > Rhizosphere > Soil ... | reverse complement strand
AGCTGCTGGCGGTAATGTTTCTTCCTATGAGGTGGCATATAATTTTGCTAAAAATAATGTTAAAGATTTGGCATCCATGTGGATGGATTCTTATAAAAATAATGCTAAAGCATTTAATCATGCTGATGGTTTTGGATCATCCTCAAATGGCAAACTAGGTGGTGGTTATACATATAGAATGGATTCTGGCATTCCATCTAATAATAATACTATAAGATTTGCTGAACTACTTAAAAATTATAAAGACATAGGAGGGGATGCTATAGTACAGTTCGGGGATGCAGGATCTATAAATGGAGATGATCCAGCTGCAAGGAAGATAGCTGACCAATATATGACCGATTTCTTTAGCGGAGGAGGGCTCAAGAATCCTAGTAGACCAAGGGGTACATACTCTGTGCAGAGAATAGGGGGCTATAATGAAAATTATATGGCATTCACATTCAATCCAGATGAGACATGGGCTGGGCAAGCTAAATTAAGAGGCAGCAAAAATAATCCTGGGATAACCAGAGAAAAAGATTATCAGAATGGTATAACTATTTTCATACCGGTGAATAAAGCTAATAATAGTTATTTTAAAGACACTCGATATACGGATGAGGATTTTCTTTTAGAGAAAAGAGGTAAGATAACTATTGATGATTTCCCTAATGCGGGTACTGTCTCTGTACAGAAAAGCGGTGGTCAGTATCTTATATCTGGACAACTTATAGCAATAGATAACACAGGTAAAAGGGTAGTAACTCCAGTAAATGCAACCACTAACACAGATCTTAGTGCATCTATCTTAGTTGATACATGGACTAAGGAGTTAAATACATTACAAACCTGGAATGAGAATCAGCTTGAAATATTAAGAAGAAACACCGGAGTTAAAGATCCTGAATCATTACTTAGATAAATGGCAGAAGAAACTATACCAAACGAAAATATTATATCTGGTGGAGTATTAAATCCATTAGCTAAGGAACAAGTGAGGTTAGAAATACCAGAGGTAGCGCCAGCACCTAGGTTACCAGGATCTCAAATTCCTACATCTACTGGTAACTATTCTGGAAAGATTACTTCTCCTATAGATTATGTAAGGGCCCTAAAGGGTCATATGGAGAATCCTGAGAGCTATGCTAGTGATCAATATAAGTATGGTAAAAACTATGCTTATGATGCTGATTATACGGGAGCTAACTTTCAAAGATATTACAACTCACCTAAGGTTTTTAAACAGGCAGGATTCTCTCCATGGAGAAATAACGAAAAAATCTACAACCAACAAATGAATTGGTGGGATTCTTTCAAGAGATCTGGAGCACAGGCTGGTCATTTATTTAGTACCGGGTTCTCAGCTATGTTACCTTGGAATGCTTGGGATGGTTCTAGCACTGATGAAAAATCCGCTGTTGAAATGGAGAGAGCTCATATGATAGGAGCTGATAATAGAGGAGGATTTGGCAGTTTTTTCAATAATCTAACACTAGATTCGGGATACACTTTTGGTATAGGTGCTGAGTTTGCTGCTGAGGAAATAGGTATATGGGGGACAGGTGCCCTTCTATCTCCAATAACAGGAGGAACTAGTCTTGCTGCTTCTGCTACAGAATCTGCTATACAATCAGCAAGAGCTATAAGTTTATTGGATAAGCTCAAGAATCTCGGGACATTAGGCAAAACCATAAGTAAGTCGTGGGAAGGGTTTAAGTCCCTCAAAGATATTAATAAGGTAAGAGATATATATACCAATATTAAATCTGGGAAACCTCTGGAAAAGATACTTAGTATATTAACTCCAGGAACAGCAGAATGGGCCAAAGATACATATAGGCTATCAAAAAATGGTGAAAACGTAGCAACCTTAGCTAATGCATCTAGGGGAGTGGGTGCATTTTATAGAGATGCTAGGGAGATAGCAGCAGCCTTATCAGAGTCTAAATTAGAAGGAGGAAGTGAAGAATTAAGATTGAGAAATCAATTAACAGATTCTTTTTACAAAGATAATGGTAGAATGCCAAATTCTACCGAATACGAACAAATATTTCAATATGCTCAAGATGCTGGTAGAGAAACCTATTTATGGAATCTACCTGCTCTATGGATATCTAATAAACTTGTATTTGATAAAGCTTTTAAAGGTATAAGACCACTACAAGCTTTTAGAAAAGAACTTTCTGAAGGTTTAGCTGGTAAATTAGCATTTGATGAAGCAGCGGCGAAAGCTGGTAAGGAAGCTTGGTCTGTTACCAAGACAGGGATGATGGATAGTGCTAAGAGTCTATTTAAGGCTAGTACATACGCTCCTAAGAATTTGTTAAGGAATTTAGCTGGTAGTTTATTAACTTATGGCAAAGCAAATTTAACAGAAGGTTTACAAGAACAATATCAGGATGCTATATCAAATGCTATGAATGATTATTACACAGCTAGATATAATCACCCTGGTCAAACAGCTTCCCAAAGTGTATGGGGGGCTTTTGGTAATAGAGTTAAGGAACAATTCACCACAAAACAAGGTTGGGAAACATTTGCCTCTGGTTTTTTGATGGGATCTTTGGTACAATTTCCACAACACATTATATATGAAAAGATACCAGAGAAGTTTTACCAATATTCTGATCCTCAAGGATTCAATGAATTCAAAGAAAAGAGACAACAAAGAACAGAAGCTGTAGTTAATGCCCTTAATGAAGTAACTAAAGATCCTAAAAAGTTCTTTAATAGTACTACTAATAATTCTGTATCCCAAGCAATAGCCAATGATCATTCTATAGAAAAATCAGAAGATGGAGATATTAAAGGGTACTTAGATATAAATGATGAAGCGGTATTCGAACATCTACATACATTACTCAAGACCGGTAAGTTGAATCTTATAACAGATTATCTATCTGATATGAAGACTCTATCTGGCAGTGAGTTAGAGGAAGCTTATGGTAAAGTAGATCCAAATGATGGAGATCCAAAGGAATTCTATACCAAGAAGTTGGACTCTATGTTGAATAGAGCACAAGATATCAAAAAGAGATATGAATATGTAGATGAGCAGTATGGTAACCCATTCAATCCTAGTAAATACTCTCCATCAAAAGATACCAGTAAATATAATGATGAGATATATAAATGGGAAGCTTGGGAGGAAGCTAAAAAAATGGCTGTATTTTCCTCACATTCTTTTGATAGGACCTTATCAAGAATGAATGATGTATTACAAGATATAACGTCAAATAAACCATTAAGCAAAGCTCAATCTTCTGATTTTAGTTTACTATTTGATCAAAATCAAATTAGTCTGGAAATTAAATTCTTGAGAGATGAGGTTAATACTCTTAATTCCATACCAGGATCTAAGAGAGAAGCGACTAAGAAATCTTCTAAGCTCGAAGCTTTAAGATCTTATAGAGATACTATTGATGAATATCAAACTGCTCTGAAGAGTAAGGAGGATAGAGACTTAAAAGTCACCGAATCCCTTAAGGCATTACATAAATCATATAAAGAATATCTCAAGGTAATAGCAGATCAGTATAATGATCATGTATTTGATAACAAGATAGATAGCTCTTTTTCTAATATAAAAGATTTCTACCATCTAGAACACGACTCTAAGAATATGGCAGATGTCATTAACATGCTTCATAATCCAGAAGCATTCTCTGAATATGCAAGGAGAGCTGAGATAATAAAGCGGAATTTACATGAAAATAGGTTAAACTTGTTTAGGAAATCGTTTGAAAACAAGTTAGATGCTGATGATATGAATGATCTCCTCAATCAAATTTATGAACTAGGAGCCTTTTTCTATCCTAATGAAATAGATAGTTTCAAAAGGGGACAGATGCCTTCTTCTTTTTATGATGTTACTACTGGAGATAAAATAAGTGAATCTTCTGATAAATACAAACAAATAACTACTCTAATAGAAAAGTTTGAACAGACTCATAATATAGGATTTGAAGGTAAGGAAATCACTGGTAGATCTGATGAATCTGATAATATTGATACTAAACCTAGGAACAAAATTGCAGATGATAAAAGGAGTTATAGGGATTTGGCTAATCAATTTGGGTTTGATGTAGATGCTTCTGAAACATCCGTGGCTACTTCAAAGGTATTAGATACAATAATTGCCAGTCCCTATGCCACATACAGAGAAAAGGCTTTAGCAAGAAGACTAAGAACTATAACAACTCCAGAACAAACCATCCGCTTCAGGAATAATAGCGGAACTCCTGGAACTTATGATGATGTTAATGGGGTAATCATAGATCCTAGGTATAGTTCAAGAGATTTCAAAGGTGGTACATTACCTATCGAACATGTTATATTACATGAGCAATTACACTATATAACTAGTGATGGATTAAAAACAGATTCCAAATTCTCCGATGATATTAATAAGCTATTATCTTTAGCTAATGAATATTTTTCGAGACCAGATACTAGAGCTAAATTTGGAGAGGTTCCTTATTATGGGTTAAAAAATGCAGACGAATTTATAGCAGAATCTATGACCAACGATAGATTCCAGTTGTTCTTACAAGAGATCCCTTATGAACAAACAGGTACCTCCACATGGGAGGAATTCATAAATTCTATCAAGAGGTTTCTATCTAGGATATTAGGAATTAGTTCTAACAATACTGTTTTAGGTGAGGCTCTACACTTAATAACTTCCAAAATAGATTCTGAGCAGATATCTCAGGAAGAGGTTATAGGGGGAGAAGCAAAGATCTCAGATAAAACCGTCATTACTAATAGTACTCCTATTAATTCTATGCCTGAAGATTTGATTAATAAGCTATTAGAGGCATATAAAGCTTTGAATAGAGAGAGATTTGAAAGAAATGAAGAGTTATTAGATGCTATGATCTTTGAAAAAACGGATGGCCAATTAATTAACTCAGATCAATTTAAGTCATTTGTTAAATTCCCAGGTAAACCAGCTACTATAATAAGGAATTATAACCAGTCAACTAATAGAATCACTACAGAAAATACTGTAGATCAGCCTGTTGTAGATGAAGATATAAAAAATGTTAAAATAGTGGGTTGGAAAATGAAGCAAGATCTAATGAAATTAGGCTATGATAGATCAGAAGTTAATAAAATGAGTTATCCACAAGCTAAGCGTATAGTTGATAGTAATATAGTTAAGGGTTCAGAGGAGAAGCAGAGACAAGTTCAGGAAGAAGCAGAGAAGAAAGAGAGAACAGCCAAACAAATAAATGCTATGAACACTGTTCGTAAGGAATTAGATAAAATACAGTTTGTATCGGATTTGGATAGTTTTTATAATACACTAAGAGATGCCATAAAAGATACTAACTTTATAGAGCAAACGGGTCTTAATTCTGATATATTAACTGAGATGGTTGATGAAAAGAGAAAACAATTATCAAATAAGGTTACCTTTGAGGAGTTAGTTCCTAATGAAGTTGTGATGATGAAAGATAGTAGATATGGAAGAATGGTAGTTGTTGAGAAAACAAAGGACGAAGTCAAGTTCCGTAAATATGGAGAGCCCTCCGCCCCTCTTATTACCATAAAGAAAGCTAATGTAGAGTCTAATATTATATATAAAGACAGACCAGATATGGAGAATGATCAGATTAATATACCCATAGATAAAGCTACTTCTAATAGAAGTATAGTGGTATCTAAGAAGTTAAATGATACAGATACTATCAAAGAAGATATAACAGTTGCTAAGAGCAAAACAGATGAGGATCTGGATAAGGAATTATTAAATAATTTAGGTTGTTAAAAATGAACTGTTCACTAACAGAAGATCAACATAGACAATTAAGAAGGAAGATTGCTGGTAACTTGGATAGAATAGTTACAGGAGGAAAAGACTTTGATATAAAATCTTATGTCAGGTCTGTATATGACCTTATAAATCAATCCAATAACAAAGATATCACCGATGAGGATAAATCTGCATTAGCTATTGACTATGCAAGATTAACTCCAGGATACGTGATGCAGATAGCGGCCACAGATGCTCCTATAAGATCTTATCTGAGATCTAAAGGATTTAGTCTTGATAGTTTATCAGATACTATAGCAAAACTAGAAGATGAAGACAAAGGTATAGATTATATAAAATCTTATTTATCTCTTACTAATATAGTAGAAGATATAAAAGATGCTAATACTACTATACAAGAAGATATTAGATCTGAAGTTCAATTAGAAAAACAACCAGATAATACTAATATACCTCCTCCAGCAATTAACAATCTAACAGGAGCTAAAGAAAGTTATGATCCTTTGTTTAGAGCTATACCACCAACTGCCATGGCAGATAGGGATCAGGAAGCTCTATCCTGGGATAGGAAGAGTTATGATTATAATATACCTAATGCTTCTACAGCCTTCTATTATAAAGTAAAAAGGAATATACTATCTGCAGTTCAAACTTCACCTTCTTCTGATAGTTCGGATATAAACTTTCAAGGTATCGGTCCTATTTATATTAATATCGTACCGGCTACACAGATACCTACAGATCAATTAAGACCTAGTGTAGTCGCAACTTCTGAAGAACACAAGAGAGGTGTAGCAATGTTATTGGTTGATAAATATGGTAATCCTATATCATTTGATAATGATGGTAATATAACTCCAAATGGTGGTAGATACGCATATTATTATCTAAGGAAGACAGAAGGTATTGTAGATGAGGAAGGTAATGTCTCAATGAGACCAGAAGATTTCGAGTCTGCCAAAGCTTTAAGTAGACAAACAGGAATACCTATAGCAGATGCCCAAGCTTCTATATCTTCCCAACTAAAGCTTATCAAGGATATAAGAGATCACATTCTTAAAACTAATGATAGTATAAGAGCTACTATTAATGGTGGCTCTATGGGATATACACAGTTTGATTTCAAACTGGATACTCCATTATCTAGAGTTAATTTTTCCAATGATATCTTTGCTCCATATATATCAAGAGAGAATAATAAACTAACAGGAGAAGAAGCTGGCAAAGTATACTTCAAGATGAGAAGTATGGGTAATACGGCCATAGAGATAGAGAGACCTAGAATTACTCCAGATATGGCTGAGAAGCTAACATCTATATTATTAGATGATTTGGAGATTCAAGACCCTACTGGTAGAACAACTATTCCAATAACCGCTTCAGAAAGACAATTTTATCTTGATTCTTATTTCTATACTAAGAAAGAATCTTTAAGCATATTAGTTAACAAAGACGGAACATACGCTATTAGATTTAAAGGTAATAAATTAGATCTATCTACCCCCGAACTCAAAGAACAAGCTAAGAAAGATTTAATGTCCTATTTCACTACACTGGGGCCACAGAGAAAATTAGATAGACTTAATACTTACCAGCAAAAGAATATAGTTACAGATCCTAGTCAATATAGATTAGGATCTGTACTGGAAAATCCGGATGGTTCTTACTGGGCTATAGAATATCCTAAATTAAATATTAGTAAAGATCTATTGTCTGGGTCTAGTTTCAATGATATAAGTTTATCGCCACAATCTAATGGAAAGATAATTGTGACTAAATCTAAAAAGTCATATGCGGATTGGATAAAAGATAATTTCATTATACACTATGAACTTAATGCTGCTGGACAGTTATTGAAGCTGAATTCGTATTTTACGTTTCAACCTGAACAAGATCAGATAGATAAAATATATAAGAAAGATATTAAGGTAGAAGAGATAAAGTCTAAAAAGGGACCGGAGAAAGCATCTTTAACAGAAGATCAATCTTCACAATCTTCCTCTGACCTTCTTAATAATGTTTGGGATGATCCAGAGCTTCAAAAGAACTTGGACCAAAAGGCAGTGGACAAAAAAGCCACCATGGATCAAATAGAGGCTGCCAAAGTTTGGTATGAGTCTAGCCCCTTAAGTAAGCATTTTCCATTCCAACAAGTATTCCAGGCTATCAATACTAAGACACCTGGTTCTGTAGCCACTTGGTCTACCAATGGAATAATTTTATACAAAGGATCTGACTATTCGGATCTATATCACGAAGCTTGGCATGGATTTACACAATCCTTCCTAACTCCTGAACAAAAGTCTAATCTATATAATGAATGTAGAAAGGATCTAGGGACTTTCAAGAATTATAAGGGAGAATCTATTAAATTCTCAAAAGCATCAGATCTAGATCTGGAAGAGTACTTAGCAGAAGAGTTTAGATCTTATATGTTATCCGATGGTAAGGCAAACATACCTCAGCCAGCTAGAAGATCTATATTTAGAAAAATCTTAGATTTCTTGAGGCAACTTTTTGGCCTCTCAACAACCAATGATATAGTATTAGGGGAATATTCTAATTCTACTATAAATGAATTATTTAACAAATTAAGAATAGGAAACTTAGCTGAGTACAGTTTTAATAATGACAATGCTAATTTTAATACCCTTAATAAAGGTATAGAGAAAACAGATCCCGAGGATACACTAGATTCTTTAAACTATGAAGATTCTAGTTTACTAGTAGAATCCGTTGATTCTATAATATCTGAATTTATAGATAAAGCCAACACCGGCCTTACAGATCAGGAAAAACTGAGAATAGCTTCTATAGAAGATAAAGTTAATAAAAAACAACCTCTAAGTTCTCAGGAGAGAGATGACTTAAAAGTATTAAAGTCCAAACAGACTTATAAATATACTTCTACACTAATCAAAACTCAAAAGGGTAAACAGAGATGTTACCAATATGTACAGAGGAGATTAGCCGAATTACATAATCAATTAGTAGACCAATACAATTCCCAGGATACTAATAATATCACAGCCAAAGAATTAACTAAGAAAAAAATAGACAACCTTAGCTGGGCTGTAAGGAATTTTGGGGATACTGAGAATATACTAAATAATAAATTAGGCAAGGGGGTTATAGGGTACCATATTTTGAAGTCTAAATTTATATCTACAGAAGACAAAGAAGCTTTCTTTGAAGAGCAGGCTACACAAGAGGAAAGTTACCAGAGGGGTAGGGAAGGATATGATAAATCTGGTAATGAAGTATCTTTGAAAGATTTGGCTAGTAGTGAGGTTCTTTACTTACTAAGGGGGCTGCACGCTACAAATAAAAAAGGAGACATCCTAACTAACAAATTAGGTGTACCCCAATTAGTCCCTTTTGACCAGGTATGGAATAGACTTATAAGAACCTTACAAAACATAAGAACTCCTCAAGAAATGTATAGAAGAATTTCTATAGAAGCTAACTCATATCCAACTCTAAATCAACTCCTTAATAAATTAGGACCTGTTTCCTCATTAGGATCTAATGAATTCGACTTATGGACAAGTTTCTGGCAGACTATGAATAAAACCAGGGTTCCTTTGGTTCAGATGACAGTTGAAGCAACCACAAGAGATGATGATGGTAATATTCTAACTAAGCCTACTTATTCTGTTAGAATAGGAGAAGCCTCTGCTGAGTTTAAAAAAGTAGGACAGAGATGGAATTCAAACTTTAGATCTACAAGAAATAATCCATATATATTAAATGATAATCATGGTAACTATCTTGATATTAAATCTGTACTAAGAGACTTTACTGACTCATCAGTTAGAGGTAATGAGTTTGAATTCTTTAGAGCCTTAGGTATAAACCTTGATGATAAGGAGGAAATAAGAGAAGCTCTTAAAAAAGGTTTGGGCGGTGCTGTTTGGATAAGGAAAGCTCTTAGATATATTGAAGATAGGGGAGATACTATCATAAGAGATATCAGCCAAATATTTGATGCATATGATACTTTACTAATCAATAACAAGAAGATTGATGGTAAAAAAGATGAGAGGACAAGATATAACCAACTACAAGAGCTACAAGCAAGGTATTCTGATGATCATTCTAACTTTATGGTGACTAATGCTGAGGGTAATTCCCAGTTTGAACATAGCCTTAATAACTCTTTAACTATTATAGTTAATACTATAAATAATGTTGGTAGTTACAAGGAACTGATGGATATGCCTTATATGAAGTATCTTGATATGGAGAGAAATCCTTTTGTTAAGGGATCTTTATGGATGAATTCTATATTTGATTTTTCAACACCTGAAGGTAAGAAGCGCAGACAGTCTGATCTACCATCTTCTCCATTTGTTAAAATTAATCTTAATAATCTAAGTGGTGTAGCATTAATGCAAGATGGATTAGTATCTAATGATGGTGGTATAGCTTCAGCATCTGCAGATGAATTCACAAAACTCATATTAGATTTCCACTTAACTGTAACTAAGGGACAGCCTGAGCTCATGAGACATGCTGATAAGGGAACTTCTTTCTCTGTTAGTCTAAGCAATATATTTACTGAAGGTAAGAACAAACCTGTTTATATTGACACGTTAAACTTCTTACCGAATTCTTCTGGTACCTATATTGGTCACAACGAAGCATTTAACATAATAGTTCCACATATATCGGGGGAACTAGATAGGATAAATAAGCTAAAAAGTCTATCAAAGAATGGGGTTACAGACTTTGACTTTGATTATCTAAATCGGGGGCAAGAATTTGTTATTTTTGATGATGCTCTATCGCCATCAACTAAAGATAGTTTATACAGACTAACTCAATCTTTATCAGATTTTTTGTTAGAATCTACTCCAGAATCAAGGGAGATAGCTGGTAAAATCTATGACGATTTATATAAATACTTTGGTCATCAAGTAAATCATGTTTCCAAGCTAGTAAAAGAATCTGAATTCATAGCAGATAGCTTAGTATCTAAATTAATGGGAGAGGCTAGAAATGCTAAGATCCCAGTTACAGATCAGACTATTAAACAAGCCGCTATTGCATCTTTTGTGTACAATTCTTGGATTCATAATCTTGAATCACTAGTAGTATTATATGGAGACCTTGCTTTGTATAATATGAATAAAGAGGAGTTCCACAAGAGAAATGCTGGTATAGG
>Ga0068853_100004378_pt1 | contig 10932 bp, 10 predicted proteins | sample KBSCornC32_FD_65655 | JGI IMG/M metagenome (GOLD analysis project Ga0068853, IMG submission 65655) | Corn rhizosphere microbial communities from Kellogg Biological Station, Michigan, USA - KBS Corn C3-2 | ecosystem: Host-associated > Plants > Roots > Rhizosphere > Soil ... | reverse complement strand
AGCAAAACGACTGCGTTCACGGGTAACAGGGATCATCATCCAAAACCCGTTATACGTCCGGACGGGACGGATCGCACCAGCGGGGTAGATCATCACCGAGAGCCGAGGTCCGATAAATCATCCAAGGACGCTAAGCCCAGAACCGATAATCGCGGTTGGACACGCGGGGGCTCGGACTCGACCCACTCGCGCGGTAGCGACAATAATACCGGCGGCGGATCGAAAAACGGAGGAGGCGATAATTCGCACCACACCTGGACACGCGGATCAGGGAGCGGCGGCGGAAGCACGGGTGGCTCGACCAATGGCGGAAGCAGCGGTTCACGCGGCAGTGGCTCAACTAACGGCGGCGGTGGATCGCGTAGCAGCGGTGGAAACAGCGGCTCGAGCAACAGCGGCGGCGGTTCGCGCAGCACTGGTGGCAGTAGCGGCGGCTCCTCTGGCGGCAGCAAGAGCGGGGGCGATAGCTCTCCAAAGACAACCAAGCCGGGAAATTGATCGCCACGCGATCTGGAATAGAATGGCGTGCCAACACGGCACGCCATTTTTATTTGAAATCTTATTTGAAAAGGTGAAAGATCAGCGCCGTCGGATCAGGAACGTTCGCTTTTTGTGACAATGGGTCAGTGAGCAGCGATATCGATTGGAGGCCGTTAAAGATCGTGTGAAATATTATGCACGGTAGAAGATTGTTGGTCTTGACGCGGACCGCCGTGAGCATCAGGCTGAGGACAGTGATCAAAAAGATCGTCGCAAAGCCTCCGATCTGAGTCGGGTCTTTGGGCCAGTATTGCGGCACGTGTACGACCGCAAACAGACATGTCGTGAAGATAAACGCCGCAGGTATGCCCCATGCACGCTGAAAAGCCGAGTAGACAACGCCGCGATAGACGACCTCTTCGACAAAAGGCGCGGTAAAGGTTGCGATAAACGCAATGACGTAAACGGCCTCACGCGAGCTCCGGAGGATCTTTAGCAGGTCGTTGTCCTGCTCGGGAGAGATCTGGGAGACACCGATCGAGATCCCGAGAAACACTGCGAGAAGTCCGGCAAAGGCTGCCCACATTCGCCAGCCACCTGTTTTCCAGCCGAGCATTTCGCGAAAGTTATACTTTCGCACCTTAGTGACGACAAGCCACACAAGCAGGATCGTGAGAAGGTGCGCCGGGAGGATGGCCACGATCTGCAGAAGCACGGCCGTGGCGTCAGTTTTCGCAAATTCTACAAGCTGCTCGTTATCGAGGATCCGCGGCTTGTGAAGCGCGAGATACGGCAGCAGGAATATCGCCGGGACAATGAGAATACACAAGACGCTTCCGATCCAAACACCGATTCCGGCAAGCGTCCCCCACGGCGGATTGTTTGGTCCGTAGCCGATCGGGAAATCGGCTCGAGGCGTTTGGATGGGCTCGTTTATTAGGTCCTGTTCTGTTTGCACGTCATTCGAGTGTAGCCAATCAAAACAAAGCGTGACAATCTTGCACACCTACCTTGCTATTGGCTGACAACAGATATAGTCTAAAAGCCCGTGGGGACCCACGGAAAAGATCATCAACAATTAGTCATCGCACTGATCCCGGCACGGTACTCGTCTACGCGTCTGCCGGGCAAAATGTTGCGCGAGATCGCAGGCAGGCCGCTGATACTGCATACCTTGGATCGAGCACGGTCGGCAAAGACAATTGACCGCGTCATTGTTGCGACTGACGACGAGCGGATATTGAATGCTGTTCGCGATGCCGGCGGTGAGGCCGTGATGACCTCGCCGGAGCATCAGTCGGGCAGCGACCGTATCGCCGAGGTTGCGAGAGATCTACCGGAAGATTCGATCATCGTCAACGTACAAGGTGACGAGCCCGTCATTCCGCCGGAGACCATCGATTTGGCTGTGGAGGCGTTCTTAGGCGGAAACCCGCGCGGTAGCAAGGGTGTCTCGACGTCACCCAGGGACACCCTCCCTACCGGTCGGGTTTCCGCCTCTGAGCCAGACATCGTCACTACGTGCGAGCCGATCACCGAGCATTGGGCCGAACTCTTGAATGGCAATGTGGTGAAGGTCGTCGTCGGTGATGATGGATACGCATTGTATTTTTCGCGTTCGCCGATGCCTTGGCCGAGAGAGGCTTCGCTCAGGTACGGTGGCGATCCGGGGAAAGCGATAGAAGCCGAGCCCGAGTTGCTGCGAGAGCATTATCGCAAGCACACGGGAATATACGTTTATCGTCGCGAGTTCCTCCTTGAGTTTGCATCCTGGCCGCAGACGCGGCTGGAGAAATGGGAGATGCTCGAGCAGTTGCGAGCGTTGGAGCATGGAGCGAAAATTCGAGTTGTTGATTCGGTTGGGAGTTCGATAGGTGTTGATACTGAGGAGGATCTGGAGATGGTGCGCCAGATGCTCGAGGGTTAGCAGGGAACGGCGGCGTAGCCGCGTGAGAGTTTTCTGGCGCGACGGAAAAGCATAACTTTTCCGCTCGGCGAGAGCGGCGGAGCCGCAAAGAAAATATGACCAAATACATCTTTGTTACAGGCGGCGTGGTTTCGAGTTTGGGTAAGGGGCTTGCAGCTTCGTCGATCGGGTGCCTGCTGGAGGCACGCGGGATGAAGGTCCAGATGATGAAGCTCGACCCGTACATCAATGTCGATCCCGGCACGATGTCACCATTCCAGCATGGCGAGGTTTTTGTGACCGACGACGGTGCGGAGACAGACCTGGATCTTGGACATTACGAGCGGTTCACGAACGCTGAGCTGTCGCAGGCGAATAACTGGACGACGGGGCGAATTTACTTGTCCGTGATCGAGAAGGAGCGTCGCGGCGATTATCTCGGCAAGACGATCCAGGTCATCCCGCACATTACCGACGAGATCAAAGCCGCTGTCCGCGCTGTTGCGACGGAGCATTCGCCTGACGTGCTGATCGTTGAGATCGGAGGGACGGTCGGTGATATCGAGTCGTTGCCGTTCCTTGAGGCGATCAGACAGTTGGGTAATGAAGAGGGTCGCAATAATGCGATCTTTGTTCATGTCACGCTAGTGCCGTACATCGCGGCGGCGGGAGAGCTAAAAACCAAACCCACGCAGCACAGCGTGCGCGAGCTGATGGAGATCGGGATCGCGCCCGACATTCTACTTTGCCGCTCGGATAGGACGTTGTCGGTGGACCTGAGGAAAAAGATCGCGCTTTTTTGCAACGTGCAGGAGAACGCTGTCATTTCGGCTCTCGACGTTCCGACGATCTACGAGGTGCCGCTGGCGTTTCATGAGCAGGGTCTGGACGATCTTATCGTCGGTAATCTGCATTTGAAGGATGAATTTCCGAATGGCGACCTGCGGCAATGGCGAGAGCTTGTCTCAACAATAAAGGAGCCGAGCGGCGGGTCGGTGAAGATCGCCATCGTTGGGAAATATGTCGAGCTTGAGGACTCGTATAAATCGCTGCGGGAGGCGTTGACGCACGCCGGCGTGTCAAACAATCTTCGCGTGAATATCAACTGGATCGAGTCGGAGAATTTGATGAAAGACGGCTTTGAAACCGACCTGCAGGATTACGATGCGATCCTGGTGCCGGGCGGATTTGGTAAGCGCGGCATTGCCGGGATGCTGCGGGCAATAAATTATGCTCGAAAGTCGCAGACGCCGTATTTTGGCATCTGCCTCGGTATGCAGACGGCGTGTATCGAGTACGCTCGCAACGCATGCGGGCTGCGCGACGCCGATTCGACCGAATTTAATGAGGAGACGCCATTTCCGATTATCTTCAAGCTTCGCGATCTGGTCGACGTCGAGGAGTACGGCGGCACAATGCGTTTGGGCGCGTGGGATTGTGATCTTGCCGAGGGCTCGCTTGCTCGCGACGTTTATCACGGCGCACAGCAGATCAGCGAGAGGCACAGGCATCGATATGAATTTAATCCGGAGTTTCGACGACCGCTTGAGCGCGAGGGATTTGTATTCAGCGGCGTGTCGCCGGATGGGAAATTTGTCGAGATGATCGAGCTGCCGCGCGAGACGCATCCGTACTTTATCGCATGTCAATTTCACCCTGAGTACAAGTCGAAGCCGCTGGCAGTGCATCCGTTGTTCGATGCGTTTGTGCATGCTGCTTGGCAGAACAAGCTCAGGAGTGAAAACCTGGAGCACGATGTTGCTGCGGAGCGGCAGGTTGAGTTGCCCGAACGGGCTGAAGCGACGGCAGAGTGAACACTCTAACGATGATATAATTCCATTTATGATCGCTCAAAAAGCCTACAAGGCCTCTGAGGAGGTGGCGAGTTTCATCGCCGCGGCAGATCCGGCCAAAGTTTTGGCATTTAAACCGTCAAACGAGGCTAAAGCAAGAGTATCGGAGTTGATCGAACGTGAGAAAACGAGCGGTATCTCGGAAGATGAGCGGACTGAGTTAGATCACTATATGCAGCTCGAACACCTGATGCGCATGGCTAAGATCTATGCACGCAAGTACGCCTCCGCCGAATGAGTAGTGGCCGAATCAGCGACAAGGTCGCCGCAGCGGTGTTCGAACGTGCGAGGGGTATTTGCGAGTATTGCGGAATCCGGATCGATGACACCTATTTCGGAGGCGAGATCGACCATATCCGTAGCCGAAAACACGGCGGCGCTGATGAAATATTAAATCTTGCGCTTGCTTGCCAGCCGTGCAACCGGGCTAAGGGAACAGACCTTGCGTCGATCGATGACTTGACTCAAAAGCTCACACCTCTTTTTAATCCACGAACAAAGAGCTGGTCTGATCATTTTGCTCTTGAACAAACAGGCGAGATAATTCCCCTCACAGATGTGAGGACGCCTAACCGTAACCCTCCTTCGCTTAAATACCGAGGAGAGAATGGACGAGCGTCGAGGACTGCTAGAACTCGGACGGCTGAAATCTTCCGTTTGACTGCGATGAAAAGTTTTTCGGTGCAAGATGTACCCTTCGGCAATAGCGAGTTGTCGTTCTTGCTCGGGCCGTGCGTTGTCGAGTCGCTTGATCATGCCAAGAAAATGGCAGGATCGATCGCTGAGATCTGCGGGCGTGTCGGGGTGAAGTTTGTTTACAAGTCGTCTTTTGACAAGGCGAACCGGAGCTCGATCGAGAGCTTTCGCGGCGAAGGGATGGAGTTTGGGCTGGAGGTGCTTGCTAAGGTCAAAGACGAGATCGGTGTGCCGTTGGTGACTGACATTCACGAGCCGTGGCAGGCTGAGAAGGCGGCTGAGGTTGCGGATGTTTTGCAGATTCCGGCATTCTTGTGCCGGCAAACGGACCTGCTGGTCGCGGCGGCAAAGACTGGAAGGGCGGTCAACGTCAAGAAAGGCCAATTTCTCGCTCCGTGGGACGCAAAAAACATTGTCGACAAGCTGCAGGCGGCTGGGTGCGAAAAGATCATTCTCACCGAACGTGGCGCGAGCTTTGGATATAACAACCTTATCGTCGATCTGCGGTCGTTTCCCATAATGCGGAGCTTTGGAGTGCCGGTTTGCTTTGACGTGACGCATTCACTGCAATTCCCCGGTGGGCTTGGAAAGGCGACCGGCGGCCAGTCGGAGTACATCGAGAATTTTGCTCGCGCGGGTGTTGCATGCGGTGTGGACGCGGTATTTATGGAGGTCCATGACAACCCTGCCAAAGCTCCAAGCGACGGACCGAATCAGTTACCGCTCTCACGTCTCGAAGGTCTCTTAACTAAACTCAAGGCCATTCACGAGCTGGTCAATGAAAAACAGGAGTCTGTAAATGCGGCTTCGTAGTGCTCATCTTTCGGTATTGCTCGTGCTGATTGCAGCGGTGCTTGGCTGCAATTTTTCCAAGCTCGCGGGCAACAATGCGAATATTGCGGTGAACACGACTCCTTCGCCGACAGCCACGGAGACGCCGACGCCCACACCAAAGCCGACGCCTGGGATCGGCGATACGATGCGACGTTCGCCGGGGAAATATCCCTATGAGTTAAAGCTGCTGGAGAACAAGGACTTTCAGGCACGTGTGAAGAAAATAATGGGTGATGACTTCAACACGATGAAGTCGCATTTTGATGTTCAGACGCCGATCGAGGTGGTAAATGGCATTGTCATGACGAGCGGCTGTCAGGCTCATAATTGTGGCAACATCTACTACATCTTTATTGATACGACGAAGGACAATCTCAACGTGATCCATGTCGAGGACGAGAAGGTGACAAATTATTTTGAGAAAGGCCGCATCAAACTTCCGGAGAAATTCGCATCTCAGATCCCTGATATCGCGGACGAGTAAACTCCTTAACAACAGAGTGAAAAAGACTTTTTTTCTTTCAACAATAACTCTCTGGTGCGCCGTCTCGGCAATCTGTCAGTTGGGAAATCCCTTAGGTTACACGCCGTCTACGGGTAACGCGACTTGGCAGGTCACTAAATACGAGCTCAATGTGACGCTCCCGCAGCTAGAGAATGCACGAGCCGTGACTATCCATACCGTAGTCTCCCTTAAGAATATTTCTGGAGCTCCGGCGTCTACGTTGACGCTGCGGATCTCGCCTAATGCGGAGATCACTGCGATAACCGTCAACGGGTCGTCGATCGTGCCGACTAAAGGCGAGGAGAAAACTGCTGCCGGAACGAGTCTTCAGCGCCTCGTGCTGCGCATTCCGGCCGTAAATGCCGCTGGTGAAGTTACGGCGGCCGTGGATTACAAGCTGACGGTAAAAGAGAACACGGCGCTCAACTCGCTTTCACCGGTCGAGTCGTTGTTCCTGCCTTTGTCGTTCTGGTATCCGACGCCGAATAACTGGTACTTTGCTAAGGGTGCGGATACCGCGCCGGTTTCGATAAAGATCACAGGTCCGCAGGGTACGCAGCTCGTGAGTGCGGGTACAAGTGTGGCTGGCGGGTTTAACTCGACGCTGAACGGACAGCCATTTTTTGTCGCAGGTGACTGGGACGTGATCGACCAGAATGGCGTTTCCGTTTACGTGCCGAAGGGATCGGTGGGCGAGCCACAAAAGCGTGCGGCGGAGTTGGCGTCGTTGTTTGCTGAGGCACGGACATTCATGTCGGGCGTGCTTGGCGATGTGCCCCAGGCGCCGCTGAGGATCGTGGCGAGCCGGCGTGGTGCTGGGTTCGCGGACGACGGCACCGTGATCGTCGATGAGGCTGTATTCAGACGGTCGAAGATCGACTCGCTCACGGCGACAAATATTGCAGAGGCCGCGGCCAAGCTCTGGCTCGGCGGCTCAGTGCGTGTCAAAGGCGACGGTTATGGCGTTATTAGTGAGGGGCTCTCGCGTTACTTTGCAACACAGTTCATTGAGAGCAAGTTCGGAAAGGATGTCGCCGATATAGAGCGATTGAGGCAGCGGGTCTCGTATGCGGCGGTCTCATCGCGTGAGGGAGCGATGGCGCAGTTGAATCCGGCGGACGATGTTTATTTTCCGGTCGTGGCGAATAAAGGCGCAATGGTATGGCGGATCCTCGCCAAGCGTGTCGGCGCGGCGGAATTTGCGGCGGCGATCAAGAGCAATTCGCAGGACGGTGATCTTACACTCGGAGAGCTGCGGCAGGCGTTTCCCGGCCAAAAGGAGCTTGTCGATCAGCTTCTGGACGGCACGACGAATATGGACCTGATGGCCGGTATTCCGCGCCAAGAGAATGGGGCCTGGCATATCGCGCTTCGGAATACGGGTGAAATGGACGCGACTGTAGATGTTGCAGCGATCACCGCCGACGGTGAGCGGCTCGTCGCCCCAACCACTCTGAGGGCGACAAGTTTTGGCGAGATCGTTTTTCAGACGCCGAAGCAAGTCGTGAGAGCGGAGGTCGACGTCGATAAGCTCTATCCGCAGAGCGACTACGCAGACGATGTTGCCCCAAGGGTGACATCGGAGAGCGATCCGCTGCTCACGGCGAAAAGGCCGTTTGACAAGCAGGACTGGACGGGCGCGGAGACTGCCTCGCGGATGCTGCTGCGCGATTATCCGAGATCGGACGATCTGCGGATCATCCTTGCGCGCGCCCTGCTCGCGGAGGGCAAGACGGCCGACGCACAGCGGGAGTTTCAGACGGTGCTTGATGAAAAGCTGCCAGCCGCCCGCAGCCTCGCTTGGGCGAATGCTGGTCTCGCGGACATTGCGGCTCGCGCCGGGCAGACCGACGCTGTCGCTCGCTATTCGTCTGCGGCGATCGTTTCGGAAGGCGACTATGGAGCGAGCGTCGTAGCACGAGCGGCACGTCAAAAGGTGGGAACAGCAACACCGGATCCCTCGATCAAAGCGTTTTTTACTGAGTTTGATAAGGCAGCCGCCGCGAACCGAAAAGCCGATGTCGACGCAATGGCCGTCGCAGGCGAGATGACGCGCTTCGTTAATAGTGTCGCCGGATCGGCTCAGGCGTGGCAGACCACGGTCAAGAATGTCGATCACCTTGATGCAAACACCGTTCTCGTCGATGCCGACGTGAACCTCCGACTTATCAACAAGGAGCCTGAGGCCGATAGCGCGGTATTCAGGCTCGTGAAGACCGCATCCGGCTGGAAACTCGCGGGCGTCGAGGCGTTTGAGAGTCACCCGAACGGGACGTAATGAATACTGCGGAACGCGCCAAAAAGATCAAGCTGCTCATTCTCGACGTCGACGGCGTCCTGACCGACGGGCGACTATATTACGGAGCGACCGGCGAGACCATGAAGGTCTTCGATGTCCGCGACGGGTATGGTCTAAAACGCTGGCACGATTTCGGCGGCAGGTCCGCGATCATCTCCGGCCGCAATTCACCCATAGTGGCGCATAGAGCCTCGGAACTCGGCATCGGCTACGTTTATCAAGATCGCGACGACAAGGCTAGAGCTTTTGATGAGTTGCTCAGCCAAGCGCAGGTCTCTGCCGATGAATGTTGCTTCGTTGGCGATGACAGCCTTGATGTACCGGTGATGCAGCAGGTCAGACTCGCCGTAGCCGTCGCCGATGCACACGATGACGCGAAAGCCGCGGCCCACCACGTGACACGGCTCGGTGGCGGCAGGGGCGCAGTTAGGGAAGTGACCGATATCCTAGTGCTGGGTAAAAAGTAGTCTCACGCTCCGCATGGACTTTGTGAGTCTATGTGCTAATATCCTCTCGAAAAGCGGGCGTAACTCAATGGTAGAGTGTCAGCTTCCCAAGCTGAAAGTTGCGAGTTCGATCCTCGTCGCCCGCTCCAGATCTTCCAAATCCATCCATCGGCGGAAATTGCATTCAGAATGAAAAAACTTGTACTGGCGCTCGTCCTATTTTTGCTTCCGACAAGCAGCTTTGGCTACGGTCCGCGCGGGCATTCGTTGGTCGGGGCGGTCGCCGACCTGCGTTTATCACTGGACAAAACGGCCGCCGCAAGGGTCGAAAAGCTTATCGACGGACTTACTCTCGCGCAGGCCTCGACGATCGCGGATTCGATAAAGGGCTGGGACGACTGTAATCGCGCGGGCGGCGAGTTTACGGTCGCGGGCGGGCCGCGGATCAATGCGGAACTGCGTGCCTTTGTGCGTGCTAACAAGTGTGACGCGAAGCCAAATCATCACGAGTTTCACTACACGGATGTGCCGCTCGTCGGCGGTGAGAAGTACCTTTCGGGCAAGGTTGGACGATCTGAATACGACATCGTTCACATGATCGCGTTCTGCATACGCGTGCTGGCCGATCGCGAGCCGCAGCCGAATCCGCGGGCGATCACAAAGACCGTGGCGGTGATATTGCTCGCGCACTATATTGGCGATATTCACCAGCCGCTACACGTGGGAGCGGAATACTTCGATGACGATGGGAATGCAGTTGAGCCGAGCGCAAGTGGCAAGTGGTACGGCGATCAGGGTGGAAACAAGCTCAATCTTTTCTTGTTCGTGGACGGTAAGCCAAAGGCGATGGGTGGTTTTCACGGCTACTGGGACTCGAAGGTCGTCGACGGAGCATTTGGCGACACTCTGGACGCCAAGATCGCCCTTGAACTAGCCAAAACCGAACCCGCCGGGTGGAAACTAACCGGTAATCCGGATGCACTTGCTCAACAAATGGCGGATGAGATCCTGCCGATCGCGAGAGAGGCTCACCGCAGGCTCGAATATTCAAAGATACGTGTCGAGGGCGATGGTGATATCGCCGGCGGCCGAGCACTCGAGCGTCAGATGGCTGGACAGGACTCTTACGCCATGTGGTCGCAAGGCGTGGTCAAGCTTGAACTGCAGAAGGCGGGCTGGCGGCTGGCGGCGATCCTGTCGGCGGTCCTGAGGTAAATAGGATCTCGAAAGGTAAGCACCTGGGATCGCGTGCCCTTCATCTCGTCTGGCCGCGGTTGAGTAAGAGCGTGGTTGAAAACGAGGTGGAAAATATCTGCAACTCTGTATAGATTGCCTTCATCTCATCTGGCTCGGTTGCAGACGAGCCGCGTTTTCGGGAGCTCTCACACGGACCTCTCGCCAATGCGAAGGGTCCTGGATCCCGGGAACGCGTCGATCTTTGACGATATTGCTGACATTCTTCGCGTTTGAGCCCGTATTAGCTGGGCTCCGCTTGACAAAACGTCGGCTGGAATACAAAATCATAAATTGCCTCGGAAAGTCGGTTTAGGTCGGCTGAAAAAGAAAAGTGAAAACTTCTCTCGAGGTGCTTGACATACAGATTATCTTCTGTATACTCAATAGTTTCGCCCCAACGGAGAGGTCGGGGTCGTGATCTTGATATTTGAAAACTGAATATGCGTGTCCATGTGTTAATTCATATGAACAACGAAAGTCCAATTGAGCTCACGCTCGATTGGCAATTTGAACTAGGTATAACTTTTTAACGAGAGTTTGATCCTGGCTCAGAATCAACGCTGGCGGCGTGCCTCAGACATGCAAGTCGAACGATTAAACTTTCCTTCGGGAAAGATATAAAGTGGCGCACGGGTGAGTAACACGTAAGTAATCTACCTTCGAGTGGGGAATAACGT
>Ga0068853_100004376_pt1 | contig 10933 bp, 9 predicted proteins | sample KBSCornC32_FD_65655 | JGI IMG/M metagenome (GOLD analysis project Ga0068853, IMG submission 65655) | Corn rhizosphere microbial communities from Kellogg Biological Station, Michigan, USA - KBS Corn C3-2 | ecosystem: Host-associated > Plants > Roots > Rhizosphere > Soil ... | reverse complement strand
ACGGTGACGACGTTGTCGCCCGACTGTTCCACGAACGGGAGTTGGAGCAGACCGTAGAAGTCGTCGGTCTGGAAGAAGGTGTGCGCCCTGGCGAACAACGGGTGCACGTCGAACACCCGCACCCGTAGTTCCTCCCGGCTGAGCCGGCCCAACTCTCTGCCGGATTCCGGATCGGTGATCACCTGACCGGTGTTGGAGTGCACGGCGAAGACCATTCCGGGCGTCACGCCGGCTTCGGCGCCCCGGTTGAGGACGAGCGTGTAGTCGTCCTCCACCAGCGCGACCTGTCCCGTGATCGTCTGCTCGCTCACGAGGCCGCCAAGGAATTGCTTTCTCGCAGATGCGATTTCGGCGCCGTTCCGACGCGGATCCGCGGTCGGAGGGTGTGATCGTCGGCGGGCAGTGGGACGCCGACGTAGCTCGTGGCGTCCTGCTCCGTTCCCAGCACGAGTTCGATGGCGGTCTTGGCCTGGAAGAGGGCGATCACGGCCTGCTGGTGTCGTTCGGTGCCGAACGAGGTGAGGGCCACGGCGAGCTTCTTGTCGACGTATTCGACGGAACGCTGCAGTTCCGACGTGGTCGGTGCGACGGCAGCGTCGTCGGTGCGCGGCGTCGCCCGGTCACCCGGCCCGGTGACCCAGCGGTGCCCGAGCGCACCCAGGGTGATGGAGCACACCGGGACCAGTACGACGGTGCAGATCAAGCCGACGGAGTCGTGCAGCGCAATCGAGCCGACCACCCCGAGGAGCATGCCGATGCCTGCGACGAAGAGCAGTTGCAGCGTGGGTGGCACCGCCTCGATCGCGTGCCACAGCTGTCTGACGAGGCGCGCGCCACCGCGAGCGAGGCCGGCGGTGACACGGGCACCGCCGGCCGCGGCCTTGCGCGCGACGCGGCCGATCTCGTCGGCCTGCTTGCGGGTGAGTGGGGTCTTGGGCGTCGACCACGTGCGCTTCGCTGCCGGCGGGGTGAGCGCCGCCTCGGGTTCGACCGGCTCGACTCGCACCTCGGGCGTCGGGTCGACATTCGTCACGTCTGCAACATCAGCCACAGTCGTATCATCTCTCGACTGTGGCCGAATCGGCGTCCTGGCGCGCCGGGGACCTGCACGTCGGGCCGCAAACCAGCGGCTACTTGCTGAACCCCGCCGTGAGACCGCTGACCAGCTGGCGCCGGCCCAGGGCGTAGAGCACGATCACCGGAAGGGTGCTGAGGACGACGGACGCCATCACCGCGGGCACGTTGACGCTGTACTGGCCTTGGAACGTCCACAGCGCCAGCGGCAGCGTCCGCTGGTCCGGGCTCTGGGTCAGGATCAGCGGCAGCAGGAATCCGTTCCACACCGTCAGCCCGTTGTACACCGACACCGTGACCAGAGCCGGACGGGTCAGCGGGAAGGCCAGCTGCCACATCGTTGCCCACTCACTGGCGCCGTCCATCCGCATCGACTCGAACAGCTCCTTGGGCACGTCCCTGATGAAGTTCGCCAGAATCAACACCGACAGCGGGATGGCGAATGCGATGGAGGGCAGGATGATCGCCAGCGGGGTGTCGTACAGCCGCAGCCGGATGATGATCAGGTACACCGGGATGACCACGGCCTGCAGCGGAATCGCCAGCCCCGACAGGAACAGCATGTTCGCCCACCGTAGGAATCGCCCATTGCCCCGCACGATCGCGTACGCCGCCATGAAGGCGAGCAGCACCGTCGGCACGACCGTCCCCACCGCGACGATGACGCTGTTGAGGAAGTAGCGCGGGAAGTCCGACTCGGCGACGAACTTGTACTGGTCGAAGTTCGACTCCGCCGACGGCAGCAACGGATTGGTGGCGAAGTAATTGCTCTGACTCTTCAAGCTGGTGATCACGATCCAGTAGATCGGGATCATCACCACGGCCAGCCACAGGCACGCAATCAGCGCGCCGACCCAGTTCGGCCGCTCCCCGCCGCGCATTCGCCCCCGCCGTCGGGTCACCGGTCGGCGCGCCGGTTTGGCCGCGGTCCGGTTGGGCGGGCTGGTCAGGGTCGCGGACATCTCAGGCTCCGTCCAGCTGGCTGTGCGAGGGAGTGCCGCCGCCGAGCCGGCGCAGCAGCAGCGCCAGCCCCAAACCGATGAGGACCAGGATGACGGCGATGACGCTGGCCGGGCCCATCAGGTTGGCCTGGAATCCGCGTCGGTACATGTCGAGGGCGAGCACCCGGGTGGCGTCCCCCGGTCCACCCGCGGTCAGCACGAAGACCAGGTCGAAGAAGGTCAGCGAGCCGATCACCATGAGCGTCGAGGACGTGACGATCGTGTAGCGCACCTGGGGCAGCGTGATGGCGAAGAACTTGCGGCACCGACCCGCACCGTCGAGTTGGGCTGCCTCGTACAGCGACTGCGGGATCTGCGCAATGGCGCCTTGATAGATCAGTGAGTGAAACGGCACGAACTGCCAGGACACGATGAAGATGACCACCCCGAGGGCCAACCCGCCGCGGCCGAGCCAGTCTTGACTGAGAAGCGGTATGCCCAGCCCGACGCCGAGCCCGAAGTTGGGGTCCAACAACGCCTTGTAGGTGATGGCGATGGCGGCCGTGCTGAGCAGCAACGGGATGAAGTACAGCACCGCGAGCCATTCCCGGTACCGGTGACGTGCGGCGAGGAAGGCGCCGATGAGCAGGCTGGCCGGCGTCTGGATCGCCCAGGACACCACCATCAGCAGGAAGGTCACCCAAAGAGAGTGCGGCAGCGCCGGATCGGAGAGGACCGACCGCCAACTGGCCAGGCCCGCCGGGATGATCGGACCGATGCCATCCCATTGACTGAAACTGAGCAGCATCACTCCGATCAGTGGCAGCACGGCGAACCCAACGAAGAAGATCAGCGCGGGGACGGCGAGCAAGGCCACCCGATTGTCGTGCACGGAGCGCGAAGCCGGACGCCGGAGCCGCAAGCCGGACGGCGCGACGGTCATTTACCGATGACCTGGTTCATGTTGTCGGCGAACTGCCGCGGATCGATCGACAGCTGGAACAGCCTGGCGATGTTGTCCAGCAGGGTCTCGGCCGCCGTCGGTGACAGCGCCTGGTCCCACGATTGCGCGAAGACCTTGGCGCCGGTGGACACCTTGTAGACGAACTCGAGGAAGTCGGCGTCCTTCGAGGTGCTCAGCTCACTCTGCGTACCCTGCACGACCGGCACGCTGCCGGTGCCGATCCACTGCTTGATCTCGTCGGCGGACAGGATCGCGGTGCTGAAGAACTTCTTGGCCGCTTCCTTCTGCTCGTCGGTCGCCTTCGAATAGATCGACAGATACTGCGCCGGGTTGCCGAGGGTGTCGGAAGGATCGCCCTTGCCGCCGTCGACCGGCGGGAAGTTCATGTAGCCCAACTTGCCACTGGAGACGAAATCGCCACCATCGGTGGACATCCCGCCGTAGGTCCAGCTCCCGTGCAACATCATCGCGGCCTTGCCCGTGTACAGCAGCGCCTGGTCGGCATTGGAGTCGGCCGTGATCGAGGAGAAACCCCTGACGAAACCGTTGGCCCTGATCAGGTCCTGCGCCCTGGTCAGCGCATCGACGGCCGCGGGATTGGACCAGGCGTTCGGCTCGCCGTTGTACGCCGCCTCGAACACCTCGGGTCCGCCGATCCGGTCGAACAAGAACTCCAGCCACATCATCTCGGTCCACCGGGACTGTCCGCCGAGGGAGAACGGCGCTATGCCCTTGGCGTTGAACTTCGGCACCAGATCCATGACGTCGCCCCAGCTCTGGGGCGGCGTGACGCCGACGTTGTCGAACACCTCCTTGTTGTAGTAGAGGATGATCGGCTGGACGGCCTCGGTGGGCATCGCGTAGACCTTGCCGTCGACCGTTGCGGGGCCGAAAGCCGAAGGGAACAGCCGGTTCTTGACCGCCGGATTCGCGCCGAACCACGAGGTGAGGTCGTCCACCTGACCGGCGCTCACGTAGCTGCGCAGCGTCCCGCCGCCCCAGCCGTAGATGATCGTCGGTGCCTGACCGGCGCCGATCGCCGTCTTGATCTTCGTCTTGAAGGCGTCGTTCTGGAAGGTGGTGTATTGGATCTGTTGGTCCGGGTTGGCCGCATTGAACCGTTTGACCGTGTCGGTGCGGATCCCCTCCTGCGGTTGGGAGGTGAGGAACCAGTAGGAGGCCGACCCGGGCCCGCCGCCACCGGTATTGGCGGACCTGCTGGGGCCCGAACTGCCGCAGGCGGCGGTCAGCGCGGCCAGCATCGGCGCACCGAGGGCGGCAGTGAGGAAGGTGCGGCGCGACGTCGTTTTGAAATCGGAGGTCATGAAATCGGCAGTCATGAATTCCACGGTCAACTCCGTACGTGAGAGCCGCGCCGTCGCGGCTTGTCGGTCGTCCGAGGCGGCCGCCGCGGGTCCGGTAACTCGCCGTCGCTGCTGCGGGGCGAGGGACCGATAATGTTTCGACGGTGACCGCAAAACGAACGTATAGTTTCGGTTTGAACGCTGTCAATAGGATGATTTATTGCTGAACACGGATAAGTACTGCTCGCGTAATCATGGCAAACACGTTGTAGGAAAGGGGCTTAAGGTGCTAAGACGTTAGGGCGAACAAAATCTTCGAATCGCCGAAAGTATCGAAACATTTCGAACGGCGGACGATCGTCAGGCTGGAAAGGACCGTCCCGTGACGTCAACACACCCGGTCGAGCAGACCACTCCTGCTGCCGGGGCGACCCCCCGACCGTGGCAGAACACGTCGCTTCCCGCGGCCGAACGGGTAGAACTGCTGCTGGCTGAACTGACCATCGAGGAGAAGGCCGCACAGCTGGGCAGCCGCTGGGTCGGCAACGACATGCACGCGCGCGAACAATCCCCGGAGCCCAACGACTTTGCCGGCGCAGCGCCCACTCCCAACGTCGCGCCGCTGGAGCACGTCGTCGCCCCCTTCGGGGCCGTGGCGCTGAGCGACGGCGCCAGGCACGGGCTCGGCCACCTCACCCGGGTCTACGGCAGCAAGCCCCTGACCCCGGCTGAGGGGGCGGCCGAACTCGTCCGCCAGCAGCGGATCGTGATCGGGCAGTCCCGGCTTGGCATTCCCGCCCTGGTGCACGAGGAGTGTCTGACCGGCTTCACCGCGTACGGCGCCACGGTGTACCCAGCCGCCATCGCGTGGGGCGCGACGTTCGACCCAACCCTGGTGCAGGAGATGGCCGCGGCGATCGGTGCGGACATGGCCTCCGTCGGTGTGCACCAAGGTCTTTCACCGGTCCTCGACGTCGTCCGCGACTACCGCTGGGGCCGGGTCGAGGAGACGATGGGGGAGGATCCGTTCCTGGTGTCCACCCTCGGGGCGGCCTACGTCCGAGGCCTGCAGAGCGCGGGTGTCATCGCCACCCTCAAGCACTTCGCCGGATACTCCGCGTCGCGCGCCGCGCGCAACCACGGTCCGGTGCCGATGGGCAAGCGGGAACTGGCCGACGTGATCTTCCCGCCGTTCGAGGCCGCGGTCACCCTCGCGGGCGCCGGCTCCGTGATGAGCGCCTACAACGACGTGGATGGCGTTCCGGCGTCCGCGGATTCGTGGCTGCTGACCGAGGTGTTGCGTGAGCAGTGGGGTTTCACCGGCACCGTGGTCTCGGACTATTGGTCCGTGCCGTTTCTGGCGATGATGCACCGGGTGGCCGCCGACGCGGAGGGCTCCGGGGTGGCGGCGCTGCTCGCGGGCGTCGACGTGGAGCTGCCGGACACCGTCGGCTTCGAGGGCCTCGCCGAACGCGTACGCAACGACGAGCTGCCCGTCGAAGTCGTCGACCGGGCGGCGCGCCGACTGCTGCTGCAGAAGGTTCAGCTGGGACTGCTGGACCCGGACTGGACCCCGGAGGGTTCGGTGGCGGGTGCCGACGACGTCGACCTGGACTCACCGGCCAACCGCGACATCGCCCGCAGGCTCGCCGAACGCTCGATCGTGCTGCTCGACGCGGGCAGCGCGCTGCCGCTGTCCGGCGAGGGAAGGCCGGCGATCGAGCGGATCGCCGTCGTCGGCCCCTGCGCCGCCGACCCGCGAACGTTCATGGGCTGCTACGCCTTTGCCACCCACGTGTTGCCGCGGTTTCCCGGCTACGGGCTGGGTTTGACGGTGCCCACCCTGGTGGAGGCGATGCAGACGGAAGTCGATGGCGCGCACCTCAGTTACCAGCAGGGCTGCCAGGTGAAGGGCTCCGATCGATCCGGGTTCGCCGACGCGGTCGCGGCGGCCGCGTCCTCGGACGTCTGCGTCGCCGTGGTGGGAGATCTCGCGGGCCTCTTCGGGCAGGGTTCCTCAGGTGAAGGCTGCGATGCGGAAGATCTGAGCCTGCCGGGAGTGCAGGCCGACCTGCTCGAGGAACTGCTCGCCACCGGCGTTCCCGTCGTGATCGTCGTCGTCTCGGGGCGTCCGTATGCCCTCGGCGCGTTCGCGGGCCGGGCGGCCGGGATGGTCCAGGCGTTCATGCCGGGGGAGGAGGGCGGTGCGGCCATCGCCGGTGTGCTCTCCGGGCGCGTGCAGCCCGGCGGCAAGCTGCCGGTGCAGATCCCACGCACGCCGGGCGGGCAGCCAGGCACCTACCTGCAGCCCCCGCTTGGCACGCTGGACGCCGGCGTCAGCAGCATCGACCCCACTCCGCTGTTCCCGTTCGGACATGGCCGCTCCTACACCACCTTCGAACTCGACGACCTGCGGCTCAGCGCCGACAGCGTGCCCACCGACGGCGAGTTCACCGTGTCCGTGCGGGTCCGCAACACCGGCTCCCGGTCCGGCGACGAAGTGGTCCAGCTTTACCTGGAGGACCCGGTGGCATCGGTGGCACGGCCCACCCGCCAGCTCATCGGCTTCGCCCGCGTGCCGGTTGCGGCCGGAGCGGCGGTCACCGTGACGTTCACCGTGCACGCGGACCGCACGGCGTTCACCGGAGCGGACCTGTTCCGCATCGTCGAACCCGGCCAGCTGGAGCTGCTGGTCGGAACCTCGGTCGCCGACGTCGCGTGCCGCGGCACGGTCTGGCTGACCGGCGCCACCCGTCGGGTCGGCGTCGGCCGCGCGATGCTCACCCCGGTCACCGTCACCGCCGATCCGACGGGCAATGGCCATGGCTGATCGGGTCGGCCACGCCCGCGGCCGGCGCGCGACACTGGCGACGGTCGCCGCCTCGGCGGGTGTGTCGGTCGCGACGGTGTCCAAGGTGCTCAACGGCCGCACCGACGTCGCCCCGGCGACCCGCTCGCTGGTCACGCGGCTGCTCGAACAGCACGACTACGTCGCCCGGCGGGCCGAGCTCGCCGGTGAGCTTCTCGGCGCGGGTCTCCGGCCCGGGCCGCCGACGGTCGAACTGCTGTTCCACGAGGACTTCAACGCCTACGGCATCGAGGTGGTCCAGGGTCTGCTCGACGCCGGGGACGCCGCTGGAGTCGCGGTGGTCGTGAGCCGCCGTCCCGACGGCCAACGCGAGTCCGGCGGGGCCGCGCGGTGGGTCGCGGATCTGGCCGCCGCCGGCCGCCGCGCGGTGATCTCGGTGGTGGACCAGCTGCCCGAGGCCGACATCGCCGCGCTGCACCGGTTCGGTCTGCCGCTGGTCGTCATCGATCCGCTGAACCAGCCGACCGAGCGGATCACCAGCGTCGGGTCGACGAACTTCGCAGGAGGCCTCGCCGCGACACAGCACCTGCTCGCGCTGGGCCACCGCCGAATCGCGTACGTCGGTGGGCCGACGACGGCGGCGTGCAACCAGGCCCGGTTGCACGGCTACCGCGCCGCAATGGAGGAGGCGCGTGCCCAGCTCGACGACGCGTACGTGCGGACCGGGAACTTCCTCTACGACAACGGCCTTCGCGAAGGCCTGGCATTGCTCGATCTGCCGGAGCCACCGACGGCGGTGTTCGCAGGTAGCGACGAGACCGCGCTCGGCGTGATCGAGGCAGCCCGCTCCCGCGGGCTGAGGGTGCCCGAGGAGCTCAGCGTGGTGGGCTTCGACGACACCCAGCTGGCCAAGCTGTCGTCACCACCGCTGACCACGATCCGCCAACCACTGCGCGAGATGGGCGCGGTCGCGATGCGCACCGCGCTGCGCCTGGTCGCCGGGGAGGAACTCGACTCGCACCACGTCGAGCTCGCCACCCATCTCGTCGAGCGGCGATCGACCGCCCGGCTCGAACCTCGGACAGGAGCCCCCCGTTGAGTGACGTACCCCCTCGCTTCCCCCCGGGTTTCGCCTGGGGTACGGCGACCGCGAGCTACCAGATCGAGGGCGCCGTCACCGAGGGCGGACGCCAACCGTCGATCTGGGATACGTTCGCGCACACGCCGGGAGCGATTCACAACGGTGACAACGGCGACGTCGCCGACGACCACTACCACCGTTACCGCGAGGACGTCGGGCTGTTGGCCGACCTCGGCGTCACCCACTACCGGTTCTCGCTGGCGTGGCCACGCCTACAGCCCGACGGCAGGGGCGCCATCAATTCCGAGGGGCTGGACTTCTATTCGCGGCTGGTCGACGAACTGCTCAGCCACGACATCGCGCCGTGGGTGACGCTGTATCACTGGGATCTGCCGCAGGCACTCGAAGACGATGGCGGCTGGCCGGTGCGCGACACCGCCGAGCGCTTCGCCGCGTACGCGGCGCTGACCCACGACAAGCTGCATGACCGGATCCGGCACTGGACGACGCTGAACGAACCGTGGTGTTCGGCCTTCCTGGGCTACGCGGCAGGCGCGCACGCGCCGGGCCGCACGGAGCCGGCCGCTGCGCTGGCTGCGGCCCACCACCTGCTGCTCGGGCACGGCCTGGCCGTCTCGGCCATGCGGGAGCAGGACCGCGACTCGCAACTCGGCATCACGGTGAACCTGTCACCGGTCGACCCCGCGACCGATGATCCGGCCGACGTCGACGCCGCCCGCCGCGTCGATGCCGTCTCCAACCGAATGTTCCTTGATCCGCTGCTGCGGGGTGGCTATCCCGACGACCTGCGTGCCGACGTGGCCGCCGTCAGCGACTTCGGGTTCGTCCACCCCGGCGACGAGGCGGTCATCGCCGCGCCGCTGGACTTCCTCGGCGTCAACTACTACTTCCGTGCGGTCGTGCGGGCCAATGCCGGCGAGCCGGTGCAGGACCCGCACGCCCGCGCCTGGGTCGGCAGCACCGACGTCGAGCCGGTACACACCGGCCTGCCGACGACGGCGATGGGGTGGGAGATCGATCCATCGGGCCTCTACGACGCGCTCACCTGGGTACACCGCGACTTCGGTCCGATACCGATCTACGTGACCGAGAACGGTGCCGCCTTCGACGACGCCGTTGGCGAGGACGGAACGATCCCGGACCACGATCGAATCAACTTCCTGGACAGCCACTTCCGTGCGGTTGCCCGGGCGATCGACGACGGCGCCGACGTGCGCGGCTACTTCGTCTGGAGTCTGCTGGACAACCTCGAGTGGGCATATGGCTATGGCAAGCGTTTCGGGTTGATCCACGTCGACTACGCCACGCAGGTCCGCACCCCGAAGGCCAGCGCCCGCTGGTTCGCCGGTGTCACCCGGCGCAACGGCCTGACCGAACCGCTGCTACTCGACTAGCGTCATCACCGGGACGCGAGCCCGTCGACGAGGATCACCAGACCGATCGCGATCAACACCCCTGGCAGCAGGACGTGACCCCACCGGGACAGCGCGCGAGTCATGACGGGCCGCGTCGCGACGAACCGTCCCGCGGCGACCCACACCGCAAGCAGGACCAAGAACACGACGACGTAGACGCTCAAACTGTCGGTCCCGGCCGTGGCGAAGACGGGAACGTAGACCCCGATGTTGTCGCCCCCGTTGGCGAACGTGACGGCCGAGACCTCCAGCGCCGTCGGGCCGCCCCGGCCCGCGACGGCGTTGCCGTCGTCGCCGTTTCCGCCGTGGCGACCTCGCCACGCATGCCAGGCGGCCCGCAGTCCCAGAGACAACGGCAGCAGACCGAGGTAGGGCATGGCGGAGTCCGGCAGAAGGGTCGCCCCGAACGCACCCGCCATGGCCACCGCGAGGATGAGGACGAAGCCCGCGTATTGACCGGCAGCGATCCGCAGGCTCGCGCCGCGGTGACCCGCGCCCCTGGCGAAGAACAGCGCGAGGAGCAGGAGGTCGTCGATGTTCGTGACTGCGAACAGCACGACTGCCTTCCCGATGAGGCCGAAGGTCGCGTTCATCGACGAACACGCCATGGGCGGCGCGGGGCGGGCGCCTCCAGTGACGTGATGCGGGCCGCCGTTTCGGCGAGAAGTTCGGGGACGGAATCGAATTCGGCCGGGTTGATGGGCTCGCCGAAGACCACGTACACGGTGTGCCTCAGGGACGGAACCTTCCGGTCGAGTGGCAGCACCTTGTTCGCGTTGATGATGCGGACGGGGATGATCGGGACGTTCGTCCGTTTGGAGAGCACTGCGACACCGGGTCGGTAGGGCACGACTTCGCCGGGGCGGACGCATTTCTGCTCGGGGAAGATGCCGACGAGCGCGCCGTTCTCCAACGCGTGGACGGCACTTTCCATCGCTTGCCTTCCGGATTCGGAATCCCCGCGCACGACGGGTATCTGTCCGAGCACTTCGACGAGCCAGCGGGTCAGCCGGGACTTCCACAACTCTGCCATTGCCATCGCAATCGCTTGACGACGGAGCGCCGCGAGGATGAACAGCACGTCGATCATCGACGTGTGGTTGGCGGCCAGGATCACCGCACCGTCGCGTGGCACGACGTCGGCGTCCACGATCTTGGTTCTGATGATGCGCGTGAAGCCCAAGGTCCACAGGACCAGGCGAATCGCCCACGTGACCAACCACGCGCGCTTTCCCAGCCCGCGCGACCGTGTCCGTCTCAACAGTCGAGCCATGCAGTCCTTTCCGCCGCGTCAGCTGCGTGCCACGGTCAGGTCGAGATGCGG
>Ga0068853_100004373_pt1 | contig 10934 bp, 6 predicted proteins | sample KBSCornC32_FD_65655 | JGI IMG/M metagenome (GOLD analysis project Ga0068853, IMG submission 65655) | Corn rhizosphere microbial communities from Kellogg Biological Station, Michigan, USA - KBS Corn C3-2 | ecosystem: Host-associated > Plants > Roots > Rhizosphere > Soil ... | reverse complement strand
CTGCCGCGCTGCGCGCCATCGAAGTCGGCGCCGAATTGCTGCTCAAGGCGACCAAGGTCGATGGCGTGTACAGCGCCGATCCGCGCAAGGACAGCACCGCGCAGCGCTTCGAACGGCTGACCTACGATCAGGTCATCGAGCGCAAGCTCGCGGTCATGGACACGGCGGCGATCGCACTGTGCCGCGACTACAAGATCCCGCTGCGCATCTACGACATCAGCGGCGCGGGCGTGCTGATGCGCATCATGCAAGGCGAGCCGATCGGCACGCTCGTCGACAGCGGACGCTGACACGGGGTACGCATCGGGCGCTCCACTCCGAGCGCGTCGGATTGCTCGCCACCGAAAGACGCGAAACATTTTTTTCATCGCTGCGCGAACCGCCAACCTGACATTTGCCTTACAGGAAATTTTGCGGAACGACACCGCCAAATGTTTGTGGCACCATGAGTTGGCATCACGGGCGGGGGCAGCAACGTGAACCGTTTCCAGACGACAAGGTGGAGTCTGGTTCTGGCGGCGCGCAACGACTCGGCGGAGTCGAGGCTGGCGCTGAACACGTTGTGCCGCACCTACCGCTCGCCTGTGCTTGCCTACGTCCGCGGATGCGGCCATTCGGCAGTCGAAGCCGAAGATCTTGCCCAGACGTTCTTCACCCGATTCATCGAGCGTGCGTTCCATGCCCAGGCCGATCCTTCCCGCGGCCGGTTCCGGGCTTTCCTTCTGACCGCGCTCAAGAACTTTCTGAATGATGCGAACGATGCGGCGCGCGCGGCCAAGCGCGGCGGCGAGGTCCATGTGCGTTCGCTGAATTCACTCGTCGACGGCGACGGCGGCGCGACCTCGATCGAGGACGCTGAAACTCCGGAGCGCGCATTCGAACGGGCCTGGGCGCATTCGGTGCTGCAGACGGCGCTCAACCGTCTGCGCGACGAGGCCGCGGACGCAGGCAAGTCCGAACTGTTCGGCCACCTGCGCGAATTCCTGATCGAGCGCCCAGACGATGTCGACTATGCGCGGGTGGCGGATCAACTGAACCTGCGGCGCAATACGGTTGCAGTCGCGGTGCACCGGTTGCGCCACCGCCTGCGCACTCTGGTATCCGAGGAACTCGCCCACACCGCAGCCGACGATTCAGACCTCGACCAGGAGCTCGAGGAATTGCGCCATTCCTTCGGCGCCGTCATCCAGTGACCTCGCAGCGCCGACTTGCCTCGCCGTAATCGCGATATGCAATTCACGTACTCCCTGCCTATGAAACCAGGAGCGCGCGGATGATTTCCACGGCCGACCGTTCACACGACCGCTTCGCCACGACGCGCTGGTCGATGGTGATGCAGTTGGCCGCGGCCGAATCGCCCGACGCGCGACGCGCACTCGGCGAGCTGGCCCAGCGCTACTGGTATCCGGTCTACGCTTACGTACGCCGCTGCGGACATGCGCCGGACGTCGCCCAGGAAATTACCCTGAGCTTCCTGCAGCGGCTGCTGCGCGACATGTGCCAGGACCCGGCACAGAAATCGCCCGGCCTCTATCGCAGCTACCTGCTTGACCGCCTGCATGCTTTCCTTGCCGCGGACTGGACCGAATCCGTCCAGGTCGAGCCGCTCACCGAGCAACTGCGCGCGCCGCCGGACCTCGAGGCTCGCTACCAGTCCGATCACTCCGACACGCGATCGCCGGATGAGACCTTTCAGCGCGGATTTGCCCTCGAGGTGTTGCACCGCGCGCTGCGCCGGCTGCGCAGCGAGGCGGCACAAACCGGCCATCTGGACATGTACGAGAAGCTCGAGCCGTACCTGGCGCGCGACCCGGTGCCCGGCGAATACGAACTCATGGCGGCCCAGCTCGGCACGCGCGTGATGGCGCTGGTCCTGGCGCTGAAACGACTGCGCCAGCGCTTCGGGGAACTGGCCGCCGAAGAGCTCGCCGACACGGTCGGTTCGGCGGACGATCTCGCCGCCGAGCAGGATGCGCTGCTGCACGTGCTCGGTGAAAGCGAGCGATGAGCGCCGCCATTCTCAAGACCTTGGCCGGCGCCACCGAGGTCGATCAGGCGACGCGCCTGCAAGGCGACATTTCGATCATCGCCAAACTCGCCTTCGGCCATGCGAACCGTTCGGAAACGGAAATCAACCAGGTCCGGCACCTGGCGATGTTGTCGAAGGAAACACTGGAGCTCGACCTCACCGATCCGGCGCAACGCCAGTTCGGCGACTACGAGCTTCTCGAGTTGATCGGCGAGGGCGGCATGGGGGTGGTCTACCGCGCCCGCCAGAACAGTCTCGAACGCGAGGTCGCGGTCAAGTTGCTCGCCGCAGGGCCGTGGGCGTCCCGCGACTTCGTCGCGCGCTTCCGCCGCGAAGCGCAGAACGCGGCGCGTATGCAGCACCCGAACATTGTCGCCATCTACGAGGTTGGCGACATCGAGGAATTGCACTTTTTCAGCATGCGGTTGATCCACGGACCGAGTCTTGCCGCGGAGATCAGGAGCGTGGGCAGGATCGGTGCGATGCGTGCGGCAACACTGCTACGCACGATCGCCGAGGCGGTCGACTACGCGCATCGTCTCGGGGTACTGCATCTCGACCTCAAACCGGCCAACGTTCTCATCGACGAGAACGGCACGCCGCATGTTGCCGATTTCGGCCTGGCCCGGCGACTGGAACAGGGTCTGGCCGCCGACAACAACGAGGTGTCCGGCACGCCGAGCTACATGGCTCCCGAACAGGCGACGGCCGGTGCGCAGAAGATCACACCTGCGACCGATATCTGGGGCCTGGGCGCGATACTCTACGAGCTGATCACCGGCGAACCGCCGTTCCTGGGCCATTCGCCGCAGGCCACGCTCAAGCTCGTCGTCGAAGGCGCGCTACCCGGTCCGCGCCGGCATGTGCCGAAACTGCATCGCGACCTCGAGGCGATCATCCTCAAGTGCATGGCGCGCGATTCGGCCGCACGCTACGCGAGCGGACGTGAACTGGCTGACGATCTGACCCGCTTTATCGAACGCCGCGAGGTCCAGGCGCGGCCGCTGAACGTCGCGCAACGGGCCGCACGCTGGGCGCGGCGCGAGCCCAAGCTGGCGTTCACCGCCCTGCTGGCACTGATCGCGCTGCTGGCCGGCTTCGCCGCCAGCACGCAACAGCGCATCCGCGCCGAAAGCAACGCCCAGCTCGCCAACGAACGCCTCTGGCAGACCCGACTCGATCAGGCGGCCAGTGCGTTGCGTGACGACCACCCGTTCGCCGCGCTGCCCAGCCTCGCCGCGAACATCAGCGAGCGCGAAGCGCTGGGTCTGGATACGCACGACGACCGCCTGCGCATGGCGATGATAAGCCGCAGCGCGCCGCAACTCATCGATGTCATTGCGCTTGGCGCGGGCATCACCGGGGTCGCGCTGAGCCCCGACGGCAAATCCGTCGCGGCGTCCAACGACGACTCCACGATACGGCTGTTCGACACGGCCACCGGGGCAGAGAAATGGCGCACCAAGATAACTGGCGTGCCGTTCCTGTTCACGCCGGAGCCGATGCTCGACGCTCTGCGCTTCACCCCCGACGGACGACGCATCCTCGGCCACGAGCACTGGGGCGGAGCGCAGCTCGACATCGCCTCGCCGGTGGGAGAGCAGGAAGCACTGTTCGACGCCGGCACAGGCAGGCAACTGTTGCCACCGCCGGAGAAATTTCCCCGCTACTACGACGCGACTTTCAGTCCCGATGGTGATTACGCGATCGTCGAAGGCGAGGACGAGACCACGTGCCTGATGCGCACGTCGGACTGGTCGGCGCTGAGCCCGCGCCTTCCGATGCGGCGCTCGGGATGGCGGATCGGCAGCGGCGGACGCCATCTCGTGTCGGAGGCAGACAACTTTCGCACGCTGCAGGTGCGCGATCCGCATACGCTGCGGGTCCGCTACACCCACACCTATCCCAAAACACAGTTCATCAGCGCCTGGGCGACCAGTCCGGATGGCAACACGCTGCTGCTCGGCCACGCTGACGGAACAGTCGAATCGGTGGACATGGAGCGCGACACGCACGAACGCATCCTGCCGGGCGCGCTGAGCCGCGTCGGATGGGTCACGTACAGCGCGGATGGCCGCTGGTTCGGCGCGGTTTCGGACACCGGTGAGGTGCTGGTCTGGGATAGTGCGACGCGCCGGCCGGCGATACCTCTGCTGCATCTCGAGTCAGGTCCCGGGCGACATCGCCAGCAGTTGCTGCTGGACCCGGCCAATCAGCTGGTGCTCGCGTCGAACGACACCCAGATGGCGGCGTGGTCGACGCAGGCGGACGGAACGCGCCGCATCAGCGGCGAATTCCCGCACGCAGTGCCGCGACTGCTGCGCGCGTTCGATCTGGCCGGGACCGATCTCGTAGCGACCGGCGGCGACGAGGGCGAACTGCGCCTCTGGCGTCTGCCGCGCGGCATGCCGAGTCTCGGCGCGACCATGAGCCCGGGTCCCGTGCTGAGTGCGCCGGACGGCGTTGTCGTCGCGGTGGACGGAAGCAGGATGCGGCTCGCGCACGTGCGCGACGGCAGCGCGGCAAGCGAGGCGATCACGTTGCCGCAAGCGCCAGCGTTCGCCGAGCTGACTGCGGACGGGCGCACGCTGGTCGCGGCCGCCGGTCACCTGCTCTACGTCTACGACATGCCGGCAGGCCGCTTGCGCTTGCCGCCGGCATCGATCCCCGGCGACCCGGTTCGCACGGCGCTGAGCCCCGACTCACGACACGTCTTCATCGCGTATGGCGGCTACCGCGACAACGCAGCGGTCGACATCGCCAGCACCTGGGACCTCGTTTCGGGCCGTCCGGTGTCGGAAGAAGCTGCAGAGCCGCCGTGCGATGCGATCGAGTATGCGCCGGACGGGCGCACGCTGTTGACCTGCGGCACGCTGCGCGATGCGATTTCGCTGCGGGCGTTGTGGACGTATGGACCTGCCAGCGCAGCGCAGGCTGCCGCCTCGACGCCGCTGGAAATCCTGTGGATGCACTTCGCTGCGGACGGCAGCGAAGTGCTCGCACTCGCCACGAACGAAGCTGCCGACGACACCTACCTGCTGCGCCTGGATATAGGCAGCGGCGCCGAACGCGAGCGCCAGCTCTTGCAGGGCCTGCGCCGGGCGGAGAACTTCGCGATGTTGCCGGATCGTTCGATGATCATTGAGCGACCCGAGGCCCAGGGTCCCGTGATCTGGCGCGATGGGCGCAGCGCGGGCTTCGGCGAGGCCCGCGGCATCCAGGAATTCAACGTGTTCGCGATCGCGCCCGACGCGCAGACGTTCGCGCGCGGAACCGAACGCGGCGTCGTGCTGACCTCGGCCCGGGATGCGCGCTGGATCACGCCCGAGCTGCCGGCCGGACTCGCCGAAAGCGACTACACATTGCAGTTGGCCTATACACGGGACGGACGGGGACTCGTCGCGCGCAGCAGCCGCGGCCGCTGGCTGTTCTGGGATGCGGCGCCTGATGCGCGCCCGGCGAGCGAGTTGCTGCGCGTGTCGGAGTTGCTGCACCCGGACGGCGACCTGCTTCCGCAACAAATCGCCCCGCCGCTCGCAGCAAACGAACGCGCGGCGCTGCGGCGTGCCGACACGGGCCCTGCTCCGCCCGTGGCGCCTGACGCTCCATTCGCGGTTCCGCCGCGACAGGACGGCCTGTCGCCGCTGATGTTCGATCTGACCTCCTACTACAACAAGCCATTGGCGACCCGGAAAGATCTCAAAGGATTATTCGCTTTCAACGTTCCGCAATTCGTGCCGGGCGTCCACCGCCTGCTCGGCGTCGACTATGACGCACGCGGCGAAGTCGAACTCAGCCAGGATGCGGCCCTGTCCGGCGTTCCGATTCGCGTCGCCGGCATCCGCGGCGGGGTTTCCCGTTTCGCCGCATTGAACGTGCTGCTCAGCGCCGACACGATGCTGCGCACGCAGGAACAAGTCCCGTACGCAGTCGTCGAGCTCGACTACCGCGACGGCGGCCGCGCCCGCCTGCCGATCGTTTACAACCGCGATATCAAGGAATGGTGGCGCACGAACTGGAAGACGCCGGGACGCATCGCCTGGCGTCTCCGGGACTACGGGACGGGCCTCAAGGATCACCAGTCGATGTTCGCGGTGCGACTCGTCAATCCGAATCCGCAGCGCGAAGTCGCAAGCGTTGCGCTCGAAGCGGCGCACATGCAGTTCAGCTCGCCCGCGTTCTTCGCCATCACCGCTGAACCGACAAAAGAGTAGCCATGCGCATCCGCAACGTATTCGCGAGTCTGCTGGTTTCGACTGCCGTTCTCGCGCACGCCGAGGACCAACCCGCCGACGATGCAAACCTGCTCGACACGATCGAGGTGACCGGCAGCCACATTCGCGGCGTGGACCTGGAAACCCAGCGCGCCATGCAGATCCTGCTGCGTGAAGATCTGGAACGCACCGGCCTGACCAACATCGGCGACGTGCTGCAGACGCTGATCGTCGCCAATGGCCCGGCGCTGAATCGCAACATCAACAATGGATCGGACATGGGCGAAGTGCGCATCGACCTGCGCGGCCTCGGCGGCAACCGCACCCTGGTGCTCGTGAACGGGCAACGCTGGGAGTCGGGGCTCGAAGGCGCCGTCGACGTCAGCACGATTCCGCTGTCGCTGGTCGAACGCGTCGAGGTGCTCACGACTGGTGCGTCGGCGATCTATGGCTCGGATGCGATCGCCGGTGTCGTCAACATCATCACGCGGCGCAAGTTCGATGGCGCCGAACTCGAGCTGAATGCCGGCGAGAACAGCTACGACGACGCGGCGCAGCACAACATCCAGGCAGTCTTCGGCCATTCCGGGGACGGATGGAACTTTCTCGTTGGCGCCGAAGGCGGCAGGAACGATCCGGTCTACTCGCGAAACCGCGCGATCTCGAGCACTCCGACGCCGGGCTTGCCGCTGTCCGCGACCGGCGGTCCGTTCGGTCTTTTTTTTGAGCCGTCACTCGGCGACGTCTACTCGCTCACTCCCGGGCGTCCCGGCACGTCTCCCGACGACTTCCATCCGCTCGATCCGGCCACCGATTTCGGTTTCAACTTCCAGAACTACACATACCTGCAGACGCCGCAGGAGCGGCGGGCCGCCTTCGCCCAGGGCCGTTACGAATTCACGCCGACGCTGGCGCTGACGGTGGAAGCGCTTTATGACCGGCGCGAATCGGCGCAGCGCCTGGCGCCGGCCAACCTGTACTTCGACTCGATCGACCTGCTCGGTCCGCAGGCCTACAACATCTCGGCAAGCAACGTCTACAACCCGTTTGGCGAGGACATTCCACTGAGCTATACGCGCCTGATCGCGATGGGCCAGCGCGATTATCACGAGACGGTCGACCTGAAGCGGCTGCACATCGGCCTCGACGGCCTCGTCGACATCGCCGGGCACGACCTGCACTGGGCGGTCGATGCCACGCGCGTGCGCTCGGTCGAGAACGTCGACTACGGCCTGAATCCGCTGCACTCGCGGGTCACGCTTGCCGTCGGCCCTTCGTTCTTCGATGCGAACGGCGTCGCCCATTGCGGCACGCCGGATGCAGTCATCGCCGGGTGCGTGCCGCTGAACCTGTTCGGCGGCCCCGATGCGATCACGCCGGACATGGTCGCGAATCTCGGAACGTTCCTCCACGACGACATCAGCGGACAGGTCACCGATCTCGACGCGCGCGTCGACGGCGAACTTATCCGGCTGCCGGCCGGCGAAATGCATTTCGCGGCCGGCGCCGAACGGCGCATGGTCAGCGGAGCCGATCTGCCCGATCCACTGGAGGTATCCGGCGACGCCAACAGTTCCAACGCGGGAGCCAGGCAGGATGCGACGGTAGGCAGCAATGCCGTCAACGAGGCCTACGCCGAATTGTCCGTCCCGCTGCTTGCGGACAAGAGCTTCGCGCGGAGCCTCGACTTGATCGCGGCGACGCGCTACTCGAACTACTCCGAATTCGGCAGTACGACCAACTCGCAGTTCGGCGCGCGCTGGAAACCGGTCGACGATCTGCTGTTCCGGGCGAACTACGCGCAAGGCTTTCGCGCGCCGAGCCTGTTCGACCTTTTTCAAGGAAAGGCCGACTATTACGGCTTCCCGTTTGATCCGTGTGCGCCGAAACATGGCCAGCCGCCCGATCCGGCCGTCGCCGCGCACTGTCGCGCGCTTGGCGTGCCGGACGGGGTTGCGCAGCCCGATCGCCCGGTTACGATCACCCAGGGCAGCAATCCGCAACTGCAACCGGAAACGTCGCGCTCGTACTCGTTCGGCCTGGCCTGGTCGCCCGAGTGGATCCACAACCTCGACCTGACGCTGGACTGGTACGACATCCAGCTGCGCAACGCGATCGATACACGCGACGTCAGTTTCTATCTCAACAAGTGTTACGTCGTCGGCGACCCCGTGGCGTGCACGCACGTCACGCGTTTTCCGGATGGCACGCTCCAACACGTGTTCGCGCAGGAGGACAACCTGCCGGGCGGAGAGGAAGTCGAGGGCATCGACCTCGGCCTCGGCTACAAGTTCGAAAACCGCCTCGGGAAATGGGCGCTGCGCTGGGACGTCGCGAACACGATCTACGCCGGAGAAGTCGGCCAGCCGAAGCGTGGTGCCGTGCTGCCGGACGGATCGATCGCGGGCGGCAACGTCGTCGGCGACCTGGGCACCTGGCGGTGGCGCTCCGTAGCGACGCTGGATTTCACGCGCGGTGCGTGGAACGCATCGGTCACTTCGCGCTTCTTCTCCGCCGTCACCGAGGATTGTTCACAGGTGGTCGATATTGCCTACACGGTCGGCGATCCGTCGCTGCTGAACCTGTGCTCGGATCCGAACCGCGTCGTCGACGGCAATCCGGCGCCGGCCAATCACGTCGCCAGCGTCCTCTACTTCGATTTCGCGCTCGGCTGGGAAGTCGCGTGGCACGGCCGCCTCACTGTCGGCATTCGCAACGCGTTCGATCGCGGTCCGCCGCCGCTGCGCTCGGAGGGAGGCGGCGACATCACGTTCACCCCCGCCTACGACCTGCCGGGACGTTTTTACTACGTGAGCTATCGGCAAAAGTTCTGAAGGCGCCGGGATTCGCATCTGCTGACCTGTCCGGCCAGTCCTGCGCCGTTGACCGGGTTGTGGCACTATGCCCTGTCATCGGCGCAGCGGCAGGCAGCTAGTGACCGGGTTCGATACGACACACTGGAGCGTGGTGATCCGTGCGCGCGGCGAGTCGCGCGACGCGCGCGATGCGTTGGGAGCGCTATGCCGCGTCTACCGGCCTCCTGTCGTGGCTTACATCCGCAGCCGCGGCCACGCCGCCGATGCCGCCGAAGATCTCGCCCAGACATTCTTCACGCGCTTCATCGAGGACGCCTACCAGACGGTCGCCGATCCGGCTCGCGGCCGCTTTCGTGCATTTCTTCTCACGGCGCTCAAGCGCTTCCTGATCAATGCCGACGCGGAAGCCCGCGCGCTCAAGCGTGGCGGCGGCGTGCGCATGGACGTGCTCGCCGACGAAACGCCTTCCGGCGCCGATTGGTTGATCAACAGTGCGTCTCCCGAGCGCGCGTTCGAGCGCAGCTGGGCGATCGCCGTGCTAGGCGCCGCAATGAGCCGTTTGCGCGACGAGGCCGAGGAAGTCGGCAAGGGCGAGTTGTTCGACCAGCTGCGCGAATTCCTGATCGAGCGCCCGGACGAGGCCGATTACGCGCGGGCTGCCACCGCGCTGAACCTGCGCCGCAATACGCTCGCGGTCGCCGTGCATCGCATGCGTCATCGGCTGCGCGAACTGGTGCGCGAGGAACTGGCCCAGACCACCGCCTGCAAGGATGACCTGGATGCCGAGTTGCGCGACCTGCGCGCGACCTTGTCGGGCGTCGTGTAATCGCGCGCGCCGGATTCGGAATGGATAGGCCTGATCTCCAGAGGAGACGGCAATGATGATGTCCACGGCCCGTTCGTCCGATCGCTTCGCCACGACGCGCTGGTCGGTCGTCATGCAGTCGGCGTCGACCGAGCCTTCCGACGCAAACGATGCGTTGACCGACCTTGCGCAGCGCTACTGGTATCCGGTCTACGCCTACGTGCGCCGCTGCGGCCACGCCCCGGCTATCGCGCAGGACATCACGCGCTGCTTCCTCGGTGGCTTGATGCAGCAGTTCCGCGCCGGCGTCGCGCGCCGTCCCCAGGGACATTTTCGCCGCTACCTGCTCGATCAGCTCAACGCGTTCCTCGGCGGCGACTGGCGCGAGGTCGTCGACAGCGGCAATGCGGCCGAGCTGACGGCGCCCGACGATCTCGAGGCCCGCAACGAGCGCGACAACGCCGGAGCGATGTCGCCCGAGCAGGCCTACGAACGCAGTTTCGCGCTCGAGGTCATCGCCCGCGCCTTCCGCCGCCTGCATTCGGAAGCGCGCCAGACCGGGCACCTGGCGATGTATCAGGCATTGCAGCCGCATCTGGCGAACGATCCCGCGCCCGGCGAGTACGATGTGCTCGCCGCGCAACTGCAGACGCGGCCGCTCGCCTTGATCGTCGCGCTCAAGCGCCTGCGCCAGCGCTTCCGCGAACTGGTTGGCCAGGAGCTCGCCGACACGGTCACGTCGGCCGAGGACCTGGCCGCGGAACAGGCGGCGCTGCACTCCGTGCTCAGCGCAATGCAGACGCGCACATGAACGCCCGGCGTGACGCGGGTTCGCCGCTGGCAACGATCCACTCGGATCCGCTGGCGAGCCTGCCCGCGAGCGCCGTGGCCATGGCCGACCTGGCCTTCGGCGACTCGATCGCATCGCAAACGCAGGTCGACGCCGGCGGCCGTCATCTGGCGCTGCTCAGCGTCGACACGCTGCAACTGGAACTGGCCGATCCCGCGCAGCGCCAGTTCGGCGACTACGAACTGCTCGAACAGATCGGCGAGGGCGGCATGGGCGTGGT
>Ga0068853_100004369_pt1 | contig 10942 bp, 6 predicted proteins | sample KBSCornC32_FD_65655 | JGI IMG/M metagenome (GOLD analysis project Ga0068853, IMG submission 65655) | Corn rhizosphere microbial communities from Kellogg Biological Station, Michigan, USA - KBS Corn C3-2 | ecosystem: Host-associated > Plants > Roots > Rhizosphere > Soil ... | reverse complement strand
AGGAAGATGGCCCAACCGGCGAACTGCGCCGGAACAAGGTGCCCTGGGATCAGCGGCCGAGCGCCCCCGTCTACCGGATGACGCACCGGGCCGACACGATCGGTGTCTTCCAGATCGAGAGCCGCGCGCAGATGTCGATGCTGCCGCGCCTGCAACCGAAAGAGTTCTACGATCTCGTCATCGAGGTGGCGATCGTGCGGCCGGGACCGATCCAGGGCGGCATGGTTCATCCCTATCTCAAGCGGCGGCTGGGGCGCGAGGAGGTGAGCTATCCCTCCGAAGCGCTCAAGGCGGTCATGCATCGTACCCTCGGCGTGCCGCTCTTCCAGGAGCAGGCGATGCAGATCGCCGTGGTTGGGGCCGGCTTTCCCCCCGGCAAAGCCGACAAGCTCCGGCGCGCCATGGCAACGTTCCGACGCAACGGCACCATCCACACTCTTAAAGACGATTTTCTCGCCGGCATGAAAGCCAACGGCTACACCAAGGAGTTCGCCGAAAGCTGCTTCAAGCAGATCGAGGGATTTGGCGATTATGGCTTTCCGGAAAGCCATTCGGCCTCATTCGCCATCCTCGTTTACGTCTCCTGCTGGCTCAAATGCCATTATCCCGATGTCTTTGCCTGCGCGCTGCTCAACAGCCAGCCGATGGGATTCTATGCCCCGGCCCAGATCATTCGGGATGTGATCGAGCACGGCGTCGAGGCGCGGCCGCCCGACGTCAACCTTGCCGATTACGACAGCCTGCTCGAGCCGGGGCCACGTGCCAGCGACAGGCTGCACGACCGCCACAGGGAGATGCGGGACGATATCCATTCGGTGCGAGCGCTTCGGCTTGGCCTGAGGCTCGTCAAGGGATTGAGCGAGGCCCATGCCAACATCATCATTGCTCGCCGGGGAGCCGGATATCGCTCGATCCGCGATCTCTGGCTGCGCACCGGCCTGCCGCCCGCCTCGCTCGAAAAGATCGCGGCGGCCGATGGCTTTGGCTCGATGGGCCTCAGCCGGCGCCAGGCGCTCTGGGCGATCAAGGGGCTGATGGGCAGCGATGGGGCCGAAACGCTGCCACTTTTCGCCCAAGCGGGCCGGCCGCCGTCACGTGCCGACCAGGTCGAGATTTTGCCCGAGATGGCGCCGGGCGAAGCGGTGGTGCACGACTACCGGACACTCACTTTCTCGCTCAAGGCGCATCCCGTGAGCTTTCTGCGCGACATGCTCAACCAGCGCGGCACCTTGCCGACCGAGCGGCTGCTCGACTCCCAAGTCCGGCCCGGCGCCGTGCTCGAAACCGCCGGGCTCGTCCTGGTCCGGCAGCGCCCGGGCACGGCAAGCGGGGTGATTTTCGCAACGCTCGAGGACGAGACCGGCATCGCCAACATCATCGTATGGGATCGAGTGTTCCAGAAGAACCGCCGCGCGGTGCTCGGATCACGGTTGCTGGCGGTCAGGGGCGAATTGCAGCGGGAGGGGCTCGTCACCCACCTGGTCGCACGCTCGTTTACCGACCTCACCCCTCATCTCACCGCCCTCGCCAACGGCTTTGAATTCGGCGATGCCGTGCTGTCGCATGCCGATGAAGGACGCACCGGCCCGCCGCACGGGGACAGCCGGGATGGCGGCGAGCTGCGCCGGCGCGAGGCGCTGCAGCGGCAGGCGCGGGCCGCCCTGCCCAGCGGCCGGAATTTTCACTGATGCGGGTCTTACGCCACCAGCTTGTCGATCTCGCGGGCCAGCGCGATGTCGAGGTCCGAAATCCCGCCCGCCGAATGCGTCGACAGCGTGATCGAGACCTTATTGTAGCCGTTCGACCAGTCCGGATGATGATCGAGCTTTTGCGCCAGAAGCGCTACACGCGTCATGAAACCGAAGGCGTCGACGAAGTTCTTGAACGAAAACTCGCGGCTGACGGCGTTCGCCCCGGGTTTGCGCTGCCACCCGGGCAATTCCTTGAGGGCACCCGTCAGCGCCGCTTCATCGAGCTTTTCCGCCATTTCGTCGCTCCCTTGCGTCCGACCTCTCCAACGGCAACGCGCCCGGACCGGGCCGGTTCAATCGCATCGCCGGCCAGCCTGCGGCGCACCGCAACAGCATGCCAAAAGGCCGCACTGCTTTGTATCGGGCCTTAAAGCTTTTGTTCATGGTTATAGCCGAATTTCAGCAGTTGGCGGGGCGATGTTACTTACGGCAAGACCACTTTAACGACCTTGCTGCCAAGGTTCGGCGGTTGAGCAGGAATAGGTCTATGTTCTTCACGCCTGCCCGGAAATCGATGCCGGCTATCGACTACGTGTCGATTGTCCGCTCGGTCTATAATGACCGCCGGGCCATGGTCGTGGGGGCGCTGGCGTGCATTTTGTGCACCTGCGTCACCGGTTATCACGCCCAGTCGACCGTGTTTTTCTGGATCGCCGCGGGTTTCGCCGTGTCGGCGGTGTTCCGCTACGTCGACATGACGCGGTTCAAGAACGCCAATATCGGGCCGACGGATGTCGAAGCCGCGGCCCGCTGGGAACTGCGCGCCACCTATCACGGCGGCATGTTCGCGTTCCTCTGCGGCATGTGGTGCTTCTCGAGCCTGGTGTTCGTCAACAGTCCCTTTGCCGAGCTCATCAGCCTCTCGACCACCGTCGCCTGCATGGTCGGCATCGTCACCCGCAATTTCGGGCTCGACCGGCTGCTCTCGATCCAGCTTGCCGTCGCCATCAGCCTGATCACACTCGGCCTCTTGCTGAAGAACGACGGCTACCATTGGTTCCTCGCCTTCACGCTGTTCCCAATCCTCATCGGCTTCCGGCTTCTTGCAGGCGACGTCCGTGGCATCCTGCTTGCCGCAGTGCACGGCCGCGTCGAGGCCTCTCGCCTCGCCGACGAGCTCGACGCGGCGCTCGACACCATGCATCACGGCCTTTGCATGCTCGACGAGAACGGCATCATCGCCGTGATCAACGACCGGGCCCTGGCGACCTTTGCCGAGTTCGCGCCCGGCGACTGGGAGGACAAGCCCTTCGCCGATTTCCTCGGCGCCGCCAAGGCGGCCGGCACGCTGCCCTCGAGCGCGGCGGAGGAATTGGCGCAGAGCAGCACTTCGGGCTCCGGGCACAAGCTCATCCTTCACCTGCCGGACGACCGCCACTACGAAGTCACCTCGAGCTCGCGGCAGTCGCGCACGGTGCTCCTCTTCGAGGACATCACCGAGCGCATCAAGGCGGCCGAGCGCATCACCTTCATGGCGCGCTACGACGCGCTCACCGGCCTGCCCAATCGCGGCTATTTCACCGAGCAGGTCGAGGCCGACCTCGAGCGCTGGCGGCGTCGCAAGACCGGCGATCTCATCACGCTGATGATCATCGACGTCGACGATTTCAAGCACGTCAACGACACGCAGGGCCACCTGATCGGCGACCGGCTGCTGATCGATGCGGCCAAGCGGCTGCGCCAGGCGCTCGGCGAGCGCAGCGTCATCGCCCGGCTCGGCGGCGACGAATTCATCGTCTATCGCAGCGGCGCCAAGACCAGCGAGCAGGTCATCAACGATGCGCAGACGGTGCTCGCGGCCTTCCGGGCGCCGTTCGATCTCCTCGGCGAGCACCTGCCAATCAACGTCTCGATCGGCATGGTGGCGTCCGAGCACCACGAGGACGACCTCAGCGTCCTCCTCACCAAGGCCGACCTCGCGCTCTACAAGGCGAAAGCCAAGGGCAAGGCCCAGTCGCAGATGTTCCGCGACGACATGGATACCGAGTACCGCTACCGGCAGCGGCTCAAGACCGAGCTGCGCCAGGCGATCACGAACAACGGGCTGAGCCTCGCCTACCAGCCGGTGATCGATCTCAAGACGCGGCGCGTGGTGGGCTGCGAGGCCTTGGCGCGTTGGCACCACCCCGAGCTCGGCACTATCCCGCCATCGGTCTTCATTCCGGTCGCCGAGGAGTCGGGGCTGGTCTCGGAGATCAGCCGCTGGGTGCTCGCGACCGCGACGGCCGAGTGCCACAACTGGCCGGACGAGGTGCATGTCGCCGTCAACATCTCGGCGCGCGATCTGCGCTCGGGCGATGTGGCGCAGATGGTCAGCATGGCGCTCGCGAGCTCGCGGCTGCCGCCGCACCGGCTTGAGATCGAAGTCACCGAGACCGCGGTCATCGAGGAGCGCGAAGCGGCAACCGTCATCTTCCGCACGCTCGCCGCGCAGGGCATCGGCATCGCGCTCGACGATTTCGGCACCGGCTATTCGTCGCTGAGCTACCTCCAGGCGCTGCCCTTCAGCAAGCTCAAGATCGACCGCAGCTTCGTCATCGACATCGCCCAGAACCCGCGCGCGCTGAAGCTCCTCACCAACGTCGCGCGGCTCGGCAAGGACATCGGCCTCACCGTCACCGCCGAGGGCATCGAGACCGAAGAGCAACTGGCGCTGATCACCGCTCATACGGAGGTCGACCAGATCCAGGGCTATCTCTTCGGCGTGCCGCTGCCGCGGCGCGAGGTCTTCGAGCTGATCGTCCGCCTTTCGGCCGCCGCCCCGTCGTCCGAGGCAGCGGCGCCGGCGCCGGTCTCGCTTGCCTCCACGGCAAAGCGGAAACACGGTTAAGGCCCGTACAAGTACTTACAGCTATTCGAAAAACTGTCCGGGCGAGCTATCTTGCAATGGCTGCCAATCCCGGGCGGGCCCCGCCTTGGGGCATTTTGCCCGTTCCATTTATGGCTAATGAGGAGTTAACGTCAGCGCATAGGGCTTGGTGAATGTTATGAGTGCGGCGCAACAGTATCAGACGGATACCGTCTCCCATTTTGCGACTACGCTGATCGACCTTCTGGATCGCGTTCGATACCGACGGGTGCTCGGCGATGAGATGGACCCGGTCTACCGCCTGCGCTACGAGGCCTACCGGCGCGAGGAATTCATCGCCGCCAACCCGCGCGAGATCGTCCGCGACGAGTTCGACGACCTTCCCAACGTCTACTGCTACGGGGTCTATATCGACGACCGGCTGGTGAGCTCGGTGCGCTTCCACCACCTGACGCCAGCCTTCCGTGAATCGCCGAGCCATTCGGTCTTCACCGATGTGCTCGATCCCCTTCTCGACCAAGGCATCACGGTCCTCGATCCGGGCCGCTTCACCGCCGACTACGAGGCGAGCCTCGCTTATCCGGCGCTGCCGTTCCTGACGCTGCGCATCCCCACCATCGCCATCTGGCACTTCCAGGTGAAGTATTGCCTCAACTCGGTGCGGCCGGAGCACTCGGCGTTTTATCGGCGGGTCTTCCGCTCGATCCAGCTCAGCGAGGCCCGCTACTATCACGGGCTGAGCTTCCCGATGGTGCTCTATGCCTGCGATCTTTTGTCGATCGAGGCCGATCTCTTCCGCCGCTATCCGTTCTTCCGGTCGACGTCCGAGGAGCGGCATCAGTTGTTCGAGACGGAGGAGCCGGTGGGCATCGTGCAGCCGACGGCGCGGCTCGCACAGCGGCTTGCCGAGCTTCGTTCCGAAGTGGCCTGAGCGCCGAACTCAGCGCGCCGCAGGAATCGTCCCGGTCGGACTTGCCTGATCGACGGCAGTCGGCAGGTGCTGCGCCAGGAGGTTACCGATCTGGTCGACGGGCACGCCGAACGATTTGGCGAGCGCCTGGAGGTGCTGGTCGCCGAGCGCCGCCTCGATCTGCTGGGGGCTGACCGGCAGGTTCTTGCTGTTGGTGGCGAGCCATGAATTCACCTGCTGCCCAAGTCCCGCCTGGTTCAGCTTGTCGAGCACGCCCTGGTAGCCGCCGGCGCTCTGAAGGGCATCCTGAAAGAGACCACCGAGATCGGCCTGGTGCTGGCTGAGCAGGTTGCCGAACTGGCCTTCGAGCTGGCTGAAAAGTCCCATAGCCATTTCTCCCTTTGACGCTGGAGAGCGGGGCCGCTCGCGCCCCCGCCCGAGTTGTGTGGGCCGTCAACCGGCGATCAGCTCGCCTTCAGCTTGGCGTTGCAGAGGCTGTAATAGCCGCCGCCCTTCTGGATCCACTTGAGCCCGCCCAGCGCGTTGTTGGCCTTGTTGGCGTGATACTGGTCGAGGCAGGTGTGCATGCGCTGCTTACCGGGCGTCTCGCTGGCATATTTGGAATCGACGGCCTTCGGGAACACCACGCCCTTGGGGGCAACCGTCGTCGGCGCGGCCGGCTCGGCGGTGTGCTCGGTATTGGTGATATTGGGCTCGCCCGGATCGGTGCTCTCGTCGGTCGAGGTGCTCGCCGTCGACGTCGCCTTGGTGGATGCGGGCTTCGTGCTTGTCGTGGTGGTGGTCGACGTCGTCGCCGTGCTGTCCATGGTGGCGTCGGCGCCGCAATTGGCCTTACGGAAATCGGCGTACTTCATGCCGTTGAGGGTGCCCGCGTCCTGGGCTGCCTTGAACTTGACGGAGCAGTCGTGGCTCGAGAGCGCCATGGCTGGCGAAACGGCCAGTGCCGCCCCGATCGCGATCGTTGCGACCGCCGCAATGCGAAACAACATCAGATGACCTCCTCTGAATCGCGTGATCCGCTGTCCGCCCTCGAGGCGGCCACGAACCATCGTCGATCGCCAGATTGCCCCTAAAAAAGGCAAAATCCAAGGGGCGGCGGCGAACAATGTTTCCGCACATTTCCCAAGATTTCTGATGACGTTAGCAGTGCGGCCGCCTGTCGCAGGCCGCTTCGGCAAGATGACCAAGATGTAATGCAAACTCAATCCGGTTGCCACGTTTGATGTGCCAGCATTTGGGCGGATCGTCCCATGGGGTTCAGGGCTCGGATTTTGTCATGAAGCGCGTCATCACCATCATCGTCCTGCTCGCCGTAGCCGGCGCATTTTACGTCTACGCCTACCCGCACCTGGCAGGCGTCGGCGCGGCCGATGCGCAGCAGACGGCGTCGGCGGGCAATAGCGACGCCGGCGCCTCTGCCAAGGCCGGGCGCTCCGGCGGCAAGTCGGGCGGTGGCTTCCCGACGGCGGTCGTCAGCGCCGTGGCGCAGAAGCAGACCATCCCCATCACCAAGAGCGCCGTCGGTTACATCGAGGCGGCCAACACGGTCGTGATCCGTACGCGCGCCGATGGCGTCGTGACGCAGGCGCCCGTCCAGGAGGGGCAGACGGTCAAGGCCGGCGACCCGCTCTTCAAGCTCGACGACAGCGCTCTCCAGGCCACCATCGCCAAGGACCAGGCGCAGATTGCCAAGGACCAGGCGAACGCCGATTCCGCCCAGGCCTCGCTTGAACGCGAGCAGGACCTCGTCAAGAAAGCCGTTGACCCGCAGTCCTCGCTCGATGCCGCGGTCGCAGCGGCAAAGTCCGCCCAGGCGCAGGTGGTCGTCGACAAGGCGCAATTGCAGGCCGATCAGGTGGCGCTGTCCTACATGACCATCACCGCGCCGATCGACGGCCGGGTGGGCACGGTCAACACCTCGGTGGGCAACGTCGTCCACGCCAGCGACACCTCGGCCGATGGCCTCCTGACCATCACGCAGATGAATCCGCTGCGCGTTTCGTTCTCCATTGCCGAAGGCGACCTCGACGGCTTCCGCAATGCCCTCACCAAACAGCCCAAGGGACTGGCGGTCAAAATCCTCGCGCCCGGGGACAAGGACGCACGGTCGACCGGCAACCTCAACTTCGTCGACTCGAGCGTCGATACGAGCTCGGGGACCATCGTGCTCAAGGCCGACGTCGACAACAGCGCGGGCAAGCTCTGGCCCGGCCAGTACGTGACGGCGGTGACGCAGCTCGGCGCCTACGACAACGTGACGACCATTCCGTTGCAGGCGGTGCAGCAGGGCGACCAGGGATCGTTCGTCTTTGCGGTCGGCCAGGACGGCAAGGTCAAGAAACAGCCCGTCACCGTGATTGCCGCCGTCGGCACGAATGCCGTCGTCGGCAACGAGCTCAAGCCAGGCGACCATGTCGTCACCGAGGGCCAGCTTCGCCTCTCGGACGGCTCGCCGGTCAAAGAAACAATTCAGGGCCAGACGACAAAGGTCGCCGACGCGACGGCGGCGCAGGGCGCCACGGCGTCGGGCGCTGCAAGCCCTGCCGGCGGCGCTCCGTCGGGCGCGAGCGGTGCTGCTCCATCGTCCACCGGCAGCGCTCCGGCAGCCGCCTCCGGCACTGCCTCCGGCAACTCGTAAGGAACCGCTCCGATGAACTTCTCCGCCATCTTCATCAAGCGGCCGGTCGCGACGATCCTGCTCGCCGTCGCCATGGTTGCCGCCGGTGCGTTTGCCTATAAGCTGCTGCCCGTCGCAGCGCTGCCCGACGTCGACTTCCCGGTGATCTCGGTCTCGGCCTCACTACCCGGCGCGTCGCCGGAGACGATGTCGACGTCGGTCGCGACACCGCTGATCAAGCAGTTCTCGACCATCCCGGCGATCGACACGATGACGGCCAAGAGCGGGCAGGGCTCGACCTCGATCGTCATCCAGTTCGACCTCAACCGCGACATCGACCAAGCCGCGGCGGACGTCCAGGCCGCCATCGCGCGCACCAGCCGGCAGTTGCCGGCCAACATGACGACGCCGCCCTCGTACCGCAAATCGAACCCGGCGGACGCGCCGATCATGCTGGTGTCGCTGCAGAGCGATTCCCAGACCCTGACGCAGCTCGATTCATATGGCGAAGACGTGATCTCGCCGGCGCTGTCGCAGCTCGACGGCGTCGGCGAAGTGCAGGTCTTTGGCGCCAAGAAATATGCGGTGCGCGTCGATGCGGATCCTGCCGCGCTGACGGCCCGCGGCATCGGCCTCGACGACCTGACGAACGCGGTCGGCAACCAGAATTCGATCGCGCCCGTCGGTACCATTGCCGATCCCAGCCAGCAGATGGCGATCGAGGCCGACACGCAGCCCTCGAACGCGGCGGAGTTTTCAAAACTCATCATTGCTTCGCCGAACGGCAAGCCGGTGCGGCTCGGCGACGTCGCCAAGGTCAGCGACTCGGTCGCCAACACGCAGACGGCCTCGACCTATGACGGCAAGCCCTCGATCGTGCTCGCCGTGTTCCGGCAGCCGGGCGCCAATACCGTCGAGGTGGCGACGCGCGTCAAGCAGATGCTGCCAAAGTTCCTCAACGACCTCGGGCCGACGGCGCGCATCAATATCCTCAGCGACCGCTCGACCTCGATCCAGGCGGCGGTGAACGACGTCGAGCTGACGCTCGCCATCACCATCGGCCTCGTGGTCATGGTGATCTTCATCTTCCTCCGCCGCGTCTCGGCGACGCTGATCCCGACCCTCGCGGTGCCGACCTCGCTCGTCCTCACGTTCGGCGTGATGTACGTGCTCGGCTTTTCGATCGACAACATCTCGCTCCTCGGCCTGACGCTCGCGGTGGGTCTCGTGGTCGACGACGCCATCGTCATGCTCGAAAACATCGTCCGGCATATCGAGGAGGGCATGCGACCTATGGAGGCGGCGCTCGCGGGCAGCCGCGAGATCGGCTTCACCATCATTTCGATCACCGCCTCGCTCGTTGCGGTATTCCTGCCGGTGCTGCTGATGGGTGGCGTCGTAGGCAAGATCTTCAACGAATTCGCGATGGTGGTGACGATCGCCATCGTCGCCTCCTCGCTGATCTCGCTGACGCTGACGCCGATGCTCTGCGCGCGCCTCCCCGCGCACAATCCCAACGAGGACCACAAGAAGAAGCCGATCTTCGAGCGCGCCTTCGATGCGGTGCTCGGCGGCTATGGCTTCGTGCTCGACCTCTGCCTCAAGGCGAAGCCCGTCGTCGTGCTGATCTTCCTCGGCACGGTGGTGCTGACGGTGTTCCTCTTCCAGAACATCAACAAGGGTTTCCTCCCCACCACCGACATCGGCCTCGTCTCGATCTCGACGCAGGCGCGGCAGGATATTTCGTTCCCGGCGATGCAGGCGCTCCAGAACCAGGTGGCGGCCATCGTCCAGAAGGAGCCGTTCGTCGCCCACATGTCGTCATCGGTCGGCGGCGGGTACGGCTCGTCGGGTATCAACTCGGGCAGCATGTATGTGACGCTCAAGGACAAGAGCCAGCGGCCGGACATGAACGCCGTGCTGAACACGCTCCGGCGCGACATGAACAAGGTGCCCGGCATCTCGTCCGTGGCCAACCCGGTGCAGGACCTCCAGATCGGCGGCCGGTCGTCGCGTGCGCAGTACCAGTACGTGGTGCAGTCGACGGACGAGAATTCGCTCTTCCAGTGGTCGAACAAGATCATGCAGGCGATGGCCGCCGACCCGACGCACTTCACCGACGTCTCGACCGATCTCGAGGACAATGCGCTGCAGGCCAACCTCGTCGTCGACCAGGACAAGGCGAGCCTTCTCGGCATCACTGCCGCACAGCTCCGCAACACCCTTTACTATGGCTTTGGCACCAACCAGGCCTCGACCATCTATGGGGCCGGCGACAGCTACGAGGTGATCGTCGAGCTCGATCCGAGTATCCCCTGGACCCCGGAGCGGCTCGACCAGATCCAGGTCAAGTCGACGACCGGCAAGCTGATCCCGCTCTCCGCCTTCGCGCATGTCGAGCGCACCAATGGGCTGCTCTCGATTTCGCAGCAGGGCCAGCTGCCGGCGGTGACGCTGTCGTTCAACCTGCCGAGCGGCATGTCGCTCGGCACGGCGGTCGACCAGCTCAGCGTCATCAAGCAGCAGCTCAATGTGCCCACGACGATCTCGACCTCGCTCGGCGGCACCGCGCAGGTTTTTGCCGACGCGCTCGCCAACCAGGGCCTGCTGCTCGGCGCGGCGATCCTGACGATCTACATCGTGCTCGGCATCCTCTATGAGAGCTTCATCCACCCGCTGACCATTCTGACGGGCCTGCCGGCCGCGGCGGCGGGCGCGCTGCTCTCGCTCGAGCTCTTCCACATGGACCTGAGCGTGATCGCCATCATCGGCGTCCTGATGCTGATCGGTATCGTCAAGAAGAACGCCATCATGATGATCGACTTCGCGCTGCA
>Ga0068853_100004360_pt1 | contig 10951 bp, 8 predicted proteins | sample KBSCornC32_FD_65655 | JGI IMG/M metagenome (GOLD analysis project Ga0068853, IMG submission 65655) | Corn rhizosphere microbial communities from Kellogg Biological Station, Michigan, USA - KBS Corn C3-2 | ecosystem: Host-associated > Plants > Roots > Rhizosphere > Soil ... | reverse complement strand
GGGGGTGGGGGCGGGCGGGGGTGGGCCGAATGGGTGAAGGGGTGGGATGGGGCTTGGTGTCCCCGGGGGCGCGCCCCGTCTTTTGGCCCGGGGGCGCGCGCCGTCTTTCAAGGGGCGCGGGGAACTGTGCGACCAGCCGCGAACAACCCGCACCGGCCCGCGAACAAGAACCCCCACGCGGCCGCCCCGCCCAGGCGCAGCGCTAGCGCGCCGTAGACGTGACCCTTTCGCTTTCGATCCGCTTCGCCAGCGCCTCGCCCTCAAGGCGGTCCAGGTAACGGCAGAGCACGACGGAGCCCCCCGCGGCCAGCGGGGCGTAGAGACCGGCGCTGAGTCCCTCCCATGTGTCGTACGGCCGTGCGGACAGCAACCGTGAACCGGGCCCCGTCAGGCCAAGGGCGGCCGCGTCCGCCCGGGCGCGCTCGACGACCTCCGCCCCCGTGTACCCCGCCCCGGCGACGATCAGCGCCGGTGCGTCCGGGGCCACGGGTGCGTACGGCGTGAACCGGTCTCCCTGTGTCGGCGCCTCCACCGCGTAGTCGGCGTATCCGGCGGGCGGCACCGGAAAGCGGCGGCCCAGTGGTGCCAGCGACAGCGCGAGCCGTTCACCGGAGCAGGCGAGCCCCGCGTCGAGGGTGTCGGGCCCCGCGACCACATGGTCCGCGCGGGCCGGGTCCCCGCCGACGTCCGCGATCACGCCCACCGACGAGCACGCGAGCAGCCACACCGCCGTCTGCCAGTGCGCGGGCAGCAGCAGCGCGACCCGCTCGCCCGGTTCGGCGGACAGCCCGTCCTGGAGGAGGTTCGCGGTCTTGGCCACCCAATTGGCGAAGGTGGCCACGGACAATTCGACGCGTTCGCCCGTGGCGTCGTCGTAGAACGTCACCAGGGGGCGGGCCGGATCCGCGGCGAGCGCGGAACGCAGCAGGTCGGCGGGGGTGCGGTCGTTGACGGTCACGTGGGCAAGCGTACGCGGCGCACACGGCCCGGACCGTCGGCGGCTGCCGCCGTCCGCCGCCGGTTCGTGTGCTCGGGAGCCACCGTTCGGAGGAACATGTCCGACGATCCGTCAAGTCCTAAATGGACATATATGTCTGACTGTGACCAAGATCTTTGGCATGCGCAGATACCTTTACTCCTCGATCGGCGTCGCCTGCACCGCGGCGCTCACCCTCCCACTCACGCTCACCCTCGCCCTGCCCGCCAACGCCGCCCCGCCCGCCGCCCCGGTGGTGAGCGCGGACCCCGGCATCCCCGGCTCCACCCAGTCCCTCGCCCTCGTCCCGCTCGACAGCGACCGTTCCGCCGGCTCGGCCCAGGGCCTGACGAAGAGTGACGTACGGTCCTTCTCAATGGTCGGCGTCGTCTGGGACGACCCCGCCGTCGTACTGCGGGGCCAGGTCGAGGTCCGGGTCCGCTCCATCGCCACCGGCGAGTGGTCCGACTGGCAGGTCGTCGACACCGACAACCAGGCCCACGCCGCCGACCCGGGCACCACCGAGGGCACCTCCAAGCGGCTGCGCGGCGCCACCGCCCCGCTGTGGGTCGGCAACTCCGACGGAGTCGAGGTCCGCGTCCAGTCGTCGGTCGAGGGCCGCGCCACCCAGGACGAGGCACTGCCGCGCGGTATGCACCTCGAACTGGTGGACCCCGGCGAGGAACCCCTGCGGGGCGCGGAGGGTGAAGCCCCGGCGGGCGCCGTGCTCACCCCCGAGTCCGCCGCGGCCTCGGCCGTCAACGCCGAACTCGCGCCCCTGGGCGCCGACACCATCCCCGCACTGGACAAGGAGCAGACGGAGGCCAGGCTGTTCCGGGCCGAGGACAACGAAACGGAGGAAGGCGCGGTCGAGGGCGTCGCGGACAAGGGTGCGGCAGCCGGAGGCGCGACCGCCGGGTCCGCCGCCGTCAAGGCCAAGTACATCGGCCCGCAGCCGCGGATCGTGACCCGCAAGGGCTGGGGCGCCGACGAGACGCTGCGCGAGCGCGACTTCGCCTACACCACGTCTGTGAAGGCCGCCTTCGTCCACCACAGCGCCTCGGGCAACAACTACACCTGCGCACAGGCCCCATCGGTCATTCGCAGTATCTACCGGTACCACGTGGTGAGCATGGGCTGGCGGGACATCGGCTACAACTTCCTCATCGACAAGTGCGGCAGCATCTACGAGGGCCGGGCCGGTGGCGTGGCCAAGGCCGTCATGGGGGCCCACACCCTCGGTTTCAACACCGACAGCACGGGCATCGCCGTCCTCGGCAGCTACGGGAGCACGGAACCGGCCGCGAAGGCGGTGACCGCGATCGCTCAACTCACGGCGTGGAAGCTCGGCTTGTACGGGGGCAACCCGAAGGGAAAGGTATATCTCACCTCCGGCGGCGGCAATCGCTACAAGAAGGGAACAAAGGCTCTGCTGAACGTCATTTCCGGCCATCGGGACGGTTTCGCCACCGACTGCCCGGGGGCCCGCCTCTACGCCAAGCTGCCGACGATCAGGTCCAAGTCGGCCACTCTGCAAGGGCGTTAAACCTGCCGGGCCCGTCACACGTCATCGAAGGTGCCGGGGAACCGTCTGCGAACAGTGCGTAGGAACGGTTGTACGAGCGGTGAGTACGAACGGTCTGCATACACTGCCCGCCGAGACAGTTCGGCCGGCCCAGCAGGAAGCAGAGATGACAGGTGACAGAAGCGATTCTCCTGGTCGGCGGCAAGGGAACGCGGCTGCGGCCCATGACGGTGCACACGCCCAAGCCGATGGTTCCGGCGGCCGGAGTCCCGTTCCTCACACATCAGCTGGCGCGGGCCAGAGCGGCGGGAGTCGAGCACATCGTGCTGGCGACCTCGTATCTGGCGGAGGTGTTCGAACCGTACTTCGGTGATGGTTCGTCGCTGGGGCTCCACCTCGAGTACGTCACCGAGGAGGAGCCCCTCGGCACGGGCGGCGCCATCCGCAACGTCGCCTCCCGTCTTCGCTCGGGACCCTCGGATCCGGTGCTGATCTTCAACGGTGACATCCTGACCGGCCTGGACATACGGGCGCTGGTGGCGACGCACGAGTCGTCCGGGGCGGATGTCTCACTGCATCTGACGCGGGTGACGGATCCACGGGCGTACGGGCTGGTCCCCACGGACGACACGGGCCGGGTGTCGGCCTTCCTGGAGAAGCCCCAGACGCCGGAGGAGATCGTCACCGACCAGATCAACGCGGGGGCGTATGTCTTCCGGCGCTCGGTCATCGACACGATTCCGGCGGGCCGGCCGGTGTCGGTGGAGCGCGAGACGTTCCCGGAACTGCTGGCCGCCGGGGCCCATCTCCAGGGCATGGTCGACTCCACGTACTGGCTGGACCTCGGCACCCCCGCGGCCTTCGTCCGCGGCTCGGCGGACCTGGTCCTGGGGCACGCCCCGTCCCCGGCGGTCCCCGGCCGCTGCGGCGACCGCCTGGTCCTGCCCACGGCATCGGTGGCCTCCGGCGCGAAGCTGACGGGCGGAACGGTGGTGGGGGAGCGCGCGGTGGTGGGCGAGGGCGCCCGCATCTTCGGCAGCACGATCCTTGCGGGCGCGGTGGTGGAACCCGGCGCCGTGATCACGGACTCACTGATCGGGGCCCACTCGGTGGTGGGCGCCCGGACGGTGGTGACGGGCGCGGTCATCGGAGACGGCGCGCGAGTGGGAGCGGACAACGAACTCCGGGAGGGCGTACGGGTGTGGTGCGACGCACTGCTGCCGGCGGGGGCCGTGCGCTTCTCTTCGGACCAGTAGGACGCCGGCCCTGGCGTTGGGCGGCTTTCCGGCGGGGGTGCGCTGCTTTTTCAGGGGCGCGGGGAACTGCGCGACCAGCCACCCACGCACCCGCACATGGGGGTCGAAGGGGCGCAGCCCCTGGGGATGGGACGGGTAGGGGCGGCGGGGGCGCAAAACTGGTGGGCCCGCTCAGAGGTGGGCGATGTTGCCGCGAGGCATCTTCGGCGTCCGTCGGGGCGGTGTACGCCCACTGAGCAGAATGAACCGGGCAGCACGATGCCGCTGCCCCGCGTACGGCTCCAAGAGCGCCAGCATCGCCGCATCGTCCGCGTTCCGGTCCCCCGCCAGCGCATACCCCACGATGCCGGGCAGATGAAGGTCCCCGACGGTCACCGCATCCGCCGCACCGTGACTCCGCTGGACCGTCTCCGCCGACGTCCACGGCCCGATCCCGGGGACAAGTTCAAGCCGGGCCCGGGCCAGGACCGGGTCCAGGCCCACCGCCTGCTCCAGCCGCCCCGCCACCCGCACCGCCCGCAGAATCGTCGAGGCCCGCTTGTCGTCCACCCCGGCCCGGTGCCAGTCCCACGACGGAATCAGCGCCCACGTACGCGGATCGGGCATGACGTACATGCCCCCCGGCGCGGGCCCCGGCGCGGGCTCCCCGTACCGCCGGACCAGCCACCGCCACGCCCGGTACGCCTCATCCGTCGTGACCTTCTGTTCGAGGACCGACGGAATCAGGGACTCCAGCACCAGCCCGGTCCGCGTCAGCCGCAGCCCCGGCCGCCGGTGCCGAGCCGTCGCGACCAGCCGGTGCCGCGGTACGAAGGCCGAGGGGTCGTCCAACGAGCCCAGCAGTTCGGGGAGTTGGGTGAGCAGCCAGTCCGCCCCTGGCCCCCATGCCTCGCCCACGACCGCCCCGCCGCGCACGGCGACCCGGAGCGTCCCGGCCCCGGCGGGCGTCCGCACGGCCCGCCACACGGACCCGTCCGCCGTCGCCCGGAAGGTCGGATCCGCCGGCCCGCGCCGCAACGGCCCCAGCACCAGCCCGAGATCGAGCGGTCCGGGCGGATCCCAGCGCCGGGTCAGCCCGGGCGCGGGGGCGCCGGGCCCCGAGGCCTGCCGGGGCACGGCCGCGGGGGCGGACGCGGAGGCCGGCGCGGGCACATCGACATGCCCGCCGCGTACGGTCGTACGCGTCGGACGAGGTGCGAAACGTCCGGCCACGAGTGGGGTCCTTGGGTGCTCGGGTGCCCTATGACTTGGGGTGCTCGGATGCCCTGTGAGAGGTGCCCTGTGAGAGGTGCTGTCGTAAGAGGTGCCGCAGTAAGAGGTGCCCCACGAGACTAGGCCCTGTCACGAACGCGGCAGCGCTCAGCGCACCTCGATGAACACCTCCGCGTCCCGCTCGGGCCGCGGAGGCGGCTCCCCGGCCGGATGCCCCACGGCCACCGCGCCCATCGGTTCCCAGTCCGCGGGCAGCCCCAGTACCTCCCGTACGACATCCCTGCAGAACATCGTCGACGACACCCACGCCGAACCGAGCCGCTCCCCGGCCAGCGCGACGAGAAGGTTCTGCACCCCGGCCCCGGTCGCCACCACGAACATCTCGCGCTCGGCCGCGTCCCGCCGCGGGTCCCCGTAGGTGTGGGAGCCGTCCATCACCATGCAGGGCACGACCAGGTACGGGGCGTTGCGCAGCACATCGCCGCGCTTGACCCGTTTGGCTATGGACTCCTCGGTCTTGCCGTCCCGGCGCAGATCCGCGATCCAGGTGTCCCGCATGGCGTCGAGCAGCCGGGTCCGCGCCGCGGCGGACTCCAGCAGGACGAAACGCCAGGGTGTGGTGTGGTGCGGCGCGGGCGCGGTGACGGCGGCGGCGACGGCCCGCCGTACGGCGCCGGAGTCCACGGGCTCGTCGGTGAACGCCCGTACCGTACGCCGCTGGGCCACCGCCTCCCGTATCGCCTCGGAGGTGCCGAGCCGGAACATGTCGTCGCGTGCGTCGCGCACCATGGCCCGCGCGCCGGAGCCGTCGTCCCCGGCCACCAGGTGCGGCAGCCCGCGCACCACGGCGACCGGCAGTCCGGCGGACTTGCCCTTCACGAGATCACCGGCGGCGGCCAGTTCGTCAGCGGTGGCGACGACGGTCGCGCTCAGCGGATTGCCGTGCGCGTCCGTGCCGCCGCGCAGATCGTCGAGGACGCGTACGCCCGCGGAGCCGATCGCGACGTCGGTGAGCCCCGTCCGCCAGGGCCGGCCGAAGGTGTCCGTGATCACGACCCCGACGTCCACCCCGAGGGCGTCCCGCAGACCGTCCCGGACGGTTCGCGCGGAGACATCGGGGTCCTCGGGCAGCAACAGCACTGTTCCCGCGGGGGTGTTGGAGGCATCGACGCCGGCGGCGGCCATGATCAGTCCCTGCCGGTTCTCGACGATCCGCAGTGGTCCGCGGCGCGCCACGACCCGTACGGTCTCGGCGTCGATGGCGGCCTCCCGGTCGGCTGCCTCCACCATCCGGCCCTCGGCCTTGGAGACGATCTTCGAGGTGACCAGCAGGACGTCCCCGTCGGCCAGACCGGGCTCGGCGACGGCGATCAGCTTGGCGAGATCGTCACCCTGCCGGACCTCGGGAAGCCCAGGCACCGCCCAGACCCGGAAACCGGCGCCCTCGTGCCGCTCGGCGGGCCGCCCCGCGAAAGGCTCGCTGTTCACGCCGTACGCACCTCCTCCGCCAGCGTCAGCGCGTCGTGTGCCATCCGCGCCGTCGTGTCGAGGTCCGTCATCAGCAGGGGTACGGCGCGGCAGCGGATGCCCGCCTCCTCCACCCGGTCCACCACGGCCGCGTCGGCGGTGTCGACCAGCCAGCCGTCCAGCAGCCCGGAACCGTAGTGCTCGGCGACCGCCGCGGCCGTCGACTCCACGCCCACCGCCGCGAGCACCTTGTCCGCCATCCCGCGCACGGGCGCGTCTCCGATGATGGGGGAGAGGCCGACCACCGGGACCCCGGCGTCGGCGATCGCCTCGCGTATCCCGGGCACCGCCAGGATGGTGCCGACGGAGACCACCGGGTTGGACGGCGGGAACAGGATGATGTCCGCCTCGGCGATGGCCTCCAGGATCCCGGGCGCCGGCTTGGCCTGGTCGGCGCCGACCGGCACCACGGCCTCGGCCGGCACGGAGGCCCGCAGCCTCACCCAGTACTCCTGGAAGTGGACGGCCTTGCGTTCCCCGTCCACGACGACGGCGACATGGGTCTCCACACGGTCGTCCGTCATGGGGATGAGCCGGACGCCGGGCTTCCAGCGGTCGCACAGCGCCTCGGTCACCGCGCTCAGCGGATAGCCCGCGCTGAGCATCTGCGTCCTGACGATGTGGGTCGCGAAGTCCCGGTCGCCGAGCCCGAACCAGTCCGGGCCGACCCCGTACGCCGCGAGTTCCTCCTTGAGATGGAAGGTCTCGTCGGCGCGGCCCCAGCCCTGGTCCTCGTTGATGCCGCCGCCCAGGGTGTACATCACCGTGTCGAGGTCCGGGCAGACCTTCAGGCCGAAGAGATGGATGTCGTCCCCGGTGTTGCCGATGACCGTGATGTCCGCGTCCGGCGCGGCCCGCTTCAGACCGCGCAGGAAACGGGCACCGCCGATGCCGCCTGCCAGAACCACAATGCGCATGGGACTCAGTCTTGCAGGCGGGTGTGACAATGCGTCGAGCGGTTGGCTCAGACCCCTACGCTCTCGGAGCCCTGTTCGGGAGCGTGCGCCGCGCAGCTCACCGTGTGCATGGTCATCTCGGTCAGACCCGGGTAGTAGACGTGCAGGCTGATGGCCGGTTCCAGTGCGTCATTGACCACTTCGTGCACATAGCCGGGGGCGAAAACTCTTTCCGCTCCGGCGCGCACCACCCGCGCGCCCCGCTCGGTGCGCTCCGTCAGTTCGCCACTGAGGACGGTGAACACGCCGGACGAGGAGCCGTGGTCGTGCCGTCCGCTGCCCTGGCCGGGCACCCAGGTGAGCAGCCACACCTCGTAGCCGGGTCCGGTGCGCAGCCGGTGGTACCAGCGCGTGGTGGCGTCGTACTCGACGAGGTGCTCCCACTGGGAGCGGTCGGCGGCGATGGAGCGGGCGAGACCGGTGAACTCGGCCACGGTGACCGGGTGTTGGCGCGGCGCCTGGAGGAGATGCGGTACTTCGAGGATGTCGCCGGCGATCTGGAGGTCGCTGTCGCTGTTCATGGAGTGCGGTGGGTCCTCGGCGGAGAGTGGTGGGGGGTGCGGCGGCCGCCCGGGTCACGGGCGGTGGATCGCCTTCATGGAAGCGTTGGCCCTGGTACGGGCGGTGTCGCCCTGGTACGGGCTGGTGCGGAACGGCTGGAGCGCGGTGGGCTCAACAGCAGGAACGACAACAGCTGCAGCGGGACCGGGCAGCACCGAGGGACCCGGCGGTGCGGGTCGAGGCGGGCGCCAGATTCGCGAGCATGCCCACAAGGACACCGGTTCACACTCCCGCTGTCAACTTGATGTCCGTCAGGCGGGATCTGATTCACCCCTTCCGGTCGCTCCGCGAGGCGAAAGGTTTGGCCTGCCGTCTTCGGGACACATGGCGCACGTCCGGGTAGCCGAAACCCCGTTGCGTTCCCGCGATCGGAAAGCGATCCGGTTCGCTTCGGCATTCGACATCGGAACGAGATCGAAGCTCCGGGCGTCCTCCTGTGTGGGGGACGGGGAGCCCGGTCGGGCCTCCATAGCTGTCAGGGTTTATGCCGATTTGAACACTTTCTGCATTGCCTTGGTTCCGCAGAGTGAATAAGGGGCCCAATAGCAGATCTCGGCTTGACTCGCCCGGAGCTGCACACTTGTAATTTCACTCGTGTCGTTCGGCCGGAACAGGTGGACGACAGCATCACGGGGACTCGAAAACAGACGAGGGGCGCACATGACCGAGCTGTTCCAGCAACTGCTGGTCGAGGACGCGGACGAGGAACTCGGCTGGCAGGAGCGCGCGCTGTGCGCCCAGACCGACCCCGAGTCCTTCTTCCCCGAGAAGGGCGGCTCCACCCGCGAGGCCAAGAAGGTCTGTCTCGCCTGTGAAGTCCGCTCCGAGTGCCTCGAATACGCGCTCGCCAACGACGAGCGTTTCGGCATCTGGGGCGGCCTGTCGGAGCGCGAACGGCGCCGACTGAAGAAAGCAGCCATCTGAGGCGACGTCTCCGCAGGACCAGGTAACGAACGGCCCGTCGCAGGCTGGTTGTCCACAGGCGGCGGGCCGTCGTCCTGCCCAGCCGTTAGTGTTGGCCCTCGTCCGAGACGTCCCGCTGTCCCCGCCGGACACAGGCGTCGACCGCAGTCCATCGAACCGGGGCCCGTACCTCGATGTCCGTGCACAGCCACCCGGCAGCCCACGACGCTGCCGCCCCGCCCGAGTTCCCGCGTCACGTGGTGACCGCGGTGCTCGTCTCCCACGACGGCGCCCGCTGGCTCCCCGAGGCGCTCTCCGGGCTGCTCGGCCAGGAGCGCCCCGTGCAGAACGCCGTCGCGGCCGACACCGGCAGCGCGGACGAATCCGCCCAACTGCTCACCGAGGCCCTCGGCCCCGACCGGGTGCTGCACCTGGCCCGCCGCACCGGATTCGGCCAGGCGATCGACGAGGCCCATCGCACGGCCGCCGTCCTCACCCCGGACGACCTGCCCTATCTGAAACGCCCCAGCGGCTGGGACCCCGTCACCCGCACCTGGCGCGACGACGCCTACGACCTGCCCGAACTGCCGTACGGCGAACCGGAACAGTGGCTGTGGCTGCTGCACGACGACTGCGCCCCCGCCCCGGACGCCCTCGCCCAACTGCTGCGCGTGGTCGAGAACGAACGCGAGCTCGGCAAGGACATCGCCGTCGTCGGCCCCAAACTGCGCGGCTGGTACGACCGCCGCCAGCTCCTGGAAGTCGGCGTCACCATCGCCAACAGCGGCCGCCGCTGGACCGGCCTCGACCGCCGCGAACAGGACCAGGGCCAGCACGACTACGTCCGGCCCGTACTGGCCGTCTCCACCGCGGGCATGCTGATCCGCCGCGATGTCTTCGAAGAGCTCGGCGGCTTCGACCGCAGACTGCCCCTGATGCGCGACGACATCGACCTGTGCTGGCGTGCCCAGGCAGCCGGCCACCGCGTCCTCATCGCCCCCGACGCCGTCGTACGGCACGCCGAAGCGGCCTCCCGCGAGCGGCGCACCGTCGACTGCGTGGGCCGCGGCACCACCTCACCGCACAAGGTGGACAAGGCGGGCGCCGTCTACACCCTCCTCGTCAACGCCCGCGGAAAGGCGCTGCCCTGGGTGCTGCTGCGGCTCGTCGTCGGCACCCTGCTGCGCACCGTCGCCTATGTCGTCGGCAAGGTGCCCGGCCAGGCCATCGACGAGATCACCGGCCTCCTCGGGGTGCTGCTGCGGCCCGGACGGATCCTGTCCGCCCGCCGCGCGCGCGGCAAGCCCGCCGTCGAAGCGGCAGAACTGCGGCCCCTGTTCCCGCCGCCCGGCGCGACCGTACGGCTCACCGTCGAACAGGTCGCGAGCAATGTCGTGGGCCGCTCCGACCCCGAGATCGGCGCGGCCGGACGGCACGGCGGCGCGGTCGAGTCCGGACCCGGCGGCGACGACGCCGACTATCTGGAGATCGAGCAGTTCGCGCGCCTCAAGCGCATCGCCCGCAAACCCGGTCCTGTGCTCTTCGCGGTCCTCCTGCTCGTCTCCCTCGTCGCCTGCCGCGCACTGCTCACCGGCGGCGCGCTCGCGGGCGGCGCCCTGCTGCCCGCCCCGGCCCACGCCTCCGAGCTGTGGGCACGCTACGCCGACGGCTGGCACCCGGTCGGCGCGGGCGGCACCCAGTCCGCGCCGCCCTACCTCGCGATCCTCGCGTCGCTCGCCGCCGTACTGCTCGGCTCCACCGGGCTCATGGTCACGGTGCTGCTGATCGGCTCCGTACCGCTGGCCGGATTCACCGCCTACTTCGCCTCCCGGCCGCTGATCCAGTCCCGGCTGCTGCGCGCCTGGGCGGCCATCGCGTACGCCTTCCTGCCCGCCATCGCCGGTGCGCTCGCCGGGGGCCGCATCGGCACCGCGGTCCTCGCCGTCCTGCTGCCGCTCATCGCGCGCGCGGGCGTCGCCGCGAGCGGCCTCGCCGGCGGCACCGAAGGACCGCGCGGCAGCTGGCGCGCCACCTG
>Ga0068853_100004358_pt1 | contig 10954 bp, 7 predicted proteins | sample KBSCornC32_FD_65655 | JGI IMG/M metagenome (GOLD analysis project Ga0068853, IMG submission 65655) | Corn rhizosphere microbial communities from Kellogg Biological Station, Michigan, USA - KBS Corn C3-2 | ecosystem: Host-associated > Plants > Roots > Rhizosphere > Soil ... | reverse complement strand
CTGAATCGCTATGAGCTCTCGCCGAGTCGGCTGACGATCGAGATCACCGAGAATCTGATGATGCGCGACACGGAGCTGGTGGTCGAAGCCGTCAAGCAGTTGCGCGAAAGCGGCGTGCGCGTGTCGATCGACGACTTCGGGACGCGCTACGCGTCGTTCGGTTACCTGCAAAGGTTCTCGGTCAGCAGCCTCAAGCTCGACCAGGCTTTCGTACGGGATGTCACCGCCGAGCACCCGCACAGCCCGATCATCATCGCGATCGTCGGCATCGCGCGCGGCTTCGATCTGCATCTGGTCGCGGAAGGTGTCGAGAGCCCCTTGCAACGCGACGTGTTACGCGAGCTCGGCTGCGACGAGATGCAAGGCAATCTGTTCGGCAGCCCGATGGAGCCGCAGCAGATCGCCGAGCTGCTGGCCAGCGCTGGCGCGGAGCAACGCGGGAGCTGACTCTGATCCAAGAGGCCGCCACGCCGTGACTATTCAGAAGCAGCGCCTGCTGGCGCTCATCGAGTATGTCCAGCAATCGGCCCGCATGCGCACCAGGATCGTGTCCAACGTGACCGATCACGGCCGCTTCCTGCTGCTCGAGCAGCAGCTCGCGGGGATGGAAGGCATCCGCACGAACGATGCGGGCGTGGACGGAAACGACGAGCTGTGGCTGTCGGTGCCGCGTCCTCCGGGCCCCGAGCTGCCGCCGCGACCCGAGAGCCCGTGGTTGCTGCCGTGGCTGGTCGTGAGCGGGCCGCTGCTGCAGTCTCCACGGCTCGCAACATCGATCGAGGGGTGGGCGCTGATCGCGGCGGGCACGCATCGTGACGTTGCGCTCGCACCAACCAGCGTAGCCGAGGCAGCCGAGCCCGAAGTCCAGGCCGACCGGCGCATCGCGCTGGCCGACTACGACTTCAAAGCCGAAGTCGAGCGCCAGTTCGCGCAGTATCTCGAAGGGGCGTGGAACCCCTGGGCCGAAGCCGAGCAGCGCCGGCGCCGGCTCGCTCGACTGTACGTACGGTTGTTCACGCTGCAGCAGGAGCTGTCCGGCGACATGATCGAGGGGCAGCTCGAGCTCGTGTGGGGAGTGGGTGTCGGCGAATGGAGCGAGGCGGGCGGCGCAAACGCGGTTGCCTATCCGCTGATCACGCGCCTGGTCGACCTCACGTTCAATAACGACAGCGGTGCCGCCGAGATCCGGCCACGCGACGTGGACCCGAAGCTCGAGCTGGATAGCTACGCGGCAATGGACAATCAAGGTGTCGCGGACGCCGAGCGTCAAGCGAAGGAATTCTTCGCGCGCGCCACCGCCACGCTGTCGCCGTTCGAGCCGGAAACGTATGCGGCGCTGCTGCAGAAGATCAAAGCTTGCCTCGAGCGCGAATCCGACGGCATGCTGGCCGGAGATCTCAGTCTGACCGAGCCGGCGGAGCGGCTCAAGATCACCGATACCTGGATCCTGTTCGCTCGGCCCCGCAGCACGAATCTGCTGGTACAGGATCTCGAGAAGTTCGCGCGCGCCGTCGATCGGCTGGGCGACGACGATCGGCTGCCGCCGGCAGTCGATGCGCTCGTGCGCGAGCCCACGACGCAATCGACGCACGTCGAGCTGCCCGCGTTCCGCGGCGTAAGCCAGGCACTGTGTGAGACGCCCGGGAGCACGCCAGGCAAGCCGCGCGACCTGCATTTCCCGAAGCCGTTCAACGACGAGCAGCTGCGGATCGTGCAGATGCTCGAAGTGTTCGACGGCGTGGTCGTGCAGGGCCCGCCGGGTACCGGCAAGACGCACACGATCGCGAACATCATCTGTCACTGGCTCGCCAACGGACGGCGCGTGCTCGTCACGTCGATGAACGATCCGGCGCTCGCGGTACTGCGCGAGAAGCTGCCAGCGGAGATCCAGCCGCTCGCGGTGTCGCTGCTCGCCAGCGAGCAGGAGGGCCTCGCGCAGTTCGAGAACTCCATTCTGAGCATCGCGTCGCAGGTACAGGGCGTCGACACCGCAGCGGTCGCACGCGAGGTGGTGCAGCTCGAAGAGACGATCGACGTCCTGCACACCCGTCTGCAACGCATCGATACGGACGCCGCGCGCTGGGCACGGCTCAACCTCGCCCGTATCGAGCTCGAAGGCGAAAGCATCGAGCCGCTCGATGCCGCGCGCGAAGTGGTCGAGCATGCCGGCCGCTTCGAATGGCTGCCCGATCCGCTGGGTGTCGGGCCGCAGTACGCCCCGCGCTTCGATGACGCCGGCATCGAAAGGCTGCGCAGCGCCCGTCGCCAGCTCGGCGCGGACATCGCCTACGCCGGCCGCGCATTGCCGGGGCTCGCCGATCTGCCCGATCCGCTGCGCTTGCTGCAACTGCATCGCGACCGCGCGCGCTTCGCGCGCATCTGTGCCGAAACCCAATCGGCTGGCGTGCCGCAGCTGGTCGATGCGAGTGAGGACAACCTCATAGCGCTGCAACAGCTCAAGGCCGAGCTCGAGCGGATCAAGTCGTTGCGCCGCGAGATCGCACAAGCCGGCTATGGGTGGATCCCCGCGCTGCGCACACAGTTCGAGCGCAACCTCATCACCGAGCCCATGCGCCTGATCGAGACGCTCGGACGGGACCTCGATCAGGCGGCCGCCGCGCGCAAGGCGTTTCTGTCGCGACCGGTCTCGGTGCCGCCGCAAGCCGAGGACAATCCGGATTTCCTGCGTGCAGTCGACAATCTCGCGGACGGCAAGCGCCCGTTCGGATTGGCCGGCGTATTCGGCAAGTCGCACGCGCGCACCAACATCGCCGAAGTGCAGATCAGCGGCCAGACGCCGCTCGAGCCCGGCGACTGGGAGCACGTGCAGGAGTATCTTGCACTGCTGCAGATCTGGAAGGAGCTGGTGGCGCGCTGGAATGTCCTGGCCGCTGAGCTCGGCCTGAATGCGGTGGCGCCCGAGCAGCTACGGCAGGGGCTGGTGCCGGGAGCGCCGCCCGGCGGCATGGCAGCCGCCGCGCAGCTCTCGATCTATCGCAAGCTGCGCTCGCTCGTCGCTGCGGAGGAGCGAGTAATCGAGCAGGCGGCCAAGCTGTTTCCCGATTGGACGCCGGGGCCGCCCGCGGGCGACGACGCTCTTGCGGGCGACGACGCTCTTGCGCTCGACCCGCTCGAGCGGATCATCTCGCATCACATCACGACCTACAGCCTCGGCGAGGTGTGGTCGGTGCGCGAGCAGCTCAATCAGCTGCTCGAAACGCGGAGCGGAAAGGTCGTCGATGACATCCGGCGCTTTCTCGCCGACAAGCTCGGTAACCCGAGCGTCGAGGAGCCGGCGCTGCTGGACGCCTGGTCGATGCTGTCGGCCGAGCTCTCGCGCATCCATGGCCTTGCCGCGCCGCTCGCGGCGACCACCGAGATCACACAACGGATCGCCGAGTCGGGCGCGCCGCGCTATGCCGAGCTGCTCAGGCAGCCGCTGACCGCGGCCGAGGACGATCTGCTGCCCGGAAACTGGCGCGAAGTGTGGCGGTTGCGGCGCCTTGCGACGCACATCGATTCGATCGATTCGCAGGAGGAGCTGAAGAAGCTCGGCCGCATGCGCAGCGAAATGGAGCACGACTTGCGCAGTGCCTATCACGACCTCGTCGTCGCGCGGACCTGGCTGCAGCTCGCGCAGAACGCGACCCCGAGTGTGCGCTCGGCGCTGCAGGCCTATCTCAACGCCATTCAGAGAATCGGCAAGGGCACCGGCAAGCGCGCCGTGCGTTACCGGCAGGACGCACGCCTCGCCGCGGCCGAGGCGATTCCTGCGATTCCGTGCTGGATCATGTCGCATTACCGGATCTCGGAGTCGCTGCCCGCCGAGCTCGGGTGCTTCGATCTGGTCGTGATCGACGAGGCCTCGCAGTCCGACCTGTCCGCACTCCCGGCCTTGCTGCGTGCGAAGAAGCTGCTGATCGTCGGCGACGACAAGCAGGTCTCGCCCGAAGGCATCGGCATGGAAGAGCAGAAGATCAAATCGCTGATGCAGCGCTTCCTGTCCGACCAGGTGGCCGTATTTCGTGCGCAGATGTCGCCCGAGCGCTCGATCTACGACCTCGCCAAAGTCGTGTTCGCGCGTGGCGGCGTGATGCTGAAAGAGCATTTCCGCTGTGTCGGACCGATCATCGAGTTCTCGAAGCATGAGTTCTACAACGACGACCTGCGTCCGCTGCGGGTGCCGCGCGCGTCGGAGCGGCTCGATCCGCCGCTCGTGGATGTGCTGCTGGAAGGCGCGCAGCGCAATGGCGACGTGAACCTCGCCGAGATCGACTACATCGTCAACGAGGTGCGGCGGCTTTTTGCCGAGCCGCGTATGAGGCATCGCACGATCGGTGTGGTCTCGCTGCTCGGTGACGATCAGGCGCTCAGGATCTGGGACCGGCTCAACGAAGAGTTCGGCCCCGCGCTGCTGCAGCGGCACCAGCTCGCGTGCGGCGACGCGCGCGCATTCCAGGGACGTGAGCGCGACATCATGTTCCTGTCGCTCGTATCCGCGCCGAACGACGTGGGCGCGCCGCTCTCGCGCGACATCTTCGCGCAGCGCTTCAACGTCGCGGCGTCGCGCGCGCGTGATCGCATGTACCTGGTGCGCTCGGTGGATCTCGCGCATCTGGCCGAGGGCGACCGCCTGCGCCGCGGCCTCATCGCACATTTCGCGCAGCCCTCGCACGCCGAGCATACGCGCCCGAAGGATCTGCGCGATCTGTGCGAATCGCCGTTCGAGCGCGCACTCTACGATTGGCTGACGCACGAAGGTTACACGGTCACGCCGCAAGTGCGCGTCGGCAGCTATCGAATCGATCTCGTAGTCGAGGGCAGCAACGACACACGGCTGGCTGTCGAATGCGACGGCGACCGCTCGCACGGACCGGACAAGTGGGCCGATGACGTGCGGCGCCAGCGCGTGCTGGAGCGGGCAGGCTGGGTGTTCTGGCGCTGCTTCGCTGCCGCGTTCGTACGGCGCCGCGAAGCCGTGCTGAAGGATCTGGCAGCGACGCTCGCGGCACAAGGTATCGAGCCGCGTGCCACACCGGTGAAACTATCGGCGGTCCACGGAGTACCGAGCGCGCGCGACACCTCGCGGGCGGTCGCGGCCAGCGCTGCCGCGCACTGACCTGCGCAGCACCCGGGTCCCACCACGACCAGCGTCATTCGCCCCTTTGACAAGGGGGGCATCACCCCTCACCCCGGCCCTCTCCCACAAGGGCATCTCCGTTGGGCAACGGCAGCGTCTCAGCTCAAACGCTCGACCAGCTTGTCGTAGTAGGCCGCCTCAATACGCAAGTCACGCTTCGCGCCGCGCGACTCGGCCAGCCGCATCTGCAGCAGCTCCAGTCTGCGCGCAGCCTTCGATCGCTCGGCACCCGCATCTTGGCCGCGAATCAGCTGCTCGAGGTCGTGGATCTCGCGCTGCGCTTCGAGCTCCGGCGGAACGAAGCCTGCATTCTTGAGGATCCGGTAGGCGAGCCGCAGATCTTCCGGTATCAAGGGATCGTCGTTCAGGTCGAGCGGCTGGCCCTGCCCCGGCAGATCATCGAGCTCGCCGCGCTCGATCGCCTCGCGGATCTTCTGCTCGGCAAGGCATTCCAGTATCAGCATCGTCAAAGCGCTGGTCGCTCGTGAAGGGCCGATTGTAGCGCTGCCGCGCTACGACTTTCCTGCCAGCGCCTTCTGGAAGCCGTCGTCCTTCAGCAGGCTCGAGGCGGCCTCGATCATGCCATCGCTCAGCACTTCGTAGTAGTTGTCCGCTTTATAGGAGATGCCGAACCGTTTCGCGCTGCCCTCGGTCGTTCCGCTCCAGCGCAACGTGCCGGCAGGATCGGCGATGGTCACGAGAAGCCGCACCTGGCTCTCGTAGGTGCCGGTCTCGGAGACGAAGAATTGCTTGAGCTCTCCTCCGACAACGACGGTCTCGCCGCTGTTCACCACGCTGTAGCCGGCATTCGCGAGCAACATCTTCACGCGCTCTGTCACGAACACCGCCACGTCGTCGCGCGTCGTCACTTTCCTCGCGGGCGAGGTTTCCCGATTCTCGCCGATCCAGCTCGCGTTCTGCCGTGTGTCCGCGAGCGGCGCGACCCGGATCTTGATGGCTCGAATGTCCGCCTGCGCCAGTCCGGTGGAGCCCAGATTGGAAGTGGGCTTCCACACGAGCGGAAGACCCTCCAGCCTCGGCGTCGCACAGCCTGCCAGCAACAAGACAAACAGCAAGTAAGCGCAGCGCATGATTCCCAATCTCCGTCGTCGAAACGTTCGGACCGCGTACGGGTCCAAAGCCAGTCCCCTATAATAGCGGCCGGCCCATATGCAACTTAAGGAAGGTTCTCGAGAGGCACGACGATGGCGAACGAGGCGTCCGGACAGACTACGTTGCGTGAAGGTTGTGACGCCCTGATCCTCGGCGGCGGCCCCGCTGGCTCGACTGCGGCTGCGCTGCTGGCCGAGCGCGGCTGGGATGTGGTCATCGTCGAAAAGGAACGTCACCCACGCTTTCACATCGGCGAATCGCTGCTGCCGCTGAACCTGCCGTTGTTCGAAAAGCTCGGCGTCAAGGAGAAGATCGAAGCTGTAGCGCTGCCCAAATACGGCGCCGAGTTCGTCTCTCCGCAGCACGATGCCTCGATCACCTTCGAGTTCGCCGACCAGTGGGACAAGGCCTACGGGCTGGCCTACCAGGTGCGGCGCTCGGAATTCGACGAGATCCTGTTCGAGAATTGCATCGCCAAAGGGGCACGCGCGTTCCAGGAATGCCGAGTCACCGACGTGACGATCGGCGACGACGGCGTCCGCGCCGTCGCGCACGAGAAGGACGGCACGCTGCGCGAATGGGACGCCCGGTTCTTCGTGGATGCATCCGGCCGCGATACGTTCCTCGCCAACAAGTTCGGCATCAAGCAGCGTAACCGCAAGCACAACAGCGCCGCGATGTTCGGCCATTTCGTCGGCGCCAAACGCCTGCCGGGCCGCGACGAGGGCAACATCAGCATCTTCTGGTTCGACCACGGCTGGATCTGGTTCATCCCGCTGCATGATGGAACCACGAGTGTGGGCGCGGTGTGCACGCCGCCCTATCTGAAATCGCGGACCACCGATCCGACCCGCTTCTTTCTCGACACGCTCGCGATGTCCGCGCCGCTGATGGAGCGGCTCAAGGACGCCAAGCTCACGAACGAGATCACAGCAACCGGCAACTACTCGTACGAATCGGCACGCATGGTCGGCGAGCGTTACATTCTGCTCGGCGACGCTTACGCGTTCATCGACCCGGTGTTTTCGTCCGGCGTGTTCCTGGCCATGAACAGCGCGTTCCACGGCGCGGAGGTCGTGGATGCCTGGCTGCGCGATCCATCCCTTGCACGGCCTCTGATGAAGGAGTTCGATCGGACGGTGCGCCATGGGATCAGCAACTTCTCATGGTTCATCTACCGCATGACCAGCCCGGCGATCCGCCAGTTGTTCATGCAGCCGCGCAATGTCTTGCGCACAAAGGAAGCTTTGCTAAGCCTGCTGGCGGGCGATCTGTTCCGCGGCACGCCGATCTATTGGAGCCTGCGTGCGTTCAAGGGCATCTATTACGTGGTCAGCTTGTTCAACTTGCGACGCTGCACGGCTGCGTGGCTGCGCCGCCGGCGTGTGAACCGCGAAAGCATGGCCGGAGGCGCCGGCGGAGCCCAGGCTTGACGGCGGACGGCCGCGCCTGATGGCGCGCGCCCCGGCGCTGTCCGCGAGTCTGCTCCCCATCCTGGCGGCCGGCGCCGCATGGCTGGCGGGCGCCGTGTCGCAGGTGCGTGCGGACCAGCTGCCAATGTGGGAGCTCGGGGTTGGCGTCGCGGCGATCGACTTTCCAGATTATCGCGGTGCGGACGAGCGCACGAGCTACGTACTGCCGTTGCCCTACGTGGTCTACCGCGGCGACGTCTTCCGGATCGACCGCGATGGCGTGCGCGGCCGCTTCTTCAAGAGCGACGCGGTCGAGGTCGATGTGAGCCTGAACGCGTCGATTCCGGTCAAAAGCGAAGACAACCAGGCGCGGCAGGGCATGCCGGATCTCGATCCGACATTCGAGATCGGGCCGACGCTCAACTTCACGCTGTATCGGGGCCCGACCGGCAAGTCGGCCGTGGAGCTGCGTCTCCCGGTACGCGGTGTCTTCGCCACCGACTTCACACATGCCAAAGGCGCCGGCGTGGTGTTCCAGCCACAGCTCACGCTCGATCTGCACCGGCTCACACCGCTGTCGGGATGGAGAGCCGGTGCGGCCCTCGGTCCAGTGTTCGGTGATTCCCGCTACCACGCCTACTACTACAGCGTGGATCCCGCTTTCGCGACACCGACACGGCCCGCGTACACCGCACCGGGCGGCTACGGCGGCACGCAGTTGACGCTGTCAACCAGTCGCCGATTTCCCTCGTTCTGGGTCGGCGCGTTCGCGCGCTTTGACCAGTTGAGCGGCGCGGTATTCGACGACAGTCCACTCATGAGACGCCAGCAAGCGTTCGCATTCGGGTTCGCCGTAGCGTACGTGTTCAAACGATCCAGCACGCTGGTAGAGTCTGACGAATGAAGCACACCCGGACGGCCACAAGACAGCGGTCGCATGGTGGACCCCCGCGACGCCTCGGCGCGACATCCTCTCACGGCCGGCCCGGCGCGTTGGATTTGCTCTCAGCCGAGAAGCGTTCCTACAATGGGCGCGAAGACAACGAACACAGACACCGGACTGATGCGCGGCACGCTCGCATGGCGCGCCGCCGCAGGCGGGAGCTACGTGTGCCAGCCGGATACGCCTATCGTCGGGCCCGATCTGTCATGACCAGCGCTGCGGCAAAAGCGATCCGCGAATATCTCTGTTTCTACGTCGCCCTGCTCTACTTCGGGCTGGCCGGCGTGCTCTATACGCTCGTCAGCACCGTGCTGTATATCGTGCTCCCGCGAAAGATCGGGGCGCGCTTCGGCAGGCAAGGGACTGGCACGCTCTTGCGCATCTTCCTGTGGCTGCTGGAGAAGACCGGCCTCGCCGAGCTCGACTTGTCGGCGCTCGATGCGCTGCGCGGAGAGCCCGGCGTCATCATCGCGCCGAATCATCCGTGCCTGCTCGATGCCGTCCTCGTGATCGCCCGCGTGCCGGAGGTCGGCTGCATCATGAAGGCCGAGATCCAGGACAACGTCGTGCTGGGCGGCGGCGCGCGTCTGGCCGGCTACATTCGCAACGATTCCGCCATGAGCATGGTGCGCCTCGCCGCCCGCCAGGTGCGCAACGGGCAGCCGCTGCTGGTGTTTCCCGAGGGGACGCGAACGCGATCGCGCCCGATCAACCGATTCAAGGGCGCCTTCGCGTTGATCGCGAAGCATGCCAACGCTCCGGTCCAGACCGTGTTCATCGAAACCGACGACGCCTTCCTCGGCAAGGGCTGGCCGTTGTTCCGAAAGCCGCATTTCCCGCTGGTTTACCGAGTCAGGCTTGGCAAACGCTTCACCGTCAGCGGTGATGTCAAGGCGTTCATGCGCGAGCTCGAGGATTACTACCGGCAGGAGCTGGTCGGAACGGCGGCTGTGGCGAGTCTGCCCCCGCAGCATACGGTTCACTCGGCACACCCGGGCGCGGCTGCATGAGCTCAGCCACCGGGCTTCGCCGCAACAGCACTAGCCGGGCCGGGCCGTTCCCGGCACCCACAGCCTCCGGAACGCAGCTGGTACTGATCCCGAGCTACAACACCGGCGCGAAGGTGTTCGAGACGGTGCACGAGGCGCGGCGCTACTGGAATCCGGTCTGGGTCATCGTTGACGGCAGCACCGACGGCACCGCGGAACAACTGCGCGAGATGGCCGCTCAGGACGCCGGTCTGCATGTGATAGTTCTTCCGCGCAACCGGGGGAAAGGTGCAGCCGTGCTGCACGGTCTGCGCGAGGCCGCTGCGCTGGGCTTCGCGCAAGCGCTCACAATGGATTCGGACGGCCAGCATCCGGCCGACCTGATCCCCGTCTTCATGGCCGCCGCCCGCGACCATCCGGAGGCGCTGATTCTCGGCAAGCCGGTGTTCGATGCAACCGCGCCGCGCATCCGAGTGCTCGGTCGCCGGATTTCCAATGGCTGGGCGAACATCGAGACACTGTGGGCGGGCATCGGCGACTCGCTATATGGCTTCCGGGTCTATCCGATCCGACCTTTGCTCGACGTCATGGAGGCGCAACTCTGGATGCGGCGCTTCGACTTCGACGTGGAAGCCGCGGTGCGACTCGTATGGCGCGGGGTGAGGCCGATCAACATCCCGGCGCCCGTCAAGTACTTCCGTCCCGAGGAAGGCGGCGTGTCGCACTTCAACTATGTGCGCGACAACGCGCTGCTGAGCTGGATGCACACGCGGCTGTTCCTGGGCTTTCTCGTACGCCTGCCGCAACTGATCGTGCGGCGCTTGCGCGGCGGACGCAAAGTCATTCTTGAGCGGTGAGAAACGTCGCGATCTTTCCCTGCAGAACGAGCGCACCGTTCAGTGCGACCTCGACCTGGTAGTGCGTGAGCGGCGGTGCCGCGGCTTCGAGGCGCACATCTGCTAACAGGGTCTGTTCGGCCGGAACGCGCCCAGCGAAGAATCTCACGTCGCGGATGGCGACGAGATAGCCGACGCGCGGAGCAGCAACGCCGCCTTCGCGCCAGCGCCGCAGCGCTTCCCACGTCGCAGCCGTCTGTGCCGCCAGCTCGAGCGCAGCCAGCGCTGGCGCGCTGCCGTCCCGGACCAGGGCACACTGCGACGGAATCCGCCCCGCGCAGGTGAGGCCGCTCTCACCATCGTCGACGATCGAATGAACGAAGCGCATGGGTTGGCGATGCGGAAGCAGCGCGTCGATCGGCGGCAAGCCTGTCATCGACTGTGCCGGATTGCGCAGAAAAGCCGCAGACCCGCGATCGGGATTCCCGAGAATCAGCTCACCGTTGGCGACGACCAGGTCG
>Ga0068853_100004355_pt1 | contig 10956 bp, 6 predicted proteins | sample KBSCornC32_FD_65655 | JGI IMG/M metagenome (GOLD analysis project Ga0068853, IMG submission 65655) | Corn rhizosphere microbial communities from Kellogg Biological Station, Michigan, USA - KBS Corn C3-2 | ecosystem: Host-associated > Plants > Roots > Rhizosphere > Soil ... | reverse complement strand
TGGTCGGCGCTGACGCGAGCGAAGATGATCTCCGGCGTATCCAGCGCGAGCATGAGCTGCGTCTCGGAAAGGTGCCGCAACCGCTCGCCGGTGAGCACTGTCGGATCATCCGTCCTGACCAGCCCGATGTCGCGGGCAATGGCCCGGGCGGTGCGCGGATGATCGCCCGTAACCATGATCACGCGAATTCCCGCTTCGCGGCACGTGCGCAGGGCTTGCGGCACTTCGGGCCGTGCTGGATCTTCGAGGCCGACCAGCCCGGCGAAAACGAGGTCTTCTTCCAGGTGCTCACGCACGAGATCTGAGCTCAAGCTACGATAGGCGAGCGCGAGCACACGCAGGCCCTGCTCGGCGAACTTCTCCTCAGCCGCGACAATCTGCTCGTGCCGCGCCCGATCCATCGAACGCACCTCGCCGTCCACGAGGATGCGGCGGCAGCGCGGCAGCACGGATTCGAGCGCGCCCTTGCAGTACAACGTCTGACCTTCCGGCGTCGCATGCACGGTCGACAAGCGCATGCGATCGGCATCGAATGGAATTTCGTCTACGCGAGGATATTCGGAGGCCCCACCGAGGGCACGCACACCCATATCGACCAGAGCCACCTCCATCGGGTCGCCCAGGTAGGCGCGCTCGCCTCGGCTTTGTGTTTCTCGCAAGTCATGGCACAGCACGGCGGTCTGGAAGAAGCTTCGATATGCGTCCGCCAATCGGTGACGCGATTCGATCGGAGCCGGCGAATGGACGGTTCCGCCCAGGAAACAGAGCTTCACGCTCATGCGGTTCTGGGTCAGCGTTCCGGTCTTGTCGGTGCAGATCACGGTGGCCGAGCCGAGCGCCTCGACCGATGGCAAGTAGCGGATGAGCACGTTTCGTCGTGCCATGCGTTGCGTTGCGAGCACCAACGACAGCGTCAGCGTAGGAAGCAGGCCTTCCGGCACCATCGCGACGATGATCCCGATCGCGAAGATGAAATCTTTCCAGAATGGCACGCCGACGATCCACCCGATCGCAAAGACGATCGCTCCGATCAGGAATGCCAGCAGCGCGATGAACCGACTCAATCGTGCGAGCTCTATCCTCAACGGCGAGACCGCTTTGGCAGCTGCCTGCGTGCGCACCGCGATCTTGCCGAATTCGGTGTGCGTGCCGGTAGCGAGGACGACGGCCTTAGCCTGACCGGACACGATCGACGTGCCGGCCAGCAGAATGTTCTTGCTGTGGATCGGTTCGTCGGCCGCGGACGGCCTTGCGTCACAAGCCACCGGCAACGATTCGCCTGTAACCGCGGCGTTGTTGGCGCGCACGTCGAAGCCCTCGACCAGCCGGCAATCGGCCGCGACGTTGTCTCCCTGTTCGAGCAAGACGAGGTCGCCTGGCACCACGTGCTGCGCGGTCTCGAGGACCACCTTGCCGTCGCGCATGACTTTCACGTGCTCCGGCAGCAGTTGTCGCAACGCGGCAAGCGTTCTCTCGACGCGGTACTCCTGCCAGAAGGAAAACACGCCGCTCACGACAATTACGATCACGATCGCGCAGCCGATCCTCGCCATGCCCTGGCCGGGGTCACTCCACTCGGCAACGAAGGCCAGTCCGGCTGCGGCCCAAAGAATCAGCGAGAAAAACTGAAAGAATTCCTTCAGCAAGCGCAGCCATGCAGGCTCGCGTGCATATTCCTGCACCACGTTGAGGCCGTGCTCGCGCAGTCGCCGCTCGGCTTCGGGCGACGACAATCCCTGCGGCCCGCTTTGGACGCTGGCGAGCGCCTCAGCGATTGAGAGTTGGTGAATCTTCATGGAGACCTAACACGCGCCTCCGAAAACCCCAGCGGAGAGCTGCCGCGCCGGCGTCACCGGGTCATGCAGCGATGAAAGCAGATCGGCGTGGGCTGCTCTTGATCCTGATCAACGCGAATCCGCTGTTTGTCCAGCTCGCCGCGCATGCCGGACGAAGCCGGTCGCGTGCTTGATCCAGATCAACGTGGCTGTCGTCTGGAAGAATATCGTTGATCCGGTCTTGTACGCGAGCGTCACAGCTGTGCTGCGCGACTGTCCAGAAGCGATCACGGAGGAACCAGGACCATGACCAGACGAGAAGCGAATGCCATGTTGCTTGCCGCGGCAGCGCTCGCCGCTATGCCGAGTGCGGCGCACGCACAGGGGGACAGGATGCTGCCCGAGCCGCGCAAGGAGGCCGGCAAGCCTTTGATGCAAGCTCTGCAGTTGCGCCGCTCGAGCCGGGCGTTCTCGCCGCGTCCTCTGCCCCCGCAACTGCTCTCCGATGTCCTGTGGGCGGCCTATGGCATCAATCGCCCGAGCGGTGATCGCACGGCTCCGTATTGGCGTCACATCATGGTCATCGATGTCTACGCGGCGATGGCCGACGGTGTCTGGCTGTACGACCCGAAGCAGCATGCGCTGCATCCGTATCTTGCAACCGACATCCGCGCGCAGACCGGACTCCAGGACTTCGTCGCCCAGGCGCCGCTCAACCTGATCTACGTCGCGCACGGCGAGAGGATGAAGGAGATCTCGCCGGAGGAGCGTCGGCTCTATGCCTCAATCGATGCCGCGTTTGCCGGCCAGAACGTCTATCTCTTCTGCGCGTCGGAAGGTTTGGCCACCGTGTTCCGCGGCGCTGTCGACTACCAGAAGCTGGGCCTTGCCATGCGGCTCGAGGACGGGCAGTTCGTCACCTTCGCGCAGACGGTCGGGTATCCGACCAGCTGATGCTGGGCATGGTTGAACTGGCAACTCTATTCGCGATCGTTTTCGCGCTCAACGTGATCCCGGCATTCTCGCCGCCGACGTGGATGGCGCTGTCGTGGGTCGGCTTCAACCATCCGTACAGCAACCCGTTCGTGGTCGCCCTGATCGGCGCCTGCGCTGCGACTTGTGGCAGGCTGGTCCTCGCCAAGATGTCCTGCGTCATCGTGCGCAGGCGATTCTTGAGCGAAGCGATGCGTGACAACATCGACGTCATCAAAGGGCAGCTCGAACGACACCGTACGCTGACCTTCGGCGCATTCCTGGTTTACGCGTTCAGCCCGTTGCCATCCAACTACTTGTTCATCGCGTATGGTCTGACCTCCCTTCCGCTCGCGCTCGCCGCCGTTCCGTTCTTCATCGGGCGCTGCGTGAGTTACAGCTTCTTTGTGTTCACCGCGTCCGAAGTATCGCAGCATCTTGCACTCGAGCTCGCCGAAGCGCAGTCGTATTTCGGCATCTATTTCGTAATCTCGCAGCTTCTGCTTCTGGCTCTCGTATTCCTTTTTACGCGAGTCGACTGGCGCTACCTGGTTGCCGTGAGGCGCTTCCGATGGCTGCGACGCGCAGCCATCGTCCGGCCGTGACCGCAAGCAGGCGCACATCAACATTTCGGCAGCCTGCCCGGTCACGATGCTGGGAGCCTCGATGCGAAACGGCATGCTTTACCGAGGCGCGGCGGCACGCATGCCGAGTGCCGTCGGGGGAACGATTCCGGTCAATGGCGAGGAACCTATGTCCCTTCAACGGAGGTTCACGTTGATCTGGATCAAGGCTGCTCAACCCCTCACGCCGCCGCGCCTTAGCATGTTGCGAGCGACGGTCTGCAAGGTCCTTGTCGTACTCACCCATTGGGCTGAACTCGACCACCTCGCAGTCCTCCTCGACGACCACGTTGTGCCCCGGCGGCAGGTAGTAAGCTTGGCCCGCCGTGAGCACCTCCTCGCGATCGGCATACAGGATCCTCAACCGTCCTTTCAGCACCATGCCCCAATGCGGGCACTGGCAGCGATTGTCAGGGAGTTCTTCGACCAGTGCCTGAGCTGGTAAGCATCCCCCAGCTGATGTCGGTCTTCGTCGCCGCGCTCGTGCAGCCGTCCCACCGGGGCTGCCCCCGGCTTTGCCCTCGCTCCCAAAACCGCGACGGTCATCACATTGCGCTACTGTAAACCGGCATCCGGGCGCGCATCTCGACCCCTTCGCCCAGCCCCTGCGGGTAACCCCACACCTACGCTTGAGGCGTCCCGCGACCCGTGTTACGGTTCAATTCCTATCCGTCCACGGAATCAAGTCCGATGAAGTTGCCGTTCGGCACCGGCCGGCTCAGCCAGCAGGGGATCGTGTTCGCGATCTTCGTGGTGATGTTCGTCGGCTTCGCGCTGTTCCTGCCTGGTTTTGGCACGACGTCCAACATGCTCGGGCTGCTGCAGAACGTAGCCATTCTCGGCATCCTCGGGTTGGGCATGGCGATCGTCGTCATCGGCCGCGGCATCGACATCTCGATGGTCGCGGTGCTGGCCGTGCCGGCGGGCCTGGTGCTGCAGATGGTGCAAGACGGCCATTCGCTGCCGGTCGCATTCGCTTCCGCGCTGGCGCTGGCGCTGGCTTTCGGCCTAGCCAACGGCTGGCTGATCGCGTATGCCGAGGTGCCCTCGTTATTCACGACGCTGGCCTCGGGCCTGTTCCTCGCGGGGCTCGGCCAGGTGGCGCTGTTCCGACTCGACATCGTGCAGTGGAGCCCGCAGCTAGACTCGTTCGCATGGATTGGGCGCGGCACGCTCGCCGGCGTACCGATGCCGGTGATCGTGTTCGGCGCGGTCGCGCTGCTGGTGGCGTTCTTCCTGCGCAAGACGCGACTGGGCGCCTATGTCTACGCAGTCGGCGACAACCCGTTCGGCGCACGCACCACCGGTATCCCGACGCGTCCGGTGATCGTGCTGCAGTACGTGCTGGCAGCGCTGATCGGCATGTTCGCCGGCCTGGTGATGGCGGCATCGGTGAACAGCATGCCGACCCGCATCTACAACTCGACCATGATCTACGACGTGATCCTGGTCGTCGTGCTTGGCGGCATTGGCCTGTCGGGCGGCCGCGGCGGCGTGGCCAACGTGGTGATCGGCACCTTGCTGATCGGCACGCTCCTCAATGGCATGACGATTCTCGACGTCTCGTATTCGGCGCAGAACCTGATCAGGGGCGTCGTGCTGCTGGCGGCGATCCTGATCGACTCGTTCGTCAACCCGCGCAACGAGGAGACGGCCCAGCAAGGTGACATCTGACGCCGCGGCGGCCAAGTTGCCTGGCCGTCGCGCGAACCATCCATTCAAGGCAACCAAGAGGAGAAACGGCATGACATCCAAACACGACATCCGCCGCGCCATCGGCACGGTGGCGCTCACCGGCGCTGCGCTGGCCGCCGGTCTTGGGGCCAGCCTGAGCGCCTTCGCGCAAGGCAAGGGCATCGACGAACCGTTCCGCGAAGGCTACCACAAAGCCTTGGCCGGCAAGACCGTGGCCTACGTGCCGGTGGCGCTCGGCTTCGACCTCGCGCAGGGCTGGCTCGAGGGCTTGAAGAAGGAGCTCGAGCCCGTCGGCGTGAAGATCGTCGTGCGCGACCCGAACTGGAACACCAACGCCGGCGCGCAGGCGGTGACCACGTTGATCAGCGAGAAGCCCGACGTGATGGTGCTGCACAACCCCGACGTGCAGACCTACGCCAAGCTGATCCAGAAGGCTGAAGCTGAAGGCATCGACGTGGTGCAGATCAATATGCGCTCGGCCTATCCATCGGTGGTATACGTGGGCGCCGATTGGATCGAGATCGGCGAGAAGGCCACTACCGCGGTGGCCGAAGCGTGCAAAGGCAAGTCCAACAAGATCGCGATCGTGCAGGGTGCGCTGTCGGCCGCGGCCAGCGCCTACACGCTGAAGGGCGTGGAGAACGTGCTCGCCAAGCGTCCTGAGCTGAAGGTGGTGTCGAGCCAGGCGGCCGACTGGGACGCCACCAAGGCCAAGGGCATCACGCAGACCGTGCTGAAGCAGCACCCCGACCTGTGCGGCATCGTCGGTTTCTGGGATGGCATGGACAGCGGCACCGCGGCAGCGATCAAGGAAGCCGGGTTGACCGGCAAGGTGTTCCTCGCCACTTCCGGCGGCGGCGAACAGAAAGGAGCGTGCGACCAGGTCAAGAGCGGCGCGTTCGACCTCGACATCAGCTACGACGTGCCGACGCAGGCCAGCAACATGGCGGCGCAGATCAAGTGGCTGCTGCAGAACAAGGGCAAGCACAAGGACGCGAAGGGCTCGATCTACACCACGCTGATCCCGATCACCAAGGCCAACGCCGGTGTCGAGGGGACTTGCTGGAAGCTCGGCAAGATCTGACGCACGCCGCACGATGGACCAGTCGCTGGGTTCGGCCGCGGCGCCGCCGCTGGCCGACACGCCCTATGCGCCCACGCACACGCTGGGCGACCGCCTAACCGAGTTCCGCTATCGGTGGTGGCCCGACCACCTGCTGGGCGAGATTCTCGCCAAGCGCTGGATGGAAACTGCCATTCCGGTGGTGGTGCTGATTGGCGTCGCGCTGGCGCTGTCGAGCGCGATTCCGAACTTCCTGTCGGCCTCGAGCCTGGCCGACACCGGGAGGCAGGCGGGCGAAATCGGCTTCATCGTGCTCGGCATGGCGCTGGTGATGATCGTCGGCGGCATCGACCTGTCCGTCGGCTCGACGTTCGCGCTGACGAACTTCTGCGCCCTGTACTTCATGCACGTGCTGAAGTGGCCGGTGCTCGGCGCAGTGGTGGCCACGCTGCTGTTCGGCGCGTTGCTGGGCGCAGTGAACGGCGTGCTGATCGGCTACTTCCGGCTGCGCGCCTTTCTCACCACCTTAATTACGCTGATCATCTACCGCGCGCTGTATGACCTGCTGACCGCCGACTACTCGACCTTGATCGCCGCCGGCTTTCCCGATTCGAAGGTGTGGGACTTCATCGGCGCTGGCGCCTGGCTCGGGATACCGACGGTCGTGTTCGCGTACGCGCTGGTGGCGATCTTCGGCCACATCTTCCTCACCCGGCTGCGCCCGGGCTGGCATGTCATCGCCATCGGCGGTTCGCGGCGCTCGGCCTATAACACCGGCATTCCGGTGCGGCGTACGGTGGCGCTGTGCTACGTGGCCGGCGGCGTGCTCACGTCGGTGGGCGGTATCTTCTTCGCGTCGCGGCTGGCCACCGCCGGCGGCGACATCGGCGTCGGGCTCGAGGTCACCGTGCTGACGGCCTGCGTGCTCGGCGGCATCAGCCTCGGCGGTGGCAAGGGCTCGGTGACGAAGGCGCTGGTGGGTACGCTGATCGTGCTGCTGATCGTCAACGGCCTGACCACGATGTCGCTGCACGGCGGCTACAACCGCATGGTGCTGGCGACGATCCTGCTCCTGGCCGCGGTGATCGACATCCGCTGGCTGAAGAACAAGGACCGCATCGTCAACAAAGTCTACGTCAGCCCGACCTACCACGGCATGCCGCCCGCGCCGTCGACGGCGCCCGGTAGCGGCACGCCGTGGGCGCTCAACGACAAGCTGAAGAACGTCAAGGTCATCGGGCTCGGGCGCATCGAAGGCCCGGAAGACGTGATCCTCGATCGCCACGACAACCTCTACGCTGGCTCGCGCCACGGCGACATCATGCGGTTCTTCCCGCCCGACTACGAGCGCATGGAGACCTTCGCGCACATCGGCGGTACGCCGCTGGGCATGGCGTTCGACAAGCACGACAACCTCTACGTGTGCATCGGCGGCATGGGGCTGTACCGGGTGACATCCGAGCGCAAGGTCGAGAAGGTCACCGACGAAACCAACCGCAGCTACTCGTCGATCAACGACGACAGCCGCCTGCGCCTGGCCGACGACCTCGACATCTCCGACGATGGCCGCATCTTCTTCTCCGAGGCCACCGTGCGCTACGAGATGCACGAATGGGCGACCGATGGCCTCGAGGCGCGCGGCAACGGCCGCATCATCTGCTACGACACGCGCAGCGGCAAGACGCACACGGTGTTGCGTGACCTCAAGTTTCCCAACGGCGTGTGCATCGCCAGCGACGGGCAATCGTTCCTGTTCGCCGAGACCTGGGGCTGCTCGGTCAAACGCCATTGGTTCGACGGGCCGAAGAAGGGCACCACCGAAGTCGTGATGGAGAACATGCCGGGCTTCCCCGACAACATCAACAATTCTTCCGACGGCCACTACTGGATGTCGCTGGTCGGCATGCGTTGCCCGGCGCTCGATCTCGCGTGGAAGATGCCGGGCTTTCGTCGCCGCATGGCAAAGCGCGTGCCGCGCGACGAATGGCTGTTTCCCAACATCAACACCGGCTGCGTGCTGAAGTTCAACGAGCGCGGTGAGGTGCTCGAAACGCTGTGGGACTTGGGCGGCGAGAACCACCCGATGATCACGTCAATGCGCGAGCATCGCGGTTACCTCTACCTCGGTGGCATCATGAACAACCGCGTCGGCCAGTACAAAATCCCGGGCGCCGACCCTGGTTTCGTTCAGTACGAGCGGCGCTGGAGGAAGGCGTGAGCCTCTGCCCGGCCGCCCGAAGCGGGCGAATCGCGCTCGGCGGGAAGGGGCCGCAGGCCTCAAGGGTGCGCCAATGATGATCGACGCGCTCAAGCAGTGGACCGAGCGTCTGCTCGGCCGCGGGGACGCGGCGATCACGGTGCCGGTGCTCGATGGCGCGCTGAGGTCCAACCGGTTGATCGAAGACGCCGAGGTGGTCGCCGAGTTCGATGCGCCGGAAGACCTGGCGAGCGACGGCCGCTCGCTGTTCGTCGCCGATGGCGCTCGCATGTTGCGCGTCGACGGCACCGGCGCACAGGCCGTCGACCATGTGTTCGACCGCGCGATCAGCGCGCTCGCCTGCCTGCCGGGCGGCGGCATCGCGGTCGCGATCGACGGCAGCGAGGTGCGCGTGGTCGGCGGCCCGCACGACGGCCGTCGCTTCGATGCGGCCGGCGGGCGGCGATTGAACGCGGTCAACGCACTGGCCGGCACCGTGAGCGGCCGCCTGCTGGCGAGCGATGGCTCGCAGACGCAGCCGCCCGAGCGCTGGAAGCACGACGTGATGGAACTCGGCCGCAGCGGCCGCCTGGTCGAGTTCGACCTCGCGGACGGCAGCACGCGCGAGCGCGCCGCGGGGCTAGCCTATGCCTTCGGCGTGGCCTCCATCGGTGACGACGCAGCCTGGGTCTGCGAGAGCTGGCGCCATCGTGTCGTGCAGTTCGGCGGCGCGTCGTCGGGCCGTGCAGTGGTCGACACCTTGCCGGGCTACCCGTCGCGCATCGCGCCCGCGCAAGGCGGCGGCTGGTGGCTGACCTGCTTCACGTTGCGCACGCAGCTGGTCGAGTTCGTGCTGCGCGAGCCGGCGTTTCGCAAGCGCATGCTGCGGGAGATCGACCCGCGCTACTGGATCGCGCCCGCACTGACCTCGGGCAACACCTACCTCGAGCCGATGCAGGGCGCGCACCTGAAGACCATGGGCGTGGTCAAGCCGTGGGCGCCGCCGCGCTCGTACGGGCTGGTGATCCGCCTCGACGACCACGGCCTAATCCGCTACTCGTTGCACAGCCGCTTCGACGGCAAGCACCACGGCATCGTCGCAGCCGTCGAGCGCGACGGCTGGCTCTATCTGCTGTGCAAGGGCCGGCGACGCCTGCTGCGGCTGTCGATCGCTGCCGCCGAAGCGAGCCTGGCCGCACTATGAACGCCGTCGCACCCATCCTCGCGCTGCGCAAGGCCACCAAGAGGTACGCCGGCGTGCCGGCGATCGAAGACGTCGACTTCGAGCTGCTGCCCGGCGAAGTGCACGCGATCGTCGGCGAGAACGGCGCCGGCAAGTCGACCCTGACCAAAGTGATGGCCGGCGTGGTCAACCTCTCGTCGGGCGAGATGCGGGTCGAGGGTCGACTTGTCAACGCGCGCACACCCACCGAGGCGCGCGAGCTCGGCATCGCGATGGTGTTCCAGGAGACCAGTCTGGTCCCGACGATGACGGTGGCGCAGAACCTCTACCTCGGGCGCGAGCGCTATTTCAACCGCCTGCGCGGCATCTACATCGCCGCGCAGCAGTTCATGCAGTCACTGCAATTCGACGTGAACCCGACCGCGGTGGTAAGCCGGCTCGGCGCCGCGCAGAAACAGATGGTCGAGATTGCGCGCGCGGTTCTGCACAACGCCAAGGTCATCATCTTCGACGAACCCACCGCGAGCTTGACGCCCGAGGAGAAGAAGTACTTCTTCGACCTGATCGCCAGCCTGAAGAAGCGCGGAGTGTCGGTGATCTTCATCTCGCACGCGCTCGAGGAGGCGCTGCAGGTGTCCGACCGCATCACCGTCCTGCGCGACGGCAAGCGCGTGGTCACCGACGAGACACGCAGCTTCGATCGCGCGCGCGTCGTGCAGGCGATGGTCGGCCGCGACCTGTCGCAGACGCTATATGGCCAACGCAAGACCAGCGTGCGGCCGCAGGGTCGCCGCGTGCTGTCGGTGCAGAACCTGCGCATGGCGGCGATGGTGAAGAACAACTCGCTGTCGGTGTTCGCCGGCCAGATCACCGGCGTGTTCGGCCTCGTGGGCTCGGGGCGCACCGAAACCTTCAAGGTGGTGGCCGGCGTCGCCAAGCGCGACTTCATGCATGGCGGCGAAGTGCTGCTCAACGGCCGGCCGGTGCGCTACTTCGTGCCGGCCGCCGCGGTGCGAGACGGCATCGTCTACGTCACCGAAGAGCGCAAGATCGAGGGCTTCTTCGAGACCAAGTCGATCGCCGACAACATCTACCTCGGGCTGCTGGCCAAGCTGCGCGGCAAGCGGCCGCTGGTGTCGCAGACCGAGGCGGCGACGGTGGGCGAGCAGTGGATCAAGCGGCTCAACATCCGCGCTATCAGCAAGGACGTCAAGGCCATCGAGCTGTCCGGGGGCAATCAGCAGAAGGTGGTGATCGCGAAGTCGCTGATACAGGAGCCCGAGCTGATCATCTTCGACGAGCCGACGCGCGGCGTCGACGTCGGCGCGATCACTGAGATCCACCAGCTGATCAACCAGCTCGCCGACGAAGGCAAGGCGGTGGTCGTGATCTCGTCGTACCTGCCCGAGGTGATGTCGCTGTCCGACCGCATCCTGGTGCAGCGCATG
>Ga0068853_100004354_pt1 | contig 10959 bp, 9 predicted proteins | sample KBSCornC32_FD_65655 | JGI IMG/M metagenome (GOLD analysis project Ga0068853, IMG submission 65655) | Corn rhizosphere microbial communities from Kellogg Biological Station, Michigan, USA - KBS Corn C3-2 | ecosystem: Host-associated > Plants > Roots > Rhizosphere > Soil ... | reverse complement strand
CATGAACTCGGCCATCACGTTCAAAACATCCTGGGCACAGAGCAGAAAGTTAGGCAGTTTCAACAGCAGGAGCCGCAGGAGCGAAACCACCTCTCGGTGGCGGTCGAGCTCCAAGCAGACTGTTACGCCGGTGTGTGGGCGCATAGCGCGCAGGACCGGAACATCGTGCACGAAGAGGACATCCAGGCTGGCCTCAGCGCCGCGGCGGCGGTAGGCGATGACCATCTGCAAAAGATGGAGCGAGGTACGGTCAGTCCGGAGACCTTTACGCACGGCAGCTCGGCGCAGCGGGTGCAGTGGTTCACCACAGGCATGCGACAGGGCAGGGTGGAAGCGTGCAACACGTTCCAGTCAGCTGGAACAGGAATGTCTCAGTAAGCCCTAAGTATTTGCTAAATGGCTCATTCGTTTCCGCGGCTTTACCACCGCGATCAGGCGGCGAGGGCCGCTTCGATCTTGCTCGGCTCACGTTGCTGGAGCGACTCTGTAGCTTCCAGCGGGTAGCGTAGAGCGATCACGAACAAAGCTATTAGTGCGATAGTGCGCACCGTATTACTGAGGGTGTGACCGTAGAGCGTCAGTTCGGTCATCGGAGCGAAGAGGCAAGCAAAGGTGAGTAGCGCCGCCCGAACCCCGGTCGGATTCGAAACAACACCTGACTTAGCGTTCCGAAGCTCACCTAGAATCAACAGCCCACAGGGGAGGAAAAGGTGGATGAGGGTGTAATCCATGGAGATTGGCGGCAGCAGAACTGATGCTGTGACGAGAGCCAGAATTTGGTTGATCACTGGCATTTTGCGGATCCGCGTCAAGAACAGCACGATGCCGATTGCGGCCATCACCAGCAGATAGAATCGCTGAAGCTTCAAAGAAGCCGCCTGTGACAAGAACTCCGGGTGCCCGAGCGCTTGGGCTCCTTTGAAGAACTCGAAGAGAGAATGGTCCCAGAAATCCATGGGATGGAGGATGAAGCCCTTATCTAAGCCGGTGAGGCCGCGGATCGTACCGGCCCAGGAGAGCGCAATGGAGCCGCTCTCCAGCCACATCGAGCCGAGCGATGAGACGAGAAAGGTAACCAGCCCAGCGGCGAGCCAGCGATATTGGCGCCGCGGAATGAACAGGGCCAGGAGAATGATGGGATACAGCTTGATTGCTGCGCCGAGGCCAAGGAAAACAGCTGCGAGAGCTGGGCGATCAGCCAGAAAGGCGCAGAGTCCGACCATCAGCACTAGCCAGAGAATCCACTCGCAGTTGCCTTGCTGCACGTCCAGAACCAGCGGATATGAAATCGCGAACAGAAGTACTGTCGCTGCGGCGCTACCTATGGATAGTCCGTGCTTGAGCAGAACGCGTCCGAACAGGACTGCGGCGCCCAAGATGCATAAGAACATTGTGGCTAGAAAACAGACGAGCGGTCTGGAGCTTAGATAGAAGAGCGACAGTACCGTGGCAGCGGCCGGTGGATACGAGAATGGAGGAACAACGCGCTTGGTGAAGAAATCGGGGGAGTGAAAGAGTCGTAAACGCTCGTCATAGACCAGAAAATCGCTAAACCGATTCTCGTGAGGGGGAAACGGCCAGTCATAGGGATGATGCAGGTGAAGAACGAAATGACAAAACAGCTCAGTAACGAGACACAGGCCCGTAAGCGCAAAAAACAGGCGAAGTGCCGAACGCACACTTGGCGGCAACAATACAGTACGAGCCTGCGTGGAACTCTGCATAGGTTTTCTAAAGGGGCGTTAAGCTTTTATTTGTATTGACTTACGCCAATGTAACGATTCACCCGGGCTAAGGTTCCGATGACTCAGATTCTGCTCCGGTTGCTTACGATGCCACCTTGGGGTGCAGTTTGAGAGAAGATTGAGGTATGAGTGGGCAGGAAACAGTCGCGGTTGCTATGTCGGGCGGGGTGGACTCCTCGGCCGTGGCGGCGATGCTTCGCTCGCGGGGATATCAGGTCGTGGGACTCACTCTGCAGCTGTGGAATCAACGTCGGCTCGCAGGACAGCAAGGTATGCCGACAGAAATTCGGGGCCGCTGCTGCTCGCTGGACGATGTCTATGATGCGCGTGCGGTTGCGAAGCATCTGGGCATTCCCTATTACCTCGTCAACCAGGAAGCTCGGTTCGAGGCCGACGTGGTGCGTCCGTTTGTGGACGAATATTTGGCTGGCCGGACGCCCATTCCATGCACGCTCTGTAATAACCACCTGAAGTTCGATGCGCTTCTGATCACCGCGCGCCAGATCGGTGCCAATCGGATTGCCACCGGCCACTATGCCCGGAACCGGTGGGACGAGCACCGGCAACGCTGGATTCTGTCGCGTCCGGCGGACCGCTCAAAAGACCAGACATACTTCCTCTTTGGGCTCACCCAAGAGCAGCTGTCACACACACTCTTCCCGCTGGGTGAGATGGAAAAGCCGGTTGTGCGTCAGTATGCAGAGGATGCCGGGCTGGCGTTAGCGCAGAAGCCCGATTCACAGGAGATTTGCTTTATTCCCGGCGGCGACTACTCGGTGTTTCTGCGCGCATATCTGGACGATAAGGCAGAGACAATGCCTGAATCGGCTGGCGAACTAGTGACCCCCGATGGGGAGGTGCTGGGGCATCACGAGGGTATCCACGGGTTCACGGTCGGGCAGAGAAAGGGATTGCGTCTGAGCTCACCGGAGCCGAAGTACGTACTGGCGATCCATCCGGACTCGCACCGGGTAGTGGTAGGCGCGGACGAGGAGCTGATGTCGCGAGAAATGCGGGCCAATCGGCTGAACTGGATTTCGCTGGCTGGCATCCAGAGTGAGATCCGGGTGAAGGTGAAAATTCGCCATCGGCATGAGCCTGCCTGGGCGACATTGCGGATGAGCGGCGAGGATGAGGTCACGGCCATCTTCGATGAGTGTCAACGCGCGATAACGCCCGGTCAGTCGGCAGTGTTCTATGACGGAGACGATGTAGTCGGCGGTGGGTGGATTGTTTAGCGGTCCTGGACTGGACTGTAGAATCGTGTCTGAAGGTCGATTCCCGGTTTCAGTGAAGTTGGTGCGATGAGGTGTCCGTACTGCGGTTTTGCGCAGGACCGCGTAGTCGATTCGCGCGAGAGTAAAGAAGCCGACTCCATCCGTCGGCGGCGAGAGTGCGAGCGTTGCAATAAGCGCTTTACCACGTATGAGCGCATCGATGAAATTCCGTACATGGTGGTAAAGAAGGATGGGTCCCGGCAGAAGTTTGACCGGCAGAAGGTGCTGGGAGGTTTACTGCACGCATGCCAAAAACGCCCGGTCTCGGGCGCAGCGCTGGAGCGGATCGTCGATCAGACTGAGGCTTACGTCGTGGATTCGCCGGACCGTGAGCGCTCCACCAGCGAAATAGGCGAGCTGATTATGACGCGGCTCAAGGATATAGACACAGTGGCGTATATCCGCTTTGCGAGTGTCTACCGTGACTTCAAAGATGTCCGGGAGTTCAAGGTTGAACTCGAGGAGCTGCTCGGCGGCAAAGAACCGCGGCACAAGAGCCGCAACGGATAGGGACCGAGGGACAGATGGCGACTAGAACGCATGCGGTTACGTTGATTCCGGGCGATGGGATTGGGCCGGAGGTATCGGCTGCGGTGGTCCGCATTCTCGAGACCGCAGGCAAAAAGACCGGAATCGGCTTCGAATGGCACAAGTTTGCGGCGGGCGCGGAGGCTTACGAGAAGTTCAAAGAATACATCCCTCAGGACTTGTACCGCTCGATTGAAGACAACAAGGTCGCGTTGAAGGGGCCGGTGACTACCCCGGTTGGCGGGGGCTTCTCCTCGATCAACGTGGCACTGCGACAGAAGTTCGAGCTGTTCGCGAATTTTCGCCCGATCAAGAACTTACCCGGATTAAAAACCAGGTATCCGGACCTGGACATGATCGTGGTACGCGAAAACACCGAAGACCTGTACGCGGGGCTGGAGCACGAGATCCTGCCCGGCGTTGTGCAGTCGCTGAAGATCATCACCGAGAAAGCCTCCACGCGCATCGCTGAGTTCGCCTTCGCTTATGCGCAGAAACACGGACGGAAGAAGGTGCATGCCATCCATAAGGCAAACATCATGAAGCTGTCGGATGGGCTGTTCCTCCGCTGCTGCCGGGGTGTCGCTGCGACCTATCCAGAGATCGAATACAAAGAGCACATCGTAGATAACGCATCGATGCAGCTTGTGATCAATCCGTACCAATACGACATTCTCCTCACGGAGAACCTCTACGGAGACATTCTCAGCGATCTGTGCAGTGCGTTTGTCGGGGGACTGGGTCTGGTGCCAGGCGCGAATCTCGGGACGGAGTGCGCGATCTTTGAGGCCGTCCATGGGTCGGCTCCTGATATCGCCGGCAAGGATATGGCAAATCCTACCGCCCTGCTACAAAGTGCGGTGCTAATGCTGGGCCACCTCAATGAGCCAACGACGGCCGATTTAGTGCAAAGCGCGCTCGAAAAGGTGTACTTGGAGGGCAAGGTGCTCACGCGGGATGTAGGCGGATCAAGCGGAACCACCGCCTTCTCCGACGCGGTGATTGCGGCCCTTGAGGCTTAGCACGCTTCAGCCGCATGATGCATGCATCGCGTACCACCAAAGAGGGAGGGGGCTCGCTACCTCGGCTGAGTAGGATTGCATGAGGCGCTTCTGCGCCTGCAGTCGAGTCACATCTCCAGGTGAGGTCCCCCGTGAACCTGCACTCGATGTGGACACTTCATTCCTTACCGCTCTGGTTTCTGGTGTTCTCGCTGTTCCTCCCGCGTCTCGCCCTGGTGGTGTACTGGCTGCAAGAGGCCGTAACACCACTGCACATTGCGGGATGGCTGCCGCTATTTGTTGCGATTGTGCTGCCGCGGGGCCTGATTCTTTACCTCATTTATCTGGATCAGGGCATCAGCTTATGGTTCGGCCTTCATCTTGTTGTCGCACTGGCAGTCTGGGCCGGCTCCGGAAGCTACCACACACGCAGGCACAGGACCGATTAGAGGTCGATCGCCGCGGCATATTCAAATGACTCGTTCCACCGTGACGCGGTATTCTTAGAAGATATGGAACGGCGAAAAGTTGGCATTCTGGGCGCGACTGGAATGGTGGGGCAGCGGTTTATCCAGTTGTTGAACAATCACCCGTGGTTTGAGATCTCATGGTTGGCGGCGAGCGATCGCAGCGCAGGCAAAACGTACGCCGAGGCCTGCAAATGGAAGCTCGATACCCCGCTTCCGACGCGTATAGCCGCCATGACGGTGATGCCGAATGTGCCGGAGGGCACACCCGACGGCGAACTGCCCAGGATCATCTTTGCTGCCCTGGATTCTGATGTCGCCCGCGAGTTGGAGCCACAGTTTGCCGCCGCAGGCTGCGCGGTCGTGTCGAACTCGAGCGCCTTCCGTATGACCCATGACGTGCCGCTGGTCGTACCTGAGGTGAATGCGGACCATCTGGAGCTGATTGAGCAGCAGAGCTGGCGGCGAGAGTCGGGCGGATACATCGTCACGAATCCGAACTGCTGCGCGATTGGTCTCGTTCTGGCGCTCAAGCCACTGGAGGCCCGGTTCGGAATCGAAAGCCTGTTTGTTTCGACGATGCAGGCCGTAAGCGGTGCAGGCTACCCCGGCGTTGCGTCGCTCGACATTCTTGGCAACGTAGTGCCGTTTATCAAGAACGAGGAAGAAAAGCTGCAGGAAGAGCTCGGCAAACTGCTGGGGACATTCACCGGAGCAGCGGTAGACCTGCTGGATGCCAAAGTCAGCGCACACTGCAATCGCGTGGCGGTGGAGGATGGACACACAGAGTGCGTGAGCATCAAATTGCGCAAGAAGGCGACACGAGAAGAGATGCTTGCCGCGTGGACAGAGTTCGCGCCGCTGGCCGGGCAGAAACTGCCGAGCGCGCCAGATCAGCCGGTGGAATTTGACGCGAGTGTGGACCGCCCGCAACCAAGACTGGACCGCATGCGCGGCAACGGGATGACCACCACCGTAGGACGCCTGCGTGAGTGCAGCCTGCTGGACTGGAAGTTCGTTCTGCTCTCACACAATACGATCCGCGGAGCAGCCGGGGCCGCAGTATTGAATGCGGAAGTGCTGGCGCGGCTGGGCAAGCTTGACGCCAAGAGCCGTGTACGTCAGCCGGACGCGGTGTTCGCATGAGCTCTGGGGAACTCGCGCCGCTGCGCGAAAAGCTAGTCGTCATGAAGTTTGGCGGGACCTCGGTAGAAGATGCCAAGGCGATGCTGCGGACTGCGGCGATTGTCCGTGACCGACGAGAGCGCGGTCTCTCTGCCATTGTTGTCGTTTCAGCGATGGCAAAGGTCACGGATCAGTTGCTGGCGGCAGCAGACGCGGCAGGGCGGGGCGACAGGGTGGGCGCGCTGGCCCTCTCCTCGCGGCTTCGGAACCGCCACTTGGATACGGCTTCGGATCTCCTCTGCGGCGAACTGCTGATGGAAGTTCAGAAAGAGATCCGCGATCGTTTCGACTCGCTGGACGATCTTCTGCGCGGCATTGCAGCGGTCGGTGAGCTGACGCCGCGCACGAGCGATCGCGTGGTGAGCTATGGCGAGCGCCTGTCCTCCCGAATGGTGGCAGCGGCCTTTGCGCAGCATGGTTTGAACGGGGCGCATGTGGATGCGCGGCAATGTATCGTTACGGATGACCACTACGGAAAGGCAGTACCCCAGGAAGCTGCCATTGAGGCGAAGCTCGCACAGATAGTGCTGCCGCTCGTCGAAGCTGGACAGACACCGGTCATGGGCGGCTTCATCGGCGCCAGTGCCCAGGGGATCACGACGACGCTCGGCAGGGGCGGCAGCGACTTCACGGCGGCGCTCGTCGGCGGCGGACTGCACGCAGGAGCCATCGAAATTTGGACGGACGTCAACGGCATCATGACGACCGATCCTCGGATTTGTCCGGACGCACTCCGCGTCAAAACGATTAGCTTCGAGGAGGCCGCAGAACTGGCCTACTTTGGTGCCAAGGTGCTGCACCCCGCGACCATCCTCCCGGCAGTGCAGAAGAGCATCCCGGTCTGGGTGCTCAACTCGCGGAACCCGAACAACGAGGGCACAAAAATCACCGCCATCGCGCCGTCCTGTGCGAGCCCATTCAAGAGCATCGCTGCCAAAAAGAAGCTGACGATCATTGATGTCGTTGCAAGCCGCATGCTGATGTCGCACGGCTACCTGAAGGCCGTATTCGACATCTTCGACAAGTACCGCTGCGTCATCGATATGGTCTCGACCAGCGAGGTATCTATCTCCCTGACGGTCGACTCGAACGAGCGGCTGCCGGAGATTTGCTCCGAGCTAAGCAAGATCGCTGACGTGAAAATGGAAGGCCATAAAGCGCTGATCTGCATGGTTGGCGAAGACATCCGCGGGAGCAGCGGGATTTCAGGCAGAGTGTTCTCGGCTATCCGCCACGTGAACGTGCGGATGATCTCGCAGGGCGCGAGCGAGATCAATATGAGCTTCATGGTGGAAGAATCGGATGTCGAAGAGGCAATCCGTTCCCTGCATGCCGAGTTTTTCTCCGATCCCGATCCCACTGTGTTCGACACAGAGGCTCGCGCAGTGACCGCGAGGGCGTAGGCTTCACCGTGTCAGGCACTCGCTGGGCGTGCAGAAGTCTGGCAGAGATGATTCAAGCGCTGGCAGCTCCGAACGCTCGATCGGACCGGAAACAACCGTATAGCGAAAATCTGGAACTCGGGCTGCAGAGGCGGAGTCGCTACCAAGACCGGGCAGGCGGCCGAGTCTGCGCTTTTGTGCCGCGTCGGGGTCTGGGCTGAAGAATGCGGTTTGTGGCGCACCTTGAATCCAGCGAGCGACTGAGTCGAGTTCCGCTTCCGCCTGGGCTACCCATTCGGCGCTTCCCGAAATATAACTGTGCGCGATGTAGAGGCTCACGTGCGAACACTCGGCAGGCAGGTCATCTCCTGTTTTTGCCAACGGTGGCGTGAAAGGCGAGAGCAGCAGCATCCGCGAGCTGTAAGAGTGCGAAACAGCGAAGGCTAGTGCTGCATCCGAGGTGACGATCACAGCGCATCCCTTGGGCGCCGAGGATTGAATGAACGCGGTGACCTGTTCCGGGCGGTCAATCATCATTGCGCGGCTGAGACCGGTGCGCGTGAGCATATGCTCGATTCCGACGGCCGACCAGAGAACGACCATGGCGAGCATCGCGCCTTGAGTACGCCGGGAAAGCCTTTCAGCGGCCTGCGCCACAACTGCAGCCATGCACGGCGCGAGCAGCAATCCGTTTCTCGGTCTTCCACCGAGACCGGAGATTGCTAGCAGGAGGAAGAAGACAACCGTGAATATGCTCATGCTTCGCAGGAAATCGGGTGCCGAATCCGTCGCTTCAGCGGCTCTGGCGCGCTTACGTATCAGCAATCCGACCACTAGGACCGATGCGAGCGTGATCGCAGTCACTACCGCCAGCGGATGCCAGGGAAGGTAGGCCTCGGAAGCAAACGTACCCTGCATCAGGCGGACAAACGCAGCCGGTATTCCCGTCCGCTGTCCGCTGCTGCGGGCGAGGTGAGTTCGAAGGAAGACGAGAGCCTGCGGTGCGATCACGCCCGCGAACGCTGCGACCGTGACGAGGGCACTTTTCAGTGCTGCGCGCACGCCGTTGCGGTAGCGAACGGTCATCGCCACGGCGAGGGCTGGACCGAGCAGCAGCGTGATGTAGTTGACGTAGAACAATGAGCCGAGCAGGGCTCCTATGGCGGCCGCTCGCGTCCGCGAGAGCGTGGGACCAGACCGCTGGGGCTGCAGCGAGATCACGAGTGCGATAAGCGCGAGTCCCGTCCACCAGCTATACCAGCGGAAACCGGTGCCCCAGAGCAGCAGTTGCGGGTGCAGCGTCGCCAGGGCGAGGAACAGGAGTCGAGAACTGGTTCGGCGAAAGAGCGGCGCCACGGTGAGCGCGAAGGCAGCGAGACCGGCATAGAGCACCGCGAGCGGGATCAGATTCATCCAGCGGAAGGACGGAACCAGCGAGAACGCGAAGTGCGTAAGCAAGTACATGCCCGGCGGGTGGACGTCGCTGGCATTCGCCAGGCGCACAACGTCGCGCGGTGAGCTGGTAATGATGTGGAGGGACGACAGCTCGTCGTCGTAAAGGTTGCGAGTCGCCAGGGTAGCGATCGCCAGCGCGGCCGAGAGTGCCAGCATGAGGGCTGCAACCGTGCGCTGGCTCCGGCTAACGATTGGGCGGTGGAGCATGAAAGGGCAGGCTATCGCAGTGGGTGGCAAGCGTCCAGCATCCGCGCAGAGTCCGGTAGACTCTCTCTATGCGGATCCTGGTACTTGGGCAAGGGAAGACCGGCAAACTGGTGGCCGAGGTGGCCGCCCAGCGAGGCCACGGAGTGCACGTTCTGGATGCGCGCGAGAACCCGAACGCGGCGGCGCTGACGCCTCCTTTCGTGACCGGGTTCGACGTTGCGATCGACTTCACGACCCCGGACGCTGTCGTCCAGAACATGCGCGCATGCCTCGCGACCGGCGGCAAGATCGTTGTCGGCACCACCGGCTGGTACGAGAAGCTTGCCGACATGCGCGGGCTGGCCGAGCGCCGGCAGGCCGGGCTGCTGTACGGCACCAACTATTCGATCGGCGTGCAGGTCATGCTGAAGCTTGTCCAGCAGATGGCGGCCTCACTGAGCGGCGCCGGGTACAGGTTCTCGGTCACAGAGACGCACCACACGAGCAAGCTGGACAAGCCGTCGGGCACGGCGATCTCAATCGCAGAGATGCTGGACCGCGGTGCGGGCAGCAAGCTCGGGCTGGACATCCAGTCGGTGCGTGAGGGCGATGCGAAGGGAACGCACGTGCTGGAAGCGGTGAGCGAGGCGGACCGGCTGGTGCTGACCCACGAGGCGTTCTCGCGGCGCGGCTTCGCAGAAGGCGCGGTGCGTGCTGCGGAGTGGCTGGCGCATCGGACCGGCTGCTACGACTTCCGCGACGTCTGGGAGCAGCTGTAATCGCTCTAGTTGCGCGGGGGTGCGGCGGCCGGGTTGCACGAGCGCGGAGTCCGCGCATAGCCTGAGGAGTATGAGTTCCGCTACGATTTCCGCTCCTGCGTTCGCTTCCCTCTCCTTCGATGAAAAACTGGACCGGCTGGCCGAGGTGGCTGTTCGCGTCGGTCTGGGCCTGCGCGAAGGGCAAGAGCTGGTTCTGACGGCTCCGACCGACGCGCTGCCGCTGGTGCGGCGCATCACAGAGCACGCGTACCGCGCGGGTGCGCTGCTGGTGACGACCTTCTTCTCCGATGATGCGTGCGTGCTGTCACGATTCGCGAGCGCACCGGACGCGAGCTTCGATTATGCGCCGGTGTGGCTGCAGGATGCGATCGCCACGGCTTTTCGGAACGGGGCGGCGCGCATGGCAATCGCGGGCACGAACCCGTCGCTGCTGGCCGGACAGGATCCCGGCAAGGTGGCGCGGGCAAATGTTGCGGCTTCCAAGGCCAGCAAGCCGGCGATGGAGCTGATCACGCGCCACGCGATCAACTGGACGATCGTGGCGGCAGCGACGCCGGACTGGGCAAAGCTCGTGTTTCCCGAGGAACCGGTGGAGCAGGCGGTGGCGAAGCTGTGGGAGGCGATCTTCCACGCCTCGCGAATCACAGGCGACGATCCGGTGACAGACTGGCAGCGGCACGGCACGAGGCTGAAGGAGCGCGTCGACATGCTGAATGCGAAGCGGTACCACGCGCTGCACTTCCGCTCCAAGGACCGCTCGACCGACCTTACGGTAGGTCTGGCAGACCAGCACCTTTGGGCCGGGGGCGGGACGACGGCGGGCAACGGCGTCTACTGCCAGCCGAATATTCCGACCGAGGAGTGCTTCACGACGCCGCACAAGGACCGCGTGGACGGTGTGGTGCGGGCCTCGAAGCCGCTATCGCATCAGGGAACGCTGATCGAAAACATCGC
>Ga0068853_100004351_pt1 | contig 10960 bp, 12 predicted proteins | sample KBSCornC32_FD_65655 | JGI IMG/M metagenome (GOLD analysis project Ga0068853, IMG submission 65655) | Corn rhizosphere microbial communities from Kellogg Biological Station, Michigan, USA - KBS Corn C3-2 | ecosystem: Host-associated > Plants > Roots > Rhizosphere > Soil ... | reverse complement strand
TTTCAGATCAGTTCCTTCCAGTACGGCAATTACATTGCAGGCAGAATTTGTTTTTACGGTTTTTGAATAGGCCAGGTCAATTTCAGCAGGATAAGTTTTTGGTGCAAGTGAACCAGCTTTCAATTTGTCCAGGATATTCTTACCATCCTCACCCATTATTTTTTCAGCTACTGCTGGTGAAACGGTGAAGGAAAAAGGGGATACCGACGCCCTGTAACTATTCATAGACCACCGGCCATCTGCTGTGATTGATTTTCTTGGATAGTTATTGTAAATGATCATCACTGCAGCGGCACCTTTACTCATCGCCGCATTCATTTTACCAAATGCACTTCCCGGAGATTGAAAACCGGTTTGTGTTGGTTTGTAATCAGCCGGCACACCATCAGCTATCAATACCAATTTACCTGCTACTCTCAGATCTTTATAATCATCTCTGACAGTGCCATCACTAATGCCATAACCAGCAAACACTACTTCAGAAAAACGCATTTCAGCTGCATAATTAGTTGTCTGTGGCTGAAAATCTGTATTCAATATCAATTCTTTTCCATTAATTCTTACCGAAGAACTAAGCATTGAATCTTTATACAAAGGATAACGCTGACGAAAGCTGCCATTATTACCAGGTGTTAATCCCAATGACCTGAAATGATTCTCAATATAATCCGCTGCTTTTTCCAAACCCGGAGAAGGGGTATCGCGGCCTTCCATTTCTTTACTTGCAATTGTGTACAAATGTTTTTTCAAATCATCTGTGGTAATTGTTGCCGCTATTTTCTGAACGGTCTTATCTTTTTTTTGCGCTACAGTTAGCAGCGGTAAAGCCAGTAACAAACCGGCCATTGCTTTTTTGATCATGATTGGTTATGTGTTGTTCGCAATAAAAATAATCCCTTCCTGCAATAGAAAGGGAAAAATATGGATGATTGGTATTAAGGAATATAATTATGTAACCTGCTCTGGTGCTACTATCAGCTTTGCCGGATCGCACTCTGTGTTCCCGGATTTTATGCGCAAGCGATCTTATTCACCCTGTTCTGATGACGGCCGCCTTCAAAATCAGTTGTCATAAAAACACTAACCATTTTTTCTGCATCACCTTCCCGTACAAACCGGGCAGGAATACAAATCACATTTGCATCATTGTGTGCTCTTGCCAATTGTGCCAGTTCTTCTCCCCAGCATATAGCAGCGCGGATATGCTGATGTTTGTTAGCCGTAATAGCTACACCATTGGCACTGCCGCAAAGCAGAATCCCAAAAGCAGCTTCTCCGCTTTCTACGGCCGAAGCGACAGGATGTGCAAAGTCCGGATAATCAACAGAATCTTTACTGTAAGTACCAAAGTCTTTAAATGCAAGACTTTTCCCTTCCAAAAAAGAGATCAATTCTTCTTTATAATCAAATCCTGCATGATCGCTTCCGATGGCTATGGGTTTGCTGAGGTCAAATGAAGAATGCATAAATAGTTCAGGGTTTAGAGTTCTTAGTTCAGAATCAAAGACGCAGCAAAGGTACAGAACTCTAAACTGTGAACTTAGTACTAAGAAATTTCTTTAGCTCCATTCCTTATTCTCTTTCTCCTGTCGTCTGTTAATACGGGAAGCGATAACAACACTTGCTTCAAACAACAGGTAGAGCGGAATAGTAACGATCGTGAGACTAAAAGGATCAGTAGAAGGCGTAATGATAGCCGCAGCAATCAGGATGATAACAAATGCATGACGGCGGTATTTTTTGAGGAAACGTCCGGTTACAATCCCAATTCTTGCCAATACCATGACAAGCAATGGCATTTGAAATAATACACCTATACCAACAGTAGTGTAAACAAGATTTTCTAAATAGTCGGAGAATGAGGGCATTATTTCAATCTGCGGACTCAATTTATAATTGAAATAAAAATTAACCATGAATGGTGTAAGGATAAAATAGCCAAATGCTACACCGCTAAAGAAAAGTAACGACACCCAAAAAATAATACCTCTTGTTTTCTTTACTTCTTTTGGAGAAAGAGCCGGTTTTACAAATTTCCAAAACTCCCAGAAAATGTAGGGGAAGGCAATAATAAAACCACCAATAAATGCTAAGGTAAACGAAGCGATGAACTGGCCTGTCATTGTAGTTTCCAGGAACTTCGCTTTTACTTCCGGAAAACAAAGAGTATCCCCAATACCAATACCATGACCTAATTGGCATAACCAGCGGGAGGAAATAAAATCTGCACGGGTTGGTGCAAAAAGAACATCCTGTACAACAAAATCAGAATAAATAAAAACAACAACAGCACCGATCAATACGGCGATAATAGAACGAACCACATGCCAGCGGAGATCTTCCAGGTGGTCGATAAATGACATTTCTGCCTGTGGGTCCTTATTTCGCTTGCTAAAAAAATCGAGTAATGCCATCAGTATTCTTTAGAGAACGGCAAAGATAAGGAGAGGCTCGTTGCTCGCAGCTAAAAGCTCACAGCTTTCTCTACTTCAGTTTCTTCATCTTCACCATCTCGATCCTCGTGTCACTTACATGCATGACATCAAACTCATAATCATCGATTATGATGCGTTCTTTTTGGCGGGGAATGGTTTCGTGGTAGTTGATAATGTAGCCTGACAGGGTTTCAGATTCGTCTTCGCCAAAGTCAAAACCATATTTTTCTTCCAGGTAGTCCAGTTCAAGGCGGCCGGAAAAGATATATTCATTTTCTGCCAATTGTTTTTCTACAAATTCTTCGGTATCGTACTCGTCCTGTATTTCACCGAACAATTCTTCCAATACATCCTCCATGGTTATAATGCCGGCAGTCCCACCAAACTCATCGACTACCCAGGCTATGCTTTTTCTTTCTTTGGTAAATTTTGTGATCAACCCGGTTGCACTCATACTTTCAGGTACAGCAGGTATTGGCAGTAAAACAGATTCGATCGTTGCTGGTTTTTTAAACAAGTCTAATTGGTGAACATAACCAACAATATGATCAATATTTGTATCAAAGATGACCAGCTTACTCAATTTGGTATCCATGAATTTTTTCTTCAGATCATCAATAGAAGCACTACTGTCAATACCAACAATCTCTTTACGGGGAACCAAACACTGCCTGATCTTAATATTCGGAAGCTCCTGCGCATTTTCCATCAGTTGCGTATTCCTTTCCTGTCTTTCATCATCATTGTTTTGCAGGAAAAGATGTTTCAGGTCACTGCGATTGATCGATTCTTTGTTTTTATCGAGGCGGATGCTGAATACATATTTCAAGATCCATTCTGACAGATCAATAAGTCCGGCAGCGATTGGATAAAACATCTGGTAGAAAAAATCAGCAACATAAGCAAACTTGCCAAGCACCGTATTACTCTTGGCACGAAAAATAGCACGGGGAATGAATTCTGCAAATACCAATACTAAAAAAGTGGCCAATGCTATTTCCGCGATCAAATGAATAGTAGTGGACTTAATGAAAAAATATTTCCATACGGGAGCCATTACAGTACTTATCTGCAAACCAAGAAACACCAGAAAGATGGTAAACCCGATCAATGTTGTTCCAAGAAAACGGGCAGGCGATTCTACAAACTTGGCTAATATTTGCAGTGATGCACCACCTTGTTTCTTTTTGATCTCAATGCTCAGCCGATTGGCACTATAAAATGCCATTTCAATGCCGGCGAAGAAACCCATCAGCAATAAAGTGATAATGAACAGCACTATTGTATCCCAATGCATCATGTCGCAAAGATACCTCCAAAGCCGCGAAGGGCTGCTTTTGGCTATTATGAAAATTTGAAAAATGACAGGGATAAGTAAAAATCCAAAGGGAAAAGAGGTTTGTTACGTGATCAGGCTTTGTTTAAGAACTTTCTTACTACCTGCTCAGCCTCTTCGCAGGCCCTTGGCAGATCATCATTAATGATAATATGGTCAAATCGACTGCTGAAAGAAAGTTCATATGAAGCTTTGCTGATACGGGCCTGTAAGGATTCAGGGGTTTCTGTTCCCCTTGCATTTAACCGGCGTTCCAGTTCCTCAATTGAAGGAGGCTGGATAAAAAGGGATAAAGAGTTGCCGGGAAATTGCTCCTGAATATGAATGCCACCTTTTACATCTACATCAAGCAGCGGAGCTTTATGTTGTTGCCAGATACGCAGCAATTCTGATTTCAAAGTGCCGTAATATTTACCATCATAGACCATTTCCCATTCTACAAATTCATGCTGTGCAATTTTATCATTGAAGTCGGCCACCGAAATAAAATAATAATCTACTTTATCTTTTTCGTTATTGCGCGGCTTACGGGTAGCAGCAGAAATAGAAAAAGCCAACTGATCGGGCATAGCTTTCAACAGGTGTTTTGTCACCGATGTTTTACCTGCCCCGGAAGGTGCAGCTATGATGATAAGTTTGTTGGTTGCCGTCATGCTGTAAAATGAGTTGCGCAAAAGTAAGATAATGAGGTTAATTTAAACATCAACCAGGGCAGGAATGAAGGGAGTGGTGATTTGTATCTGAATTTCTTGTCATTCCTGCAATTCATGACCATCACTTCACTGTTTTTGATAGAGCACCCATGCATCATTTACCGTAGATTTTTTCTTCGACAACAAGAACTGGTTGATGCTCCACAATATCCTGGATGAATAGGCCACCGGTCTGTAACCCATACTATCCATCATTGATAAATTTGGTTTGATCTCATTAAATGTAGTAGCAATATAAGTTCCCTTCGCTGTAAGGTAGCGCAGTGAATCCGGCGTATGCACTTTTATCAGATCAAGATTGGTAACAGCATTTTGATAAAATACCATTGGTACACCACTCATCGTTTCATAAGGAGTACGGTAAAGACAATAGATAGTAACCTTCTCACCGGCGAATTTATTTTTCAGGCTGCGGCCAAAATCTACTGTTTGTGCATAGGGTATAAAAGTGAACATCATTAGCAGGAACGTATTTATCACCACTGTAATGATGAGTGCCACTTTGAATGATCCTTTGATCCATTTTTTACAGGTATTGTAATACGTGAAAAAATATGGTAGACTCCAACCAACAATTAATGGAAGGCCGCTGAAAATGGGATAGAGAAAACGCTCTTCTTTATGCCCGATAATGCTATGTCCGAGTATGAACAGGAATACGCTGATAAAAACGGGATGGGTATAATATTTTTTGAAAAAAGCTTTTAAACTATAATAGAAAAGGATGACACTGAATGGTGGTACAGTAATGACTGAAACAAGCAAGCCGAGATATTTCAGGAAACTTGAAGTACCATATTCCGCCGCTTTGCCTTGTAAAATATTGGTTTGAAAATAACGGATAGGGGAGTACACCCATTCGCCATAAAAACGATAATCGAGATACATGTTGATCAAAAATGCAACGGCGAAACCAGCAGCGATCGGTAATAGTCGTTTGTACTTTTTTTCTACCAGCAACAGATACAAACCAAAACCTGCAATACCAAAGCCCATTTGAAAACGGAAATAAAATGACAGGCAAAGCAGGAAGCCGACCAGGAATAAGAATGGAACCGATGCATTCTTATCTTTTTTCGTATCGTATAAAGCAAGGCTGATAAAAAAGAAAAGCCCGGACATCATTTCAGAACTATACAATGTTCTGGTGTAGGGAAATATCCAGGTGAAATTCAATATCAACAAAACCCAGTATAAAATATTGCGTTTATCTTTTTTAAAATAATGGAGTGCTATTAAATTAAAGACCGAGAACATGATGATGCCGAGTATGATACGAAGTATTGTAAGTTGCTGGTACGGATCTTCAATATGCAGGAACATACATGCCTTGTAATAACCGGAGAATAAATAAACCTGTAGCGTTGGTCTTATCTTGCTTTCCAGTTCAAAAGCATAATGGGCGGCATTCTTATTGCCCAATTGATACGAAGAAAATTCTACCACAGAAAAATGCTGATCAAAATTGGAGAACCCGATCGCCTGTATACAGGTAATGAGTTGAATGATCAATCCAGCCAGTAATATCAGCTGAACCTTGCGATCGTTTTGTACCAGTGTTTTTATTTCTTTGAACATTTATTGGAATAGTGATGCAAAGAAAAAGGAAATTGAGGAGGGGAGGAAATTTACCAATGATAAACCTTCAACAGTTGGTTGCCTCAGGAATTAATGGGAAAGCTAAACGTTATGCGCCAGTTTTCATTTATCCTTATTCCTACTTCCCATTAACACCATCTAAAGCAGCATGAAACTTCGCAACATAGCCATCGTCTACACCATATTCGCTAAATTTTTTTATCGCCCAATCAAAAACTGTAATTCCGAAACCTGTATTTTTATGAACAATAATAGAATGAAAATACGGATCTGAGTAAAGCCAATCAAAACCTCCTAGTTGATTGAATAAATGCCCAAGTATAACGCCGAACTCACAAACAGTTACTATATATGGATTTGAAAAATCTGTTGGATCACTTTCTTTTATCAAAGCTGCAATTTTCGCCCGATCATAGTATTTGTCGACTGCATCTAAAACTTTAAAATCAAGTTTATCTGACTTGATAATATGTTGAAAATCTTCCAAAGCAGCATGAACCATTGTTACATTAATAAAATGTTTTCTCTCCTCTAAGTCTTCTGGATCTAAATATTGCATTTCCTCAAAAGTGAGAGGCCTATTTTCATATGCGGCAATTTGATAAAAATCTGGCCGAGTCATTGTTGGTTTTTCATCTTCTGGATACCACGGGCTAAAAAACTTTTCAAAAAGTAGGTCACAATCCGGTAATTTTTTTTTTAAAAATCCTAGCATAAATTGAACGTATCGGCTATTAAATTTAACTATGATTAAATCGAAACATCTTTCTACTTCCCATAATTAATGATCACCACCAAATCCTCTTTCCCTGTTTGTTTCAATCCATGAGAACTTCCGGGAAGTGTAAGAATTCCATCACCAGCCTGAACAGGAAATGTTTCTCCATTCATCGACATTTCGCCGGTGCCACTTACGATATAATAAATCTCTTCTTCCTTTTGTAAATGATAGCCAATGCCAGAACCGGGATGCATGATGCGTTTTGTGAATTGAAGCTTGGAAGTAGTAGCTGCTTTGAAAAATTTATACGCTGTTGTATTGCCACCGCCATTGTGAGAACCAGGTTCTTCTACAGCAATATCTTTTTCATGTTCCAGTATGTACCCACTTTGCTGTTTGGTAAGAACAGATAATCCTGCTACAAATAACAGCATAGCAATTGGTGAAGCAACGATAAACTTTTTCATACTAAAGAGTTTTGTAACGGTTGTTCTATAAATGTAAAAATTTATTGTGTCATAAAAGAGAAAGGTGCGGGCTGTTTTACACAACCTGCACCTTTCGATACTAAGCTTCAGTTTATATTATGCAGTAAACTGGATAGATAAAGTGATGGGAGTTGCTGCCAATGCTTTTGATACAGGACACCCTGCTTTTGCACCATTCGCCAGCTCATCAAACTGTGCTGCAGTAATGCCGGGTACTTTTGCTTCAAGGTTTAATTGAATACCGGTGATGGAAAAACCACCGTCTGTTTGGTCCAGGGTAACAACTGCTTCTACTTTTAGCAGATCAGGTGTAAATCCTGCTTTCGCAATTGCAATGCTTAATGCCATAGCATAACACCCTGAATGGGCTGCTGCTATCAATTCTTCAGGATTAGTACCAAGTTGGCCATCTTCGTTTTCAAAGCGACCTTTGAAACTATATGGTGTATTATTAAAAAACTGGTTGGAAGAATTTAATGAGCCGCTTCCTTCAGTTCCTTTCCCTTTCCATTCTGCTGTTACTTTTCTTTTGATTGCCATGTTCTACTTTTTTTAATTATTAAGGATCGTTTAATGAATACGCTGTTGTACCAATTCTTTGCCGCCATTGAACCATTCGTTTTTCAAAATGCTTAAAACAACACTGTCCCTTCTCGATCCATCTACTGTTGGCATGTGGCTGCGTAATGTACCTTCCATTACACAACCAATTGCTTTCATCGCATTTATGGATTTGTGATTGGCAGCATGTGCCCGGAATTCGAGTCTTTCCAATCCCCAATCCTCAAACACATAGGTTAGTAACAACAATTTACAGTTACGGTTCAGTCCGCTGCGTTGAAATTCTGTACCATACCAGGTAAATCCCAGTTGTGCTGTTGAAAAAGATTGTTGAATATCATAAAACCTTGTGCTGCCGGCATAGCGGTTCGCTTTCTTATCAAATACGATAAAACAGTATTCCTTTTTCTCTTCCATATTTTTTACGGCAGCAGACAAATAATTTTTCAAATTTTCTTCGCCAGCAGCAGTTAACAAGCCGAACTTCCAGATATCCGGTTCGTTCAAGGAGAAAGGCAGCAGGTTGTCAAAATCGCTTTCTTTTATTGGGCGAAGGAGTACTCTTTCGTTTTCAAGAACTGGTTGTTGTTCGAAAATGTCTTTTGGCATATTATTTTGAATTTTTATACCAGGTATTATATTGTTTTATTAATTCAGCTAATCTTTCAGGCGTTAATGTTTCATTGGGTATATCTGCTAAACCGGGATATCCTTTTAGAAAAGGAGATATTTTATTTTTCTTCAATTGGTTAAGCAGGGTCGGATAACTGGTAGAATTATTATCGGTCCTTGCAATATAATAATCAGAATAATTTTCTCTTAACAACTTATAAGACTCAGGATCTTTTCTTACGGCAAAAAGAGGGAGCTCATATAACTCGACCGTGCCTGTAACTATTTTTTTTGCATAGAAATACAGCCAGGATTTCAATCCTTGTGAACGGACTTTTCCAAAATGAATTTGATAGCCTTCTTCAATAATTCCAAAACCAGTTAGCTCTTTATTATCAGCCAGAGAAATCGTTTTTGTTTCCTCATTTTGCCAGACGGTAATTTCTTCCTGGAAGTAAGGGGAATTCGGGTTAAACCATATTTTCGTCCAGCTGGTATCTTTATTATTCAACAGGTATCCTTTTGCATAGAAACTGTTATCCTGCGCATTTATACTTGCGGTTTGTATGTAAATCAAGATCGGTATGAAGGCAAATTTCTTCATCCTTCCACTCTTTTTATTTCAGCTCCTAATCTTCTCAATCGTCCATCTATATCCTGGTAGCCCCTGTCTATCTGTTCAATGTTTTGAATAGTACTTTTTCCTTCAGCACTTAGCGCTGCAATCAGTAAGGCTACACCAGCGCGGATGTCCGGTGAGCTCATGGTTATTCCACGCAATGTTTGTTCTCTTTCCAAACCGATGACCACAGCACGATGCGGATCACAGAGAACAATCCTGGCTCCCATGTCGATCAGTTTATCTACAAAGAATAAACGGCTCTCAAACATTTTCTGATGGATCAATACCGAACCATTGGCTTGTATTGCAGTGACCAATACAATACTTAACAGATCTGGTGTAAAGCCCGGCCATGGATGATCGTAGATCGTCATGACCGAACCATCCAGGAAAGTTTGTATCTCATAACTATCCTGGGATGGAATATGAATGTCGTCACCATTAAAATTCATTTTGATACCGAGTTGCTGAAATTTTTCAGGAATGATACCTAAATGTTCTATGCCTGCACCTTTAATGGTGATATCACTTTTCGTCATTGCGGCCAGACCAATGAAAGAACCTACTTCGATCATATCGGGCAACATCCGGTGTTCGGTGCCACCAAGATAAGCAACGCCTTCAATCGTTATCATGTTACTTCCTATACCGCTGATCTTAGCACCCATCCGGTTCAGCATTTTACATAATTGCTGAATATAAGGTTCGCAGGCTGCGTTGTAGATCGTTGTTGTTCCCGCGGCCATGGATGCAGCCATGATGATATTGGCAGTACCGGTTACCGATGGTTCATCTAACAATAAATCAGCACCTCTTAGATGTGGTGCTTCCAGTTGAAAGAAACCATCTTCATGATAAGTAAATGAGGCGCCTAACTTTTCAAATCCGAGAATATGTGTATCCAATCTTCGTCTGCCAATTTTATCGCCACCGGGTTTTGGTATAAAGGCTTTTTTGAAACGGGCCAGCATCGGACCAGCCAGCATTACCGAACCACGCAACTTTCCACTTTTCTTTTTATAATCTTCGCTGCGCAGGTAATCGATGTTTACATTGTCAGCGAGAAAAACACAAGTATCACGACTGGTTCTTTCCACTTTCACATTCATTTCTCGCAATAGTTCTATCAATAAGTTTACATCAATGATATCGGGAATATTGGTGATCGTCACTTTTTCTGGTGTCAGCAATACAGCACTGATGATCTGCAATGCTTCGTTCTTTGCGCCTTGCGGAATAATTTCTCCCTGTAATTTTTTTCCACCTATTACTTCAAAAGAATGCATCGTGTAGGTTAATTGTTTAAATAAGTAATCGAGTATTGGTTAATGGGTCGACCAATAGCTTACAAAGTAAAAGCAAATGCATGTAGCAATAAAAAATGGTTGACCAGGAACTGGTCAACCATTCAATTATTTAGCAGATAAACTTATTAATATCTCTTCTTCTTAAAATTACCGCCGCCACCGCCACGGTTATCTCTTCCATCATTACGACGCTGACCTCCACCGCCACCACCGCGTTGCTGGAACTTACCACCGCCACCACCTCTTTTGCCATAACCACCACCACCACGATTTTCCTGTTGTGGGCGGAATGCTTTTACATAAGGAGTGTTAGTGAATGTAAGCTGACCGCTTGTAATACCAGTCAGTTCGCTTTGTATGGCATCATCATGCACAATTTCTTTGTGCCAGTTGTTATATGCCAGCTTCATATAATAAGCGATCGCATTGGCGAAGCCCAAACGTTTTTCTGCATTTTGTTCCTGTAATGCTTTATCAATGATCACTTCCAGGTTCTTTCCAAGATGCAATAATCGTGGATGTCTTTTTGGATAAGGAAGCGGATCTGGTTTTGCTTTTAAGGTTTC
>Ga0068853_100004348_pt1 | contig 10962 bp, 10 predicted proteins | sample KBSCornC32_FD_65655 | JGI IMG/M metagenome (GOLD analysis project Ga0068853, IMG submission 65655) | Corn rhizosphere microbial communities from Kellogg Biological Station, Michigan, USA - KBS Corn C3-2 | ecosystem: Host-associated > Plants > Roots > Rhizosphere > Soil ... | reverse complement strand
GTCTCGCCGGAGCGCCTACTGCTCTCGGAGAGCGCCGAGATGGTCACCGTCCCCGGCAGCGAGGGCGAGATGGGCGTGATGGCGGGACACATGTCCCTCATCACCACGCTCAAGCCTGGCGTCATCGACGTTAAGGTCGTCCACGGCCAGCATGACCGCTTCTTCGTCAGCGGCGGCTTCGCGGAGATCAACGCGTCCAAGATCACGGTGCTCGCCGAGGAAGCGATCCCACTCGCGCATCTCAATGAAGAGACGCTGCGCGAACGCATCATCGACGCCCAGGAAGACATCGCGACCGCCAAGACCGACGCCGAGATGCAGAAGGCCACGGCCGCGCTCGACCAGTATAAGCGCCTCCTCGCCGCGGAATAGACAGGTTCTGAACGTTATAAGGGCGCGCGAGCCATGCCTTGCGCGCCCTGTTCTTTTGTCCGGTGCGCAACGTAAACATTTCCAGTTATTCAGCATTTTCGGCAACCAAGCCGGTTGGAACTCGGTTCAATCGGGCAACCGGCTTTGGTATAAAGCGTTTGGGTATTGGGTGACTCATGACAGACGGCACGGTTTTCCGCCAAGGTTGGACGCTGGACGATGTTCAGTGGTCGCGCTTTGACGCGTCGAAGGCTGAGCCGTGGCTGATCACCGCGATCAAGGGCGCCGCCCTCGTCGAATTCAATGCGCCGGATTACGTCTCCTATCTGAAGCGCGTCTTCCACGACCCTGAGACTCAGGCCCTCATCGAAGAATGGGGGCTGGAGGAGTCGCAGCATGGCCGCGCACTCGGCCGCTGGGCGGAGATGGCCGACCCGACATTCAACCTCAAAGAGACCTTCGAGCGATTCCGCGAGGGCTATCGCCCCATTCACTTCACCGGCGACGCCGAAGGTTCGATCCGTGGCAGCAAGCGCGGCGAGATGATTTCGCGCTGCGTGGTGGAGAGCGGTACCTCGTCCTACTACTCCGCGATCCGCGACATGACGCAGGAGCCGGTGCTCAAGGAAATCGCCGGCCGCATCGCCGCCGATGAGTACCGTCACTACAAGCTCTTCTACGAAGTCCTGAACCAGCAGGCCGAAGCCGATCTACCATTCTGGAAGAAGTTGATCGTGGCCGTGGGTCGCATCAATGAATCCGACGACGACGAACTCTCCTATGCCTATTACTGCGCATCGGTGCCCAAGAGCGCGGAAGCGGCGACGCCGTATGTGCGTGCGCAGTATGCGAAGGAATCCTACAAGACAATCCTGCGCATCTACCGCCGCCATCACGTCGTGCGGCTGGCGCAAATGGTGTCGAAAGCCTGCGGCGCCGATCCTCAGGGCCGGTTGACGAAAGCCGCTGGCGCCCTGCTGTGGCGGATGCTCAGAGTTCGCGCTGGCCTGTCTCGGGTGACCGCCGAAGCAACGGCGTGAGGCGCGTAGGCTCTTCTTCCTGTTTCTTTGATTGCGCAAAGACGCCGAAGAAAATCGGCAGCCATAAACCCATACCAATCGCAATCGCTTCCCCGATAAGGATCGCGGTGCGAGGCCCCAAAAACACGCGCATGAATGACGAGTGAGCCATCGCCCAATCGACGCCATAGGGCACGACGACCAACATGGTGACTGCCATCAGGAGCGCGAGTGCGAATGCCGCTATCCGTATCATGCGGCGAGAATAGTCCTAGACGCTTCTCTTCACCAGCATCTGCTTGATTTCGCCGATGGCTTGCGCGGGGTTGAGGCCCTTCGGGCAGGTCTGCGCGCAGTTCATGATCGTGTGGCAGCGATAGAGGCGGAACGGATCGTTGAGCTGGTCGAGGCGCTCGCCCGTGTTCTCGTCGCGAGAATCGATCAGCCAGCGATAGGATTGCAGCAGCGCGGCGGGGCCCAGATAGCGTTCCGAATTCCACCAGTAGCTTGGGCATGACGTTGAGCAGCAGGCGCACAGGATGCACTCATACAGACCGTCGAGCTTCCTGCGGTCCTCCGGCGACTGCTTCCATTCCTTTTCCGGCTGCGCCGTCTTGGTCTGGAGATAAGGCTGGATCGAGGCGTACTGCGCATAGAAATTCGTGAGGTCCGGAACCAGATCCTTCACCACCGGCATATGCGGCAGCGGATAGATCGCGATCGCGCCGGACACATCGGTGATCGCCTTGGTGCAGGCGAGCGTATTGCCGCCGGCGATGTTCATCGCGCACGATCCGCACACGCCTTCGCGGCACGAACGGCGGAAGGTCAGCGTCGGATCGATCTCGTTCTTGATCTTGATCAGCGCGTCCAGAACCATCGGCCCGCAGGTCGTGAGATCGACGGTGTAGGTGTCGATGCGCGGGTTCTCGTCCAGATCCGGATTGTAACGGTAGACCTTGAACTCCTTGGTCCCCTTCGGCTTCTTCCCGTTCGCCGCTTTGGGCGCGGGCCACGTCTTGCCCTTCTTGGGGGAACTGCCTTTGGGCAAGGTGAACTGGACCATTGCGCGTCCTTATGGGGAAATCGGGGCCGCTTCGTGCTTAGCAAAGCGGCCCCGCCCATGCAAATCCTACCCCACGGCAGGCGCCGTCAACGCGTACCAGTTGATCCGGCGGGTGACGTACATGGTTGCTGCGAGCGCCGCGAACAGCAGTCCGGAACCGATCAGCAATGCGTAATCCTCTGCGTTCAGGATCACGTAGAGCAGCCCGTAGAGCGCCGACAGCACCACGAACAGCACCGCCGCGCGTGACCAGCTCGCCAGCACACTGGCCGCATAGAGCGATGTCAGCGCAACCGTCGCGCCGGCCCCGATCAGATAGGACAGCGCGAAGCCGATATGCTCCGACAGCGATAATACGAGCAGGTAGAACAACACCTGCGCGGAACCGACGAGCGCATACTGAACCGCGTGCAGGCGCTGCGGCGACACTGTCTCCACCACGAAGAACACCAAGAACGCGAGCGCCACGAACAGGATCGCGTATTTCAGCGAGCGCTGGACAAGCTGATAGTGATCCACCGGCTGATAGAAGCGTGCGCCGAAGGCGGGCTGCTGGATCAACTCCATCTGGTTGTTGGCGGTGGCGAAGCTCTGCCCGAACCCGCGCGCCAGATACGGCACCGTCCACGACGCCGTGAAGCCGTCCTTGGTGATGTCCCGCTCCGTCGGCAGGAAGGCACCGAAGAAGCTCGGCGAATTCCAGTCGGATTTCACCGTCGTAGTTGTGCGGCGGCCAAGCGGCGAGACACTGAACTCGCGCGACCCACGCAAGGTGAACTTGGTGTTGAGCTTCAGATCGGCAGGCTCGGTAAGACCAGCGTGCACCTGGATACCGGAGAACCTTGAGTCGTCGATATCGACGCCAGACTCAAACGGCACACTCCGGCCGTTGGCATTCAGGACGACATTGTCGGCCAAGCCATGGGCGTCGGTGACGCGGATAGCGATGCGCGCCTGGCTCCAATCGACCTTTGCGTCGGAAGGAAGAAGGCTTGCCATCCCTGCCTTGTCGAAGGTCGCCTGCATGCCGATCGTTGCGGTGTAAATCGGGATTTCAAATATGCCGCGCGATTTCGAACCCGACTTCGCATACGCATCGACGTTCAGGTTTTCCGGCAGAAGCATCGCGGTGAAGCCCTGCTCCACATCGACCTGCTGCCCGTTAATGAGGTTCTGGCGATGCACGGTGTACGGCACCAGCAGCACGGGACCGGCCACGACCTGTGGTCCGCCCCAGCCGCCGGCGATGTCATTGGCGGCGCCCTGCGCGGTCTGCTCGCGGTCGGACAATGCCAATTGGATCAGGAATAGCGGCACCGCCATGCAGACGGTGAGAATGACGATCAGCAAAAACTTGAACCCCGGCGAACGCACCGTGGGCAATGGTTTGGTTGTGTCGGTGGTCATCGATACCCCTCGCGTGACGACGCGCGAAGGCTCGGCGCGGATCGTGGCGCAATCGCGGCGCAGCGATGGCAGGGTAAGGGTTAGTCCGCGGCGACAGCGTGCTCGCGTTCGTGAAGCGAGCGCCATCCGGTCAAGCGTTCCTGCTCGCCTTCGGGCACACCATAGAAACCTTTGGCGATTTTCTTCAGGCCGCTGCGGCTTTTGATGATGATGACGCTGCGCTGGGTCTCGATCAGGCCAGCTTCTTCCATCTTGTTCACCGCCAGACTGACGCCCGGACGGCGAACACCGAGCATGATGGAGAGCAATTCATGCGTCAGTGGGATTCTGTCACCCGGCAATCTGTCGTGCGCCATGAGCAGCCAGCGCGCGAGACGGACGTCGAGTGTCGCGCGGCCATTGGCAAGCGCTGTCTGCGATGCCTGCGCCGCGAATGTGTTCACGAACGCAAGCAGACCATCACGCAGAGAGTCGCTTTTCAGGATCGCTGCACGGAAGAGATCGGACCGGATGCGCAGACCGTAGCCCGCGACCTGCATGAATGTGGAGTTGGCATTGCGGTCGGTGCCCATCACCACCGAATGACCCGTCAGGCCATCACGTCCGATGATGCCGACTTCTATGCGGTGATCGCGCGGGATCGTTGCCACCACCGACACGATACCATCCTGCGGGAAGTACACATGCGTGATCGGCTTGTGCGGCGTCTCAACCTGAAAAAGCCGCGGCAGCTCGATCGGCTCGAGATGCGGTTTCAATAGGTCCAGATCGGCTGCGTTCAGATATGAAAGCAGATGATTTCGCTTCATGCAGATGTCGATTACTGTTGATACCAGATTACGTAATCAGCCCACGGACCAAATCAGATGAACTGATTTGATACGGCTCGACTCTCCTCCACAACAAACGCGCGAGATTAGTGTTCGGTTTCAGACAAAGAATGTTGTCGAGGAACCAAGCGGAAAAACTATGCTCGCGCCGGGCGTTACGATTGGGGCGATTTCTTGTCCGCTGCAGATTACGAAGTCCGCTTTCTCAATGCGGACGGTTCGGTAGCTTTGCTGTTTGTTACCAGCAGTGAAAGCGACCAACTCGCAATCGAAGCGGCATTGAAAGCATTCGCAACGGAATTAAAGCCGTTCGAGATATGGCGCGGTCAAACCTTCGTCGCAAAGGGGCCTTCTGCATAACCGGCGCAAAGTGAGTAGTTTACGCGCGGCCGATGTGTTCGAAGATCCAGGCGATGTCGACCGGCGTGTCGCGCACATTGCCTGAGACGACGAGCTGTTCTGCGCGACGAAGCGTGTCGCTGCCCAGATAGACACTCTCTTCGACAACCACCGGCGCGGTCGCGCGGAAGCGCCAGCCATCGCCATTCGGCAGCTTGAGCAGCACGTCGCCGCCCTGTGAAACCGACACGCGCACTTCAGGATGGATGTGAAAACGGATCGCAAAGTCCTGACCGGTGCCCTGCACTTTTGCCGGCGGCACAAGCCGGTCGGAGCCGATCAGCGAAACACCCTGCGGCGCGAGCGTGACTTGCCGTTCGTGGCGCACACCGAATGCGGCGACATAGCCGTCATGCGCGGCTTCGACCATCCAGCCCTGCGGTGTCTCCACCCGGTGTGTTTCGACCTTGGTGACACCGCCGAGCAGACGCGGACCCAGATAATCGCGCGCGATACCTTCGCGCAGGATCGCGCTTGTCGACATGTCGCCCAATGTGAGCGTCGAATGCGCGGCCGTCGCGCGGAGCGCGCTGTCCCATGTCGTGCGGCGTGCGTCGACAGCCGATCCGCAGTTCACGACGATGCGATGTGTGGAGGCGCTGAACTCAAACCCGAGACAGCCAGCATGTGCGCTCGTGGAGAAGGCGCCCGGCGGCGGCGCACCGCAATCCATCACGACGATCGAGCGCCCCGATGCCAGGCGCTGATACCCGGAATGCGGCGCGAAGGCGAAGGGCTGGCCGCGCACTTCGTCGCGCGCGAGAAGGCCTGCGATCATCCGCGTGTCCGATTCCTGTCCACCGTTGAACAGCGACAGCGCGCCATCGCCGTAGCGGAAGAAACGGATCATCGGCGCGATGCGGTCATGCGCGCTGCGTATCTCGTGCGGGATTTCCTGCGATGTCGCCGTCAGTCCATCTATCACCATGGTGATGAGGCGATAGGCATGCAGCAAATCTTCCGGGGAGCGCGTGATGTGTCCGCCATCGGGCAATATCTGGCGCGCGATTTCCGCCTCCAGCATCGTGAGGCCCGCGGCCAGACGCTTCTCACCCGCGAGACAGGCACCTGACAATGCGAGCGCCGCGGCTGCTTCGAAGCGCGGCATGCCATCCGGCGCTTCGGCTGCGATGCGCGCCAACAAGCGCGACTGCTCGCGCAGCGACACGAACACTTTCGAGCGCCACAGCATGTCGGAGTTCGACAGCACCAGACGCCCGTGCGCAAAGATATGGATCAACCGCCGCGCCACGACATGCGCGTTCGACGCGGGCTCGGCATACTTCGCGTTGCGCTTCAGCCATTGGCTGATGAGGTTGGTCGCGAGCGTGCGTGCGGCCTCGCCACCGGCCGCCGATAACGGCGGCAGCCACGCAAATCCGTGCAACGCTTCAGCCCAGCGCAACGATGGCGCGGGCTTGTCGAAGATCGAGCCATCCTTGACCTCGACCATCTCGCCGTTGAAGCGGAACTTGCCGTGCAGCAATGCGTCCGCGTCTTCGAGACGCCGCGGCAGCGCATCGTAAGGATGAAAGACAATACGGTCGGTCAGCGGGCCTTTCAGCAGGCGGCGATAGAACCAGCTCCGCCGCCACGCCACGCGCGGGCCACGCATCGCCCGTCGCAGCATCGCGCGCAGCAGCTCCGGCAGAAGAGAGAGCGGCATGCGTCCGGCTTTCGCCACGGTCTATCCCCGCAAGGCTGCGATATTCGCGGCGTAATGCGCCGCACCACCCTTGAATACAGCCGTCCCCGCGACCAGCACATTCGCGCCGGCCGCAATCGCCTGCTTCGCCGTCTCCGGCGTAATGCCGCCATCGACTTCGAGCGCGATATCGCGCCCGGTCTGGCGGATCAGCTTTGCCGCGGCTTCAATTTTCTTCAGCTGGCTTGAAATGAACGACTGTCCGCCAAAACCCGGATTGACGCTCATGATCAAAACGAGATCGACAAGATCGATAACATTGTCGAGCGCATCGACCGGCGTTCCAGGGTTGAGCACGACACCGGTCTTCTTGCCGAGCGAGCGGATCAGTTGAAGCGTGCGATGCACATGCGGCCCGGCTTCGGGATGCACCGTAATGCCATCCGCACCGGCCTTCGCGAAATCTTCGATGAAAGGATCCACCGGCGAGATCATCAGATGCACGTCGAGCGGCTTCTTCGCATGCGGCTTTATCGCTTTGACGACAGCGGGGCCGATGGTGATGTTCGGCACGAAATGGCCATCCATCACATCGACATGAATAAGGTCCGCCCCTGCCTGTTCAATGGCTTCGATCTCGGCGCCAAGGCGCGCGAAATCGGCAGAAAGGATGGACGGAGCGATGCGAATAGGAGCTGTCATCAGGCCCCTGTAGTGCCGGATTCTCACCCCTCCCGCAAGGTAAGGTCAGGCGGCCTTTGTGCGCCGGCGCGGGAAGATTTCAGTTCCGGATGAAGCGGCCAGCAGCAGCACAAATGTCGGCAGCCAGACGAGTCGCGACTGGTAGCGCGAATGCGGGCCGGAGAAGACGCCGCAGATGAACGCATTGCCGAGCAGCGCGATCAGCACGAAGGCCGGAAGCACCGTTCCGTTCCAGTCGCGCGTACGCCACGCGCGGCGCAGAAGGAAGTACAGCCCCACGAGCGAGATGATCGCCACCGGCACATGCAGCAGGTTCAGCGGCAGGAACCAGATATCGCCGCGCTGCTGATAAGCGTGGGTATAGCCGTCCATCTGATGCGGGATCGTCTTCTCGAATTCGCGATTGAGAACCCATTCCTGCGGCTCGATGCCGTCGCCCGTCGCCACCGCGAAGAATTCGAGCAGCGTGTCGATCCCCGCCCAGGCGGCATTCGACACCGGATAGCGGCGCAGGCTCAGCTCGGCCAGATGCGCAGACTCTGCTTCCAGCTTGCGAAACCCACCGAGGCGCGCAAACGGGCTGATCTTCTCTTCCCAGAGATAAGCGTCGGCACGCGCTGGTAGGTCGTCCTTATACGGACAGATTCTGTAACCGGCTTCGGGGCAATCCGTGTCGAGGATCGGCTTGATCAGCCCGTCCTGCATCATGCGGGCTTCGAGGAAGATCGAACCCGACTTGCTGAAGAAGACCTTGTGCGTGAATTCATAATTGCAGGCGAACACGACCACGAGTGCCAGCGCGCAGCTCACAATCGGCGCCCACACGAACGGCCGCGGCAGGTAGGGCGTGCGCACGAACATCACCGCTACACGCACGACGATCAGAACAAGCGTGAGGCCAACCGCGAGGCCCATATGCGACGAATGCGTCGAGGCCGCGAACGCGGCACAGAGAACAAGCAGCGCCGTGCGAGCGAAACCAAGTTCGCGGACGTGGAACGCCTGCAGATAGATCGCCATCACGGTGACCGCGACGAAGCAGTCCGGTTCAATCTGTGCGGCGTACCACGGCAACCCTGTCGCGAGCGTCAACACCAACCCGATGATCAGGAGTGTCCACAACGAGAGCCGTGGCTTCAGCGCGCGTGCAAACTCCACCATCGTGAACGCGACGATCACGCATTGGATGAACGCGACATACCACAGGCTCTGCGGCCCGCCCGCATATTTGAGGAACAGCGAATAGACCGATGATCGCTCGGCAATGAAAATGTGCTGGAAGCCTTCGAGGATATAGGCGCCGGTGTCGTAGAAGATGATCGGGAAGCCGTTGATGAACGACGCCAGCATCAGGATCGGCACGAGTGCCGCAATCGCGGCGAGCTCGTTATAGAGGCGGTTCAGCGGCGCATCGGGCAGCGGAATGCGCGCGTGCCAGGCGCGCGACAACTCCTCGCTCATATGATGCGAATCAGAAGACATCCCCAACCCAGTTTCTCGGCCCGGAAAGTCCCCTTGTGCCGGATGGGAAAGGAAAGCGCAAAGCGTCAGAATGACCTTGGTAACCGGCCGAAATGGCGGAATCCCGCGGTTGACTTGGGGGTGTCGAAACCTACACTCCAAATCGCTTCGTTTACCCCCGTTTCGAGGGATTTCATGGCGGAAAACCCGCAAAAAGCCGCTCGCCCACGCCCCCTTTCGCCCTTCGTGACGATCTATCGCTGGCCGGTGACGATGGCCACGTCCTTCACCCATCGCGTGACCGGCATCGGCCTTGCGTTCGGTTCTGCTGTCCTTGCGTGGTGGCTGGTTTCGATCGCGAGCGGGCCAGAAGCCTACAACACGTTCAATATGGTGGCCGCGAGCTGGATCGGGCAGATCGCGCTCTTCGGCTTTGCGTGGTCACTCGCCTATCACCTGCTCAACGGCATCCGCCATCTCGCCTGGGACACCGGCTACGGCTTCAACGTGAAGACGGCCGACGCGACGGGGTGGCTCGTGATCATTCTTTCGGTGCTGCTGGCCATCGGCGTGTTCGCCTACGTCTACCTCGGCCATGGGGGAGCAGGCGTATGACGATGGAAACACCCCTGCACCGCGTCGAGGGCCTCGGGCCTGCGCATTCCGGCGTGAAGCATTTCTGGCGTCAGCGCATGACCGCGGCCGCGATGGTACCGCTGGCAATCTGGTTCGCGTGGTCGGTCGCAAGCCTCGCCGGCGCCAGCGAAGCGCAGGTGCTCTTCTACTTAACGCGCTCGGCGTTCAACATTCCGCTCAACGCCATCCTGATGGGCGCGTTCATCGTCATCGCGCTCTATCACATGGTGCTCGGCATTCAGGTCGTCATCGATGACTATGTGCACCACAGCGGTGGCAAGATTTTCCTGATGCTTCTGACGCGCGCGTTCGCGCTCGCCGTTGCCGCCGTATCGATCTTCGCCCTCTTCCGTATCGCTGGACCCGTTTGATGACCGCTTATCCCATTACCGATCACACCTTCGACGTCGTCGTTGTCGGCGCCGGCGGCGCGGGCCTGCGCGCCACGCTCGAATGCGCCGCGAAAGGTCTGAAGACCGCGTGCATCACCAAAGTATTTCCGACGCGCTCGCACACCGTGGCGGCACAGGGCGGCATCTCCGCGGCGCTCGGCAATATGGGCGAAGACGACTGGCGCTGGCACATGTACGACACCGTGAAGGGCTCGGACTGGCTCGGCGATCAGGACGCGATCGAATATCTCTGCAAGAGCGCGCCGGAAGCGGTGTACGAGCTCGAGCATTTCGGCGTGCCGTTCTCGCGCACGGACGAAGGCAAGATCTATCAGCGCGCTTTCGGCGGCATGACCTCGCATTTCGGCAAGGGCATCGCGCAGCGTACCGCCGCAGCCGCCGACCGCACCGGCCACGCGATCCTGCACACGCTCTACGGCCAGTGCGTGAAGCACGAAGTGAATTTCTTTATCGAGTATTTCGCGCTCGACCTGATCGTGAACGATGGCGCGGTTGTCGGCATCATGGCGTGGAATCTCGACGACGGGACGATCCATCGCTTCCGCGCGCATCGCGTGATCCTGGCGACCGGTGGCTATGGCCGCATCTATGCCAGCTGCACCGGCGCGCACACGCAGACCGGCGACGGCAACGCGATGGTTCTGCGCGCGGGCTTCCCGCTGCAGGACATGGAATTCGTGCAGTTCCACCCGACCGGCATCTTTGGCGCCGGCGTGCTGATCACCGAAGGCGTGCGCGGCGAAGGCGGCTATCTCACCAATTCCGAAGGCGAGCGCTTCATGGAGCGCTATGCGCCGAACGCGAAGGACCTCGCCTCACGCGACGTCGTTTCGCGCGCGATGACCATCGAGATCCGCGAAGGCCGCGGCGTCGGTCCAAACAAGGATCACATCCACCTTCACCTTTCGCATCTCGACCCGAAGGTGATCCACGAGCGCCTACCCGGCATCTCCGAAAGCGCGCGCATCTTTGCGGGCGTCGACGTGACCAAGGAGCCGATCCCGGTTCTGCC
>Ga0068853_100004347_pt1 | contig 10964 bp, 6 predicted proteins | sample KBSCornC32_FD_65655 | JGI IMG/M metagenome (GOLD analysis project Ga0068853, IMG submission 65655) | Corn rhizosphere microbial communities from Kellogg Biological Station, Michigan, USA - KBS Corn C3-2 | ecosystem: Host-associated > Plants > Roots > Rhizosphere > Soil ... | reverse complement strand
GACTGGTCGTCGGCTGCGGCGAGCGTTGCCCCTTCCGGCACGAAGACATCGCCCGCGAGCACGGTCTCGATGGCGCGGCGGATTTCGGCCGGCCCCACCGATTTGCTGAGATAGCCCGAGGCGCCGAGCTCGAAGGCGCGCCGGACGACGGTTGCGTCCTCGACAGCTGAGACGATCATCACCGGCACGTCCGGATACTGGGCGCGGAGCAGCAGCAGGCCCGAGAAGCCGCGGGCACCCGGCATGTTGAGATCGAGCAGCACCAGGTCGCAGTCGCGGTCGGCCTCGAGAGCGGCGTTGAGCCCGGCGAGATCGCCGGCTTCCTCGACGACGATCGAGGGATCGCCTGCCGCAAGCGTCTGCCGCAGCGCGACCCGGAACAGCGGGTGGTCGTCGACGATGATGATGCGGCGCCGGGTCATGGCCTTCCCTAAGGCAGCAAAGTGCCCTCTAGCCGATCCACCGCCGAGCGACAAGCCGGCGGGCTTCGGGCGGATTCCGGCAAACCGCCGATTTTGCAGAATGCATCGATCCTTAACGGGATTTTTACCATGTTTTCCTCAAGGTGAAGCGAAGGACTCGGCCCCTTTTTGCCTCTTTTCGTTCGGTCGACACACTCGGTTGGGAGCCGCCAATGGCCCGCGCTTTTCCCCTCTCCAACGGCGATCTTGGCCAGGAACCGGCCGGGGAGTGGCACGCGCTCCGTGGGGAACTGGTGGCGCTGCTCGACCAGGTTGAAGGCCAGTATGCGCGGGGCGGCGCGGCGGATCCCGCGTTCTCCGGCTTCGCCCAGCGGATGCGCGACCTCCGCCAGCAGGTGGGCGACACGCCCGCCGACGACCGCCATCGCGAGGCGCTGCGCACCGTCAAGCGGCAGGTCGAGCGCTTCACCGAACGCGAGCCTGAGCCCCAGCCTAACCCCGAAAACGTGCTGCAGTCGGCGATCCAGCAGATTCGCGCCCGCACGCAGGGCATCGCCTCGGCCTCGCCGCGGAGCCAGATGAGCGGTCCCGCCGCGGTCGTGCCGATGCCGCAGCCGGCGCCCGCCCCCCGCTTCGACGATCTGTCCCGCTCGATGGCCGGCCTCTCGGGGCGCCTCGAGCAGCTCGAAAGCGAGCTTCGCTCGCAGCGCAGTAGCGGCGGCCAGATCCGCGAGATCGCCGACCAGGTAGCCCAGCTCAGCCACGTCGTCGAGCTGATGGCCGGCGCCGTCGGCGAAACAGGCCAGGTCAAGCGGCTCGAGTCGCAGATCGCCGGCATTGCGCAACTCGTCGGGCAGGCACCGCGCGTCGACCTGACGCAAGTCAACGAACGGCTCGACAGCGTCGCCGCGACGGTCGACCGGCTGGCCGACCTCCAGGTGCAGCAGATCGAGCACGTGGTGCGGGGCGCCGAGGCGGCCGAGCGGGAAGGCGAGACCGCGCAGGCGATGCGCGCCATCGAGCAGAGCGTGCGGACGGTCTATGACCGGCTCGAAGCGCTCGAGGCAAAGCCCGGCGTGCCGCCGGCCGAGATCGACCGTATCACCGATGCCCTGGCGCTGATCAGCCAGCGGCTCGGCAGCGACAATGCGCGGCCCGAGCGCCTCTTGGCGCTGGTCGACGCGCTCAACGGGCGCATCAACGAGCTCGAGGTTCGGGGTGACCAGCTCGCCGGCCTCAAGGGCGAGATGGAAACGCTGCGCGCCAGCGTGCTTGGGGCGATGGAGCCGCTGCGCGCCAGCGTGCTTGGCGCCGTGGAACCGCTGCAGGCGAGCGTGATCGGCGCGATGGAGCCGCGGCTCCAGGCCTTCCAGCCGCGTTTCGATGCGATCGAGGCGCGGCTCGGCACGCTCGACGAGCGGCTCTCGACACCGGCGGCGGATGCCGGCGTCGCGCAGGTCGAAGCGCAGGTGCGCCAGCTCGTCGCCCGCATGGACCAGACCAGCGAGCAGCTTGCCGAGCTCGCCCGGCTCTACCAGGAAGCCGAAGCGCAGCCCGACGCGCCGGCACCCGATTTCGACGCACTGGCCCGCATGGCCGCGGCGCGTGCGCTGGCGGCAATGCCGCCGGCCGAAGCCATGCCGCAGCCGGACTTCGAAGCCCTCGCCAACCTCGCGGCGGCGCGGTCCGTCGCCGCCATGCAGCGCGAGGCGCCGCAAGCGGCAGAGCCCGCGCCCCTGCCCGACTTCGAGGCACTCGCCAATGCCGCCGCCGCGCGGGCCATCGCCGGCCTGCCGCAGCCCGAGCCCGACACCCGCCCGACGGTGTCGGAAGCCAGCCTTGCCGCCTTCGAACAGCGCATCACCCGCCTGGTCGAAAGCATGACGCGGACGCGGACGCCCGAAGGCGCCAACGGCATGCGCGAAGGCCTCGGTCGCATCGAGGAGCGGCTGCACCAGCTCGAGGCCGTGCTCATGCGGCGCGTCGAGCAGGCCGCGCCCTCGCCTGCCCCGGCACCCGCGCCTGTCAGCGTGCCGCCGCTCACCACGCCCGCGATGGTCTCGGCGCTGCCGATCTCGACGCCCGAGACGATGCCGGCCGACGACTTCATGCCGCGCAACCCGGGCGAGGAAGCGCCGCTCAAGGAATTCGGCTTCCCCGACATGGGCCCGGTGCGCGCCGCGCTCGAGGCGAAGTCCGGTCGCAAGCTGCCGGCGAGCGCCGATAAGCGCACCGCCGACTCCGCCCTCGCGACGATGCCGATCACGCCTCAGATGGCGGGTGGCGTCGTGCGGGACAAAGCCGCCGCTGAACCAGCCGCGACGCCGCCGGCCTTCGATCCGGCCAGCGTCGAGCGGCCGCCCCGGCCGGAATCGAGCCTCGACGCCGAGCCCTCGGCTGTTGCGCTGCCCGCATCCAGCGGACCCGAGGTGCCGTCGGCCAGCCGCAGCACCTTCATCGAGGCGGCGCGCCGTGCCGCGCAGCGGCAGAACCCCGCGCCGGCCGACAGCAACTCGCTGATCGGGCGTGCACTCGGCCGCTTCCAGCCGGGCACCGCCGCGCCGAAAGAGGCAGCCGCAAAGCCGGTCGCGAAGGCGCCGGTCATGCCCGAGCCGGTGCCGCCGGCGCCGGAGCCCAAACCCGCACGCGCCGGCCTCTTCTCCCGCGGCGCCAAGCCAGTGGTGGCGCCGGCCGCCGTCGAGCCGACGCCGGCTCCCGCGATCGCGGTTGAAGTGCCACAGGCGAAGGGCGCGCCGAAGGAAAGTTTCCTGCTCCGCCATCGCCGCGCGATCCTCCTCGGCGCGAGCATCATTGCCATCAGCTTCATGGCGCTGAACCTCGTGATGCAGCGCATGGCGATGAACGACACGCCGGCGCCTGGCACCATGGCGCCCGAGGCGAGCGCGCCGGCACCTGCCGCCAGTGCACCAGCAGCGATTGCGCCGGGCGCCAGTGCGTCGCCAGCAGCAGCCGCGCCTGCTGCTACACCGGCCGCTACAACTGCTCCGGCAGCCAGCAGCGGCGACGCGCCGACCGCGGCCGCCCCGGCGAGCAGCACACCGGCCGCCACGCCGGCCGATGGCGGCGAAGGGAAGCCGGTCAGCGAGATCACGCCCGACACCGAGTCGACGCATGACTCTGCCGATGCCTCGACCGACGCCGCGGGCCCGCGCATCCCGACCGATCCGGTGACCACCGCCTCGATCACGCCCGCCATGGCCTTCGCGCCTGCGAACGGCGCAAATGCGGATACCGGCATTCCGCCGGCGCTCGCGGCTGCCGCTGCAACGGCTGCGGCGCCCGCCAATGTCCAGCTCGCCTCGCTGCCGTCGGACACGAGCGCCACCGCCGCGCCGGCTGCCGCTCCCGCAGCCCCAGATACGACGGCCACGGCCAATCCGGCCTCGCCCGCCCCGCTCGAAAGCCCGGTCAAGGTCGACCTGCCGCCGGATACGGTCGGGCCGCTCGATCTCCGCCAGGCCGCCGCCGACGGCGATGCGCGGGCGCAGTTCGAGATCGCCGCGATCTATTCGGAAGGCCGCGCCGTCCCGCAAGACCTCAAGCAAGCCGGCGTCTGGTACGAGCGCGCTGCGGCGCAGGGCTTTGGGCCGGCGCAATACCGGCTCGGCAACCTCTACGAGAACGGCAAGGGCGTCGACAAAGACCTCGAGCAGGCGCGGCTCTGGTATCAGCGCGCCGCCGAAGCGGGCAACCGCATGGCGATGCACAACCTCGCCGCGCTCTATGCCGGCGGACAGTTCGGCAAGCAGGATTTTGCCTCCGCCGCCGAATGGTTCGAGCGCGCCGCCAACCTCGGCATGAAGGACAGCCAGTTCAACCTCGGCATGCTCTATGCGCGCGGCCTCGGGGTCACGCAGAACATGGAGACCTCCTACAAGTGGTTCGCGCTGGCCTCGACGGGCGGCGATCCGGAAGCCGCCAAGGCGCGCGACAGCGTGGCGCGTTCGCTCGATGCGGAAGCGGTGAAGCGGGCGCAGGCGGCGGTTGCGGCGTGGAAGCTGCAGACCGTCAACCTCGTCGCCAATTTCGCCCCGCTCGGCACCTGGGAGAAAAACTTCAACCCGGGTCCGGTCGTCTCCAACAAGGACGTGGTGATGAAGGTGCAGGTCGCCCTGATGCGGCTCGGTTACGACATCGGCACGCCGGACGGGCACATGGGCCCGAAGACGACGGTCGCCATCAAGGCTTTCGAGCAGGGCACGGGCATGACGCAGGTCGGCCAGATCAATCCGCGGCTCCTCGCGGTGCTGGGCAGCCAGCCGGTCTGAGGCCGCGATGCTCGCGGCTTTCGCCCTTGCTTTTGTCTTATTGTCTTCGCACTCTCGATCCTAAGGGTGCGGCGGCCGGGGAATCCCGGAACGAACGATAAGTTTTGAGGGATGCCGGGTGGCGTCCCTGCCGTTGAGCCGGGCCCCGCGTCTTGCAGATCTATCTGCCCATCGCCGCGCTTTCGATGAACCTGTTCTTCCTCGTGGGGATCGGGGCGGCGGTCGGGTTCCTGTCGGGGCTGTTCGGCGTCGGCGGCGGCTTCCTGCTCACGCCGCTCCTCATCTTTTCCGGCGTCCCCTCCTCCGTTGCGGTCTCCTCTGTCACCGGACAGGTGGTCGCCGCTTCGACCTCGGGCGCCCTCTCCTACTGGCGGCGAGGCGGCATCGATTTCCACCTCGTCATGTACCTCGTCCTCTCGAGCCTCATCGGGGTCTTCGCCGGCGTCGGGACGTTCTCGGCGCTGCGCGCCGCGGGCCAGCTCGATCTCGTCATCTCGCTCGGCTACCTCATCTTCCTCGGCGCCGTCGGCAGCCTGATGATGAACGAGGCGATCCGCGCGCTGCTCAAGCGGCGCGCCGGGATCGTGGTGCGGGAGCGCCTGCCCAGCCAACACACCTGGATGCACGGCCTGCCGCTCCGCATCCGCTTCAAGAAATCAAAGCTCTACATCTCGGTGCTGCCGGTCCTCGCCATCGGCGTCGGCATCGGCTTCGTCGGTGCGCTGCTCGGCATCGGCGGCGGGTTCATCCTGGTGCCGGCGCTGGTCTACCTACTGCGCGTTCCCGGCAACGTCGTCGTCGGCACGACGCTGCTCCAGGTGGTCGCGATGATGGCGGCGACGACGATCCTCCAGGCGGTGCAGAGCCAGAGCGTCGATATCCTCCTCGCCTTCTGCCTGATGGTCGGCGGCACGATCGGCGCACAGTTCGGCGCTTCGGCCGGGCAATATCTGAGGGGCGACCAGCTCCGCTTTTTGCTTGCCGCGCTGGTGCTCGCGGTCGCCATCCGCTTCGGCGTGTCGCTCGTGCTGCCGCCGACCGATCCCTTCAGCATGGCGATCCTCGGGCCCGGGGGCCTGCTGTGAAGGGCGTGGCGCAGGGGCTGATCGGCGCCACCCTCGCGGTGCTGCTGGTCAGCCTCGCCGTGCTGCTCGCTGCGGTGGGCAACAGCCGCGCCGAAGACCTGGTGTCGGTCGTCTCCAACCCCAACATCGCCATCACCTCGAGCTTCAACGGCGAGACGCTCAGCATCTTCGGCAATGTCGAGCCGGATGACGGCGCGGCCGCGGCGAAGGGCCCGTACGATGTGATCATCGTCGTGACCGGGCCGTCGGTCGATCGCGTGGCCCGGCTCAAGACCAACAATCTCGGCCTCTGGATGAACACCGAGCAGGTCGAGTTCAACCCGTTCCCCACCTACTTCCAGGTGCTGGCCAGCAACCCGCTCGACAAGATCACCGACCAGGCGACGCTCGAGGCCAACCGCATCCTGCCCGAAGTGCAGGCGCGCATCTCGGCGGTGCCGCAGTCGCTCCACGTCGAGCGGTTCGGATCGGAGCTGGTGCGGCTGATGACGGCGCGCGGCTTCTTCGGCATCAACGAGCTGGCGGTGCGGTTCCTGTCGCCCACCGCCTATGCGGGCCAATTGACGCTGCCCGGCGACATCTCGAACGGGCTCTTCATCACCCAGACCTATCTCTTCAAGGACGGCAAGCTGCTGGCCAAGCGCGGCGACAGCTTTGCGGTGAACAAGACCGGCTTCGAGCGGTTCCTCTTCACCTCCTCGCGCGAATATCCGCTGTTCTATGGGATCACCTGCGTGGCGCTGGCGCTCGGCACCGGCTGGCTCGGCGGCGTCATTTTCCGTCGGTAGTATCGTCCGGCTGCGGGTTCGCCGGGTTGAGCGGCAAGCCCATGTCCCGCTTCTGCGTTTCGACGTACTGCAGGAAGTCGTGCATCTCTTTGCACGCATCGGGATGGCCGCAAACGTCGTCGTAGACCTGCGCCGTGCTGGTGTAGATGGGCGGCATGGGCTGCACCTGATGGTGGTGGCGATTGAAGCCGGCGATGCCGCCCGCGACTGCCGCGACGATTACAACCAGTGTCCAGATGATGCGCATAACCCGGTCCCCAGACCATCCTCTGGGGCTTCTCTGCGCCAAACGAGCTGACTGGCGGCTGAACGGCTTCAGCCGGCGACGAGGCGCTTCGGGTTCACCGGATAGGTGCGGTCGCGGCCGAGCATCGTCACTTCGAGCTGGCCGAAGTGGAAGAGGCCGGCGAAGGCCGGGGAGAGGATATTGAGCGTGCCGGTCGAGGCGCCGTACGCCGGCAGCATCAGGATCCGATGGTCGTGGACGAAGCAGGCGCGCCGCACCGAGCGGCCGTTGATGTAGACGCGGGCCGCCGGGTGGAGGTGGCCGGAAACGAGGCCGACTTTGCCGTGCTTCGGCTCGTGGGCGAACAGCAGATCGCCCCAGGCGAGATGGCTAAGACATTCCCCGCCGAGGGCGTGCGGCGAGCGGTCGTGGTTGCCCGAAAGCCAGAGCCAGCGAGCGCGGCCGGTCAGCGCCTCGACGGCCTCGCGGTCGGCGGCGAGGAGGCTCGCGGTGCCTTCGTCGCGGTGAAAGCTGTCGCCGAGCGAGATGACCGTCGTGGCCCCAGTGCGCATGAGATCGCCGGCGAGACGCGCCAGCGTGAGGCCAGTGTCGTAGGGCGGCAGCAACTGCCCGCGCGCGGCGAAGGACGAGAGCTTTTCGAGGTGCAGGTCGGCGACAATCAGCGTCCGCTCGGCCGGCCAGAAAAGCGCGCCCGACGGCAGCGGCTGAAAATTCTGGCCGGCAAAGCGCAGCATATCGGTCGCCTCGTCCTCACGCCGCGGCTCGGCGGCAGCTCTCCCCCTCATCCGTCTCGGCCTCCGGCCGAGGCACCTTCTCCCGCCAGGGGAGAAGGAAGAGGCGGGCACTGCCGCGTCTCATCCTCCCTCTCCCCTTGCGGGAGAGGGTCCGGCAGGGGGTGAGGGGTGAGCCACAGATTCAAACGTCGGCCTTTTGTCCCAGCGCTTCCTTGATCAGCTCGTCGGCGGCGTCGGCCATCGCGCTTTCGCGCGCCTCGCCGAACACCGAGACTTTGCCGATGTCGATCAACACGGGTACCGCGAGAGGTGAGATTCGGTCGAGCGGTTTGTGCACGATATGTTTCCGTATGCGGCGCAGGCAATCGCCGAGCCGCTCGATGTCGAGGAGGCCCCGCGCCGCATCGTGCCGGGTGGCTTCGATGAGGATATGGTCCGGCTCGTGCTGGTAGAGCACGTCGTAGATGACATCGGATGAGACCGTCATCTGCCGCCCCGTCTTCTCCTGGCCGGGATGGCGGCGTTCGATGAGGCCGGAGACGATGGCGATGTTGCGGAAGGTTCGCCGCATCAGGGCGGATTCATCGAGCCAGGCCTCGAGATCGTCGCCGAGCATGTCTTCGTCGAAGAGCTCATCCAGCGACAGGCGGCCGGTGCGGATTAGGGCCGAAAAATCGCCGAGGCCCCAGATGGCCAGCGAGTAGTCGGACGCCACGAAGCCCAGCGGGCGTGCGCGGGCGCGCTCCAGCCGGCGCGTCAGCAGCATGCCGAGCGTCTGGTGGGCGAGACGGCCTTCGAAGGGGTAGCAGACGAGATAGTTCTGGGCGCCGCGCGGGAAGGTCTCGACGAGGAGATTGGTGCGGCCGGGCATGAGCGATTGCTCGTATTGCAGCGCCAGCCAGTCGCGCACCTGGTCGGGCAAGTCGCGCCAGTTGTCGGGGATCGAGATCAACCGCCTAACGCCATCGGCGAGGAAGGTCGAGAGCGGGAATTTGCCGCCCATGTAAGACGGGATTTTCGGTTTGTCCGAGAAGGCGCGCGACACATAGGCCTCGGTCTCGACCATGCCCTCGTAGGCGACGATCTCGGCACCGAACATGAAGGTGTCGCCCTTGACCAGCTGGTCGATAAAATATTCCTCGATCTCGCCAAGCACGCGCCCGCCACGGCCGATGGGGCCAGTTGTCTGGCCCTGCTTATTGCCGCGGGCGCGGACCAGCCGCACCTTGACCATCGGGTCTTCGACGATGGTGCCGACATTGAGCCGGTATTGCTGGGCAATGCCCGGGTGGGCGATCCGCCACTGGCCATCGGGCATCTGCCGAAGCTTCGCGTATTTCTCATAGGCGCGCAGCGCGTAGCCGCCGGTCGCGACGAAATCGAGCACGCGGTCGAATTTTTCGCGCTTGAGCTCGCGATACGGCCAGGCGAGACGGAACTCGGCATAGAGGTCGTCGGCAAAAAATGGGCCGGCGCAGGCCATGCCGAGGAGATGCTGGGCGAGCACATCGTAGCCGCCCTCGACCGGCGGCTCCGAGTCTTGGTAGCCCGCCTTCACCGCCTCGAGCGCCGCCTCGCATTCCAGCACCTCGAAGCGGTTGGAGGGGACGAACATGCCCTTCGACGGTTCATCCAGCCGGTGATTGGCGCGGCCGATGCGCTGCAGCATGCGGGACGCGCCCTTAGGGGCGCCTACCTGGATGACGAGATCGACATCGCCCCAGTCAATGCCGAGGTCGAGGGTCGAGGTCGCGACAACTGCCTGCAGCATGCCGGACGACATGGCGCTCTCGACCTTGCGCCGCTGCTCGACCGAGAGCGAGCCGTGGTGGAGGGCGATGGCGAGGCCATCGTCGTTGTGCGCCCAGAGAAGCTGGAACAGCAGCTCGGCCTGGCTGCGCGTATTGACGAAAAGCAGCGTCGTGCGGTGATCGCGGATGACGTTGTAGATGTCGGGGATGGCATAAGCCGAGGAGTGGCCGGCCCACGGGACGCGCTCCTCGCTCGCGAGGATCGAGAGCTCCGGCTGCGCCCCGCCCTGCCCCATCAGCAACTCCGTAGTTGCATCCGGAAGGGGCTGGGCGATCCAGTCGCGCAGCAGATCGGGCCGCGCCACCGTGGCGCTGAGGGCGGTGATCCTCAGGTTCGGCGCCATTTTGGTGAGGCGTGAGATGCCAAGCGACAGAAGCTCGCCGCGCTTGTTGGTGGCGAGGGCGTGAAGCTCATCGAGGACGATGCGCTTCAGCGAGCCGAACATGCGATCGGCATCGCCATGGCTCAGCAGCAGCGCCAGCTGCTCGGGCGTCGTCATCAGGATGTTCGGCGGGTCGTAGCGCTGCCGGGTGCGCCGATGGACGGGCGTATCGCCGGTGCGGGTCTCGACCTTGATCGGCGCCTGCATCTCGCCGATCGGGGTCGTGAGGTTGCGGGCGACGTCGACGGCCAGCGCCTTGAGCGGCGAGATGTAGAGGGTGTGCAACCCCTCCATCGGATGATGCAGCAGGTCGTCGAGCGTCGGCAGGAAGCCGGCGAGCGTCTTGCCGGCGCCGGTCGGCGCAATCAGCAGCGCCGAGGAATCCCGCCGCCACGCCTCGAGCACGGCAAGCTGATGCGCCCGCGGCGCCCAGCCTTTTTGCGCAAACCAGTCGGCGATGAGGGGGTGGAGGTCCACAAACGATCCGGTTTTGTTCTCATGCGTATATGAAGGCGGACGGCGGCGGAGTGCAAGGGCGGGGAGGCTAGTGCACTGGGCTCCCCTCACCCGGCCTCCGCTTCGCTCGGCCGACCTCTCCCCAGAGGGGCGAGGAATCCGCGGGCGCCGCGCTCAAAGACTGAAGCACCGCCGAGCCTCTCCTCGCCCCTCTGGGGAGAGGTCCGTCCGGTAGGACGGGGTGAGGGGAGCCCAGCGCGCTGAGGACATGGTTCACCGACGAGGCAAACTGGATTCCCGCCTTCGTCTGAATGACAGCGTGGGGTTTCGCGGGAATGACGCCGTAGGGTAGAGAGAGGATCGCAATAGGTCGTTTCTCATGTCCACCGCTGCCCAAGAACGCTTCGCCCTCGCCCCGGATGCCGCAGTCGCGCTGATCGTCGATCGCGCCAGGGCGCTGGCGGCGGCTGAGCCGCGCCGCATCGCGCTGGGGCTCGCGGGCGCGCCGGGGACCGGCAAATCGACGATCGCCGTCGAGGCGGTTGCGACGCTCAATGCTGCGACGCCGGGGCTCGCCGCCTATGTGCCGATGGACGGCTTCCATATGAAGCATAGGAAGCTCGAAGCGCTGGGGACGGTCGCCGACAAGGGCATGCCGCACACCTTCGAGGGGGCGCTGTTCGCCGAATTTCTCGGCGACCTCAAGACGGCCACAACGCCGGTCAGCGGCCCCGGCTATTCGCGCGACA
>Ga0068853_100004343_pt1 | contig 10970 bp, 6 predicted proteins | sample KBSCornC32_FD_65655 | JGI IMG/M metagenome (GOLD analysis project Ga0068853, IMG submission 65655) | Corn rhizosphere microbial communities from Kellogg Biological Station, Michigan, USA - KBS Corn C3-2 | ecosystem: Host-associated > Plants > Roots > Rhizosphere > Soil ... | reverse complement strand
CGAGCGCGAGCGCGTACGGCAGGAAGCGCTGGAACTCGTCGACGGTCATCGGCGGCGCCTTCTGCGCCGCGAGCGTGTCGCGCTCGGCAACGCCGAGATAGAGGCGCAGGCCGGCGATGCGATCGAGCAGCTTGCGGCCTTCGATCGTCGGCGCCTTGAGCCAGTGGAAGAACGCGAAGTTCGTCGCGACGAGCAGCACCGCGATGATCGTGAGCCCGACGCCGGTGAACATCGCGAACATGCCGATGCCGGCGACTTCGCCCGCGACGAACGGCAGCGAGAACAATGTCAGGAACATCGCCGATGCGTACGTGCCGATGCCGGGCGGCGAGCGCCACGCACTGATGACGCTCGCGACGAGCGCGCCGACGCCGAGCGACCAGCCGCCGAGCCAGACCAGCATGAAGCCGGTGCCGGCGAGCTCCGGCGCGGCGCCGTGCACGAAGACGCCGGCGAGGAGCGCGCCGAGCGCGATCAGCGCGCCCGGGATCACGAGCTTGGCGTTGGTGCGGAAATAGCGGCCGACGTCGTTCGTTTTCAGCGTGTCCTTGTGCTTGGCGATCGCCGCGGAAATCGTCGAGTGCTCGGCTTGCCGGAGCTCGAGCGTCGAGCGCGAGCCAAGGAGGTCCGACAGTAAAACGGACTCCGGCTTCGGCAATGCCTCCTGCGTGCCGCCGCTCTTGCGCGTGAGCGTGTAGCTGCCGCCATCCTTGCGGATCTCGAGCCGGCCGCGCACCGCGAGATCGACGAGATCGGCCGCAAAGCAGTGGTTGTCGTAAGCCATGCGCTCGACATGGCGCAGCGTGCCGGGCGAGAGGCCATCGGGCGCTTCGTACTGCGGGATGATCACGCCGGCCTTCGGATCGCGGCCGACGCGGACCCACTCGAAAAAGTAGTACGCCCACATCAGCAAGAGACCGATGCCGCCGACGAGCACGCCGCCGTTGTCGCGGAGGAACCAGCTTGCGCGCGTGCCGGCCGTGGGCGCGGCGACGATGCCTTTCGGAAAGCCGACGACGATCGTGAGGCCCTCGCGCGATGCGAGCGCGCGCGTCGCGCGGAACGTCGCGTGCGAGGGCGCATCGGCGCTAGCGACGTAATCGCGGCCTTTCGCGCCCTGCTCGCCGGTGTACGCCTCGACCTTGAGTCTCGAGGGCGCGATCGATCCCGGCAGCGTCACCGCGGCACCTGCTTCGTCGATCGGGAAATCCCAGCCGTTGCCGGTCACGTTCCAGTAGAGCTCGTCGAAATCGTCGAAGAAGCCGAGCTGGCGATTCGTGCGGTAGTGGAACACGTACGTGTAGTCGCCGGTTTCGAGCAGCGTGTCGGACGATCCGAAATAGACGCGCACGCCGTTGATCTGGTTTTCGGTATGGAACGGCTCGTCCCTGCCGTCGCGCGTGACGCTCTGCGGATCGAACTCGACGTGCACGCTGTTGCCGTAGCGATCCTTGTAGAGCGTCGGGAAATCGCGATAGATACCGTGCCGGATCTGGTCGCCTTCGGCGTGGACGCGGATCGTTTCGTCGACCTGCATGCTGGCGTCGGCGTCGACGCTGATGTCGCCGTGGAACGACAGGATGCGCTCGTCGGCAAAGGCGGCGTGCGCGGCTACGGAGGTCGACAGCGCAAGCAGCCACGCGCGGGCTTTCCTTCTCCCGCTTGCGGGAGACAAATCGGCAGGACTGCCGATTTGCACGGCGAAGCCGCCGAAGGCGAGGTACATGGATGTACCGAGTGAACGTGCCGAAGGCGGATGCGGGCAGGCTTGCGATGGCGAACCACGCTTGCCCTCACCCCGGCCCTCTCCCGCAAGCGGGAGAGGGGGAACGGCGCGTCGCTGCGCGAAAAGTGCGCTCATGCGGGCGCCTCCTGGTCGGCGCCGCTCCGGAAAAACTCCGCGGGCTTGAACGCCAGCGCACGCGCGACGATCAGCGCGGGGAACGTCTCGATCTTCGTGTTGAGGTCGCGCACGGCGCCGTTATAGAAGCGCCGCGCATACTGGAGGTGATCCTCGATCTCGACGAGCTCGCGCTGCAGCGCAAGGAAGCTGTCGCTCGCCTTGAGGTCGGGATAACGCTCCTGCAGCGCGAGAATGCGATCGATCTGCCTGCCGAGCTCGCCCTCGACCTCGGCCTTGTCGGCGAGCGACGCGGCCGCGACCGCGCGAGTCCGCAGCTCCGTCACCGTCGTCAGCGTCGCGCGCTCGTACGACGCGTAACCCTGCACGGCCGCGACGAGCTGCGGCACGAGATCGTGCCGGCGCGTCAGCTGCACGTCGATGTCGCTCCACGCCGCGCGGACCTGGTTCCGCGCCGCGACGAGGTCGTTGAAGACGAACACGGCCGCCGCGACGACGGCGATCGCGACCGCTCCGATCCACCAGACGAACATCGCATCCCTCCCCGGACCCGGCGCATCATCGCACGAGCCGCGCACGCTTTCCGTGCGGTCAGGCGGCGTCCGGCGCCGTTGCGGTACGATGCCGCCCATGAGCGAAGAGACGACGCATTTCGGCTACCGCGAAGTGCCCGAAAACGAGAAGGCGAAGCTGGTCGGCCGCGTGTTCACGTCGGTCGCGAAGAAGTACGACGTCATGAACGACCTGATGTCGTTCGGCGCGCACCGGCTCTGGAAGCGCTATTTCGTCGCGACGAGCGGGGTGCGCGCCGGCGACGTCGTGCTCGACCTCGCCGGCGGCACGGGCGACATCGCCGCGCTGCTGCTGCCGCGCGTCGGCGCGAAGGGCGGGGTCGTCGTCGGGGACATCAACGCCGAGATGCTGCGCGTCGGCCGCGACCGCATGCTCGATCGCGGCAACGTGCGCGGGCTCGACTATGTAGAGCTCGACGCCGAGTCGCTGCCGTTTCCGGATCGCTCGTTCGATTGCGTCACCATGGCGTTCGGGCTTCGCAACGTGACGCACAAGGAGCGCGCGCTCGGCGAGATCCGTCGCGTGCTGAAGGTCGGCGGACGCGCGCTGATCCTCGAGTTCTCGCGCATGCGTGCGGAGTTCCTGAAACCGCTCTACGATTTTCATTCGTTCGAGGTGCTGCCGCGGATCGGCCGGCTCGTCGCCAACGACGAGGAAAGCTACCGTTATCTCGCGGAGTCGATCCGCAAGCATCCCGATCAGGAGACGCTGAAGGCGATGATGGAGGCCGCGGGTCTCGTGCGCGTCGACGTGCGCAACCTGACCGCCGGGGTCGTTGCGATTCATCGCGGGTATCGCGTCTAGATCCCGTCATTCCGGCGAAGGCCGGAATCCAGCTCTTCTTCGGCGCAGAAGCTGGGTCCCGGCCTTCGCCGGGACGACGAAGCTTTACGCTTTGCACCACGTTTACATCCGCCTAGCACTTTCGTCATAGGCCCGCACCGGCGATCGGCGCGAGACTGGCGCGTCTTGCCGTGTCTTGCGCCGGCAAACTCCCGCGTTTCCCGCACTTTCGGAGGATGCATCGCCATGCGCTTTGCCTGGATCGAATCGCTGATGTTCTCGCTGCTGATCGTGTCGGCCGTGCCCGCGTTCGCGGCGGACGAAGGCAAGGATGCCGACGCATCGCAGGACAAGGACAAGGACAAGAAAAAAGACGAGAAGCCCGTCCCGCCCGAGAAGACGTCCGTCTCGCACGCCAGCGTCGACGTCGGCGGCCGCACCGTGCGTTACACGGCGACGGCCGGCAACGTGCTGATCCGCGAGGACAAGGACGATAAACCTGAAGCGAGCGTCTTCTACGTCGCGTACACGGCCGACGATGCGAAGGGCTCGAGCCGGCCGGTCACGTTCTTCTACAACGGCGGCCCGGGCTCGTCGAGCGTGTGGCTGCACATGGGTTCGCTCGCGCCGGTGCGCGTCGAGTCGGCGAGCGCCGCGGCGACCGCGCCGCCGCCCTATCACCTGGTCCCGAACCCGTACAGCCTCATCGACAAGACCGATCTCGTCTTCATCGATGCGGTCGGCACCGGCTTCTCGACGCCGGTCGGCAAGGCGAAGGGCAAGGATTTCTGGGGCGTCGATCAGGACCTGACTGCGTTTGCGAAGGCAATCACGCGCTACGTCACGATCAACCAGCGCTGGAACTCGCCGAAGTTCCTGTTCGGCGAGTCGTACGGCACGACGCGCTCGGCCGGCCTCGTCAACAAGCTCCAGTCGCAGGGCATGGCGTTCAACGGCGTCGTGCTGCTGTCGTCGATCCTGAACTACGCGTCGAACTCGCCCGGCCTCGACCAGAACTATATCGGCTCGCTGCCGACGTTCGCGGCGATCGCGTGGTTTCACGACAAGGTGCCGGGGAAGCCCGCCAGCATGGAGGCGTTCGTCAACGAGGCGCGCGCGTTCGCGGCCGGCGAATACGCAAGCGCGCTTGCGAAGGGCCAGTCATTGACGCCGGCCGAGGAGGACGCGCTCGCGACGAAGCTGTCGCGATTCACGGGCCTGACGCCGGCGTATCTCAAGGAGGCGAACTTCCGCGTGAGCCAGGGCCGCTTCCGCAAGGAATTGCTGCGCGACGAGCGCCGCACGGTCGGCCGCTACGACGCGCGTTACGAGGGCATCGATCTCGACGCGGCGGGCGAGAATCCCGAATACGACGCGTCCGACACCGCGATCGCCGGCGCGTTCACGGCTGCGTTCAACAACTACGTCGAAAGCACGCTGAAGTGGCAGAGCGACGTGCCGTACAAGACGACGAGCTTCGACATCATCCGCGAATGGGACTGGAAGCACGAGCAGCCGGGCTCGCGCTTCCCGCAGCGCGTGCCGTACGTCGCGAGCGATCTTGCGCGCGCGATGCGCGAGAACCCGCGCCTGCACGTGATGTCGGCGAACGGTTACTTCGATCTGGCGACGCCGTTCTTCGCGACGGAGTTCGACCTCGGCCACATGGAGCTCGATCCCTCGCTGCGCAAGAACCTCGAGTTCCGGTATTACCCGTCGGGGCACATGGTGTACCTCAACGTCGACGCGCTCGCGAAGTTCAAGGCCGATCTCTCGGCGTTCTACGATCAGGCGACGGCGGGATGATGCTCTCGCGCGAAAGCGCGGGTGAGCGTAGCGAGGAGCGTGGCGTGCCGGCGTCCTGCCGGCACGCCGCGTTCCGGTCCCGGAGGCACCCCCTTGCTCGCCGCCGAGGTGGCCAGGAGGGAGACAGTTCGAACTCCGTCGAACCGGGCCTCTCCCTCCCGGCCGGGGGGACCGATCGCTTGCCCGCGGGCGAAGCCCGCATTGGGGCAGCGTGCCCGCGATCGGCGCCGGCAGATAGCTGTAACTTTTTACAGGTGGGTATCCCGCGTGCGTGCGACGGCGGGGTTCGCCGGCCTCGCATGTAAAGAGATGTTTAGAGCGTGATCAGCTGCAGCGCGATTGCGCGCGCGACGGCCTGGCGCCGTCCGAACACGCCGAGCTTGCGCGCGGCATTCTCGACATGAAACACGACCGTTCGTTCCGAAATGCCGAGCAGCCGTCCGATCTCCCAGCCGGTCTTGCCTTCGGCGGCCCAGCGAAGACACTCGAGCTCGCGCGCGGTGAGATGCACGTTGCCGCCGGTCTGCGCCGCGGCGGCGAAGCGATGCCCGACTTCGTGCGTGAACGTCGCGAGCAGTTGCACGCCGGCGATCTGCGTCAGCTGCGTCTTGCGATCGACCCTGTCGTCCGAACCCGCGACCGACAGCAGGCCCCACTGGCAACCGAGCCCGTGCACCGGCGTCGAGATGCCGGTCTTGAGGCCGAAATCCGCCGCATCCTGGAAGAACGAAGGACAGCGCCGATTGCGCTCGGCGAGCGGGCCGCTCGCGTACCACACCAGCGGCGTCACGTGGTCGCGGCAATGCGCGACGACCGGATCGACGCCGAAGAGGCCATTCTCGATGACGCGCTTCAGCCACGCGGTGGGGTACGCGCTGAGCACGTACGGAAACGCGTTCTGGCCGGTCGGATTCGCGGCGTACACCCACGAATCGAACCCCAGCAGCTTGACGTACTCGCTGACGGAACGCCGGAGCTCGTCCGGCGTCGTACACGCAAGCAGAGCCTCAAGCGTATCGAGGTGTGCCCGCATTGATGGCCCCTGAAGAATTACGAAAATGGTAACACGAGTCGCAAATGCAACTATTACACCCGTGCGGGATCACGTGGGGCGGCGTCGTCCGTGCCGTGCGGTCATTGTCCTCGTTTTGCGGCGGAATGCACGTGACATCCGGGTGAATTTCGCGCCGGCCGCAGCCGCTTTCCTGCGAAGATGACTGCCGATGCGCGCGTCGCGCCGTGGCGCCGCCGAAAAAATCCATGGAGTTCATGATGTTCGAAGCCGGTTTGCTCACGATGGCGATCATCGCCGCGCCCGCGGCCCTGCCGCCGCGGGACGTCCACAGCTACGCCGAGCCCGACAAGGTCGTGGTGCGCGCGGTCGCGCTCGATCTTGCGGTCGACTTCGACAAGCGCGAGCTCGCGGGCACGGCCGAGCTCTCGCTCGACTGGAAGGACGCCGGCGCACGAACGCTCGTGCTCGACACGCGCGATCTCTCGATCGAAAGCGTCGAGGCGATCGACGCGAACGGTGCCGCGGACGCGGCGCGCTTCGCGCTCGGCAAGCGCGATCCGATCCTCGGCTCGGCGCTCACGATCCGGCTCGACGCGCCGGCGCCGCACGTCCGCGTGCGCTATCGCACCTCGCCCGATGCGTCGGGCCTGCAATGGATGACGCCGGCGCAGACGGCCGGCAAGCGGCATCCCTTCATGTTCTCGCAGTCCGAATCGATCCACGCGCGCAGCTGGGTGCCGCTGCAGGACACGCCGTCGGTGCGCTTCACCTACACGGCGCATCTCGCGGTACCGAAGGCGCTTCGCGCGGTCATGAGCGCGCCGAACGACGCGAGCCATCCGCTCGACGGTGATTTCCGCTTCGCGATGGACAAGCCGATTCCGTCGTACCTCCTCGCGATCGCGGTCGGCGATCTCGCCGCGCGCGCCACCGGGCCGCGCAGCGCGGTCTACGCGGAGCCTTCCGTCGTCGATGCCGCCGCGAGCGAGTTCGCCGACACCGAAAAGATGATCGCGACGACCGAGAAGCTGTATGGGCCGTACCGCTGGGACCGCTACGACATCCTGGTGCTGCCGCCCAGCTTTCCGTTCGGCGGCATGGAGAATCCGTGCATGACGTTCGCGACGCCGACCGTCATCGTCGGCGACAAAAGCCTCGTCTCGCTCGTCGCGCACGAGCTCGCGCATTCGTGGTCGGGCAATCTCGTCACCAATGCGTCGTGGAAGCACATGTGGCTCAACGAAGGGTTCACGACGTACGTCGAGAACCGCATCGTCGAAGCGGTCTACGGCAAACCGCAGGCGGACGAGGAGTTCATCCTCGCGGCGGATGAGCTGCGCAAGGAAGTCGACGGGACGCCCAAGCCCGACCAGCGCCTCGTGCCGGACTTCGACGGCCGCGATCCCGACGACGCCGGCTCCGATTTCGCGTACACGAAAGGCGCCTGGCTGCTGCGCACGCTCGAGGCGAGCTACGGCCGCGACGCGTTCGACGCGTACCTTCGCGGCTACTTCGATCACTTCGCGTTCCAGAGCATCACGACCGAGACGATGCTCGCGTATCTCGACGAGAACCTGATCCGCAGAAATCCGGGCCACATGGGCCTCGGCGACGTGAAGGCGTGGATCGAAGAGCCCGGCATCCCGCGCGGCGCCGCGGTGCCGACGTCGCCGCGCTTCGAGACGATCGCCGCGGCGCGCGCGGCGTGGCTCGACGGCACGCAGGACGCCGCGTCGCTCGACGCGAAATCGTGGAACACGCAGGAATGGATGTACTTCCTCGACGGCCTGCCGAAGAAGCTGTCGGCGCAGCAGGTCGCAGCGCTCGATGCGGCGTACCACCTCACCGGCGCGGCGAACGCCGAGATCGCGCGGCGCTGGTATCTCGTCGCGATCCGCAACGCCTACCAGCCGGCGCGCGCGGCGATGGCGGCGTACATGACACGGATCGGCCGCCGCTATCTGGTCGTGCCGCTTTACGAGGCGCTCGCGAAGACGCCGGACGGCCGTGCGTTCGCGCGCGACGTATACGCGAAAGCGAAGCCGGGCTATCACCCGATGACGCGGGTCAGCATCGAGAAGGCGCTGAAATCCAAGTAGGAGCGTGTTGCGCGCTGAAACTCCGTATCACGCCGATCCCATGCCCGACAGCTCGCGCTGCGCCGCCGAAATCCATTCCTGCTCCTTGCGCCGGTAGTAGCGCGGCGCGAGGCGCGCGCGCTTGAGCATGTCCTCGAACACGCCGCGCGCATCGCCGCGGCGCCCGCACTTCATCAGCAGCGAGGCGTAGCGAAAGCGCGCTTCCTCGCCCGGGTAGGTGCGTGCGAGAACGTCGTACTCCTCGATCGCCTTGTCGCGTTCGCCGAGCTCTTCGAGGCAGCGCGCATAGAGAAGGTGGCCGTCCGCGGAGCGGAACTGCGGGTTCGCCTTGATCAGCGCATCGAGCGTTGCGCGCGCCGAGGCGTAATCGCCGGTGCCGGCCTCGGCCTGCGCGAGGCCGAGCATCAGCATCGGGTCGGTCGCGTAGAGGCCCTTGAGCGTCGAGCGGTAAAGATCCGCCGCGTTCGCATGATCGCCCAGGCGCAGGCACTCGTCGGCGAGCGCCTTGCGGTTGTGGACCGTGTCGGCGAGGTCGAGCCGCTGCCGGATCTCGCGGCGACGGCGTTCCGGATCGATCGTGTTGAGCATGCTCCGCGCCGCCGCGCGCCCGCGCGGATCGTTGCGGAGGTCCGGGATGACCGCGATGATCACGTAGACGATCACCGCGAGGTACGAGCCGATCAGCAGCAGCCAGATCCAGTACATCGGACGGCCGCTGCGCACGACGTGCACCGCGCAGGCGATCTGAAGGGCGAACGAAACGAGGACGAGGATCGACATCGCGGACCGGCATAGTGGACGGCGGCGCACATCCTGCGGTCCCGCCCGGTCGCGCGCAAGTCGGGTGAATGCGCGCGCTCGCACGTCTCGATCCGTGAGACGCGCGCGTCGCACGATCTTCGTGCACCGGATGCCGCTATCGCCCCAGGGACGGGGCGCCCCTCCAAAAACGGCAGTCTTGCGCGGCGTCGTGACGACGCCGCGTTTTTTATCGGGCCTTGCCGCCCGGCGCGGGGCGGTGGAAATCGGCGTCGGGCTTCCACGCGGGAAACGTCGTCTCGTCGGCGAGGCGCTTGCCGACCGCATGGAACGCCTGCACGTCCTGGATCACGCCGCGCAGATCCCAGCCCGGATCGTATTCGTCGGCCGGCTTGTGATAGCGGTTCGCGGTGTAGTCGGCGTAGAGCCTGCGGCCCGCGTCCTCGCCGCCGTCGACGAGATCGAGCCCGGATCGCGCATACAGCACCGGCACGCCGAGCCGCGCGAAGTTGAGCTGGTCGGAGCGGAAGAAGAAGCCTTTCTCCGGCGTCTCGTCCGCCACGATCGTGCGGCCTTCGGCGGCGGCCGCGTCCTTGATGTAGTCGTCGAGGTCCGACTGTCCAAGGCCCATCACCGCGATGTCCTTCGCGGGCCCGAGGATCGGCAGCGCATCCATGTTGATGTCGGCGACGGTCTTGTCGAGCGGGAACGACGGATGCGTGACGTAGTAGCGCGAGCCGAGCAGGCCTGCTTCCTCGAGCGTGAAGGCCGTGAACAGCACGGAGCGCTGCGGCGGCCCGCCTTGGGACGATTGGCCCTGGTGCGCGAATGCCTCGGCGATCTCGATCAGCGCCGCGATGCCGGTGCCGTTGTCGACCGCGCCGTTGTAGATGCCGTCGCCCTTGATCGACGGGTCCTTGCCGAGATGATCCCAGTGCGCGCTGAAGACGACGGTTTCGTCCGGCCGTGTCGAGCCGCGGATCATGCCGATGACGTTCTCGGAGCTGCGGTTGTCGATGCGGTTCGCGAAATGCGTCGAGAGCTTCGCGTCGAGCGCGACCGGCTTGAACCCGCGCACGTCGGCGCTTTTCCTGAGCTCGTCGAAGTGGGCGCCGGCCTTCGCGAAAAGGCGCTGCGCCGCTTCGGTCGTGAGCCATCCGGCGACCGGCAGATGCGGCGCCGGATCCTCGCGCGGCGGCAGCGCATCCTGCGGACCGGACCAGCTGTTGACGACGACGTCCCACGGATAACCCGCGCCCGCCGTCTCGTGCACGATCAGGCACGCCGCCGCGCCCTGGCGCGCGGCTTCCTCGTACTTGTAGGTCCAGCGGCCGTAGTAGGTCAGCGCCCTGCCCTTGAACAGCGACTCGTCGTGGTTGCCCCAGCCGGGATCGTTGACGAGCACGACGACGGTCTTGCCCTTGACGTCGAGCCCGGCGTAGTCGTTCCAGTTCTGCTCCGGCGCGACGACGCCGTAACCCGCGAACACGATCGGCGAGCCTTCGATCGAAACGTCGTGGCTCGCGTCGAGCGAGTTGACGATCATGTCGGTGCGGTACGCGAAGCGCTCGTCGCCGTTCTTCGTCGAGACGTCGAGCGTGACTTTCTCGGGTTCCTGCAGCGTCGTCTCGAGCATCGGCACGGTCTGGAACCAGTTGCCGTCGTTGCCGGGCTTGAGGCCGACCTGCTCGAACTGGTCCTTGATCCACGCCGTCGTCATGCGCTCGCCGATCGTGCCGGGCTTGCGGCCCTCGAAGGGGTCGCCGGAAATTTTCTTCACGCGCGCGGCGAAGTCCTCGGCGGTGATCTCGGGCGACGATCGGCCTTCGGGGCTCGGCACGACAGGCGCCGGCTTCGGCGGGGGCGTGGGCTGCGTCGCGGTCTGCGCCGGCGGCGCCGGCGGTTCCTGCTTGCCGCAGGCCGCGAGGGTCAAGGCGAGCGTTGCGAAAAATGCGAGTTGCGAGAGGCGCATTCGGGGTTCCGGAATCGATCTGGATTGGACGATTCTGGGATGCGCGAGTTCCTCGCGCCATCGATTTCTCTGCTCTTCCCTCTCCCGCGTGCGGGAGAGGGT
>Ga0068853_100004341_pt1 | contig 10971 bp, 9 predicted proteins | sample KBSCornC32_FD_65655 | JGI IMG/M metagenome (GOLD analysis project Ga0068853, IMG submission 65655) | Corn rhizosphere microbial communities from Kellogg Biological Station, Michigan, USA - KBS Corn C3-2 | ecosystem: Host-associated > Plants > Roots > Rhizosphere > Soil ... | reverse complement strand
ACGTCGTAAGGGTTGTCATACTCGACGAATTCTTTTCCACGCATCGCGTGCACAATCGGCGCCTGCAGTTTTGCGGCGAGTTGGATAAGCTGGTCGTGCGCGCCGGCACATCCCGCACCCGCCAGAATCGTCACACGGGTCGCTCGATCGAGTTCGGACACGAGTTGATCCAACTCTTCAGGGCGCGGAACGGTATGAGGCGATGCGAAGGTGAAATTGACACGACGATCATCATTCTCGGCGTTCAACAACGCTATATCACCCGGTAGCACGACCACGGACACTCCCTGCTTTGAGAGTGCAGTCTGAATTGCGATTTCAAGTATGCGTGGCATCTGAGAAGGGTTGGAGACAAGCTCGCAGAAATGGCTGCACTCTTTGAATAGGGATTCAGGGTGGGTTTCCTGGAAGTATCCACTTCCGATTTCCTGTGATGGAATGTGTGCGGCGATGGCGAGCACGGGAACGCGGCTTCGGTGTGCGTCATAAAGACCATTGATGAGATGAAGATTGCCTGGACCGCAACTCCCTGCGCAGACTCCCAGCTTGCCTGTCAGAGCGGCTTCGGCTCCGGCCGCGAACGCGGCGGTCTCTTCGTGCCGGAGGCCCACCCATTCGATCCCATTCCGTCGTCGTACGGAATCCGTAATCCCATTCAGGGAATCACCTGCCACTCCATAGATTCGCTCGGTGCCTGCGGCAGCAAGGATCTCCACAAATAACTCTGCGACACGCTTTGCCAAATTCTGGCCTCCCTCAGAACCTTGATACTACACTTTCAATACCGAGACTTTCGGAACGCGCCTCGGACGCCACTCCGGTCACTGTCTGATGGACGTTCTCCACGTAGTGAATAAATTCTACGTAGGCTGCAACGTACTGACGTCCCGCATCCACACCCTGTTCAGCGTACTTGCTGGCTTCTTGCACGCGCGCAAATCGCTGCCCGATGCCACTGGCCACCTCAGCCGTAACCTGCTTCACCAGAGCATCGGCCGAGGCAACTTCCAACGCTTTGTCTGCTGCTGCGACACCAGGTTCAACTTCGGTTCCGGCCGGTTTCAGCCCCGTGTAGGGCTCTCCCTCACCGGCGCGGTGCACACGCACGAGCGTCTCAAAAAAGTAGTCATCAGCCATTTCACGAGCTTCCGGACTGAGCGAGCGCACGCTCAACGTGTGCTCGAACGCAACACGAATCTCCGGCTCGTCAGTCTTGCGCACCCATTTCAGCGCCGGCGTGACATCGCCCGTTTTCAAAGCGAGCTTTGCGGAAGTTACGACGGGCCCATCCATAGTGTCGCAATGTGCAGAAGCTGCACGGGGCAATAGGAGCACGGCTGAAAACATAAAAGTGACCATGACAATTCTGCAACGTCCTGAAATCATCTTGAACTCCTTACACGAGTGATGGCTTTAGAGAAGATTCTCCATGACTTCCCTGCATCCCTGACTACCTTGAACACCCAGTCGCACATGTACCACTGGATGCCCGCCCGTCGTATCAGACCGAGAAACATCACTGATAGAGCGCGCGAATCAACGTGCTGGCGAATATGCCATGCGACTGTCCTTGCATGGTCTCGCGCATTGACGAGTGCCTCTCATCGTCGTTGCGACTAATCCCTCATCTGAACCAGAAGCATGCGTAGCCCTGTCCTGGAGGAGACACCGTGGGACAACATCGGTGGCATGTAAACGAAGGACCCAGCCTCTGCTTTGACCTTGTCCGTCCCTAACTGAAGTTCAGCTTGGCCTTCCAGGAAATAAAGAACAGCAGGTGTTGGGGCGGAATGTGCCGAAAGTTCCTCGCCCGGAGCAAAGCCGAACAATGTCACGTTGACCTTCTCGTCTTTGTATAGGACACGACTCAAGATGCCCTTTTCGGGCAGTGTGAATTCCTGCTGCAGATTTGCGAAAAATGTATAGTCCATACTCTGCACCCTCGTTTCATTCCTTTTTCGTAGACGTTGCTTGCAGCGTCTTTGACGGCGGTGGACCGATCAGAGACGCCGCATTTATATCGGCGAATTACTTACTGACCTGCGAGTGTAACGGCGCGTTCTTCATTCCTATCACGCAACGATGCGTCCGTTCCCGCTGGCATCTCTTTGGTGTAAGAATGCCCAGTGAGCAATCCGATTACGAACCATGCGAACAATGCTGCTCCGATAGCGAACAGAATGTCTCCGGGGACTCTCATCCAGCGCAGGGTTTGCATAGAACCGGACTGCATGAACTCCGCGGAACGCGCGTACCAGGTACCGTGTTCTATGGAAGCCCAGGCCTGCAGCAGTCCGACGGGTAGCATGCTGAGGATGACCATGAAGATCAAGCCCAGGTTCAGCGACCAGAAGGAGAGCTTCAGTGTGGTTTCCTTCCACTTGCGGCTTGGATTCAGCGCGCGGAGGCAGAACAGCGTGAGACCGAGTCCGAGCATTCCGTACACGCCGAAGAGAGCGGTATGACCGTGGACTGGAGTGAGGTTGAGTCCCTGGACGTAATAGAGGGAGATGGGCGGATTGATGAGGAATCCGAATAGACCAGCTCCGACCAAGTTCCAGAATGCGACCGCGACGAAGAAGTAGATTGGCCACTTGTAATTGGCGATCCATTGAGACTTCTTCGTCGGTTGCGCGAGCCGGATATTCTCCCAGGCTTCGTAGCCAATCAGAGTCAGGGGTACAACCTCAAATGCACTGAAGATCGCACCCAGACCAATCACCGCGGGCGTTGCGCCGGCAAAGTAGAGATGGTGAAAGGTGCCGATGATGCCGCCGGAGAGAAAGATGGTCGTAGAGAAGAGTGCTGCCTTTGTAGCGGTGCGAATCTCGATCAGTCTGAGCCGCGTGAAAAGGAAGCCGATCACAACGGTGGCAAACACTTCGAAGAAGCCTTCAACCCAGAGGTGAACTACCCACCAACGCCAGTATTCAGCGGTGACTAGGTGGCTGCGCTGACCGTACATCAGACCAGCCGAATAAAAGAGCGGAATGGCAATACTGGAGATGAGGAAAAGGGTCAGGAGCGATCTGTCTTCACTCTTGCGGACAAGCGCTGGTTTAAGGGACGCGACCATCAGGACGAGCCAAAGCACAAGACCGACGAAGAGCAGGATTTGCCAGAATCGTCCCAGATCGACGTATTCATAGCCCTGACTGCCGAACCAGAACCACATGTTGCCGAGACGCTGCTGGATACCCAACCACTCGCCGGCGAGCGATCCGCCAACCACGAGGATGAGTGCACCAAAGAGTGCGTTGACACCGAGCCGCTGATATTTCGGTTCGTGCCCGCTGACGGCCGGTCCCACGTAGAGACCTGTTGCCAGCCATGAGGTCGCGATCCAGAAAATTGCGATTTGCAGATGCCATGTGCGAGTGACCGCATAAGGCAGATACTTATCGAGTGGGAAGCCGTAGAATCCATGTCCTTCGACTCCGTAGTGCGCCGTCAAGATACCCATAAGAATCTGGACACCCCAAAGGATGACCACCACATAGAAATACTTCAACGTCGCACATTGCGATGGCGTTGGCTTGAATGCAAGAAAGGGATCCTTTTCTGGATAAGGCCTGTGAACGAGTTCTTTTTCCTGCGACGCATACCACCAGACAAGTCCGCCGATTCCAGCAAGCAATCCGACGAAGCTCAATACACTCCAGAGGACAGCGCCAGATGTTGGCACGTTACCGATCAGGGGCTCATGCGGCCAGTTGTTCGTATAGGTCGTTTCAGAGCCCGGACGCTCGGTGCTGCAAGCCCACGATGCCCACCAGAAGAACGCAGCTAGCTGCTGCTGCTTGGCAGGGTTGACCAAAGCTCCGTGAGGAATCGCATACTCGGAACGTCCAGTGGCAAAGACATCGGTATAGTAAGTCCGAAGCTGCTCGAATGCCGCGGCGCGGTCGGCACTTAGCGTGACACGATTGCGCGAAGCATCGTACGTGTTGGTCCGCATCTCGCGAATCAGGCGAGCCTTGAAGATGGCCTGTTGGTCGGGCCCGAGTGCGGCGAAATTTGCCGCCCCAGCTCGGACAGCCCAGGTGTTCAGCAGGATCTCGGATTCCCGGTGCAACCAATCCGCGCTCCAATCGGGTGCCACATAAGCTCCGTGGCCCCATACTGTACCAATTTCCTGTCCGCCGATTGACTGCCATACTCCCTGTCCATCGGTGATGGAACTCCCCGTGAAGAGAAGCTGCCCGTCGGTGTTGTACACGTCTGGAATGGGAGGAGCTTCGCTGATCATCTTCCTGCCGACTCCTCCGAGAACGGCAAAAGATCCAATGATGACGATTGCCAGTGCTACCCAATACCGCTTGTAGGACATGATTCTCCCTTACCTAATTAGGACGAAAATTGTGCGTGATGCCCCAGAATGAACCAAAAGGCCAATGTGCAGGTCTCTGCGCCAGGTAACTCACATGAAGCCGGAACTGGGATGCGGCAAAGGCCATTGGAGGTCCTTCCGAAGCAGTTGCACTGAGGCAACAGTAGTGTTCAACCAAAGGGGAACGCAGGGACTTAGGTCACTATCGGGCAAATTAATTCAAAAATGCCGAGATTCATCGTCAAAGCAGGAGACGGAGCATGGTGTGATTTAGATCAATCCATGAGGAGCGGGACCGTCGATCCTTTGCAGAGTTTTATGTGACGGTTGTGAATTGTGCTCGCCTAATTCTCAGGCGCAAATGTCGGACGCCCCAGAAAGAAGGTGAACATGAGGTTCGAAGCAAATAGAAGCACTCCACCCAATTCCAACATTCCAGAGATCGGTAACACTTTCCATGCGAACGAGACCAGCCCTTCATATGCGAGCGGCTCAGAGGAAACGCGCAGGAGGCATCCGATCTGAAGACATAGCAGACTGAAAAACATGAGGCGCTTGCTGAGAATGTTTTGAATTCCGGCGAAGTGAGGCAGGATACGCGGCCCGATTGCGAATACCATCGTTGCTGCGAATCCAACGGTTAGCGCGTGGCGCGAGGCGCCCCAGATGCCGCCGTGAGCATCGGCGAATGCAGCCCAGACACTCATTGATCCAGCCACGATGAGCCATGCATAAGCCAAACGGATAAAGGTGGGGAAACTTGGATGGATGCCCTGAGTCTTGGCGTGCCCATGGGGCCGTTCTGCGAAACGCAGTGCAAATCCAATCGTTATTGCGCAAACAGCAAGCAGGATCGTTGCCGGCTTGGGCAAGCCGGCAATACCAAGAGTGACACCTGTTAAATCCAAGCATAAAGCTGCCTGAAACCAACGAACCTTGGGTTTCGAGATTGCAAGAAACGCCGGCAACCATCGCGCGGAAAATCCCCAAACCACAGGAACGACGAATCCCCAGCCAAGCAATTCAAGATATTTCTGATCCAGCGAGTGGGGAAAAGAGCGAAGGCTGCCTTGGAGGCCCAACCGAACACACTCGATGAAGTTGAACATCACAGCAGAAGCGAGCCCAGCAGTCCCAACCAGGACGGAAACCATCCAGGGTTCCATCCCTGTCTTTGGCCGGTGACTCTCCGATGGTGTTGGCAGCTTGTGGTGGGACGCGGCGGAAAGGAACACGAGTACCGCGATCAGTTCAAATCCTGCGGAGACCGGAAGGAGAGCGCGCCAATGCCAACCATAGATGTTGGCGAACCATCGTAATGCAACGCCGGATGTCCACAGGATGTAGCAAGAAAGAGGAAGACGGATGACCGAGCGTCCATGTGAAGGCTGTGAATAGAAGCCGATGCCAAGAATAAAACTGCCTATCCAGCCGAACACCTGTGCATGCCCGTGTCCTTCCATCCATGCTGCAGGCAATGTGCCGAGACCGTGATGCGCACTAATCGCCATCAGGTTCGAAAATCCTAACAACGTCCCAGGCAAAGCCATAAAGAAGAGGCCACTTGCAATCCAGGCGCGGAGCATCAGGCTCTTTTGCCGTTCGCGCCCAATGATTCTGGAATTCTCACTGTTTGCGGCACTGGAGAAAATTTGAGCGCTTAGAGGAGGCGTAGCCATCACTCGCTCCTTGCCCTGAGTTCTGCTTCCAGTTGAATGGTGCGTGGGAACAAAACATCATTCTCGAGATGAACGTGCTGCCTGAGATCAGCTTCGAAGTCGCTCAGCCCGGAAAAGAGCGCGATGTGCGTTGCGCACGCCCATGTGGGAACCTGAAAGTGACTTGTCAGGTAATCGAGAATGGCGGCAATATGGTCAATGGACTCGTGCTCTTGTTCTAGCGAGAAGATCAGATCCGCAATCGAATGGAAGCAAGCTTGCGTGGGTGGGGACGCCACAATCGCCTCCTGATCCATCTGCAGGATGAACGGAAACAGAACCTGCTCTTCCTTCAGGATATGCGCATACATCTCGCCACGAAGTTGCTCAATCAGTTCAGCGACCCTTGCCAGTTCAGGCGCCCGATCACAGCGCTCGGTCGCGATCTTCGAAGCCATCTGTGCCAATCTTGGAAGCTCTTGACGCACACATAGGTGATGCACGCGGACGATGTGCCGAACAAGACGCCCCAGGGGAAGAGTTCCGGGATCCAAAGTCACTCCCCCGCGTTCCTGAGTCTCCGCATCGGCGAGTTTTTCGAGAACTTGATCGACAGAGAGGTGCAGTTCCTTGCACGCTCCTTCCAGCGAAAGATCCGCTTGCAGGCACAGGTCGATATCGAAGCGATGAAAGACTTTGGCTGAGGAGGGTTGCTTGGTGACGATTTCGCGAATGGACTGGGTTGAGGCAGACATGAGCACTCTCCACCTGCAACCGTAACGACCGAGGAAAGGCGGAGCAGTAACTTAAGTCACTCGGAGTCGAAAGGATCTACGATGTCGTCTCGAGAACAGCCTTCAAACCGTCCAAATCCTTTACGACAATCTGTCTCGCATCCACGTCCAGTAGCCCTTCAGCCTGCAGGCGCATTAGGTTTCTGGAAACCAACTCGCGCACCGTTCCGAGCTGATTCGCAAGTTCTTGATGGGTTGCTGGAAGTTGAAACTCGATTCCGCGCGCAGTCTGCTTGCCCTCGCTCTGAGCGAGCTTGAGCAATGATGAGATCAATCGCTGTCGAATCGTAGTGAACGACAGTTCTTCGATAATTCCCACGAGTCGCCGCAACCGTCCGCCGACCACAGTAAGCACTTTGAGAGGAACCTCTGGATGTTCCAGGCAATATGCCTGAAAGTCCCGTCGCGAGATAAAGGCGATTTCTGTATCTTCAACAGCGGAGGCAGATGCCGGAAATGGCCCTCCATCAAAAACGGGCAGTTCAGCAATTGAGTCGCCCGGACCGTTCACCGCGAGAACCTGCTCGCGACCGCTCACTGATGTTTTGAATATACGAGTTTTGCCTTGAGCGACGATATGCAGTCCATTGCAGGGCTCTCCTTCGGAGAAGAGCAACTCACCTGCGTTGAATAGCTTGCGAACTGTTCGTTCGGCGAGCGTCTTCAACTCCGCCGGCGTAAGGCCCGCCAAAAGGGCAGTTTTACCAAGAGCAGCAGCTAGATCGGTTCGTTCAGCGGTCACATCGGAATTCTAGCAGCCTGGGACTTTGGTCACTGCGTCCAGCAAGAGTGCGGATGTCTCATAAGTTCATGAACCCGCAAATCAACACGATCAACTTCAACGAACGGCCATTCATTGCCATCTGGGAAGTGACCCAGGCATGCGACCTCGCCTGCGTACATTGCCGCGCTTCCGCTCAGCCGGACCGGGATCCCATGGAACTCAGTACGGATGAGGGCAAACATCTGATCGATCAGATCGCGGCTTTGAAGGTTCCGGTTTTCGTGCTGACTGGGGGCGACCCCATTAAGCGACCCGATCTTTTTGAACTGATCGGCCACGCCCGTTCTGTGGGAGTCAGAGTCTCGTTAACGCCGAGCGCTACACCTTTGCTGACGAAGAGTATCATTGCAAGGCTTAAAGAGGCGGGCCTTGCTCGGCTCGCCGTGAGCATGGATGGTGCAAGCGCCGAGACCCACGACGCATTCCGCGGGATGAGTGGATCCTTTGCGCGAACTCTTGATGCTATTCGCTGGGCGAACGAGATAGGCCTGCCGGTACAAATTAACACCACGTTTAGCCGCAGGAATGTTGCTGAGATCGATGAGATTGTCGAAGTGATGGAGAAGTTAAAGATAACGCTTTGGAGTGTCTTCTTCCTTGTCCCTACGGGACGTGGAAAGCTGAACGACCTATTGAGCGCCGATGAGTTCGAGGCAGTCTTTGCGAAAGTTTACAACCTTTCAAAGACCGCGAGTTTCGATATCAAAACGACCGAGGCGCAGCACTACAGGCGCTTTGTCTTGCAGCAGCGAGTCGCCCAGCGAAAGTCGGGCGTAGAAACCAATAGCGCGCATCACAGAGCCGTCGACGCGATCGGGCGCGCACCGCGCGGTCTCAATGACGGCAAGGGATTCGTGTTCATCTCGCACAAGGGCGAAGTCTTTCCGAGCGGCTTTCTTCCACTTTCAGCAGGCAACATACGTGCGCAGGAGTTGGCTGCGATCTATCGCGACTCGCCTTTGTTCCGCGATTTGCGCGACACATCGAAGCTTGAGGGAAAGTGCGGTTCCTGCGAATTCAAAGAGATCTGTGGCGGATCGCGCGCCCGCGCATTTGCTCTGACCAGGAACCCATACGCCGAAGAGCCTCGCTGCTCCTATGTTCCGAAGAGCTACGTGCGATCAGTGTCGCAAATCAAGACGGCAACAACGCTTCATGTTCTTCAGGGCGCCTGAAAACGACAAGGCAGTTGAATGGGCGACAATCAAAGGGATAACAGAAATAGAAGGAGCGGAATGCAATGGCGATTCAGATAGGTGCTAAGCCCGACAGCGGCTTCGATGATCCGATCGGCATGCTCAAGGACTGTCACCGGAGAATTGAGAGTTTCCTCGGCATCCTCGGTGTGGTAGTTGATCGTGCACAGGGCAGGAGTCTGACTGGCGAGGAGCGCGATGCCGTCCAGGCTGCATTGCAATACTTCAATACAGGTGGACAACGCCATACGGCGGATGAGGAGGAATCACTTTTTCCACGGCTGCGTAAGTCCGACGCAACGTCCTTCGCGGAGATCGATCGCCTTGAGGGCGACCATCGCGAAGCGAACGATTTGCACTGTTCGGTCGAGCGGCTTTACTCAGGCTGGATTGAATCAGGCGGTCTAGGCCCGGTGGAGACACGGCTATTGCTTTCCGAAACCGCGCGCATCAAGCAACTCTATTCCGACCATATTCAATTAGAGGAGACAGTTGTATTTGCGCGTGCGACTCAGATACTGGATCGGCAGACGATCACGGCGATTGGGACTGAGTTTCGATTCCGGCGGAAATAACCTGGCGTGATGAAAGCATCGCGATTGCTAGTTCCGTAAGGCATCCCTGCATTCTTCCGCAATCGACTTTCTATTTCATAAGAGCCCGCAGCTTACATGCTCGGATGACCGGCCTCCCTCGCATGGCAAACCTGGTCCTCATAAATCTCACGAGGAAGATTGGTTCCCCAGTGTCCCGATACCTTCGCCGCGAGAACCAATCCGAAGAAGATGAACGCCAGAACTGCGGAAGCGGTCGCCGGACGAAGAGTGCGGTACCGCCATCTTTCAGCCGGAGTTGCAGCTTTTCTCGGTGCCAATGAGAACTGTAGGGCGTCCTGTGCCGGACATGCAGCAACGCAGGCCATACACGCGGTACACTCTACCGATCGGATCTGCTCGACTTGGTCGACAGGCAAGCCCGAAGGACAGGCTCGCGCACATTTCCGCAATCGATGCATGCCTCGGAATCGCGGGGGATCTTCACTGGACTGAGAAGAGATGTAATTCCTCAACCGCAATCCGAAGAAATGTCGAGGACCGGCCAGCATTAAGCCAGTCTTGTGGTCAAGATCACATCATTGCCGAGCGATCCAGTTGGTGGGAAGAAGTGTAGCGATCGCCAAACGTACGCTTGAGATTCAAACGGAAACAAAGTATGTGAAGACTCCGGCCCACTTTAACTGTCCGCGTCCTGAAGCGCCGCGTGCCTACCGCACGCAGCGGGTGACTGTGAGCGATTGCCGCGGGATTATTCTGGAAGCGTATATCTCGCATCGATTAGGGCTCGCATAAGCTTTCGAGACTCGCTGGAATTCCGAGGAAATTGAAGCTCTATCAGAGCGGCTTGATCTGACAAGTAAGGATCCTTCACTGCTTCACGAAACCACCTGGAGTAGTCCTGACGGCGCAAATGAAAAAGCCATGTTTCCTCGTCTATACCTTCAGCAATTTGCGAGAAAATTGCAAGATTGTGGGCCTTGAGATTGTGACGGTTCCCAGGACCACGAAAATAAAAGCTGTGGTAGCGCATGTTGCCTTCGGCGTATTTTCGACGATGACGGATTCGATCTCCTTTGGGTGGCATGATCCTCACCGGGGATGGAGGCTCTCCAGTTGCGGGAAACCAGATAATGGCTTGTCCCTCCTTATGAGCCAGACCTTGAGGCCAGTGCAGGGGACGACCGGTTGCATCGCTAAAGTTTTTTATGGTTGTCTCTGGAGAGGGCCCAACCGCAATGACTACATCGATCATCGCCAAGATCGCGACCGCCAAATGATCGGGGCGCACGGTTACGAGTACCGTCTCACCTAGTTTTTGCGGCAGGACTTCGGGTAGGTGACCCCAATCCACTGGCAAAAGGTGATGGGCTTCATCGAAGACCATCCAATGCGGTCGCCCCGTGCGTGAACGCAATGTGCGGAGGCTTGGGAACAATTGCCCGAAAAACGCCGGCCGGTCCGCAAGTTCAATACCGAGGAGATTGAGACTTACATTCATTTTCGGATCCTCGAGTATACTCAACACCTCGTTGATGCTGATCGCACGATTCGAATCGCCAAGATTAATGACATCGCGCGAAGGTCCATAGTCTCCTTCCGGATCGATGATACAGAGCTGATATGTTTGTTCAATCAGGCGTTCAACAATACCT
>Ga0068853_100004337_pt1 | contig 10975 bp, 10 predicted proteins | sample KBSCornC32_FD_65655 | JGI IMG/M metagenome (GOLD analysis project Ga0068853, IMG submission 65655) | Corn rhizosphere microbial communities from Kellogg Biological Station, Michigan, USA - KBS Corn C3-2 | ecosystem: Host-associated > Plants > Roots > Rhizosphere > Soil ... | reverse complement strand
GCGGTTCGGCCACCGGCCCGGCGCCTGCCCCGCACGAGGGTCCAGCACGCCGGTCAAGCACACCATGCGCGTCTGCGCGGCAGCAGCGGGTGGTAGGTATGTGATAGCGCAGCCTCCAACGCGGCGGACGAAACCGTCCACGCGGCCTCCCTTCGGAGCCGCTTCGCGTTCGCACGATTCGCCAGTCACTCTGTAATTCGCCAGAGCGCTCGCCTTTCGCGAGCTCTGCCCTGCGCATTGCGACCCGCGCGTGTACGGAGAAGAGCAAAAATACTCTGACCCGTCGCCATCCTGTTGCAGCGACGCCGACTGGATAGGGCTTGCGGATGAAGTCGTAGCCTCCGAGCTTCATCGCGGCCACCGCCGTCTCGATCGAGCCGTGAGCCGAGACCAGGATGATCTTGCTGTCGGGGACGAGCCCGCGCATCCGCTTCAACAGCTCCATGCCGTCGACATCGCCGAGCAGCAGATCCAGCTCCTCGCCGAAGCCCGAGACGCGCGGCGTACGACGCGCGTCGGACTGCAACGACCTCTCGATCATCTCTGCATCATCGCTCCCCTGCACGTCGAGTCATCAGGGCCTCGAAGGGGGCCTCGACGGGGCCAGACCGGCGATTTTTTTCACAATGACGTGCGCTTTTTTTCCCGAAATCGGCCAGGTGAGGGCACACATCCCTCTACGAGGTCTCTGTTGCCAGCCCCCCTCGACAACGGTGCTCCGTCTGAAGACTCGCGCTCGTCCAACGATGACGCGCGCCGGAACAGCGCGCCGCCCATGATGCGGCTGCCGCGACACGCCAGCCGCCGACGGGCGCTCGGGGGGAGCCGCGCCCTCGCGCTGCGCTCGGCGGAGGCTGCTCGCTCCGGCGTGTCGCCCGCCGCGATCGAGGTGAGCCTGGTCGACGAAGATTCGCTGACCCGCGCGGGTGTGCGCGCCATCTTGGCCACGTACGGCGAGCTGCGCCTCTGCGCCGAGCACGACCAGCTCGAGGCGGCACCGGTCGAGCCGGCGGCGGGCCGTCTGAGAATCTTCTTGGTCGAGGCGACGCTCGCTTGCCGCTCGCGCGGCGCGGCCCTTCGGGCCGTGCGGGCGGCCTCTCCCCAGGTCGAGGTGCTGGTCTTCGGATCGGGCACGCGCGAGGAGGAGATCTTCCACGCGTTCGACGCGGGGGCGGCCGGCTACCTCGTGCGCCGTGACCTCGCCACCGAGCTGGGTCCGGCGATCCGCGCGGTCGAGCGCGGCGAGAAATACGTGCCGTCCCAGGTGGCCGAGCGCCTGCGCCGGCGAGAGAAGCGCCCGTCCCTGACCCCGCGGGAATCCGATGTCCTGGCCATGATGGCCGAGGCCCGCTCGAACGCCACCATCGCCGCCGTGCTCGGTATCTCGGTGGGCACCGTCAAGTTGCACGTGCGGGCGGTGCTCGCCAAGCTCGGGGCGGAGGATCGGGTCGAAGCGGCGGTGCTTGCCCGCACGCGAGGCTTCGTCGCGGGGCTGTGACCTGGACACGCCACCCTGACAAGACGGGAGTCTCATCCCATGGCTGACGCGAATCGATTCAACATCTGGTGGCGTGCGGGTCTGTGCGGGGTCCTGAGTGTCTCGTTGCTCGCCGGCGTGGGCTGCGCCTCGACGGAGCCGAGCGGCCGCAAGAGCGGCAGCGCGGGCAAGTCGCGCGGCTCTGGAGTCGGCAAGGCCATGCCATCCCTGGTGGTCAAACGGCTCGGCAACGGCAAGGCCCTCGACCTCGGCGCGCTCCACGACAAGGTGGCCCTGGTGGACATCTGGGCGTCCTGGTGCGGGCCCTGCAAAGAGGAGATGCCCCTCCTCGACGAAATGGCCGGGCGCCTGAAGAGCAAGCGCATCGAGATCATCGCCGTCTCCATCGACGAGGACCGAGAGAGCGCCACGGCCTTTCTGTCGTCGCGCAAGGATTGGAGGCTGACCGTGGCCCACGATCCGGAGGGCAAGGTGCCCGACATCCTCAAACCAGGGAAGATGCCAACCTCGTACGTGGTCGACAAAGAGGGGATCATCCGCTACGTGAACGAAGGCTTCTCCCGCGAAGACATCGGCAAGCTCGAGAAGCGCTTGGTCGAGCTGGCCGAGGGCGACTCGTGAGCCTCGTGAGCCTCACCTCGGCTCGGGCTTCGCGCCGGGCTTCGCGCCGGTCTTTGGCGGCCTCGCGCTGGGGCCTGGCCGTCGGCGCGGCTCTCGCGACGCTGGGGATCCTGGGGCCGGGCGCCCTCGCGCATGCGGAGACGTTCGCCGAGGCGGCGGGCGGGGGCACCGGGCGCGCCTTCCTGTTCGCCTTCACCGCGGGCCTGCTGACCGCGCTCACCCCCTGCGTCTACCCGATGATTCCCATCACCATCAGCATCTTCGGGGGCAAGGGGGTCGCGCGCTCCCGTGCGCTGCTGCTGGCAACACTCTATGTCGCCGGGATCGCCGTGATGTTCGGAACGCTCGGCACGGTGTTCGCGCTGGTGGGCAAGGCCTTCGGATCGTTCCTCGCGAACCCCTGGGTGATCGTGCCGCTCGCCCTCTTCTTCACGGCCATGGCCGCCTCGATGTTCGGCGCGTTCGAGCTGGCGCTGCCTTCGGGGCTGCAACAGCGCCTCACGCGCGTCGGCGGGCGCAGCGCCGGAGGGGCCTTCCTGATGGGGCTGGTGGGCGGGCTCATCGCCGCGCCCTGCACCGGACCTCCGCTGGCCGGCATCTTGGCCTTCGTGGCCACCACCCGCGACGCGTTCCAGGGCTTCTTCCTGCTTGCCACCTATGCGATGGGCATCGGCGTGCCCTTCTGGGCGATCGCCGGCTTCTCGATGCAGTTGCCGCGTTCGGGCGCCTGGATGGAGTCGGTGAAGAGCGTCTTCGGCATCGCGCTCCTCGTGGCGGCGCTGTACTACCTCAAGAACGTGGCGCCCGCTCTGGCGCACCTCACCGGGCGGACATCCCTCTTCCTGGGAGCCGCGATCGGCGCGGTGTTGCTGGCTCTGGCCGTCGGCGCCGTGCACCTGAGCTTCCACGGCGCCTGGATGGTCCGCGTGCGCAAGGGGCTCGGCGTCGCCCTGGCGGTGGGCGGGCTCTTCGCGATCACCAACTTCGTGCTCACCCCCAAGGTCGAAGTGGCCTGGCTGCGCGCCGAGCAAGACGCCCTCCGCGTCGCCAAGGAGCAGAACCGCCCGCTCCTCGTCGACTTCATGGCGGACTGGTGCTTGCCCTGCAGAGAGATGGACGTCCGGGTCTTCTCGCACCCGGACGTGCTGGGCGAGCTCTCCTCCTACACGCTCCTGCGCGTCGATCTTTCGCGCGAGGACGACGACCCGTCTCTCGCGCCGCTCAAGGCGAAGTACCAGGTGAACACCCTGCCGGCGGTCCGACTGGTCTCGGCCGATGGGCGCATCCTCCACCGGTTCGATACGATCGTGGACGTGCCGACCTTTCTCAAGGGCCTGGCGGACGGCACCTCGGCGGCGAACTGAGGCAGAGACTCGCGGCCTTCTCCGAACCGTCCGCGCGTCGCGAACCAATCGGCGCCGTGGAACGAACCGCTACTCGAACCCGGCCTCGAACGACAAGGCCCCGAACAGCGCGCGGCGTCGGGTGATGTAGAGAGCGTCGAGGTAGCGCGTATAGATGAGGTCGGCCTGGAAGCTGACGCTGATGGGGTTGTGGACGTCGCCTCCCAGCAGTGCGCGTAGACCAAAACCACCGGTCAGCGTGTAGAGCGGGCCGAGCTCGCGATCGCCGGCGCGGTAGACGGGGATGCCGGGGGCGCTCCCCATCGACGCCGGGACCTCCTCGAACACGCGCTGCCAGAAATCGACACCGCGCTGGGCGTGGCCGCGCAGGTGGGGCCATACCACGAACCGTCGCCCGAGATCGACGTACACGTGAACGTCGGTCGTGGAGGCCATCAGGCCCCAGCTGTCCCAGTAGAAACGCTCATCCCCGCGGAAGGTCGCTCCGTCCCAGCGGTGGGCGAGGCGCCCCGAGAAGGCGAAGCGGTCGCGCCGGCGAGGGACGTTCTCGCTGACGCTGAACTCGTTGAGCGACCTCACCAGATCGACCGACGCGCCTGCCGGGAGCTGCGCGGAGACGCCCGGGGCCACGATCGGCAAGTAACGGTACGGCTTGGCGAGGTAGCCGCGCTCGAACACACCATCGACGGAGAGCGAGGCGATCGTCGACGAATCGACCACGAAGGTGGCACCGCCCTTCACGCTGACCTTGTTCATCACCGGCCAGGTGTTCTGGGGATCGCCGTGGCGGCCCACCAGGTCGTGCCCGTAAGAGCCGCCGAGGAACGGCATGAAGTTCTTGTCCATCAGCTCCCACGAAAGCACGCCACCGCCGCCAATCGACAGGTAGTCCGGCTCGCGCGAGAACCCGCCGGCCAGAGAGACCGCCGTGCCGCCAGCTTTGAAGTCGGCCGACGCCGCGCCCACGTGGCGCTTTTCCTCCCAGTGTGCCGAGGCGGTCGAGACGATGTCCACCGAGGCCGCCGTCACGGCGTCGACGAGATATGAGCCGCCCACCGACCACCCGGCCACGCTGTCCCCCACCGAGCCCGCGACAGTCGGTGACAGCACATGAACGGCGTCGCTGTCCGTGTAGCCCGAGACCTCCGTCGACGCCTTGACGGCGGCGCCGGTCGACGCGTGAGGCTTCGCCGGCGCATCGAAAGTCACTTCCGCGCCGTCGTCCTCCCCCCGCGGAGCGGTCTCGTCCCGGGCGGAGGTGGCCGCCGCGTCAACCGTCGGTGCGCCCCTCCCGAAGAAGAGGGCCCAGAGGCCGAGAGCGATGCAGATTGAACGACGGCGGTCGAAACGGAGGCGCCGGCTCAATTGCATCCGCAGCCGCCCTCCACGGCGGCTCCGCCACCCACGGCGCCCTCGTGAATGGCGTAGACGTGCGACTCGCCCGGTCCCGCCGTCTCTTGCAGCAGCATGGTCGGGTGTGCGAGGCGGCCGCGCCGGTAAGGCGGCACGTGGGTGCAGGCGCTGGCCAGCAGCAGAGGCAACGCCACCAAGGTGAGGGCGATCGGGCGCGAGGCGCGTCCCATCAGTCCCATCAACCCCATCAACATCAAGGGGTGTACCCGATGGTTCGCTTGGTGAACGAGGAGTTGTCCGCGGGCATCAAGGTCTGGGCGTTGCGGCTCTTGTTGAAGTCGACGCACTGGTACGCCGAGGATCCGTCCTCCAGCTCGAAGCAGACCTTGTAGGCGCCGTCTGGAACGGTGGCCTTGGCCGTGTCGGTGCCGTTCCACGTGGCCATGCGCGTGCCGTGGCTCTTGTACGTCGCGGCGGTCACCGCGTCGACGACGCTGCTGGCCATGCCCGCGGCGGTGGTGGCCGACACCCAGGTCTTGATCTCGCGCCGGCGTTGCGAGCCCCAGACGAACAGCGACTTGACGAACTTGGTGTTGGAGTCGGCGATCCAGATGGCGCCGACGTTGTCGGGTTGGTACCGACCACCAGCGGCCTTCGTGGTGACGGTGACGGTCAACGACCCCGTCTGCGAGCCGCTGCTGCCGCCAGATCCCATGCTGCCGCCCGAGGCCATGCTGCCGCCGGTGGCGGTGCGCCCGCCACTGGCGCCGGTGCCGCCCGCACCGACGCGTCCGCCGCCGGCCGTGCTGCCACCCATGGCCATGGTCCCGCCGCTGGCTCTGGTGCCGCCCGCCGCCGCGCCTCCGCCCGTGGCGGTCATCCCGCCCGAAGCCATGCTGCCGCCCGAGGCCATGCTGCCGCCCGAGGCCTGCCCTCCCGAGCCGCCCGTGGTGGCTCCTCCGCTGCCGCCGGTCGCGGTCGCACCGCCGCTCGCGTCCTGGCCCCCGCTTCCGGTGGACCCACCAGTGGCGGCAAGAGAGCTGCCGCCCGTACCGCTCGCACCTCCCGCGCCGCCGCCCTGGTCACCGCCCGTCGCGGCGCCATCCCTGCTGAACGTACCCCCGTCGGGCTCCGTCCAGAAGAATCCCGAGCCAGGGGAATCGGGCACGCAGGCGCCTGCGAAAGATGCGACCGCCCACGCGAGCGTCCATCTCAGCGGCAAGGTCCACCCGTGCGGCGCGCGAACAGGAGCGGCGGCGTGGTCGTCTCCCTGCCGGGCGCTGGCTTCGTAACGCAACTGTTTCACCGATTGGCAGAGCTCTTCAGGCACGATGACTCTCCAAAAGACGGCGCAGCCCCCGGGTCGCGCCGAGATGGGCTGCGGACGATGGGGGTCGAGTCTCGTCGAGGCGCGGCCCTCCGGCCATATCTCCCTGGGAGTATTCGTGGTTTCCCGCTCATCGGTGAGAATCCCGCGCCATGGGCTCACGCGTGGCGCCTCGGTGCGGCGCGTCTCGTGGCGTGCGGGCACGGGCCTCGTGGCTCGGCGCCGCGACCGTCGCTTCAATGTCCGTCGGCCTGGCCTCGATCGCCTGCGATCGTCTCGGGATCGTTCAGGACCCCCTCCGGCGCGACGCCATCGCCGCGCTGGGCCCGGAGGATAAGGCGGTGAAGGTCGGGCCGAGGCATCGCGCCGGTCAGCCTTGCGGCGTCTGCCACAGCGCCGATGGTGATGCCGATAGCTTCACCTTTGCCGGTACCGTCTACCGCGACCCCGGGGCACGCATGCCCATCGCCGACATCCGCGTGACCTTCGTCGACACCGCGGGGAAGACCTTCGAGACCAAGACGAACTGCGTGGGCAACTTCTACGTGAAGCCGTCCGAGTTCACGCCCGGCGGCGCGACCTGGGTCTCCGTGCAGCTCACCGACGTTCCCTACACGATGGAATCGCCCATCCACCGCGAGGTGTCCTGCACGGCTTGCCACGAGGATCCGGCCGGTCCCACCTCGGCGGGCCATGTCTTTCTCACCGACGACGACAACACATTGGACAGCATTTCCAGCCGGGCATGCGGGCCCGATGACGAGGTCTCTCGGTGAGCGCGTCGCTGCGCAGGTTCGAAGCTGCCCGGAGCAATCCCGTCCAGACGAGCGCCTTGTTGGTCGTCTTGTTGGCCAGCGCCTCGGCGACGCCGGCGTGCCAGGCCGAGCTCGCCTGGCCCGATGTCCCGCTGGCCCTGCGCGCCCCCCTGTACGAGGGGTTCGAGAAGGTGGCGGACGCCCTGCAACCGAGCTGCGGCACGCTCGATTGTCACGGCCAAAAGGACCGCAACTTGCGCCTCTATGGCGGGCGAGGCCTGCGCCTGGATCCCGCGGCCACCCCCAGCGAAGGCGAGACCCAACCGGCGGAGTACGACGCGGACTACTGGTCGGTCATCTCGCTCGAGCCCGAGGTGATGGCGGCGGTGGTCGCGGACGGTGGCCGGGATCCCGAGCGGCTGATCCTCATCCGCAAGGGGCGGGAGACCACGCGCCACAAGGGCGGCAAACTCATGTCGCCTGGCGATGACCTCGACCGATGCCTGCTCGCCTGGGTGGCGGGCAACATCGACGAAGCCGCCTGCTGGATGGCGTCGCGCCTGGCGGCACCCGACTCATCGTCGATGTAGGAACACGGGCGGCGCGGGCTGCGATTCCTCCCGCGGCCATGCCTCCGAGGTCAGCGTCGGCCGCAATCATGAGGACGGGAAGCGACTACGGCCTGACGGCAGCCCGCTCGCGCCGAGGAAGGGGGCCGGTTCATCACGTGAAAGTGCCAGTGCGGCCCGGGCGTCATCAGGGCGCCTCCCGCCGCTTCTGGCGGGACTGTTCGCGCAGCATGAACGAATACAGACTCTCCACCTTCTGACGGGCCCATGGCGTCCGACGCAGGAACTTCAGACTGGATGCGACGCTGGGATCGCTGATGAAGCACCGGATATTCACCTGCCGCCCCAGCTCGGGCCAACCGAAGTGCGCCACGAGCGCCGTCAGGATCATCTCCAGCGTGACGCCGTGAAGCGGATCGCGGGCGGGGGACATCAGGCGGCGCCCGCTCGCACATCGTCGGGGCTCTCCAGCGTGATCCGACCGAGGGCACCGCTTCGAAAGTCGTTCAACAGTACGACCGCCGCCTTGTTCAGATCGGGCACGCCGGGCTTCATGACCAGGCAGCGCGTACGCGCCACCGACGCCAGCAGGTGGTGCCCATCGCTGCCCGGCGCCATCTCGCCGAATCGTTTGGCGACCAGCCCCGGATAGTGACGGAGCAAGTAGTGCCCCAGTTCGACGGCGACCTCCTGATCATCGTAGGCGTTCGTCCCGATGCTGTGCAGCGCCGCCAGCGTCAACGCTTTCTGGGGCTCTAACCCGGGCCACAGCAACCCCGGCGTGTCGGTGAGCCACATGTCGCTTCCGAGCGCGTGGCCCATGTGCACCTTGGTCACGGCCGGCTGGTCGCCGACAGCGGCCAGTCGCCGCTTCAGCAAGGCGTTCATCAGCGTCGATTTTCCTACATTCGGTACGCCGAGAATCATCATCCGCAGGAGCCGCGCGGGCGTTCCCCGCTCGGGAACCATCTCGCGCGCCGCCTTCAAGATGCGCGCGACGTCGCCAGGCGCCTTCGCCGAAACGGCGAGCGCTGTTGCCTCCGGCAGGGCGTTATAGTGCGCCAGCCATTCCGGTGTGCGTTCGGGGTCCGCCAGATCGGTCATGTTCAGGAGCTTCAATACTGGGCGGCGGTTCTGCTTTCGCAGCGTCTCGACGACCGGATTGCAGCTGGCATGCGGCGCTCGCGCGTCCAGCACCTCCATGACCAGGTCGGTCTTGCGCATGGCCGTCACCGCCTCCTTGCGGGCGGTGGCCATGTGGGCGGGGTACCAGCGGATGCGCATCGGTTGAAGAGGAGGACGTGGGTGCGGGAGCATCCACGACCCAGCGAGCGTCACCTTACCTGGGCTGCGCTCGATGTGCATGCCGCAGGTACCGATTGACGAAGCCATGAGGTAGTCGCGGCCCTGATGCGGGGGCGTGGATTTGGCCACTCCGCCATGAGCCCCCTGGGCAAGGCGGGACGGAGCTGGTCGATCAGCGCAGCGGGTGTCCGGTGGTCTCGGTGGCGAAGAACGCATGCCGAATTGATCGGGGAATAAAACGGGGCGTCGCCGTAGAGTATCCACGGTGGGACAATTCGATCAGCTCGACGCGGAGCTCGCCGACGTGGGCGCCGTCATCGATCTGGTAGCCCCGGGCGATCCGGTGCTCTCACGACTCCGCGCCGAGGTCGCGGACCTTCGGGCGTTGATCGAGGGCGGTACACCCACGGCACAAGACGCCAGACAGGCATGCCAGGACCTGCGGGTGGCGCTCGAAGCCGTGATCGAGCGCTGGAAGCGCGAGCTGGGGCGAGCGCTGGTGCGTGGACTGCCCGAGCTGCCCTCCGTCGAGCAGGCGCTCGGCTCCGCGGATTGGCTGAACGGTGACGGTCTGACCCTTCCCGCCACCCTCGGGCCGCTGGCCTTGAAGGTCGGTTTCGGGCAGCGGTCAATCGCACCGACGCTGTCAGAGGGGATCCCGCCGATATCGCTCCCGCTTCCATCGTTGCCGGTGGGGCTGGCGGCGCCCGACTCTCTCGGTGCTGCGTTGAGTGGACCATTTCCGGCTGACGGCGCCTTGCGTGTGCACCCCGACGGCATCGGCGGCACGCTTCGCCTGCCGCTCGGGCCCATAACGGTCGATGCGCTGGCCAGCCTGCGTCGCTTGCCCGACGGCGCGCCGTCGTTCCTGGCGATCATCGGCGCTTCGTTCAACCCGTCGATCCAGCTCTCGTTCGGCTTCGCGATCGATCGGGTGGGGGGCGTGGTCGGCATCGAGCGCCGCGTGGACGATCAGGCCCTCGGGCGCGACATCCGTTCCGGCGCGGCTTCGGCCGCGCTGTTCGCCCCGAGCGGCGCCGATCCCTTGCAGAGGCTGGCGGCAGCGGAGCGCCTGTTTCCACCCGCCGCGGGACAATACGTGATCGGTCCCCTGTTCGGGCTCGCCTGGCTGAGCCTCGGCGCCGACCTGGCCCTGGTGCACGTCGATCTCGGTGTCCTGGTCCAGCTCGGGGGCGCCGTGACGGTGACCGTCGTCGGCTCGGCCCGGCTGATCCTCAGCGAGCTGATACGATTGCAGCTGGATCTGCAGGGCACGGTGGACTTCGCGCGGGGCCGGGTGTCGATCGACATCTCGGTGGTCGAGGGCCGGATCCTCGGCGTGTTCAGGCTCAGCGGGGACGCGGCGTTCCGGTCGATCACCTCCGGCGAGGGAGCGGTGGTGTTCAGCGCGGGAGGTTTTTATCCCGGGTTCGATCCGCGCCCGATCGAGGTGGGTCCGCTGCGCCGCCTGAGCTTCGGCCCCGACCTCCCCATCCCGGGCTTCAGCCTGCGGGTCGAGGGCTATCTGGCCGCGACCTCGAACACGTTCCAGGTCGGCGGCCGCCTGGACGCGACGTTCGATGCGGTGCTCATCACGGCCCGCGGAGCGCTCGGCCTCGACGCCCTGGTCCAGTTCCGGCCGTTCCACTTCAACGCGCGCGTCTTCGGACAGTTCTCGGTCGAGGCGCTCGGCCGGACGTTCTGCGGAATCACGATCGAGGGAACGATCGACGGCCCGGGTCCCATCTCGCTGGCGGCCCGCCTGACGATCGAGACCTTCCTGAAGGACATCCACTGGAGCGAGACCTTCACCTTTGGTGATGGCAGCGCCGACCGGGTCGAGGGCGTCGGAAGTCTGCTGGACGCGCTGGCGAGCCGGGCGCTCGACCCGGGCTCGTTGAAGGCGTCGGCGCCCGACGACCATGACGTGGTGCTGGCGCCGCGCCGAGCCGCCCCGGCAGCCCCCATTGAGCGCGTGGTCGTGGCGCCGCTCGGGGATCTGATGTGGAGTCAGCGGCACACCCCCCTCGGCATCCTGTGTGATCGCTTCGAGAACACGCCGCTCGAGCCGCGTGGCCAAGGCGCGGTCGCCAGTGTCGCGGCGCCCGCCCTCAGCCTCGGCGAGGTGAAGGATCCCTTCGCGCCGGGATCCCACAGTGATCTGCCCGAGAGCCAGGCGCTGC
>Ga0068853_100004330_pt1 | contig 10981 bp, 10 predicted proteins | sample KBSCornC32_FD_65655 | JGI IMG/M metagenome (GOLD analysis project Ga0068853, IMG submission 65655) | Corn rhizosphere microbial communities from Kellogg Biological Station, Michigan, USA - KBS Corn C3-2 | ecosystem: Host-associated > Plants > Roots > Rhizosphere > Soil ... | reverse complement strand
CCCTCGACCCCGAAGGTCTTCGCTTTGAAGACCTCGGCCATGCCTCCCACGTTGATGCGCTCGAGGAGGGTGTACTTGCCGAACGGGATGGGTTTCTTCAATCGCTTACCTGCGAAGTTGGGCTCCGCTTCGATGGGGAGGGGCGAGACGCCCAGGCGACGACGATCGATACCAGGATCGACACGGACGGAGGGTCGCTGGGTGAACTGTGTGAGATTGCATAGTTATCGGGCCGGTCTGCCCCCAAAGTCAACCTTCCATCCCAACGCCCATCCAAACCCGCGCCGCCCCGCGCTCAGCGGCCGCGCGATCGCGCCGCCGAGCGCCTTTTTTCCGCTCTCAGGTCTCCTCGATCCACACCCGGTTCATCTTGTCGCCTTTGCGGATCTTGTTCACCACATCCATGCCGGTCTCGACGATCCCGAAGACCGTGTGCTTGCGGTCGAGGTGCGGCTGCGGGGAATGGCAGATGAAGAACTGCGACCCTCCGGAGTCGGGCGCCGCCGTCTTGGCCATGGAGAGCGAGCCCGCCTTGTGGACCTGCTTCTTGCCCGAGAGCTCGTCCTTGATGGTGAAGCCCGGGCCTCCGGTGCCCGAGCCCAGCGGGCAGCCGCCCTGGACCATGAAGTCGTCGATGACGCGGTGGAAGGTCAGCCCATCGTAATAGGGGCGCTTGACCTTGGCGCCGGTCTTCGGGTCCGTGAACTCCTTGGTGCCGGTCGCCAGGCCCACGAAGTTCGCGACCGTTCCCGGCGCGTCGTCCTCGAACAGCTCGAGGACGATTTCACCCTTGTCCGTCTCGATGTGGGCTCGCTTCATCAGGCTCGACCTTTCCCTTTCGTCGTTCGTTTCGGGCTTGCTCGCGCTCGGCCGCCCGCTTTTGAGTTTCGAGATACACCAGCGTCGCTCCCGCTGCGGTGAGCGGTGGGGCCACGATCAAAGCCAGGGGGATGAGATAGAAAATCGTGGCGCCGAGACCATAACCGATGGTTTGCGCCGGGTGTAGAGCCAGATAGCGCCATTTCGCACCGAAGCCGGCCCCGCGCCGCGCCAGCGGGAAATCGAAGCCGTCGTACGCGAGGAAGAGCCCCCCCAGGGCCAGGCCCACCAGGCTACCGATTCCGGCCGTGACCGTCCCGGCCACCAGGGACACGACGAACGCGAAACCGTAGAGGAGCAGCTTGAGCAGACCATGAGTCAGGGAAGCTCCCACCGATGAGAGCAAGCGCACCTTGGGCGATTCGCCGGTCATGCGCCGCTCGACCCGCTCGGCGAGGATGTCGTTGAAGACGGCTCCGAGGAGCGGCTGCAGGATCAAGAACAGGATCACGGTCCCGAGCAGGGTCGTCACGACCAGCAGGAGCGTGGCGAGCGCCGGCGAGCCGACCGCTCGGTTCGCCAGCTCGCTCTGCCAGTACCGGCCGGTGAAGTAGGCCGCGCCGCCGGCCAGCGCGATGTTCAGCAGCACGGGCACCAGCACGAAATGCCAGAGGCGCTCCCTGGAGACGTACGCCGCCCCTCGAAAGGGAGCGAGGAAGCCTCTCAGGAATCCCATCGGCGCATTCTATACCGCAACCGCGCGCCGAAGCCGTCCGATACCCTCGGGCCGGCGTCAGGTCGCTCGGCCGGCGCTCGGCCATTTTGCCAAGCCGTGTGATAGCCTCCGGAGGAATTCATCATGAAGATCAATGGTCCAGGGCAACCTCCGCCGGTGGGAGCGGGGGGAGATGAAGGGGTCGTCCCCTCCTCGACCCCGTCCGGAGCGCCCGCCGCCGCAGATGCGGCCGGGCCCGCGAGCCGGGTAGGCTCCCCCGCCAGTTCCGAGGTCACGGACGCTGGACGCAAGTTCGCCGAGATGGTGGACCAGACCGCCGCTCCGCGCGGTCCCGAGGCCGCTGGCGCCTCGCCCGGCGCCCCGGTGGCGCTGGCGGATCTGGTGAAAGAGGTCGAAGCCGGACGTCTGGACCCTCGGACCGCCGTGGACCAGCTGGTCGAGCGCGTCGTCGACGCGCAGCTCGGACCGAGCGCGCCGGCGGCCGTGCGCGACCGCGTGCAGGCCGCGCTCCGCGATGCGCTCGAGTCGGATCCGCTGCTCGCCGCCAAGCTCGGACAGTTGCGCCGCCTGGCGGATTGACCGAGGGCAGGCGTTTCGACGCCACGGCGAGCGCGCGTCAGGTCGAAGCGGGAGCCTCCGGGGGGCGCATCGCCGCCCGCCGCTCGGTCAGCGCTTCGCGGACCTGCGGGGGAAGGAAGACCGACTCGAAGTCGAATCCGACGAGCGCGTCCAGGAGAAGCGCCGCGCGGTCGGAGGGGGCCGACTTGCGATCCATGATGACGGTCCATTCTCCGCGGAGCTTGCAGAGCCCGCCCGCGCCGGCGCTGTCACCGGTCATCGTCTCGTAGCGGATCTTGATACCCAGCTGGGCGGCCGCCTGCTCGAGCACCTCGGTCATCTGTTCCAGTTTCATCGGGGTTGACCGGGTGTTCTACATCGAGCCGCCGGGGGTCGGAAAGTTCCCCCTTCGCGCTCCTCGACACGCCCCGTCGTCACTCGTCGGTGCCGACCGGCCCGGACGAGCGGCCGAGGTCGATGATCTGGGCGCCCCCCACGTAGGCCTTCGTCTCGTACCGCGTCAGGCTGCCGAGCTGGCGCACGATGCCGGCCATGCGCTCGGACTCCGAAAGGATCGTCTCCAGCGCCCGCTGGTGGGGGCTGTCGGCCTCCAGCTTCCTGAGCAGCATCTGGGTGTAGCCCATCACGGAGGTAAGCGGCTGGTTCAGCTCGTGGGCGGCCGCCCCGGCCAGCTCGATCGCGACCGCCTGCTTCTCGGAGACGGCCAGCTTCTCTTGCGCCTTGGCCAGGCGCTCCTCCATCCGCAAGCGTTCGCGCAGGTCGGAGAAGATGCCGACCGTCGCGATCTCGTTCCCGGCGTCGTCGAAGACCAGCGCCGCCGAGATTGAGACCGGAACCAGCTCGCCGGTGACGGCCTTGAGCTCGCGGCGCACCGGTTCGAGGCGCCCCTCGCCTCCCCGCTGGGAGGACCGCAAGAGGCGCATGATCTCGTGCGCCACGCGGGGCGGGTACAGATCGACCACCGACATCTTGCGAATCACGTCGCTGGCCTTGTACCCGCAGATGCGCTCGGCGCCGCTGTTGAAGAGCAGGACGTTGCCGCTCAGATCGGCGGCGATGATCCCGTCGACCGCCGAGTTCAGGATGCGCTCGAGGAACTCGCTCGTCCGTCGCAGCTCTGTCTCGAGCCCCCGGGCCAGGGTGACGTCTCGGAAGGCGAAGATGGCCGCCCCGTACTCGGACAGCAAGCCGATGGAGGCCACCGACACGATGATGTGGTCGCCGGACGTGGTCACCAGCTCGAGGTCGAAGTTCTCGATGGGCTTCGATTTGACCGCCAGCGCGAGCATCTCTTGCAGGATGGGCTGGTGCGGCTCCGAGACGAGCTGCGCGAGGCGCTTGCCTTCCATGCCCTGGCGGGCGTAGCCGGTGACCTGCTCCGACGCGCGGTTCATGTAAAGGACGGTCCCCGCCTCGTCGAGGACGACGATGCCGTCCGAGGCGCTGTCGATGAAGGCGCGGTAGCGCTCGATGGCGCGCAGCCGCCGCTCGCGATGCACGTCCGTCAACGTGACCTTGCGCGTCCGCTCGGACGCGCCCGCGATCGCCTTGGCGGGCGGCAGCGCGACCGCCACCAGCGCGGCGGCGGCCCGACCGCACAGAAGAGTTTCGTCGGTGGGCTGGCGGCTGGCGGTGGTGAACGAAGCCACCACGACGCCGCGGGCGCGCCGGTTCACCACGATGGGGAACACCGCCCAGATCTCGAGCGCCTCCCGGTCGAGCGGCGCCGCCTCGCTCTCGGTGATGACGACCTCGCGCGAGGTCAGCGCCTCGCGGACGGCGCGCGCGTTGAGCAGCGCGGCCTGATGGTCGTCGGACCGCTCGTCGTCGCTGTCCGCCACGATGCGGGCCCCGTCGCGCTCGCCCGCGGCGGCCACGACGGCCACCGCGACGGCGCCCATGGCCGTCGCCAGGTGGAGGGCGGCGTCGTGCAGGTGCAGCTCGTCGCTCCCCGCGGCCAGGGCCTCGGCCGCGCGGGTGAGCCCTTCCCCGAGCTGCCGGTGCGAATCGGGTGCCTTCACGCCTTCCTCCGGCGGGGACCGCGCCCCCCTGACGGCGAGCGACCGGTTCGCGGCGGCGGTGGACCCAGGGTGGCCGCCAGGGCGGCGGCGGCGGCCCACACCCGCCGAAGCGGCGCGCCGGTGGCGCGCGCCCGCCGGCGCACGTCTTCGAACTCCGGTTCGGCGCCGATCACCTCGCCGTCCAGCCCGGCGACCTTCAGGCGCACCTCGCCATAGGGCGTCGCGACGGGGGCGATGGAGCGGGCCAGGGTCGCCCGCTCGACCGCTCGCTTTCGAATACCCAGCGTCGTCGAGTTGAGGAAGAAGGCGCGCTCGACCTGGGCGGCGCGGGCCGGATCGACCAGGGCCGAGACCTGCTGCGCCGGGCGCCCCTTCTTCATGATGATGGGGGTCGCCCAGACGTCGAGCGCGCCCGCGCCGAACAGCGCCTCGAACAGGGCCGCCAGCAGCTGGCCCGACATGTCATCGATGTTGGCCTCGAACAGCAACACCTGGTCGGCCGCCGGTTCGAGGGGCGCCCCCACGGGCGCGCCGAGCATGACCCGCAGGACGTTCGGGCGATCGTCCAGCTCACGCGTGCCCGCGCCGTAGCCCACGGCCCGAAGCTGCATGGGCGGCGCGGCCCCGAACCGATCGACGATGGACGCGAGGATGGCGGCTCCGGTCGGGGTGGTCAGCTCGCCCTCGCCTTCGGCCCGAACGGTGATGCCGTGGAGCAGCGCCGCCGTCGCCGGCGCAGGGACCGGCAGGATTCCGTGCGCGGTGCGCACCGTGCCCGTCCCGACCACCGGCACGGAGGACCCGATCGATCGGGGGGCCAGCCAGGCGATGGCGGCCGAGGCGCCGACGATGTCCGCGATGGAATCGAAGGCGCCGACCTCGTGAAACGTCACGCGATCGATCGAGGTCCCGTGAAGAGCCGCCTCCGCCTCCGCGACGCGGGAGAAGATCTCCTCGGCCAGCGCCTTGGCGTCGGCGTCGAGCTTGGCGCGACGGAGCAGTCGCCGGATGTCCGCGTAGTCGCGGTGGACGTGGTCGTCCGCATGCCCGGCACCGCCGCCGTGCTGGTGGGCGTGGCCGTGATCGCCCTCGTGGTCATGGTCGTGGTCGTGGTCTTCGTCGTGACCGTGGTGAGCGTGGTGAACGTGTCTCGCGGGGGCCGGACCCGACTTTCCACGCCTGCGCCCGCGCTGGGGCCAGGTGACCACGAAGCCCTTCCCTGCGAAGCCGCCCCGCTGCCGCCGCTCGAAGCGGACCCGCAAGCCCTTCGCCCCCACCGCCTGGACCGCGTCGATCACGACAGCCGCCGGAACACCGGCGTCGACCAGCGCCGCCACCATCATGTCGCCCGCGATCCCCGAGGCGGGATCCAGGTGCAGGTGGAGCCCGCGCAGGCTCGCCCCGGAGGCGGGCACCTTACGAGTCCCGCTTTCGATTCAACATCGCGGCGGTCTGGCCGGCGCCGAAGCCGTTGTCGATGTTGACGACGGCCAGGCCGGGAGCGCATGACGTCAGCATCGAAAGCAGCGCCGCGACGCCGCCCAGATTGGCTCCGTAGCCGATGCTCGTCGGGACGGCGATGACCGGTCGCCCACAAAGGCCCGCCACCACGCCTGGCAGCGCCCCCTCCATGCCCGCGACGACGACCAGGACCTCCGCCTGCTCCAGCTTGCTGCGCACGGCGAGCAGGCGGTGAATCCCGGCCACGCCCACGTCGTAGTAGCGCTCGACCACGTTCCCCCCCATCTCCGCCGCCAGCGCGGCCTCCTCGGCCACCGGCAGGTCGGCGGTGCCCGCCGAGACGATGGCGATCGTGCCGCGCCCGCGCGTGGGCGCCGGGACGGGGCCCACCACGATCGCCCGGGCCACCGGCACGTGGCGCGCGTCCGTCAACCCAGCGGCGCGCACCGTGGCCACGATGCCGGCGGCCTCCGCGGGCGCGACCCGCGTGGCGAAGACGGGCGACCCGCCCCGGCCGAGCTCGATCAAGATCGCGCCGATCTGCTCCGCGGTCTTTCCCAGACCGAACACCACCTCGGGAAACCCGGTGCGCAGGTGCCGGTGGGTGTCCGCGCGCGCGTACTCGAGGTTGCGGAACGGCAGATCCTTCAGCTCGACCAGCGCTTCCTCGACGCTGCGGCCACCGCGTTGCACCTCGCCGAGGAGGTTCCTGATGCGTTCCGGATCCATCGACGACAGCCTACCTCATCCTGCGTTTGGCTTGGGCAAGCCGCCGGACACCCCGGGGGCGCGATCAGGCCAGCGGGAGGATGACGGAGTCATCACCCTCGTCGAGGAAGCCGGCGCCGTCGCGTTGCGCCAACCCGCCCGCCCGCTCGACCAAGGAGTTGACCACCCCCTCGACCGTCTGCTGTCCAGTGAAGCTGACACCCTCCGGCGGGTACTCGACCACCACCAGCACGTGGGTAGCGCCCAGGTGCTCCAGCACCTTGGCGCGGGCTTTCGAGTCGGGGAGCTCGCGCACATCGGCCACGAAGTCCGCGATCTCCGTCGCGAAGGCCGCCGAGCCCTCCCCGGTCGACCGGAGGCACTTCACCCGCAGGGGCGCCTCGCCGCCGTCGTAGCAGAGCAGGACCTCCTGCCAGAACGTGGACAGGAGGTCGCCCGCCGAACGGCCACCGCAGATGGTGGCCGGCGTCTCGTACTGCTTCAGCCACAGGAGCAGATCGGACAGGCTCGGCGCCGAGAAATCTCGGCAGAAGGCGCGCATGCAGAAGGCCATCGGCGACGGCAACCGTAGCACACAGCAGAAGTTCGGTTGCTCGTCGGGGCGGATCGTGCTTAATCGAATCTGTCCGAAATGAGCTTACAGGCCCGATACACGATCCTTCGTAAAATAGCGGACGGCGGAACCGCCGAGATCTTCCTCGCCAACCAGCGCGGCGTTCATGGCTTCGAGAAGCTGGTGGTCCTGAAGCGAATCTTCCCGGCCTTCTACGCCGACCCACAGTTCCGAAACATGCTGGTGGACGAGGCCCGCATCGCGATGAGCCTCAACCACAGCAACATCGTCCAGGTGCTGGACCTGGGCGAGGACGAGGGACAGTACATCCTGGCCCTCGAGCTGGTGGACGGATGGACCCTGGACGCGGTCATCCGGCGGGTGCGCGCTGCGCGCTCGACCATGCCCCCGGCCCTGGCGCTCCACGTCACGGCCGAGGTCTGCCGGGCGCTCGCCTACGCGCATGCGAAGACGGACGGCGAAGGCAAGCCGCTCGGCATCGTCCACCGGGACATCAGCCCCCACAACGTCTTGCTCAGCGAGCAGGGCGAGGTGAAGCTGACCGACTTCGGGATCGCCACCGCGGGCAACCAGAGCGACGCCGGCGGCGAGAAGATCATCCGCGGGAAGATCGCGTACATGTCCCCCGAGCAGGCATCGGGGGCCAGCCTGGACGCTCGGTCCGACCTGTTCTCGGTCGGAACGATGCTTTACGTCATGCTGTGCGGGCGGTTTCCGTTCGATGCCCCGACCGATCTCGAACTGCTGCTGCTGGTGAAGAGCGGGCGCCATGTGCCGCCCGAGTCGGCGCGGCCGGGGTTGCACCCCGAGCTGGTCCGCCTGCTGAACAAGTTGATGGATCCGGACGTGGCCGCTCGGTACCAGGGAGCGGACGAGGTCCTGGTGGACGTCGAGCAGATCATGCGGACGACGTTCAAGGCGGTGGGCCAGACGGAGCTGAAACGATGGCTGCAAGATCTTTCCATCCGTGACGGCGTGGCTCCCTTGACGAAGGCCTCCCCCACCGCGGCGACCGCACAGAGCGGACGAGTTCTAGGGGCGGGTCGGGACGCGAGAGAGGCCGGAAGCGGCGCCATCAGCGCGACCGCCGCGACGCCGGCGCGTGTGCCACCGCCCATTCCCCCGGCGGCCCGCGCCGTGGTCTCGTCGGGAGGGCGCCCGCCACCGCCAGCGGCGGCGATGGCGATCGGCCGGCGGCCCACCACGGGAATCATGGGGGGCGGCAAGGTGGGCAAGAAGGAACCGAAGGAACCGATGGAACCGAGCGGTGCCGTCACATCCGGGCCTCCCACCCTCAGCTCTTCCTCGGCGACCGGAACCATCACCACCGCCTCGGCGAGCGCCCCCGGCGAGGACGACGTCGAGGAGCTGACGCCCGAGCCTTACGAACCCACGCCCGGCCCCGTGGTGGTCGCCGCGCTGGACGCGGGCGCCCGGAGCACCGGCGTCGCGCCCGCTGACACAGCGGGGGCCGACCCCACGGAAGCCCGGGAGCGGGCCCTGGAAGTGACCGCACAAGGTGAGGTCGATCCCGAGTTCATGGCGCGCCACACGCGTCCGACGCCCGGGCCGACCCAGCCGTCGCTGATCGCGCTCTCGTCGACGGCCACGGTCCCGCCCCCTTCGAAGGTCGTTCCGGCGCCGCCCACGGGAAACTCCGGCCTGCACGCGATCCCCCCGCCCCCCGTCGCCTCCGACATCCTGAAGGGACTCGGGACGAATCCGTTGCTCGGGCCCTCGTTCAACAAGGGGCCCGGCGGCGCGGGCTCGGCTTCGACGCCTTCGACGGCCTTCCCGGGCGCGATCAACACGTTGCCGGCACCCAAGCGGCCCTGGCGCGGGCTGGCGATCGGCGGAGGTCTCGTCGGCGTCATCGCGCTGCTGATCTCGATCAAGACCTGCGGCGGAAGCGCAGCGAAGACGGAGGAGGCGACCGCCCCCGCCCGGGGAAGGGGCGGCCCCGATCCAGCGGCGTCCGCAAACCCTGCACCGAAGATCGAGCCCGCCGTCGACCCCGCGAAGCCGAGCGAGCCGGTGGTTGCGCCCGCCGCGGTGGGAACGGTGGTCCCGGCTCCGGCCGGTGGCGATGCAGGTGGGCCGGCGAGCGTGGACGCGCGAGCGGCGAGCGCCGCCGCCTCCGGTGCGGCGAGCCCAGAGGCAGCCAGCGCGGGTGGCGCCGGTGTGCCCGCGAGCGGCGCAGCGGTGGCCGCGATCGTGGATGCGTCCGCCCGCGGCGCCCCCAGCGGCCCGGCGGACGCCGTCCGAGCTGCGGAGCCGGCCGCCAGCGCGACGACCACGCCCGAAAAGACCGTTGCCGCCGCTGCGAAGCCCGAGCAAGCCCCGGGAACGGCCGCGTCTGCCACGACCGCGCCGGCGCCGGAGCGTCCGGCGCCCACGCCGCCTCCGACCAAGGAAGCGCCTCGTGTCGCGATGGCCGAGGCTCAGGCGGTCCCCCGGCCCGCGCCGTCCGCTGCAGAAAGTGCGGGCCCGGCCGAAGCGGCCCCCGCTCCCGGCGAGAGCACGGGCACGACGCGTGGCCAGAGCGCTCCGGCGGCCGGCGACACCGGACCCGACGGAGGCGCGGAGGCCGGCCAGGGTCAGAAGGTCATGGTGATGGTCAAGAGCGTGCCCCCCGGCGCCCGTGTGACCACCGCTCATCACGACTACGGAAACACCCCGGTCGCGATCCGTTTGCGCGCCGGAAACACCTACGCGCTGACCTTGAAGGCGGATGGGTACAAGGCGATCAAGCAGCGCATCGAGGTCACGACGGAACCGGACCAGGAGGTCACGGTGACCTTGAAGAAGGGCTCGGGGGCCACCGAGGCCGCGCCGGCGGCCGCCGCCGCGCCCGCGACACCGACGCCCCCCTCGCCTCCCAAGCCTCAGGGACAGGGTGAGGGACCGTCGTGGTGGCAGAAGATGTTCAAGGCGCGCTGACGGGCCTGCCGGCTCCCCGCCTGCGACGGGGAGCCTCGAAAGTGGCCTACAGGTATCGAGGGGTGGTCGATCCGCCGTCCGTGTGGGAGCCTTTGGAGGTCGGACTTTTGGCGCCAAGCCAAACGTGCCGATACCCAAGGAAGGAGGCGCGGATGACTCTGAACCTGGACATCGGAAGCTGCACGGTCGCGGAGGTCATGGGAACCGACCTCTTCACGCTGACCCCGGAGACGTCCGTGGAGTCGGCTCGCCGACTGGTGGACATGAGCGGCAATCATCACCTGATCGTCATTGAAGACGGGACGTTGGCCGGCATCGTTTGCGAAGCAGATCTCCGAAAGGCGGACCAGGACGGGTGCGTCGCGGACTGCATGACGTCGCCCGTGCTGTGCATCAGCGCCGAGACGACGCTGCAGGAGGCGGTCGACATCATGGGAGCCAACGACGTGGACTGCTTGCCGGTCGTGACCGGAGCGTTCCTGGTGGGCATGGTCACCCGCGATGCGCTGGCGATCGCGGAGGAACCGGCGTCGGTGGTGCCCACCTGCGATTCCTGCGGGCGCAGCACCGGTCCGGCCCTCCCCCCTGACAGCGACTCGGGCAAACGCCGGCCGAAGGATGACCTTCATCTATGCGGCCGCTGCCAGAGGATGCGCGCCTCGACCGGACCTTGCTAGCGCACCCTTCGGCGCGCGCGGGGGGCCCCGGACGGCCCCTGGCGGCCCCTTCCGATCGGCTGATGTGAGCCGGGGCGGCCAAGCCGGGCCCTTCCGTCTCCACCCGCTTCCTCCGGTCGCTGTCGCGTCCTCCTCGACGAAAAGTGTATCGGCGGCGCGAGGCGGGGCTGGGGGAGGTGTCCTTCGGCCTGCTAGTGTCACGGCGGTGAAAGGAAACGCCGCCCCCCGCGTGAGGGATCGCCCTCGACCTTCGTCGGGCGAAAGCGCCTTGGTCGGACGCGGGGGGGGCAAGCTGCGGGCGGCCCTCGAGTCATTTTCGCTCCGCGGCCGGGTGAAGGGCGCGCGCGCGGTGGACGTCGGCGCGTCGACCGGGGGTTTCACCCAGGTGCTGCTCGAGAATGGAGCCGAGGCGGTCACGGCGGTCGACGCGGGCCACGATCAGCTT
>Ga0068853_100004326_pt1 | contig 10984 bp, 8 predicted proteins | sample KBSCornC32_FD_65655 | JGI IMG/M metagenome (GOLD analysis project Ga0068853, IMG submission 65655) | Corn rhizosphere microbial communities from Kellogg Biological Station, Michigan, USA - KBS Corn C3-2 | ecosystem: Host-associated > Plants > Roots > Rhizosphere > Soil ... | reverse complement strand
ACATAAACGTCATCGTTGATGCCACGCAGGGCGACCAGCCCGAGCGCGCCCAGGACGGCCATCGGCACAGCGAGGAGAATGATGAACGGCAGTGCGAAGCTCTCGTACTGCGCTGAAAGCGTGAGATATACGACCAGCAGGCCCAGTCCAAAGATGAGCAGCGCCTTGCCGGAGGACTCCACCTCTTCGAGCGCGAGGCCTGTCCAGGAGTACGTCATGCCGGGCAGCTTGAATTTGTCGAACAGCCGGACCATATTTTCCAGACCCTGACCGGAGCTGAGTCCTGGCGCCGGCGATCCGTCAATTTCCGCTGAACGAAAGAGGTTGTAATGATTGATGACCTGCGGCCCGGATTGCTCGTTGACAGCCACCAAATTGTCCAACGGAATCATCTGGTTGCTATTGGAGCGAACATAATACTGCCTCAGATCACTCGCCGTTCGGCGGAACTTCTGGTCGGCCTGTACGTAAACGCGGTACGAACGATTGTTGAAGCTGAAGTCGTTTACATACGACGAACCCATGAACGTGCTCATCGCGCTCGTGACCTGAGACAGCGGCACGCCCATGGCCTGCGCCTTTTGACGGTCGATTACGACTGAAAGCTGGGGGTCGTTGGCGGTAAAGGTCGTATTCAGGTTGACCAGGCCACTCTGCGGATCACGCGCTGCTCCCACCAGTGTGTGGGCCACGCGATCTATATCGCCGAACGTGTTGCGACCTCCGTCCTGCAGAATGAATTGGAACCCGCCAACCGTGCCTATACCCTGAATTGCGGGAGGCTCGACCGCAAACAGGATTCCGCCCGGTATGCCGAACAGCTTCGGAGAGACGCGGGCAACAATGTCTCGCGCCGAGTGACCATCTCCCTTCTTCGTTCGCTCATTCACCGGCTTTAACGGCACGAAGATCAGCCCGGCATTAGGCGAACTGCCGCCTGTCTGAGAGAAACCCATGACAGAGAACGTTCCGAAGACATCCGGGTCCTGCGCGGCAAGCTGCGCGCCCCTGTCGGCGAATTCCGTGGTGTAGGCGAGCGAAGCTCCCGGAGGTGCCTGAACCAGAATCATGTAATAACCCTGGTCTTCTACCGGCACAAAGGCCGTGGGCACATGGTTGTACATGTACACGGTGGCTCCCAACCCTCCGACAAAGAGCAAGAGGAAGGCGTAGCGCCAGCGGACTACCCAGGCAACGGCTTTCGCATACCAGCGGATGATTGCCTTGATTACCGCTTCTACCGGATTCAGGATCGCGCCCATGATGCCGGTCGGCCGCGTCTCCGGCCGCAGCAACAAGGCCGAGAGTGCAGGCGACAGCGTGAGGGCATTGAACGCGGAGATCGCGATTGAAAAGGCGATCGTCAGCGAGAACTGCTTATACAGAATACCGGTGGTCCCAGGGAAGAAGCTGACCGGAACGAACACTGAGATCAGAACCAGCGAAGTGGCGATCACGGCGCTGGTGACCTCAGCCATGGCACGAGAAGTGGCCTTCAGAGGATCGTGGAAACAGTCTTCGCGTTCTGCCTCGGCGCCCGGTACAGTCTGTCCTTCCAGGTGGCGTTGCACATTTTCAATGACGACGATCGCATCGTCCACCACGAGGCCGGTGGCGAGCGTAATGCCGAACAGCGTCAGCGAGTTAATGGAAAATCCGAAGATCTTGATGAAGGCGAAGGTGCCGACCAACGATACAGGAATGGTGATGGCCGGAATGATCGTTGCCCGCCAGTCCTGCAGGAACAGGAAGATGACGATGATGACGATGATGATCGCCTCGGTCAGCGTCTTCTCCACTTCGTGAATCGAATCAGCGACCACGGTCGTCGTATCGACGGCGATGAAGTAATCCAGTCCAGGCGGAAATGACTTGTGTAGCTCGTCCAGCACGTGCCGGCAGCCACGCTCTACATCCAGCGCATTCGCATTGGAAAGCTGCTGGATACCAACGCCGATCGCCTCACCGGCGCGCACGTTCGCGGATCCATAGCGAAGGCTGGTGTTGTAATTTTCAGCGCCAAGCTCGGCCCGGCCCACATCCTTCAGCAGTACGATTCCAGATCCGTTAGCGGCCCCACCCGCTCCTGGGGCAGAGGACGCATTCGATTTCAGAATGATGTTTTCAAACTGATGTGGATCGCTCAGTCGTCCAACTACGCGCACAGCCATCTGGTACTGCTGGGTAGGGTCAGAGGGCGGAAGGCCAAGCTGCCCGGCCGGCACCTCTACGTTCTGCTGCTGCAGGGCGCTGGTTACGTCAAGGGGAGTCAGCCCGCGTGAAGCCAGCTTCCCCGGATCGAGCCAGATGCGCATCGCATATCGGCGCTCCCCGAAAAGAAGCACGTTCCCAACCCCCGGAACACGCTTCAACGCGTCGGCTACATATACGTCTAAATAATTGGAGATGAAGGGCGTACTGAGTGAGTGATCCGGCGAAATGAATCCGACAGCCAGAACGAAGTTGGAGTTCGCTTTGGTGATGGAGATACCGGTGTTGTTGACGGCTGCCGGTAGACGGCCCTGTGCGGTCGCCACGCGGTTCTGCACGTCTACCGCGGCGATGTCCAGGTTGTAGCCGGTTTCGAAGGTGACGGTGATGGCTGAGGTGCCGTCGTTCGTGGAGTTGGAAGAGATGTAGCGCATCCCCTCTACACCGTTGATTGCCTGCTCCAGAATCGTGGTCACCGCCGACTCCACAACCTGCGAGTTCGCGCCGACGTAGTTACACGTCACCACCACCTGGGGAGGAGCAAGCTGCGGATAAAGGGAAATCGGGATAGTAGGTAGCGTAACCGCACCCGCCAACACAATCAGCAGCGCACATACCGTCGCAAATACGGGACGCCGTATGAAGAACTCGACCACGAGCTAGATCCTTCCTGTCCTGCACAATGCGCAGGGCCTTCACATACTGCCGCGTGGAGCGGCTGCCAGTTACGTCGTTACGCTAATGCGCCGGCTGCTGCGGCGGACCGGCGGGGGCCTGCATCGGCACCACCGGAACACCTTCCTGCAGCATCTGGATACCGGACGTGATCACCTTATCTCCCTCGCGCAGCCCGGCACGCACCGGGTAGCGGTTCGCTACCGGTTCTGCCAGAGTGACCGAGGTCTGGTGCGCAACATACCCGTTCCCATGGGGAGCAGCTACGTACACAAAGCTTTGCCCGCCAATGCGGGTTACGGACAAAACCGGGACCGTAATTGAGGGCGCGGTGCTCCATGTAATTCGCGCATTCACAATCTGTCCGTTCCGCAGCATTACCGCTGATTTCGGAATAGGAGCTTTGGCTAGGATCCCCTGAAGTCCGTTGTCGACCTGCGGTGACACGAAGTACAAGCTGGAATGCCCGACGACAGTCCCGTTGGCATCCAATAGATCCACCGGCAGACCCGTCTTCACCTGGGCAGCGCGGTCCGTGGGCACGTAGATGTAGGCCTCCAGGCCTTTGTTCTCATCGACTGTCGTGAGGGTAGTCTGCGAGCTCACGTAGTCACCAATGTGTACGGGAATGTCACCCACGATACCGGCGAACGGCGCGCGAATCTGGTAGTACGCCAGCTGTTCCCGCTGGGTCTGAACCTGCGCTGTGGCCGCAGTCAACGCGGCTTTGGAGTTTTGAAATGCTTGCACCGCCTGATCGTAGGCCTGGCGCGAAGTGATTCCGCTCTTGAAAAGCTGTTCCTGACGCTGCAGCTCGGTCTGGTTGTAGTCGAAGAGCGCCTTCTGCTGCTGCTCGCTACCTTGCTGCGCCTGGACGGTGGCGACCTGTTTCAACGGATCGATCTGCATCAATGCCTGGCCGGCTTTCACCGTGTCGCCAGACTTGACGAAGATTTTGGTCAAGTTGCCCTCAACCTGCGGCTGAAGGACGGCGGACCGCAGGCTCTTAATGGTGGCGACATATGTCTCCGAGTTCGGTACTGCGCTCGAGGAAGCCGTTTCCACCGATACCGGCATCGCCTGCATTGCAGCGCCTGCCGCTGCCGCGGGCGGGTCGTTCTTACAACCGGCGAGTGGGAGGAAGGCACCGCCGGCAAGCACAGCTGCTACCCGAACCACACTCCTGAATCTTGCAGAAAAAAACACGTCGAACTCTCCTTAGAAGGCGCCGCAGGGCCACCACACTTGGAACGTCTCTGGGCCAGGACTAACTCTGGGTCGATGATTGGATGATAGGGGTTTGGCGCGCGATGCGAAAAAGCGATGCAGAACATCTCATCGCTGGCCCGGGGCATTGAGCCGGAATGGGTTGAAGTCCTCGTCCCGATCGAAAACATCCGACTGTTCCGCCCTCTTGAGCCATCCGACGACCGCATACGTCACCGGAGTGGCAAGCACTTCATACGCCACTTTCAATGCATAGCCCGTCACAATCATGTTGACCATAGTGGCAGCCGGATACTTCCCCCCGAAGGTCAGTACGATTACCAGCGTGGTATCCACCGCCTGGCCTATGACTGTAGAGCCAACGGTACGGGTCCACAACATTCTCCCGTTGGTCAGCAGCTTCATCCGGGCCATGGTGTAGGAGTTGGCAAAATCGCCCGCCCAAAATGCAATCAGGCTGGCCGTCTGGATCCGGGGCAAGAAGCCGAACACGACTGTGAACGCCTGTTGGTTCTTCCACCCCGGCGCGCCGGGTAGTGCGATGACCAACACACCCATCGCATACAGCAGTGCCGTTCCGAACGTGCCGAGCCAGATAGCGCGCCGTGACGCCGAAAAGCCATAAACTTCCGTGAATACATCGCCAAAGATGTAAGTCACGGGGAACAGCAATACCGCGCCGCTGACGGCGAGCGGGCCTATCATGCAGATCTTCTGCGCGACCAGATTCGAGACCAGCAGAATCACTACAAACGTAGTCGTCAGAAGGTCGAGGTACTTGTACCGGCGCACATCGGAGTTCATGGCCGGTTCCCCTACTTTCGGGTACTTCAATTGAGGCGCGTCACTCATGCCTTGGAACACTACTTCCGGGCCGGAGACTTGAGCCCCATCTCCGCCATCACCATCTGCAGGTCTTTCCAGGCTTCCGCCTTCTGCCGTGGATCGCGTAGCAGGAAGGCGGGGTGATAGGTGACGGCCAGCTTAGACCCACGGCAACTATGCCAGCGGCCGCGCAACCCACTCAGCGACTGCTTCACGCCCAACAGGTAAGTCGCAGCGGTCGAGCCGAGGGCGACGATGATGTGCGGCCGAACGATATCAATCTGCTTCAGCAGGAACTGCGAGCAGGTGTTCGCCTCAATGGGCTCGGGTACCCGGTTCCCGGGCGGACGGCACTTTACAATGTTGGCGATGTAAACCTCTTCGCGTTTGAGGCCCATAGCCACGATCATGTTATTCAGAAGCTGGCCCGCCTTACCCACGAATGGCAGGCCCTGAATATCTTCGTCAGCCCCAGGCCCTTCGCCGACGAACATCAGCCGCGCCGTAGGCGAGCCATCGGCGAACACAATCTTCTTACGTCCCGCATACGCCAGTGGACATCGGGTGCAGTCGCCGATCTCATCGCGAACCGCCTGAAGCGCTGCCGCACGTTGAGCTGCCGGAACGGGAGCGACCGGGAGCGCTGCTAAGTTGTCAAAGGAAACCAGCCGTGTCGCCATGTCTGCCGGACTCGAGACGCTAGGGGAGGCCTGCTGTGGCGACCGCGGAATGTGTGTCGTCTCAGCCGCGCTGACTGTAGGTGGCACTTCTATTACTGCAGGAGCTGCTGCTTCTATGCTCGTCAGAACGACGGAGTCCTGGGCTTCGGACTCCGGAGCAGCTTCTGCTGTTAAGTCCGCTTCAGCTGTACCGCTTCCCTGAGCCCTGCGATAGAAGTCATAAACCCCGAGATCGCGGTAGTACTCAATCCAGGCCCGGAGCTGTCCTGCTGCGTCAGCTTGCACCCCGGCTTAAACCTCAGGCTCTGCCGGAGCTTCTGCCTTTTTCTGCTCGCCGGGTGAAACCGTGTAGCTCACGTGTCCTTGCAATATCTCGTCCTGCGCCACCCTGCATGCCTTCATGGACTTGGTCGGCATCAACGGCTCGGCGCCCGATTGCAATTGGCGAGCGCGACGTGCTGCGCCCTTCACAAGGCTGTATTTATTCACGAGTGGATTTTCAGATGACATAGCATACCTCAGCGGTGTCTCCAATCTACTCCAAACCTGCCTGTTTGTCCCTCACCTGAAAGCGGTGGATATCAGGGCAGAAACTGGGGAATACAGAGCTCAGCACGGGAGGTTGAACATTGACAACGCGGCGCAAAGCCGGGGGGAACGCGCTGTCGTACGACAGCTCTCCGCCGTGGTAGTTACGCCATCGAGAACGCCGCGTTCATGCAGAACCACGGCCCGCAACTCGGCGACGGCCTGGTCAAGAACATCGTTGACCAGAGCGTATTTGTAATCCCATACCTGTTCAATCTCGTTGCGCGCCTGTTGCAGTCTGCGCTCAATCACGACCTCGGACGTCACATGCTCCGCCTCGCTCCGGTGGCGCAGGCGCATCTCGAGCACCTCGGGGCTGGGAGGCAAGATGAAAATCGATACCGCAGGCGGCAACTTCTGCATGATCTGTTTGGCACCCTGGACATCGATATCCAGCAACAGGTCCTTCCCTGCCTCGCGTGCGTGATCCAATGCGGCGAGCGCAGTGCCGTAGTAGTTCCCGAACACCTCGGCCCATTCCAGGAACTCGCCCCGGCTCCTCATCGCCTCAAACGTATCCCGATCACTGAAGTGGTACTCGCGTCCGTCAATCTCTGACCCGCGTGGTGCACGCGTCGTATAGGAAACCGAAAAGTCCAGCCCCTCCACCAGCGTACGGAGCTGCGCAACCAGCGTAGATTTCCCGGAACCCGATGGGGCCGAGATGATAAAGAGAATTCCTGCCATGCCTTTAGAAAAGTGTAACCGCTCAATCGCGCGTGGCAATGCTATTCGAGGTTCTGGACCTGTTCCCGCGCCCGCTCAATCTCCGTCTTCATCTCAAGCCCGAGCGCAGTCAGCTTCAGGCCAAGCGTTGGATCGCCGCCGCTTGTCTTCGACAGCATCGTGTTGGCCTCGCGGTTCAGCTCCTGCAGCAGAAAATCCAGCCGCTTACCGAGTTCTCCACCGCTATCCAGCATCTCCAAAAAGCTCTGGATATGCGCCCGTAACCGCACCAGCTCCTCCTCTATATCTGAGCGCTCGACCAGCAGGGCCGCCTCTGCCAGCAGCCTCTGATCGGAGATCTGATTCTCTCCTTCCCCAGCCTTCACGGCGGAGTCCTCGACTGCGCGAAGCAGCTCGGTCACCCGTGACCGCAGCCGTTCGAAGTGGATGGATCGTGCGTTCGCCCGGATCTCTGCGCACTGCTCGGCCATCGCACGCAAACGTGTCATCGATGCCCGCAGCTCATTCACCAGAACCGAACCTTCGGTTCCACGCACCTGGTTCAACTGCTCCAGAAGCGAAGGCGCCAGCCCTGCAACGGCCGCCTCCAATCCTGCCGAACGCGATACTTCAGGCACAGCGACCGCCTCCGTCGACAGCACTCCCGGAAGCTTGAGCAGCTCGTGCAGGTCAGGCTCTGCGTTGAAGTGATGCGCTTTCGCGGCTTCCTGGAACGCCCTCACCAGCGAGCTTAGCAAGTCATGGTTCACCTGGACGCTCTGTGACTGCTCCTTTGCCCTGCGCTCAAAGTATAGCGTCACGTCCACGTGCCCGCGTTTGATGCTCTCCTTGATCAACCGTCGCAGCAGCAACTCGACCGTGTCGCAGTCACCGGGCAGCCGCATATTCAGATCCAGAAACCGATGGTTCACGCTCTTGAGCGTGAGCGTGAATGCCAGTCCGTCCTCTGTGGTCGACTGAGTCGTGGCGTAGCCCGTCATAGAGTACGCCGGCCGTGGTGCTGACTTTGCTTCCGCGTCGCTCACTTAATCCCTTCCAGAACTTCAGCCTCGGCCGAGTCCGTTCCGACGCGGCGCTCGGTCGGTTCCAACTCGAACTGCAGATCATACAACCGCCGATAGGTTCCTGACCGCTGCAGCAACTGTTCGTGCGTGCCCGTCTCGGTGACCCGGCCTTGTTCCAGCACCAGTATGCGGTCCGCGCGGCGCACGGTCGACAACCGATGTGCGATCACAAACACGGTGCGCCCCTCCATCAGGTTACTGAGCGCTGCCTGTACATAGGCCTCACTCTCGGTATCCAGGGCCGAGGTCGCCTCATCCAGAATCAAGATCGGCGCGTTCTTCAGAATCGCCCGCGCTATTGCAAGCCGCTGCCGCTCGCCTCCGGAGAGCCGCACGCCCTTCTCCCCAATCACAGTGTCGTATCCCTCAGGCATTCGCAGAATGAACTCATGGGCAAGCGCCATCTTTGCCGCACTCTCTACCCTCTCCAGCGGAACATCCGGCTGCCCATAGGCGATGTTGTTCCGTACGGTGTCATTGAAAAGAATGATTTCCTGGGTGACCTTTCCAATCTGCTTCCGCAGCGACGCTATCGTGACATCCCGTACATCGTGACCATCGATTAGCACCCTGCCCGCCGTCGCGTCGAAGAATCGCGGGATGAGGTTCACCAGCGTGGATTTGCCCGCCCCGCTCGGCCCCACAAACGCCACGACCTCGCCGCGTTTTACCTCCAGATCGATATCGCGCAGGACCGGCTTCAACTCGCCATCTGCCTGATAGCAGAAATCGACATGGTCGAAAGCAATCGAGTCCTTGAAGCCCTTCAGGACAATCGCGCGCTTCTTCTCGACCACGTCATCTTGCGAATCCATGAAGCGGAAGATCTCTTCGCTTGCGCCGAGCGCCTGTTGGAAGCTGTTGTAGAAAGTCGCAAACTTGCGCACCGGATCGTAGAGACTGAAGACCGCGACGATGAACAGGATGAAATCGCCGAGCGTCATCCCGCCGTGCAAAATCTCCTGGCGCCCGAGAAACAGCAGCAATGCGATCGCCACGGCCCCGATAGCATCCATCAGTGGTGAGCTGATGGCCTGCACGCTGACGGATCTCAGGTTTGCATGAAACAGTCGACTCGCCGCGCGCTGGAACCGCGCGAGTTCCCACAGCTCCATCCCGAACGCCTTCACGATCCGATTCCCGGTGATGGTCTCGTGCAAAATGTTCTGAATCTCTGCCAGCTTGTCCTGGCCGGTGCGCGTCGTGCTCCTCACACCCCTGCCGATGCGGCGCGCCGATAGAACCACCACCGGGATAAACAGCAGCAGGACCAGCGAAAGCCAACCCCCGTACGCCACCGCGACGCAGGCGATGAACGTTAGCGTAAAAAACTGCTGCAAAAAATCCGCCATCACGGTGGAAAGCGCGAACTGCACCTTCTCAATATCGTTGATGATGGTGGAAAGCAGCGTGCCCGTAGAGTGCTTTTGAAAGAACGCGACCGACCGGCGAATGACCGCTTCATAAAGATCATTGCGCAGATCGGTGATCATCCCAAAGCCGGCGTAATTGATCAGATATGTACCTGCGTAGTCGCACGCAGCCTTCACCAGTGCGGAAACGACCAACAAGTAGGCCACCACTGGCCAGGCGTTATGCAGGGCGCTGGGTACCAGAAAATGCAGGTTCACAGCATGGTTTGTACCCGGCACCTTCAGAAGCAGGAAGTCCGCACTCTGGTTCTCCGGCAGAAGAACCTTGTCGAAAATCGGCTTAATCAGTACAACCCGCAGCGCTGCCATCGCACCCACGATGGCCATCAGCAACACGGAAGCCACGGAATACAGCACGTAGGGCCGCGCATACATCAGCAAGCGCCAGATGCGCTTCATGCGCGCACGCTCCCGGTCGGTGCCTTCCCGTGGCGAATCATCCAGGTCAATTCTAGTGTTTCCTTGGCCTGAATGGCCGTAAATCCGGTCAGCGCGGCATATCTCGGTGGACGCTCCTTACCCGGCGGCCTTCGGCTTCCAGCCGCTTCTTCATCTCCTCGGCGATAAAAACCGAGCGGTGCTGGCCGCCGGTACACCCGAACGCAACAGTAAGATAGCTCTTCCCCTCTGCAACATAGTGTGGCAGCAGGAACTTGAGCAGGTCCGTAGCCCTGTCCAGGAACTCACGTGTCTGCGGGAAGTCCCGGACATATTTCGCCACCTTTGGATGTCTGCCAGTCAACTTACGAAATTCTGGCACAAAATGTGGATTCGGAAGAAAACGAACATCGAAGACAAGATCCGCGTCCGACGGCACGCCGTTTTTGAATCCGAAGCTGTTTGAAGAAATCGTCAGGTCCGGCTTGCCCTTCTCTCGCTCGAACTGGGACTGGATATGCGCCCGCAGCTCATGCACATTGAACTTGGTCGTATCCAGCACAATATCGGCGACATTGCGAATCGGGTCCAGCCGCTTCTTCTCGGCGCGAATTCCGTGCACAACGGTTTCTTCGCGTCCCAGCGGGTGAGGCCTTCTGGTCTCAGAGAATCTGCGGACCAGCGCATCTTCACTCGCCTCCAGGAACACCACGCAGGTGGGAATCACCTGCCTGACCTTCCGCAGAATCGCTGGAAACCTATCCAGCCTCATTCCCTCGCGAACATCCACGACAAGCGCCGCGCGCTCAATCTCGCTCGATTGCCGCACCAGATCAGCGAAGCGCGGGATAAGCTCAAGCGGCAGATTATCGACCGAGTAGTAACCCAGATCCTCGAACGTCTTCAGCGCTGACAGCTTGCCGGAGCCGGACATGCCCGTCAGGATGACAAGTTCGTCGCCCTTTGGGTGCCCCGCAGCAGTGCTCGTTTTTATCCTTCCGTTGTGTCGTTGCTTCGGGGCCTTGTTGCGTTTGGCCGCCGCACCTTTCTTGGACGCCATGGAGGAATCCTAGCACCGCCCGCAAAAAGGCCATTCCGCCGCGCGGCCGCCACAGGGTGACAATCAGCGAAATCCGATGCACCTGAACCATCGCGCACGGGACCGCGGAGTGTTCTGATTGTGCGTTCTTGAATGCAGCAAGCTGAGGTAAACCGC
>Ga0068853_100004324_pt1 | contig 10986 bp, 9 predicted proteins | sample KBSCornC32_FD_65655 | JGI IMG/M metagenome (GOLD analysis project Ga0068853, IMG submission 65655) | Corn rhizosphere microbial communities from Kellogg Biological Station, Michigan, USA - KBS Corn C3-2 | ecosystem: Host-associated > Plants > Roots > Rhizosphere > Soil ... | reverse complement strand
CGAATCGGAGGAATCGGGAACGGTCCTCCCGCGGGAATCAGATTTTTGCCATGATGGCCGATGATATAGACGGAGAATGAGCTGCTTGGGAACGCTGAATTTATGAACCCGACCCAGGCAATAGAGGGCGGAGTTTCAGACGAAGCCAGCCCTCCGGGGAAGCCGGCCCGGAGTTTTCTTCCCAATCCGACGATCCGTTGTTGCTCGTTGACCAATATTAATTCTTCCGGATGCCAGATGCGGTGCGCCGAATCGGTCCATCCGACCACAAGGAGTCCTGATGCGAGCGGATAGGTGGAAGTTACCGCCCCGGGTTGGCGGAAATTGGACAGGGGAAGCAGGGAAGAAACTGGCCTGCCGAGCCAATCCATTTTTCCGTCCGCAAATGTAGACAAGTGATGGTTGCGCAGGACTGGCAGAATGCTCTTGACGTAGCCGCCTCCCGGGAACACGCTTGCCATAAGTTGCGGATCGTCGACACCGGATTCGAAGGCGAGAGAAGCCAACTGGCAGTCCGTGAGTGAATGCCGCGCCATATCCCTCCACGCGGCGATGCCCGGCGAACTGCCGGCCGCCAAATATCCTATGGCGAAAACGCTCAAAAATGGGACCCAGAGATAGTGGCGGGAGTTTCCCCAGAGCCATGTCGCGATGAGAATCAGGGTGGCGTGGGCCGCCACTGGAACAACGATGTAGCGATGCGCCGTAGCGGCGCCAAAAGCCAGGTCCTGCGGATTCATTCTTCCGAAAGCGGTTACCATCGCGGTGAGAATACATAGAAGATAGAAGCCAAGGAGAACCACCGCGGTCTCGGTCGTCAACAATCGGCGTCTGAACGCCAGCAGAACAAAACCAACATAAGCAGCCAACTCAAAGAACCCGATAGCGAGCCCAAACTGCGGAACGGCCGCGGTGAAAGGCATCCCGAGATACGCGGTTAGGAAGGAGATTGCATAAAAAGGATGAGTTAGTGCTGAGCTTTGTCCGGTTCCCGCCGAAAAATGATAATCGAAGAAATACAATCCAATCGATGCTGTGGCGCTCACGCACAGAGCGACAAATTGACCCTTAGTCAAACGCAGGAGCCATGCGGCCAAGAGAATCACGGGCCACAAGAGCAAGCCATTAGCGGATGTATAGGTGGAGACAATAGAGCACGCTATGGAGCCGGCGAGATAGACTCCAGGTCGCCGGGTGCCGGGGAGCCGTGCCAATAGGCAGAGTGCCAGCGTGGCAGCCGCGAGTAATAGCGACCACTGGATGAGAAATGGCGCGGCGATCAGAAGAGCGCTTCCTTCCCAGCACCAAACTATGCCGGCAAGAAGAATCGCGCAGAGCCGGGCCGTCAGAGATAACGACCTATTTCGAAATAGCGTGATCGAAAGAAGAAACCATGTGCCGAGAAAGAAAAAAACACTGAGCGCTAACGGCAGGATTTCGCGACCGCGGAAAAATATGTAATCCGCGGCGAAAATAATTTCGGGAAAGACAAGCCGGTGTTCATTATGTTGATGCCATAGAACACCAATCCGCAGGTGGAGATAATCGTCGATCCTGCCGACCGTGTTCCAGTAATCGAAATAAGGTAGCGGACAGTAAAAACGGATGATTGTTCTTCCGAAGTGAACCCAGACAATCGCCAGCCAGACGAAAAGCGCCGCAACAACCGCGAAAGCCAGCCAACGACGGATCTGTTGCTCCGCGCGTGGCGGGGTGCTCATCACTGAAGTCATCTTAACTGCGGCCCCGCGATCTTGGTTCTCTCATCTGCTATCGTGACGATTTCACGCCGTAATGCGCTTTTCCAACCTTGAAATCCCCTGCGAAGAGTTTGTCCTGGACAACGGCTTGCGTGTCGTGGTGCACGAAGATCACAAGACGCCCATTGTCGCCGTAAACATCTGGTACCACGTCGGCTCCAAGAACGAACGCCCGGGAAAAACAGGTTTTGCACATCTCTTCGAACACCTTATGTTCGGAGGCAGCGAGCATTTGCCGGGAAGCTTCATTGAGGCCATGGAGCGCATCGGCGCGACCGACCTGAACGGTACTACCAGCGAAGATCGCACTAATTATTTCGAAAACGTCCCTTCCTCCGCGCTCGACTATGCTCTCTTCGCCGAATCCGACCGGATGGGTCACTTCTACAACACCATCAGCCAGGAAATCCTGGATCTCCAGCGCGGTGTTGTGCAGAACGAAAAACGCCAGGGCGACAATCAGCCGTACGCGATCGTCGAAGATCTGATCGTCAAGTCGACTTATCCTGCCGAGCATCCGTATGCTCACACGGTGATCGGCTCGATGGAAGATTTGGATTCGGCGACTCTCGACGATGTGCGCGATTGGTTCAAGACATATTACACGCCGTCGAACGCCGTGCTCGTGCTTGCTGGAGACATCACGGCATCTGAGGCGCGCGAAAAGGCGCGGCGCTATTTCAACGAGATCGTTCCAGGACCGCCGGTAGCGCATCAGCGGACCTGGACCGCCAAGATGGCGGGCGAACATCGTGAAAGCGTTCAGGACCGTGTTCCGCAAGCCCGTATCTACAAAGTCTGGAACACACCCGGCCAGACTTCGGCGCCAGCGGGGTACCTGCGTCTGGCGGCCGGCATTCTGTCCAGCGGCAAGAACTCGCGGCTCTACAAGCGCCTGGTCTATGACGATCAGATCGCCACTCAGGTGTCCGCTTATCTCGATGAGCGTGAGATTGGGGGCCAATTTGTTGTGGTCGCAACTGCACGCCAGGGCGAGGATCTGCGGAAAGTCGAGATGGCGCTCGATGAAGAGATCGCCCGGTTTATTGAAAGCGGTCCGACAGCCCGCGAGCTCGAGCGCCTGAAAGCACAGGCGTACGCGGCTTTCGTGCGCGGCGTAGAACGGATTGGTGGTTTTGGGGGCAAGTCCGATATTCTCGCCACCAGCGTTACCTATTCAGGCAGCCCACATGCCTACAAAGAGCGGTTGCGGCGGCTGGGCGAGGCTACTGTGGCAGATCTTCGCGACACCGCGCGCACGTGGCTTGCCGATGGTGTGTATGCACTCGAAGTGATTCCCTTTGCAGCCAGCCGGCAAATCGAAACGCCGGCCCAGCGTCCGGCAATTCCCGCGCTCGGGACGCCCCACGATCTAAAACTACCCTCGCTTCGCGAAGAGCGGCTCTCCAACAGGCTCCGTATCCTGGTGGCCGAGCGTCATGAAATTCCCGTTGTGAATTTTTGGCTCGATGTAAATGCCGGCTATGCCGCGGATCAATCGGCTCGCCTTGGCACCGCGCGTTTGGCCGCATCGCTGCTCACCGGTGGCACGGCGCGCCGCACCGCACTCGAGATCAGCGACGCATTGCAAATGCTAGGTGCGCAGCTTACCAGCGGCTGCAACCTGGATATGTCGACGGTCTTTTTGTCGAGCTTGAAAGACACTCTCGACGATGCGCTCGATTTATTTGCTGATGTGATTCTGGATTCGGTCTTTCCACAAGCCGATTTCGAGCGCCAGCGTCAATTGCAACTCTCCGCGATCGCCAACGAAAAGGTCACGCCGTTGCAGATGGCCTTGCGCGCATTTCCTCCCATTCTCTATGGTTCCCAGCATGCGTACGGCGTTCCGTTGACTGGCACCGGAACCGAACAAACCGTTGAGCAGATGACCCGCGAGGATATGGTTCGTTTCCACGCGGCCTGGTTCAAACCCAACAACGCAACGCTGATTGTGGTGGGCGATACGACGGCCACCGAAATCAAGCCCAAGCTCGAGAAACTATTTGCGAAGTGGTCTCCGGGTGAATCGCCCGCGAAACGTCTCGACATTGTCGCCCGGCCCAAGCGACCGGTCATTTACCTGGTTGACAAGCCAGGCGCGCAGCAGTCGGTCGTCCTGGCCGGAACTCTCGCGGCTCCGCCTAGAGCTGAAGACGAGATCGAGCTCGAGACAATGAACAATATCTTTGGCGGCACGTTCGGCGGACGGCTGAACATGAATCTGCGCGAAGACAAGCATTGGTCTTACGGAGCGGGGTCACTCCTGCAAGGGGCTCGCGCCCAACGCCTGTTCCTGGCATATAGCTCCGTGCAAGGCGACAAGACCGCCGATACGGTGGCGGAAATCCTTGGTGAGATGAAAGGCATGCTTGGTGCGAGGCCTGTCACTTCCGCGGAACTCGAGAAGGCAAAGCAACAGCAAATTTTCGAACTTCCCGGCTCGCACGAGACCATGAACGCGGTCGGGAATCTGTTCGGCGATTTGCTGCAACTGGGTTTGCCGTTGGATTTTTACGATTCCTACGTCAGCCGCGTGTCCGGGCTCACCACAACCGACATCGAAGCTGCCGCCAAGTCGCTGCTCGATCCGGGGAACATGGTTTGGATGGTAGTAGGCGACCGCGCCGCCATCGAACCGGCTCTGCATGCTTTGGAAATCGGCGAGATCGTCACGGCCGAGGCTTAGCTCTTCGGTTGAGCCGCCATTCTAAGATGCAAGCATGCGCTTTGTAACGTTTGCAGTTGACGGAAAGTCGCGCCCGGGCGTTCTATCGGGCCAAACAGTCAGCGATCTTTCCACCGCCGGATTTGCTTCTCTTCTGGATTTCATCGAATCCGGCACAGTGGGGCGGGCCACGGCTGAAAAGCTTGCCGCAAGCGGCGGCGGATACCCGCTCGACAAGGTAAAGCTCCTCGCGCCCATTCCGCGGCCTAGAAAATTGATCTGTGTCGGACTGAATTATCGCGACCACGCCGCGGAGACGAACTCGGAGATCCCGAGCGTACCTACGATTTTCAACAAGTTCGCGACAGCGGTCATCGCACACGGAGACAACATCGTTCTTCCGAAGGTTTCGAAGTCGCCGGACTATGAAGCTGAGTTCGCCTTCGTGATCGGGCGCGGGGGCCGTAACATCGCGGGCGATGATTGGCCGAAACATGTCTTTGGCTACACGATCGTGAATGACGTCAGCGCGCGCGATTATCAGCGCGCCACCACGCAGTGGCTCATGGGCAAGACTTTCGACACTTTTGCGCCGATGGGTCCGTGGATTGTCACCGCAGATGAGATCGCCGATCCGCACAGTCTCGACATTCAACTCGACATCAATGGGGAGCGGCTGCAGAGCTCCAACACGCGCGAACTGATCTTCAAAATCCCGGACCTCATTGCGTTCCTTTCGAGCGTTTTTACCCTCGAACCTGGTGATATCGTTTCTACCGGTACGCCGGCCGGGGTCGGCGTCGCGCGAAATCCGCAGCGCTTTTTGCGTCCCGGCGATGAGGTGGTCGTGCGGATACCGGCCATCGGCGAACTGCGCAACCCGGTTGTGGCCGAAGGCTGACGACGATCCACGCGCTGGCGTCTAATCGGTATATGCCCTCTTTTAGCCTTGCGCGTCTGGCCGAATTTCTCGGCTGTAAGTTGGCGGGAGATCCAGGTATGCTGATCACCGGTGTCTCCACCATCGAAAAGGCCGGCCCTGGCGAGCTCACATTTCTCGCCAACTTGAAGTATGCGCCGAAAATCAAGGCTAGCCGCGCCTCCGCAATCATTGCCGCCGAACCGCTCAAAGATTTTGAAGCGGCCACGCTCGTCTCAGAGAATCCATATCTGGATTTCGCGCGTGTTCTCGGTCTGTTCTATCAAGCTCCCAAACCTGCGTCCGGTATCCATCCGACTGCTTCCATCGCAGATACGGCCACGGTCGGGCCGAATCCTTCCATCGGCGCTTACACCGTTATCGGTGCACGCGTTTCGCTCGGTGCGAATGCCGTTCTCTATCCGCACGCCGTCATTTACGAAGGTTGTGCGATTGGAAAGGATTTCACCGCGCACTCGCATTCCACAGTTCGTGAATTCTGCCGGGTCGGAGATCGTGTCACGCTGCACAACGGCGTAGTCATCGGCGGCGATGGCTTTGGGTTTGCCAAAGCCGCCGATGGCACGCAACACAAGATTGTCCAATCCGGCATTACCGTTCTCGAAGACGATGTGGAGATCCAGACTTTGACGTCGGTCGACCGTGCCACGGTCGGCGAAACTCGCGTCAAACGCGGCGCCAAAATCGATAGCTTGTGCCAGATTGGCCATGCCTGCGTGGTGGGTGAGGACAATATCATCTGCGGTCAAACTGGCCTTGCCGGCAGCACCGTCCTCGAAGAAAACGTCATCATGGCAGGCCAGACCGGTTCGTCGGGACATCTCACTATTCACAAGAATGCGATCGTGTGGGCGCAATCCGGCGTGGGCCACGATGTGCCGGAAGGGACGGTCATCAGCGGATCTCCGGCCTTCGATTCTCGCGTCTGGCTCCGCGCTTCCGCTGCGTACTCGCGCCTACCCGAAATGCTCCGAACCATCCGTGCTCTCGAGCGGCGCGTGGCCGAGCTCGAAAAGCAACTGGCTCCGTAAACATGGAACAATACGACCAATGTCTCGATTCTTGCTGGCTGCAGTAGTGCTCGCCCCCTGCTTCGCCGCGGATGTAATGCCTCCGCCCGCGGACCAGCAACTTGCCCGTTCGATTTTCCAGCAACTAGTCGAAATCAAATCCGGCTACACCTCGGGTGCGACAACGTCCGCTGCGGAAGCCATGGCTGCGCGTCTCCGTGAAGCTGGTTTCCCGGAATCTGATATCTTCCTCGGTGGCGCCAGCCCGAAAAAGTACAACTTGGTGGTGCGCTATCACGGCGCGGGCACGCGCAAACCGCTCTTGCTGCTCGCCCACACTGATGTGGTCGAAGCCAAGCGCGAAGACTGGAGTCTCGATCCATTTCAGTTCACCGAACGCGATGGGTACTTTTATGGCCGCGGCACCCTGGATGACAAAGCGCAAGCCACGGTCTGGATTGCGAATCTGATCCGCTACAAACGCGAAGGCTTTCATCCCGACCGTGACATCATCGTTGCCCTCACCGCCGACGAAGAGGGCGGCGGCCCCTTCAACGGCGTCGAATGGTTAATCAAGAATCACCGCGATTTGGTCGACGCCGACATCTGTCTGAATGAAGGTGGCCGCGGCAACCTGATCGATGGTAAGAGAGCCGCCAACGAATTGCAGGTTAGCGAGAAGTATGTAGTGAATTTCCATTTGGAAGTCCGCAACAAAGGGGGCCATAGCTCCCTGCCGGTTGCCGACAACGCGATTTATCACCTCGCTGGCGCGCTCGATCGCCTGTCGAAATTTGGCTTTCCGGTCAAAACCAACGACGTGAGCCGGGCCTATTTCGCGCAAATGGCCAAAATCCAGACCGGACCGATTCGCGCCGACCTTGCAAAGATAGCGGACGGCTCCGAAGATGCAATGGAGCGAACCGCCTCCGCATCTACCTTTTGGAACGCCGTTCTGCGCACCACCTGCGTGGCCACACAACTCGAGGGCGGCCACGCTATGAATGCCCTCCCGCAGCTCGCCGCGGCCACAGTCAACTGCCGGGTCCTTCCTGAAGACTCGGTCGAGTACGTTCAGTCCACTCTTGAGAAAGTATTAGCCGATTCCGAAGTAAAACTGTCCATCATCGGCGACGTGCATCGCGGACCCGCTTCGCCGCTTCGCCCGGATGTTCTCAAAGCCACTGGCAGCGTTACCGATACCCTTTGGCCCAGTGTTTCCGTTCTGCCCATCCTTTTGGCGGGAGCAACCGACGGCATGTATCTCCGTGCCGTCGGCATTCCCACTTACGGCGTGACGGGATTCTTTATGGACCGGGATGATTTCCGAGCCCATGGACGTGATGAACGTATTTCCGTCCAGGCATTCTACGAGGGCCAGACTTTCCTTTATCGGCTCGTCAAAACTCTGGCATCGCCGCAATGAAAATCGTCGTTGGCATCACCGGGGCCTCCGGGGCCATCTTGGGCATACGCACACTACAAGCACTGAAGTTCCTCGGTGTCGAAACGCACTTGATTCTTAGTAAGTGGGCGCGCGCCACGGTCGCGTACGAGACCTCCATGCCCCTCGAAGAGCTGGAAAGTATCGCGTCCGCCGTTCATCATCCGGACAACCAGGCCGCGCCCCTTTCGAGCGGCTCTTTTAAGACCGATGGGATGATCATCGCCCCATGCAGCATGAAAACGCTTGCCGCCATTCGCGCCGGCTTTGGCGATAGCCTCATCTGCCGAGCCGCCGACGTTCATTTAAAGGAACGCCGCAAGCTTGTTCTGCTCGCGCGCGAGAGCCCGTTCAATGAAATTCATCTGGAAAACATGCTCGCCCTCACCCGCATGGGTGCGGTCATCTTTCCTCCGGCTCCCGCGTTCTACAATCATCCGCAAAACGTGGATCAAATCGTTGATCATATTGTCGGCCGCGCGCTCGACCAGTTCGGTCTCGACAAGCCGGGACTGGCGCGCTGGTCCGGCTTTTGAATGCAATGGCTCGGCAAGTACCTCTCGCTGGCACTGACCCTTCCAGCGTCTGTGGCGGCAGGATACATCCTGGCGGCGTTCGCGAATCGCTGGCTGCATCGGAGCTACCTGCCGGCAATCGGTATCCTTTTGGGGATGGCCGCGGGCTTAATTCAGATCTTTCGTGAGCTCTCTCGCGACCAAAGTAAATGACCTCGTCTTTGTCAGTCCTCCACCTCTACCGGCTGACTATCTTGTTCGGTATTCTCGGTGCAGCCGCTTTCGCCTGGTTGCAGGGTCCAGCCGAAGGGCTAGCTTTCGCTCTCGGCGCATTGGGTTCGTTCGGTAATTTGTGGCTCTTCCACCGTTTATCGTTCAGCATCGCGCCCCGTGAAGCTTCGAGCAAGCCCTGGCAGGCGAGCGCGTTCGTAGCCCGCTATTTCGTCTTATTCGCTGCAGGCTATGTTATAGTCAAAGGCTTAGGTGTCAACCCTTTGCCTGTGGTTCTGGGGCTTTTTGCCAGCACTGCGGCAGTCCTGGCATCATCCATCGTTGAGTTGCTGCAAAATCTGTTGAGTCGATCTGCGCGATAAATGGAAGAACACGAGCTTTGGATTACTTCGCTTTTTAATCGCTTCCTTCCGACTCCGGCCGGCTACCACTGGAGTGATTGGTTTGTCTGCGAAATTTTGGTGGTTCTGTTTATCCTGGTCTTTTTCGGCCTGTTAAAGAGTCGCCTGTCGGTCGACAATCCCGGAAAAATCCAACATTCATTTGAACTTATATATGAATTCGTACATGCCTCAGCAGAAGAGGTAGTAGGACACGGCGGCGCGAAATACACGGCTTTTTTCGGCACGATTTTCCTGTTTATTCTCTTCATGAATGTTCTGGGGCTCATTCCCGGCTTCGAGTCGCCTACGGCCTCGCCTCAGGTTCCGCTGGGCCTTGCTGTGGCGACTTTCTTCTTCTACCATTCGAGCGGCTTACGCGCGCAAGGTGGGGGCTACATCAAGCAATTCCTCGGACCGATGCTTCTCCTGGCGCCTTAATGCTGCCGATCGAGATCATTAGTCACTTCGCGCGACCGCTTTCGCTCACCGTTCGTCTTTTTGCGAATATGTTCGCGGGGGATCAGGTCTATTTGACTTTTCTCGGATTGACGAAATTGGTCATTCCAGTGGTATTTCTAGGCCTGCACCTATTCGTCTCTGTTTTGCAGGCATATATTTTTATGTTGCTCGCTATGGTGTACGTCGGTGGCGCCGTATCGCACGAGCACTAGGTCTTATACGCTTTCAGCGTGAGCGCCCGGCGTCCCAACGCACGGTGTCGAACCACCTCCTGGAGGCAATTTGATAGGGAGAAAACAATGAAAAATAAGTTGATCATGCTGGCGTTCGGATTGCTAGCTCTAGCCAGCCCGATGCTTGCGCAGGAAGCAGGCGCTAGCGCTTCCGCTGCGGACGCGAACCGGAGGGCCGCCGCGTATATCGCAATGGGTATCGCTGCGGGCCTTTGCGGTATCGGCCAGGGGAGAGCAACCGCCTCCGCGGCCGAAGCCATGGCCCGGAATCCCGGGGCTATCGCAGCCATTCGGGTCGCACTCATTCTCGGTCTCGTGCTCATTGAATCACTGGCACTCTACACGCTCGTGATCACGTTCATCGCCCGATAAAGCTAAACCTGCCCGCCGGCGTGATTGCGCCGGTGGGCATTCCCATGAAACTACCAGGAATTTTCCCCGCACTCACGAGTTCCTTCGATCACGAAGGAAAGTTATACAAAGCCAAAGTCATACATAACATCGAGAAGCTGAACGAGGTTGCGCTCACCGGTTACACGGTCTGCGGCTCAACCGGCGAAACTCCGCTACTAAGCACCGAAGAGCGGCTACAACTTATGGAATGGGTGCGTGAGGCGAGCGCGCCTGGCAAAACGCTGATTGCCGGCGTCGGCGCCGAGAGCGTCTACGAAACCGTCCGCGTTGCCAACCGCGCAGCCGATATCGGTTACCATGTGGCGCTTGCTCTCACACCGTTTTACTATCGCGGCCAGATGCACAAACCGGAAACGCAGGCAGTATTTTTCCGCGCCGTTGCCGACCAGTCGAAGATTCCGGTGCTCCTCTACAACATTCCGCAAGTCACCGGCTACGATCTTCCTGTCGATACCATCGCCGAGCTTTCCCATCACCCGAACATCATCGGCATGAAGGACAGTTCCGGAAACGTGGAAAAAATGAAGCAAACTGTGCCGGCCGTGAAGCCCGGATTTCAAATTCTTTCGGGCTCTGGCGTCAGCTTTGGAGAGGCACTGGAGATCGGTGCGTCGGGAGCAATCCTGGCTATCGCGAACGCGCTGCCATACGCCTGCGTGACGATTTGGGAAGCGTTTCGTTCGCGCCAGCAGGAAGCCTGTAAGGACTGGCAAACGCGTATTCTGCCGGCATCGAAGATTATTGCGGCCAAATACGGAATCCCCGGTCTGAAGCACGCGATGGACCTGAACGGCTACTACGGCGGACCGCCGCGTTTGCCTTTTGTTCCACCGTCGAACGAAGCCAAGGCGGAAATCGCCCAAGCGTTTGACGGTTTACGCAGCTAATCGTTTCTTATTAATAAAATTCTTGACAATTCCGTAGCCGCG
>Ga0068853_100004323_pt1 | contig 10989 bp, 12 predicted proteins | sample KBSCornC32_FD_65655 | JGI IMG/M metagenome (GOLD analysis project Ga0068853, IMG submission 65655) | Corn rhizosphere microbial communities from Kellogg Biological Station, Michigan, USA - KBS Corn C3-2 | ecosystem: Host-associated > Plants > Roots > Rhizosphere > Soil ... | reverse complement strand
CCGGCGCCGCTTTAGCTCAGTTGGTAGAGCACATCATTCGTAATGATGGGGTCAGGTGTTCGAGTCACCTAAGCGGCACCACTATTTCTCAACGAAATGAGCAGCTTGTGCACCCTATTATGGTGGGCGCGGCCTTGGCAATGGCGTGTGAACGTGCACAACTGCGAACGGTCCAAATTTAAGATCGCATACGAATGATCCGTCGTGCCCATTGGCACTCGCTCGTGCTCTACCAGCTGAGCTAAAGCGGCGACGCCGCATCCCGATCCTTCGGCGTTCGCGAGGGGCCCCGACCGGCGGCTGCAAGTCGGGACCGAAGGCGTCAATACAAAAAAGCGGCACCCTAGTGGCGAACTGCGGGTTCTAAAAAGTCCTAAATTGGGGGCGGCATGAGGAAATCGCTGAGTGCCAGGATCAAAAATCTCGTCCGCGGAGGAAAGTCTTTTTGGGCGCTTAGAGCCCGAATAGTAGGAGAGCTTCTAAACTCGCCAACCGAGGAGGTGGAGATTGGGTCGTCGTTCCTCGTGGCCTCGCTTCTGCATCTTTCCGTCGAAAGCAATTGGACCGCACTGAAGTTTAACAAGGCGGACTGGCCGCTCCTGGCAAAGTTACAGCTTGTCGATTCCGGCAGTGCCACTGAGCAGAACCTAATTTATCTCGCTTCTCTCTACGCGGTCACGAACCTCAAGCGTTGCGCAGACCTTGCTCGCGTTGATCAGCAGGCAAGTCAGCTCGTGCTCGATTCCCAGTCGGAAAAAATCGAAGCCCTACTCGCCGATTGCGACAAGATTGACCAGCAGTCGCTATTTGCCTTTCGTCTGTTCGCTGCGGCAAACGCTACCGTCCACTCATATATCGCTCAGCATTTTGGCGAAGAAGCGCATGCGAGTTGGGTACGACAGCGCTTTGTCTACCCGCTCATATACTTCACAATCAATCGTCCATCGCCGGAGCAATTATATACCGATCTATCCAGTATCTTTCCTTGGTTAGAGACCGAGCCGCAAGAACGAAAGCTCGTGCGATACCTGCTTCGCCACGACTTTGATCACTCCGACAGCTTGAGCTTTAAATGTTATGTCGCCCTCCTTTCCCACCCCTACGACGCAATGGAGATGCTCACGCACCATTTTGAAGACGCAATCGCCGAAAGACGGCGGTTGACGCCAGCTGAGAGGGGGGCGCTAGAGGCGCTTGCGGGAGTGAATGTCAACCGGAGGCTTTCGAGACTCTGGTCAGTTGTCAGCGGCGACGCGGTCAAAGTGGAGCACGGCTCTGCCATAGATTTTGGATTTGACCTCATTCCCGACGATCACAGCTTCTTTTCGTCGTTTTTCGATCTCAACGCGCACAACGCAGTTCCTGGTCGCTCGAAATTGCTTGGGGCGCTTGGCCGCCTTCGGTGGAGTCATTATCCACAAAGGCCTGACTTCGAAGCTGTAGTCGGCTTGAGCGGTCAATATGCGTTCATGTCATTAGGCAGGATACTCGACGTCGCGTTAGTATCGATCTATATGGTAAGTCGCCGGAGTTAGAAAGAAGAGTACAAGACGTTCCTAAGATGTCTATACTATTTTGAACACATTACCCCATTTCTACTTACTTCGCCACGTGGCGCTAGCGCTCTCCGAACGAAGTTCCTGAGCTGGGCACTCGAGATGGGCGATGTCGAACAGCTGATTGCCTCGTCATCTCCGCAGGAGGGGGATCGGTCATGGATAAAGTTGTTTCATTGGTCTTCCCGGGAAATGAAACAGCGACTTCAGCTCGCCGATTATTTTAAGCGACTGAGAGCGGCGGTACGCCCCTCGCCAAACTCCCGCTATCTATCCGGAGCTGATTGGCGGTGGATCGATGACGTAATCTCGGCGCTTCGCATTGCTCCCTTCAGAACGCCGGATGGCGTCTACGTTCTGCTGCTGAGAGCGATCGAGGAGCGCGAGAGACAGCCGAACTATGTGCGACTTGCGTTGTTGACGCAAACGCAGACTGCGGCGTCTGTAAGCGATTTTGTTGCCTGGATAATAAATGAATATGGCAAAGATTCGCTGGCTATCGTTCGGCTTATTCTAACCGCCGAGATGATCTTGAAGATGAATCTTGAGGGATACTATGCTGCGGCGTTGGCAGAGCGATTAGATGCAATGACAAGAACGGTTGAGCGCTTTGGCTTCGATGCCGAAATGCTGACCGAGGAACAGTTTTTGTCAGAACAAAGGACATTGTCATCAGCGCTAATGATAATGAATGTGCATACAGCGCAGTTTGCGGTGTCGTGGGGAAGTATTAAGGATGCGGCGATGCTTGCAGCGAAGGAAACGTTTGCTGCGTTCGAGGCTGTAAATAGGGTGTTTAACGAGCTTCCACTTCTGTCGCATGGGATGAGAACGTCGGCCTTAACTTTTGCAAATCGCCAGACGGTGATTTATTCGTTGAAGAATAGGGACTGGCCCGCAGCTGTAATAGTTGGCCAAGTGATTAATGCCTTCTTGTCGCACCCCTCGCACGGTATTGAGTCGATTCTTGCTGTTCGTATCCGGCACGACAACTTGCGATATGAATTTGGACTGGCGATTGACGGGATGATCGGCTCCCGCATAGCGGGAGTATCGGAGTCCGACTTGCGGGACCTGCTGCCTAGTTTCGAAGCCGCTGTTTCAGGCGTCATAAGTGGTTGGGTGGATCGATATATGCACACCTCGCCGGGTCCGGAACGCAATGCGCTGTTTGACTTCGTTCCTACGGAGGCCGAGCTGAGGGAGTTTGTTGAGACCGACAGCGCGAGCACGCAGCTCGGGAGACTCATCGATCGCGTTTCCGAATGGTTGCAGGCCCGGCTGTCTAGTCATCTCGCGTCGGCGAGACGGTTGCTTGACGAAGACTTGAAACCGAAGCTCTCGGCCGCGATAGAGTCGACTTCGGACTCACTGCAGGCAAAGAACGTCGTTCCGTATCGTGCGGCGAGAATTGATAAAATCGGAAAGACGCTTCGGAGCGTGCTTGATAGTAGATGCGATGCGCTAAGGGAATGGTTTGCAAGCCCCCTGTCATCGCAGGTGCACGAACTCTCCTTCATGGACATCAAGCTGGCCGTTGATGGGCGGTTTCGCTCAGAAATCGAATCCGGTCGCCTCCGCATCCGAATGTCTAGCGATGTTCCGGTCGACCTGAGAGTGGCGGCTGACAGTGTGCGACTCGTGTTTGACGTTTGGTCTGAGCTTGCCAGGAACGCCATGAAATATTCCCAGCTTAGCACCGCCCGCTTGCGCGTATGGCGCACCGTGCGGGGAGGCGAATGGGTCTTCGTTTTTTCCTCACTTAGGGCGCCATCGGGTCAGATCGGCGAAGAGGACGTCAACGGGGAGCCGACTGTGTCTACAAGCGCGGAAATCTTCAAGTCGGGCCGCTCCGGCCTACCGAAGGTTGCCCATCTCGCAGCCTCGGTTACGCGCGCGACCGCTACCGTGCACATCTGCAAACGCAGGATAGGGTTTCATGTCTTTGTTCCTTTGGAGCCAGCGACTAGGCCGTGAGCATCGAAGTCCTCATCGTTGAAGACAAGGACGCAAAGTTCGAAGCCATTTCCGCAGTGGTGGGCTCAGTTGCCCCCAAAGCTGTGATTCATCGAGCCCGAACCGTCGTCGAGGCCGAGAGGATGGTTCGGGAGCCCCGATGGAAGTTGCTCCTACTCGACATCTCGATGGATATTAGCGGCGATTCCAGAGGAGCTCTTTCGGGGGGGCACGCGAACTTGGGTGGAATCGACGTAGTGGAAACGATGTTCTACGAGAACATCATCATTCCTACGATCGTAGTGACCGGGTTTGACTATTTCATCGCCGCAGGGCCGGATGAGGGTACCGAGTACATTGGCCTCTCCGAGCTGGAGGCTCTCGTGAGAGGGAAAATGCCCGTCGGCTACCTAGGCTATGTTCGATATGGGGTCGACGGCTGGGTGAATAGCCTGATCGCGGCTTGCGGGGGCGTCGTATGGTGAAGGTACTGATAGCGCACGACCGCCAGGAAGTGCTCGAAAAAATCAAAAGGGTTGTGCTGGATCAGGGAGTTCAAGCGAGCGAGGTGCACACGGCGGAGGACGGCCAAACCGTGCGACAGAAGCTCTCGCGGGAGCTATTCGATCTGGCGATCTTTGACCTCACGCTGCCGGCGGTGCGCGGAAAGTCAGAGCCGGGTTACTCGACTGCCGAAGATATTTTTCTCGAAATCTATAAGGGAGATGGTCTGAGCGCTCCCGGCGACGTCATCGGGATATCAAAGGTGCCGGAAGCTCTGGCTCGAATCAACACGTCTATCGGCCCTCACCTGATGACAGTGATCGAGGAGACAAGTGGTGACGAGTGGCAGAGTCAGCTTGCCGACAAGGTATCGTACACGATCCGCGCGGCGTCGGGACGTCTCCTGGCCGCCGGTATGCGCCATGACTACGATGTAGCGATTGTTACTGCGCTAGATAAGGAACTCGCGCCCTTCAAGTCGCTGTTTCCATTTGAAGAGGTAGATTACTTTCCCGGCTGTTTCCGTTTCGGCTTTACCGATGCTAAGGGCGCGCTTCGGCGCGGAGTGGCGTTCTCGGTGGGTAGTGCTGGGCAAGCCGGATGTGCATCAGCGACGCAATCCCTGATCGCGCGATTTAGACCTCGCGCCTTCTTTCTAAGCGGATTTTGCGGCGGCTACTCGGAAAAAGCGGTCGAGGGCGAGATACTGTTATTTCGCTCGGTCTACGACTGGGATAGCGGCAAATGGGAACCGTCGAAGGGTGCCAGCGGAGCCTCATCCAAGGCAGACGATCCGCCCCCGGTATTTCTTCCGCGAGCTGAACCTTTGTCGATAGGTAACGCCGAGATGGACCGTGTGGTCCGGAGCTTCGCTGACCAAGAAATAGTTGATCGGGCCCTAACCGAAAGGGGGCTCAGGGAGTTGACGAACGGAGAAGTCACCGAGGTCAAGGTTACTCCCGTTCTAGGAGCTTCTGGCTCTGCGGTGATCGCTGATCCATCCGTCCTTGCTCGGATACGCAAGCAGCACGACAAGATCGTGGGCGTCGACATGGAGTCATATGGCTTCTATCGCGCATGCACATTCACGCCGTTCGCCAAACCTGAAATGCTGTGCGTGAAGAGCGTTGCTGACTTTTGTGATGGGCAAAAGGACGACCGCCTGCATGCTGGCTGCTGCTATGCGTCCGCAAAGGTCGTTGAGGACATCGTTCTCAATCGCTGGCGCTTCTAGCGTCCGTGCACGCTGCTGCCGCGATTTGGAAGTGGTAAGGCCCTGACAATACTGACTTGGCCTCTACATTGGAGAGGAGGGGGACATTCGCGTCGCCGTCGTTCCTCACACACGAAGGCATTCTGCCACCGACGAAAGTGGACCTACCCCGGGGGATGGGGGTGTCACTCGATCCTTGCATCATGCCTCGAAAGTATCTCGGCAAAATTCTGAGTTTCGGATCGTGTTAATCGCAAAGTCCGATCGACTTCAGCCCCCAGATTTAGGGGTAGGTGCAAGGCGACATCGCCGGTTGTATCGAGGCCCTGCAGAAATGGTCTAGGCGCTTGTTTGCCTTGGGAAAAGGAGTTGGCCTTTTGTCCGCGCGACTTTGTGTGGGCCAACCGCCCCATGCCAAATGGCGACATATGTGCGTATGCTTCAAGCCGTGCCGGAGGCAATGCCGTGGTCCGACTGCCACTTGACCGTGTTAGGCATCTTTCCCTCAGAGAGATCGCCGAGATGTGGGCGCCGGAAGCGAAACTACCGGTCAGCCTAATGCTGCGTGAACTACAATACGCAGTCATAAATATTCCCCGACTTGAGCGAGGCGAGGGGCCGCTAACGCAATTGGTTCCGACCGAGCAGCTACCGAATCCAGACGAGCAAGTGGACCGTGACTGGCTAATTGAGTTCTGCGGCAAGCAAGACTGGACAATCCCATCTTTTTGCAGAGGCAGGGTCTATAAGGAGTCCAGATTCGCGGGTCGACCCGGCTTCGCCCATCGGATTGAATTGGAAGAGGAGCTGGAGCGTCGGGCAAAAGTCGGCGAGCTATCGGCCACTCTCGCGGCTGAGGCGAAGGCTCTTCACTCATGGTGCCTAGACACCTTTCCCCGTAGCCGACCCCCAACGCCCGGTACAATTGAGAACGCATTGCGTGAGGCGTATCGGCGTTTGCGAGGCCCACAAAAACAAACGCCTCCATGAGTTTCGTGGCGCTTTTTCGTGGGCTCCTAGGGGACTAACGTCTCTACAGCCTCAATTGTGAGGTTACTGAAGGGGGGAATAGCTTCTCCTTTCGGGATAAATACTGGAATTAATAAATGAATATTGATGGTAACAGAGCAGCGTTACTCGCTGCTTGTCATGAGTTGGCGCATTCGCCAAACATACTGGATCGACTGGAGATGGAGATACGCAAGCTAGGCTTCGCCGGGCCTGCTAACCTGCCAAAACTAGTCTACCTTACGCTCTTCACGGGTATGCTTAAGCGACCGGTGTCGCTGGTTATCAAGGGCCCATCCGGCGCTGGCAAATCGTACAGCCTCAACGCCGGCAAGCAGTTTATCCCTCCATCTGCCTATGAGCAGTACGAAGGCATGTCTGAAAAGGCGCTGGTCTACCTCAAGAACCTGGATCTAAAGCACAAGCATTTGGTGATCGGCGAAGCTGCTGGAATGGCGGAAGGGAGTGGCAGGACGCTTGTTAGGCAACTGCTCAGTGAAGGCAAGGTCCGGTACGCGACCGTACAAAGCACCAATGACGGTTTGGACGGGGTGGAGCTTCCTTCTCTTGAGGGGCCGTGCGGTCTCATAATGACGACGACGGCGACGGGCCTTCACCCAGAAGATGAAAGCCGCATGCTGTCGGTCGACGTGCAGGAGTCGCCACAGCAAATCGGTGATGCATTGGTGGCCCAAGCTCTTGGGGCCGGTGTGATACCAAACGAACCCGATACCGACGCTTGGTTCGCGCTGTATGAGTACGCGAGGCTTGGTCCTAAGTTGGTGAAGATACCGTTTGCCCTGCCGCTTGCGAAGCGACTCCCTCGGACACATGATCGCATAAAGCGTGACTTTCCGCAGGTCCTGTCGTTGATCGCGGCTTCTGCACTTATGCACGATTGCAGCCGAGAGCATTCACATGATGGAGTGCCGATCGCGACGATCGATGACTATAAAACGGTATTCGATCTCGTGAACGCTCCTCTTTCCGTTGGTTTGAACGCGGCCGTGCCAGAGAGTATCCGACAGGCTGTTGAAACGGTTGAGCATGAAAGCAACCAGCCGGGGAAGGCAGCGACCTACGGGGGCATCAGCGTGTCCAAGTTGGCGGACCTGATGCAGCGAGACCAGGGGAGCACTAGCCGATTGGTTCAGCGAGCCGTCGATGAAGGCTACCTTCAGAACCAAAACCCCGGTCAGGGCAGAGAGGCAAGACTCTTGGTTGGAGAGCGCGAGGTTCCAGCGGGGTCGGTGCTGCCCTCGCCACACGAGCTAGTGTGGTAGGATAGCTAGGCAACAACCCAAAGCCTCAGTTCTGTGGTTTTCGTTGTTATGCGGGGCGAGGAAACGGTATCTCTATAATCGTTTTACCGACTTCGCTTCGCAGTGCCCTGAAGCATAAGCGCATAAGCAGAGGTCCGTGCCTCAATGGAACATGGCCGACGCCAATTTGGCCGATACCGATAAGGCTATGACAACCCACAGCAGTGTTCGGAGCCTGAGCCAGCTTGGCCAAAAGGCGAGAAGCCTGAGGCCCGCCCCACCCACCGCGGCCAGCCAAGCCCGCAAGGGTTCTGAACGTTGAGTCGGCGCATTGGGGTCAACCCTAAGGCCGACCACAAGCAAGACAATCCCTGCCAATATCGATCCGGACCCCAAACCGATCCATTCGGGACGAAGGCAAATCGAGCTATAGCAGGCCTGGCCAGCGAAGTTGGTGGTCAGGCCCCGATCTGTAATCTGTGAGGTATTTTGCCATCCATTGGCGAACAAGAAGGCGCCCAGGCCGAAGATCACGATCGCCACCGAAGAGGACAAGGCTTTCAGCATTCCCATTCCGACGCTCTGGGGAGATGAATACACACTATAGTTGATAAAGGCGGGTCGGACAAACTGCCATCGGTCAGCGCATGGATATGCGAAGGCTGGTCGGCAGAAACTTTGCCCGGCTGCGGCGAGAACGGAACCTCACCCAGGAGGAGGTCGCTTCGCGGTCGGGGTTCAGTCAGCAGTACATCAGCGACTTGGAACGGGGCCGACGTAATCCCACCGTGGTCACACTTTTCGAGTTGGCCCAGGCAATCGGTGTTGATCACGTGAGCCTAGTGTTGCCCGACCGCGATCACCATGCGGAATGATCACCTCGAACTTACCGCTACTCCAAAAGGTCGATGACGTCCCTAACGTTGAGGTGTGTGTATCGCTGGACGCTCCGGCTATCGCGGTGACCGCTCACCATCATGATTTGGGCTTGGTTGAAGCCCTGTCGCGCGACCATACTGATCCGCGTGTGACGAAGCTGATGGAGGCGAACATCCTCGTCCAACCCAACGGCTCTCCTAGCCCTTCTAACGGCTGTGGAGACGCTATGAGGGGCGTAGGGGAACAATCTGCTGTCGAGCGACGGGCAGGTCTCCTGAGCTTTCCTAAGCAGTTCTATGGCACGGCTCGTGAGGGGCACAATTCGATCCCCGGTCTTGCCGTCGATCACTGATAGGCAGCGCTCGTCTAGGTGAAGAACGCGTGGGGTCAATCGGGTGATTTCGCTTCGACGCATGGCCGTTTCAAAGGCTAGCTCAACGAGGACGGCCATAGCCGGTGCTAGAGCGGACATCAGCTTTTCCAACTCAACCCTTTCGACAACTCGGGATCGAGGTTTGGATGGCGGGGGCAATGCGATGTTCCTGGCCGGTGACTTCAGCTCCTGTTCCCCAAAGACCATCTCTCTTTCCGCCCACCGAAACAGCTTGCTGATAAGTTGAATGTCCTCCCGCACGGTAGGACCGGACACTTGGGACAGCCGCGCCAGCCGAAACTCATTGACTTCTGTGCGAGTGATGGCTGTGAACGGCTGGGGAAATGAGCGCGCCACCCGGGTCATCTTCTCCACCATCATGTGTCGAGAGGGCTTGCCTTTGAGCCGAGTGCAGCAATAGCGCAAAGCCAGATCAGCCATCGTGAGGGACGCACTGGCCGCCAGACCTTGAGAACGGGGATTGGGCATTTGCCCACCTCTCCGCTTCGTCAAGGGTGACGAAAGATTGCGATCGGCTAGGCGAGCCCTTCACCCTGATTTGGACGTTGAATTTGCCTGAAGGCAGCTGCCTGATAGTGGCCATCGACCATACTCCTGAGCATTTAAGCGATTGAAATCGCGATTAAATTTGTGCTCATTCGTAATGATGGGGTCGCGTGTTCGAGTCACGCAAGCGGCACCACGATAACAAACTGATATCGCCTATAACCTATTGGCGCTATTTGGGACCGGCCCCACTCTGGCCCTTGGGCACCAGTGGTGCACCAACAGGCAATAATCTTTCTAATGTTTACCGCGTCAGGCTGAGCTCACGACTCGATTCGACGGGCGAGTCAGCAGGCGTCGGGCCCGACGCTTGCTCGCCAAGCCCTCCAACCCGGGCTTGGCGAGCACCGTGCGGTCGTGAGTCAGAGGAATTGCTTCAACACTCGCGCGTTAGCGCATTGGTAACCCTAATCCTTCATGAATACGACAGCGAGCGTGTTGCCCATTTGGGGGCTCAGCGGCGCGCTTATTGAAGGGGATTTTCCATGAATTTTTTGTCAGCCCTCGCGGTGGCCATGGCCGCCGTTTCGGTTGCTGCGGGTCACTCGATCGCAGCCGATATGGCATCACCAAGAGCAAACCCGAGCAGCAATTGGGATGGGGCATACGTTGGTGGGCATCTCGGTGTCGGCGCTTACCACACAGTGTCCGAACCCGGTGGTGACAGTCTGGACCTAATGGGGCCGATAGTTGGCGGACAGGTTGGCTACAACTTCCATCTGACCAACAATGTTGTCCTTGGGGCTCAGCTTGACGGCGACTGGGACGACATTACCAACGCTGCCGCTGGCGGCCAGACCATCGAATGGTCGTCGGCCGTGATCGCCAAATTGGGCCTCGACCTCGGGCCGGTCCTTCCTTACGTGCTAGGCGGCGTCGCAGTATCAGGCCAGCACTATTTCCACTTTGTGCCACCACTCGACGAGCGCCATGTGCACACCGGCTGGACGGCCGGCGCTGGCGTGGAAGGCATGATCACCGACTCCCTCTCGGCCTTTGTTGAATATCGATACGCCTCCTATGAACAGCAGACCTACACTGTGGGCCCATTCAACATCGGTGGCAGCGAGCACAGCGTTCGTACCGGCCTGAACTATCACTTCTAGAGGTCTAGCAGAGCGTCGGAGATGCGCCGCTGTGGCTCATCTCCACGGGCTACCGATGGCCGCCTTTGTGCTCGCTCAGACGGCCGCGATAATCGGCGCTTCCTCCAGCTCAAAGACGTCTCGCGCGGGGGATCTCTTGCTTTTGCGCGGGACGCTTTCCACTGATCAGCTGCTTTCACGCATTGACGAACAGCGTTGCGCCGCCGGCGACGCCGCTCGAGGCGGCGATCACGTCGGATGAGGCGAAGCCGGCGCTCTTGAGGGCGGCGGCGAGGCCGGGATCGGCGGCGATTGCGGCGTCGAGCGCCTTGACCTCGGCGCTGGCGGCGATCTCGCCCTGCGTCTTGGTGTCGTGGGCGCGATAACCCCTGAGGCTCGAGAGTTTCACGATGTTGACGTTCGAGGCGCCCTCGACCTTCTTGAGGTCGCCTTGCGCGCCGAGCAGGGGGCCGGTCACCTGGTCGTAGGTGATCGAGCTGCTCGGATGCGCCAGCACGTGGCCGACGATGCAGCCGCCGAGCGCGCCGAGGAGAACGCTGTGGTGGGTCGCCTTGGCGGCGATGCC
>Ga0068853_100004320_pt1 | contig 10991 bp, 10 predicted proteins | sample KBSCornC32_FD_65655 | JGI IMG/M metagenome (GOLD analysis project Ga0068853, IMG submission 65655) | Corn rhizosphere microbial communities from Kellogg Biological Station, Michigan, USA - KBS Corn C3-2 | ecosystem: Host-associated > Plants > Roots > Rhizosphere > Soil ... | reverse complement strand
CCTCCGGTTTGCAGAAGTAAGTTCTCAATACTATACGTCGTAGGCTTCAGAGAAGAGGCTGCCGCATAAGCCGCGCTTTGGGCGAGCGACAGGCAAATCAGAACTTGAGAGCAAAATCTTGCCAACTTCCCGAGTTGCCACCTGCTAGAGTCCTCGGGGAGAAAGAAGATGTCTATCGAATCACCGCAAGATCAACACGGAAACGCTATTCGCGTGATGACGGCCTATGAAATTCGGGGCATCGGTGGCGAGTCACTGCTCATCGCTATTGAGTATTTAGAACCGGCAGCGGACGATGCTGTCGAACGCAAACAGTTTCAAACCATGGTTTATGCTCAACAAGCATTTGAGTTCGCCGAGACACTGAAACGCGCGGCAGCCAAAATTATTTCACCCGACTCTCTGGATAAGATTCAGTAAGCATTTGCACTTCCTTTATGCCGTCTGCGACTTGAACCGTTCAAGCCGAGCAAGGCACTCTTTCACAATTCGTTCGCTGGGTTCGCCGTGTCTCCACCGGTTCTGAAGTTTCAGAAGCACAGTGCTGTACTCCTCCAGCTCTTCACCGTCTAGGTTCAGGTCCTCGATGCCAGCAGCATACTTCAGTCAAATCTATCAGGGTTTGCATACAAGACCTGATTAACCGGGATCAAATAAATCGAACGGCCCCTAGCCAAGACGAAAGGGACCGTTCAGTGACTCAGTGGAGTGTCAATAATGCGGATGAGGCTATCAGCCAGCGGGCCGAACTGTCACTGGGTTTGTCTGCAACTGCTGGGTGCTAGTTCTTTAATTGACTCTTGGCGATGATGGCGGCGAGGTTTTCCATCGCGCTATCGATGATAGCGATTCGACGGAGCAGGAGAGTCTTCAATTCCCTAGCCTCCGGTGTCAGTTCACGTTGGGACGTCTCCTCCTCAATGCGGCGCAGATTTACTGCGGAGAACGTCGAGAAGGTCGTGATTCGGCTGGATACTCACAGGGTTAATAGAATGCCACATACGCACGTGTAACGAAACGGCCTTTGATGATCTATATCACTTAGAGTGCGTTCGATACCGAACATACGGAGTGAGGGGTCGGGCGGCAATATGCTGCATTGGTACTCTTTCAGTTCGTTCAACTGGCAGCTTGTCGGAATGGTGTGTGGTCTCTGACCGAGAACTCGATGTCTCTATCTGTGTAATTGTGCGACGCATTGCATTGTTGGCATCTAACCGGCCCCGGATTTGATAGGGTGCCTGCAATCCTCAGAGATACAGCAGGACCTAGGTATTCGACAACGATTTCTGCGTTGCACGACTTACAGCGAACGATCCGGTAGATGTGGGCAATAGCCATACTATCTTTCTATGCCAAAGCGTTCTTGCTGCAAAGTGTAGCAGGTAACTTAAACAGAAGGAGAAGAAGGTAGCCAAGGTCGGTTATTGCCAATCACCGTCTATTCGTCAGTTACAATTTGCCAGCCGCTTCAAATCACTTTGGCAGGGTTCCTGTTTCTGCATAATCCTTGAGTTCTTGTGTGCTCATTTTGTCGAACAGGTTATTCAGGCTCACTTGCTCCGTGCGGTCAATCCACTGGCCCGCTGCATTGATCTTGCTGTAGGCTTGGACCGCGGCTACAACTGAACTGGCAGTTACCTCAACATCGCCGGCCCTTTCAATGATCTTCTCGAGCGCAGCTCGGATGTTGCGCCTACGCTTTTCTGAAAGGCCCACGGCATCCACGTGTCGGTAGACGCTGCTTTAATAGGTGAGCCCATATTCTGTCGCAATTGTTGCGGGCGATTTCCATGCTACAAAGTCAGCTTCGATCGCTTCGCGCTGAGCGTGCGCGCAGATCAGGAACATGGAACGGGCCTCGTCCCATCAAACGCCGTTTTTAAGCCTTGGAGAATCATCTGTGCGATTCTGCGCCAATACACCGCCAAGCCCACCCTGACGCTTCTAGGTCTCGACTCACTAGATGGGTCACCCGACGCGGAATGGAATTTGACCTGGACCAGAGCTGATGTGAAGCCCAATTTTGGAATTGGATCTTTCCCTTGATGCGCTCGAGATATTGAAGGCGGGGAAACTTCGATCATTGAAGAAGTGCGACCAATGAGGTAAGTGGTTCGTTGGGCGGTTCCACATCAGCGGTTTTGTTCAGGGGAGTGCAAAGATCAGTTCCACACGTCAAATGAGTCCGACAAGGCCAGACGACGTGAATGGGCAAGAGCGAACTATCAAACTCGCAAGGAATTGGAATCCGGGTCGCGGAAGGCAGCAAATCAAAAGTCAGCGTAAATTTGCTAGTTCAATGAACTATGGCCTCGAAGTTCTCCGATGGCCTACCTAGGAGCAATTGAGCGGTTCGCGGGTGTCACCCTCGGCGGCCAAGTCGCGGGGCGGGGCGCTTGAGTTCGATAAGAACACATTCGTGAGCCGATTCGAACGACAAGGGGCATATCCCTCCTCTCCGCCAGATTTTCCCTATTTGCACAGATGGGAAACGGCGCGCTATTTTTGAAATCCAACCCGCCTCAGAAAATCCTCAAATCTCGCATCGTTACGTAGCGAATCAAGGCGTGGGTCAGCCTTTAAATCGGGCATGCAGGCCGAGCGTTCCTTCAAACCTCTGCTCAGCCAGTCCATCGCCTTGTCCTTATTTCCGAGTATCGCGTGGGCTGTCGCCATTTCGTAAGGGCACACGTAGTGACGCTTGGAAATGGAATCTAGCCTCGAAAGCAAGCGTTCCGCTTCTGCTCGATTACCGCTGACTGCCTGGCGGCCTGTAATTGCTGCTAGCTGCAGCGCATCAGCGTCACCCGACGATGGCGGGGAGAGCACGGTTCCCATTTCTGCCTGCTTTACGTATGCAATCCAAATAGATGAGTGCGTAACCGTGAAATGCGGATCAATATCGAGAATCTTTCGCCATTCCTGAACAGCTTGGTCGTTTTGCCTCGCCAGGTAATAAACCCATCCCGCATTGACATGAACAGCCAGCGAGAGCGGATCAAGATTTTCGGCAAGCTTTATCTCCGATATGCCTTCATCACTCCGGCCCATCTGGGCGAGGAACACTCCGCGCCACAGGTGTGCATCCGAGGAGTTTGGGTTCAGCTTGACTGCTTGCGTAAACTCCTTCTCTGCTTGTGGCCAGTCCCAGTCATACAAGAATCGGATTGCGCCAAGGGAAACATGCGTCTCTGCAAGATTGTCGTCCAGCTGCAAAGCCTTCATTGCCGCCTGTTTCCCTAATTCCAGGGTGGCTGCCGGTGACACGTAATAGTCCGACAATGCCAGGTACGAGTCAGCCAGTGCGGCATAGTTTCGCGCGTCTTGGGGACTGTGCTCGATACCCTGACGGAAGTACTCGATCCCTTTGTTGATCTCGTCTTCACTCCCTTTGCCCAGGTGATACCGCCCGCGGAGATATAGGTCCTGCTCCTCCGGATCTACACGCGAAATCTCTGCCACCGGCGGTCGCGCTTTTCCTTTGATCTCCGCGCGTATTTCCTGCGCGATTGAACCCGCCATATCACTCTGCAAGAGCAAAACATCTCCCAGTTCTCGGTCGTAAGTGCGCGCCCAGATGTGCTGGTCGGTTGCGGCATCTATCAGTTGCGCGGTAACCCGCACGTGTTGGCCAGACCGGAGCACCGATCCTTCGAAGATCGCGTCGACGCCTAGTTCGTTGGCAATCTGCCGAAGCGGCTTTTGTGCTCCTTTGTACTGCATAACGGATGTCCGCGAGATGATGCGTACACTGCCCAATTCCGCCAGTTCAGTAATCAACTCTTCTGTCATGCCATCGGCAAAATACTCCTGCGTCGGGTCGCCAGATAGATTTTGCAGTGGCAGAACTGCAAGGGAGCGAACCTGGGGGTTGCTGCGATGCCGCAACCAGTGGCGAGAGTGCGCCAGATTGAATCCAAGAACGGCTCCCAACAACAGGGCTCCGGCAAGCAGCACCGCCAGTACGCTGGTGACGAGCCTCCGAGAGCGAGGTGGGCGCATGGTTGCGGTCGGGTCGGGGTTAGAAACGGCAACAGTGCCAGGCGACGTCACCGGCGCGATAAACCGATATCCCCGCCGCGCCACAGTTTCGATAAACCTTGGATTTTCTGAGGAGTCTCCTAGGGCGTCGCGAAGACGCGCCATAGCGCTATATAAGCCGTGATCGAATTCAACGAACGTATTCGCAGGCCAGATGTTAGTTCGCAACTGCTCGCGGGTGACAATCTCGCCGCGATTTTGGAGCAACAAATGTAGAACTTTGAGTGGCTGCTCCTGCAGCTTGATCCTGACCCCCCGCTTCCGCAACTCCGCCTGCTGCATGTCAAGTTCGAACAATCCGAACTGCAAAACTTCCGAAGTGGAGACTGGCGCAGGCATTCTGGGAAAGGTTCGATAGAGTCTAGCACTGCTCTTTACGTCAAGCTAGAAGAAGATAGAAGTGCTCCTAAGCGTTTGTGTAGGCGAATGTTACGCCGACAGAAGCACGTGAGTTGACCTTTCATAGCTGAGCTCCTACTTTTGCCTCGACGTCCAGGAGACCTACTATGACCCGGTACAAGAAACTAAAGACACTAATTGCAGTTAGCCTGTTTTTCAGCATCTGTTCCCTTTCCAACGCCCAGAGATTCCCGCATTCCGCCAGCCCCGTGAAGGAGGGTCTGCACTCCGGTCTGGGCACTGCCACCGTGTTCGCCACGGGCTTGCGATACCCGCGGGGCCTGAAGTTTGGTCCTGATTCGCGGCTCTATGTAGCTGAGTCCGGTATAGGCGGCGACCACAAAACCGAAAAGATCTGCGCTCAAGATCCAAATTTCGGACCGTTTCAGAGCGGCCCAACCTCGCGCGTGACCAGTTTCGATCTTCACGGGAACCGAACCGTTGTGGTGGACCAACTTCCATCCAGCGTTGACATATATGGCGAAACTTTTGGGGCGGCGGATGTCGCGTTTCTCGGTAATACGCTCTACATCGTGACGAACGGGTCGGGATGCAGTCAGGCAGTTGAATATGCCAATAACGCCATTCTGCGCCTGAATAGGGATGGCACGCTCACCCCGATCAATGATCTCTCCGCCTGGACCCACAACCATCAAGTGGCGAATCCTCCCTGCTGCGACTACGATGCGGAAGGCGTGTGGTGGACCCTCAATGTCCGCCACGGCGTGTTCTACACCAATAATGCGAACACCGGCGATTTCCTGCGCGTAACGCCTGACGGCAACACGACAAGAGTTATCGACATGTCGGCCACCGAGGGACACAACGTTCCAACCGCTGTTGCACAAAACGGCAATTTCTATATCGCGAACCTGGGGCAGTTTCCCATTACGCCCGGCTCTTCCTCTCTGTACAAATTGTTGCCAAATAAAAGACTCACGAAACTGTTCGATGGTCTGACCGCCGTCATAGGCATGGTCTTTGCGGACGGAAAACTTTATGCGCTGGAGACTTCCACGGCGGCCGACAATCCGGAGCCTGGCAGTGGAAAGATCGTACGCGTCAGTGATTCGGGCGAACTCACAGATGTGCTGACGGGCCTGTCGTTCCCAACCGCCATTACTGCCGGCCCCGACGGCGCACTATATGTATCCGAGTTTGGCTATGGCGTGACTCCGGATCAGGATCAGACGCCCGGCAGAATTATCCAGGTCAGGTTGAAATAGACGAACGAATGCTGATGCACTGCCCCCTGCGAAACGGCGAGCAATCAATCAACGGCGAAGAGGATGAGCTCTTGGAATATAACGCTACGGTGGAGCGGGCAAACAGCATACGATCCAACCAAAACGGGAAAAACAGAGAGGAGACTCACCATGAAAGCAAATTCAAAGCGGCCAACCAGAAGACGACTACGAAGAAGGTGGTGTTGAACGCACCCGTTAGCCAGCTCAGAGGTCGAGGTATGCAAACGGAACGCAAGAAGACCAAAAAGAATATCGTGGATCCTATTGTAAAAATCAGGGTGCCAAAGCTGGTGGATCTGTTCCACGCGAGAAAGTGGAGAGTTGCTCTCCCAAAAGTAGAGACGCCGAGTGATGCTCGAGCTGCTTCGAACCCGGCAACGGTGGCGACATTCCGACTATCGCTTCCATGAAACGGCAGGCCAGCGCCACACCGGAAGCAACAGGCTGAAAAACCTTCAGCGTGAAATAGAGACCTAAAGCCAGGGGGATGGTGAGCAACGAACCCAGCAGTGTCAATGTCCTCCCGATTGCTGAATGAGGCATCTGCATGCCAGTGAGGTCAACCATCAGAACAAGCAGGTACATCAATCCAGCTACTCTTGCCCATCTCTGCCTTGAACCAACCGTCATCTGAGAAAGCCCTCTAGACCCTTCAACACCCAGTACGTTCCGGACAGCCCCCGGGTTCCGAGTGGCGAACGGTCGGCAACTCGGACCCTAGAAGGCGAAGGATCAAAGGGAAGAGTTGCCCATGACTCACGTACCGAAGGTGCGCATGTCTCCTCTGACCGGGCGAGTACACGTTTCCTTACTTTCCAACCTTCCGGATCCAGACTTGCTGCGGAGTTCACGCTCAAGCGAAATATGCGAGTTGCAGAGAACAACCGGCGAATGGCGGGCGCGCATGCGTCCTGAAAGTCCGAGTCGAGAGGCGGCCTTTATATGATCCTGACTCCATTGCCCCTACTATCGACTTGAATACCCCACGTGTAGCCTGGAGAGTTCTCTCAATGGCGCAAGCATGCAGCGAAGGTGAATCGATTCACGTCCTGAGCGCCGATGAGGTGTCGGCACTTATTGAAGAGGGAAAGCCCGCCAATACCCTGATTAACGTTGTGGGCCTTGTTGCCGCACGGTTTAGCACCGATGTCTGTTCAATCTACCTGCTTGAGCCTGACCGATCGAATCTCGTGCTTGCCGCCTCGGTGGGGCTGCACCCGGACTGTGTTGGCACTCTTCGCATGCCGCTGCATGAAGGCCTGACCGGTCTGGTCGCGGAACTTGTCCAGCCTGTCGCCGTTTCAGAGGCCGCCAGTCATCCGCGCTTCAAGTTCTTCAAGGAATCGGGCGAAGGCGAATATCACTCCTTTCTCGGAGTTCCGCTCGTCGATCGGGGCATTCTGCAGGGAGTGCTGATTATCCAGACCAAGGATATTCGCGAGTTCCGATCCGACGAAATCCAGATGCTCCAGGAAGCGGGGTCCGAAATAGCTCCGGTTGTATGCGAAGCGCGCACGCTGGATCGTTTTCTTGCGCCCGCACAGGAGCGGTTGTGGACGCTGGCTCGCAATATCGCGTGGAGTTGGGATCCGGAGTGTGTTGCTCTCTTTCGCGATTTGAACCCGACTCGCTGGCGTGAGCTTAATCAGAATCCCATCGCCTTACTCACCGAAACTCCGCTGAACGAACTGGAGCAGCGCGCCACGCAGCTCGGCCTGCACAGCAGGATCAACTACTGTTTCCGGCGGCAGCGGGAATATCTTAGGGCAGAAAGTACATGGGGCACGATCAATGCTGGCGTTCTTCGTCCTCGCCCGGTCGCGTATTTCTCGGCTGAATTCGGGCTACACGAATCCGTTCCGATATACTCCGGGGGGCTCGGTGTGCTCGCCGGCGACCACATTAAGAGTGCATCAGATCTCGATATTCCACTGATCGGCGTCGGACTCTTTTACGGACAGGGATATTTTCTGCAGAGACTCAACTCTGACGGCTGGCAACACGAAGAGTATGTGCACACCGATGTGACCAAGCTGCCGATGCAGGTTGCCATCGGAGCAAATGGGGAGCCCATCCGGTTGCGGCTTGAGACCCGGACGGGATCGATTTCCGCGAAGGTGTGGAGGATGCGGGTTGGCCGCTGCGATTTATTGCTGCTCGATTCTGATGTGGAAGGGAACGAACCGCAGGACCGCGACCTGACGTCAAGGCTGTATGGAGGAGACAATCGAACCCGCATCAGGCAGGAACTTCTGCTCGGAGTAGGCGGCTACCGCGTACTGCGCGCGATGGTTGTGACGCCGGGTGTTCTCCACCTGAACGAGGGCCATAGCGGGTTTGCCGTTCTGGAGGCAATCCGGGATTGCATGCAGGAAGAGGGCGTCGACTTCAGAACGGCGGCCAGCCAGGTGTCGCGCGAGGTAATCTTCACCACGCATACGCCAGTACCCGCGGGGCACGACCGCTTTGATGCCGATTTGATTGAAGAGCATCTTGGCCCGCTCCGTGACGAACTGCGCATATCGCACGAAGACCTGCTGGGCTTTGGCCGCGTGCATCCAGAAGACTACAACGAACAGTTCTGCATGACAGTTCTGGGGCTGAAATTGTCGCGTCGCGCAAATGCCGTATCAGCCCTGCATGGCGAGATATCGCGCTCGATGTGGTGGAGCCTCTACCCGACCAAACCGGAGGATGCGGTTCCCATTGGGCACATCACGAATGGCGTTCATGTCCCGTCGTGGCTCGCACCACAGATGAAGCGACTGTACGACCGGCACCTTGGGGTTGATTGGCAGGGTCGAAGCGGTGACAAACACACCTGGGCTGAAATCGAAAAAGTGGACGATGGCGAGCTATGGGAGACACATCTCACGCTCAAAGCCCAGTTGATTGAATTTGCACGATACCGCCTCATTACTCAAGCGTCGCGGCGTTCGGAATCCAAGGAAAGCATGGCGCGCCTGCAGAAACTGCTTTCGCTGGACGCACTGACGATCGGCTTCGCTCGTCGCTTTGCTACATACAAGCGAGCGAACCTGATCCTGGCGGATATTGAGCAACTGGCACAGATGGTCAACGATCCCAAACGCCCCATACAGTTCGTGTTTTCCGGCAAAGCGCATCCGCATGACGAACCCGGCAAACGCGTCCTGCAGGAGATCGCACGGCTGATGCGGAACCATCCGCGACTGGCCGATCGATTCATTTTTATCGAGGATTACGACATCAATGTTGGCCGACACCTGGTGCAAGGCGTCGATGTATGGCTGAATAACCCGCGCCGGCCGCTGGAGGCCTCCGGCACCAGCGGACAGAAGGTTGTGCTCAATGGCGGCTTGAATCTGTCAATCCTCGACGGTTGGTGGGCCGAAGCGTATGACGGCATGAACGGGTTCGCGATCGGCAGGGGCAGGACTCATCTGAACATGGATGTGCATGACCAGCGCGATGGAGCGGACCTGTACCGGGTGTTGCGCGACGAGGTCATTCCTCTGTATTACCAGCGGGACCGCGATGGCTTGCCGCGTCAATGGATCCAGCGCATGAAGCGGACCATCAAGACACTTGGCTGGCGCTTCAATGCGGATCGTATGGTGATGGATTACTGCCAGAAGTGCTACGTGCCAGCAACAGGAGGGATCTCAAGCGAAAGACGACTGGTCTGTTAGGCATGCTAGGTCACCGGCATCCGTCTGGCGTGCCCTTGAAAGAGGATTCATTGAATCTGGTGAACGACAATGATGGATCAACTGCGACTAGCCGGAGTTCTATCGACACGGCTATTGATACTGTGCGCCAATGGACTCATGGTTTCAGGCCAGAAGCCGAAGTTCTAGAGATCGGATTCGAGAGCGGTGCGATACCTCAAGTACTGATCGATGCAAGTCTCTCTCTTCGCCTTGTTGAAGCTTCTCAAACACGGTTGGGCATATTCCGGCGAATGTTCCCGGAAGTGCCTTCCGCCTGCTCAGAGACAAAAAGTTGCGCTTTCTTCAGTCGTACCTTCGACGGCGTCCTTCTTTGCGGCTCGAGGAGAGCAATGCTGGAACCGAAACAAGTGGCGCTGCTCGCGAAGATCGAACGCCTGCTCCGTGGCGGCGGCCGCCTGTTGATCATCCTTTCTCCTCAGAGCCAGGAAGCGGTCGATCTCTATGGCGAAGCTTCAGCCAGGGATGTCTGTGAGAGGGTCCTGCGCTATTCTGGCTTGGACATTCTGCCCGGTGTGTTCGACAGGAGTGGGAACGAATATATATCGGCCGTGAAGTATGTATGTGCCGGAGTTCCCCACTAACTACCAGCTCACTTCCTCACGACCGAGCAGGGTCCTGCTCCACTCCAAGGTCTGAACTAATTCCCCAGCTTGCCGCCCGCGGGCTCTACTTCTTCCGTACGCGTCAATTCCGGCAGCAATGTCAGAATTGCCAGCTGTTTGCCAGCACTGTTGCCCGTGACTCAAGGTGCAGGCTCTTACCTCCTTGATCGCCTTCAACACGGAGCCCAACACCCGCAGTGAACGGCGGCGCTGAGGATCGCCGTACACCTTCGAAGCGGAGCCGTACCGGTAAGACATAAGTTGAGCCGGAGCGATAAACAGGGAGCGGCGAGCTTGAAAGGAAGGGTGCCTACTCTGTAGTGAATCGAATGCGGATCGCGATGGTTGGATCAACCACGTGATCTCCAACACGCATGGTTCTGGGTATTACCAAGCCTCCGACACCCGAAATCCGATTCTCGGGAAACCGGTCGAAGCACAGTGTCATGGGCGTAAACGGGCTGGATGAAGCCGAACGTCGGAGTGTTTGGGCTGAGCCGCGCCACCGTAGCGATGAAGCGATACCCTCGTCCGGGCAGCGTTTCGATATAACGCGGGGAAGTCGCGGGGTCGAGCAGAGCAGTGCGAAGCTTGTGCATGGAGCGGTTGAGCCCTAGCTCGAAGTCCAGGTAAACGGCCTTGGGCCACAGGCATTCACGCAATTCGTCCCGTCTGACGAGCTCACCGGGACGCTCGAGCAGTAATGCAAGCACTTTGAACGGTTGCGGCTGAATTCTTATCCTAAGACCCAGTCTGCGCAACTCACCGCAGTTCAGGTCCACTTCGAACGGACCGAAGCGAAGGTTTCGAGGCATGTTTTCGCTATTCATAACTGTTGAAATTTGCAGTCAGAATCTTCGTCTATCCTGAATTGCTCGCTAGTTGACCTTGTAGACGTACACCTGGCCTGCCTGCGCAGTGGTTCCGACGTCAGCCAATTTTGCGCCAACCACAACGAAGGGGTATCCCGGCACGACAGCGACACC